>Ga0315285_10006408_pt1 | contig 12137 bp, 11 predicted proteins | sample YL17G09_36_MG_FD_203698 | JGI IMG/M metagenome (GOLD analysis project Ga0315285, IMG submission 203698) | Sediment microbial communities from Yellowstone Lake, YNP, Wyoming, USA - YL17G09_36 | ecosystem: Environmental > Aquatic > Freshwater > Lake > Sediment | place: USA: Wyoming | collected... | reverse complement strand
CAAAACCGTCGGGCTCCAACTGCCAGATGGTTTTGCTGGACACTCCAGGCCTGCTGCGGGGTGACAAGGCCCCCAACGCGCTCGACAGGAGGATGGCCGCCGCGGTCTCCAAGGCCACGGCGGACGCGGACGCGGTCCTCGCGCTCGTCGACGCCTCGGCGCCCGGGGCGGCCGGGGCGGCGCAGGAGGCCGTTGCCAAGCTGGTCGTCGCCGCGGCGGTCGGCGCGGCGACGAGCAAGCAGAAGAAGAGGAAGGAGAGGAAGAACGGCAAGGGCAGGAAGGAGCTCTCCAGGGAGGGGGCGGAGGTGGACGAGGAGGAGGAAGAGGAGGCCGCCAGGGCGCTGGAGGCGGTGAGGATCGCTCTCGGTGCTCGGCAGCAGGGCGACGAGGAGCAGGAGGAGGAGCAGGAGGAGGAAGAGGAGGAGCAGGAGGAGGAGGAGGAGGAGGAGGAAGGCGAGGACGGCATCGACGACGACGACGGAGAAGAGGACGAGCCCGTCTCTGCGGTCGCGGCGCTCGCCGCGGCCAACGCCGCCGCCAACGCCAGTGCTCCCTCCGGTCGCACCCCCGTCGCGATCCTGCTCAACAAGGTCGACGCCGCGGCCCCTGGCAGGGTCGACGAGATCGAGGCCGTCGTGAGGCAGGCGGTGAGGGAGGCCGCGGGGGAGGCCAGGGCCGCGGTCGCTGCCGCCAGAGCCGAGGCGGCAAAGACGAGGAGGGGCCGCGGCGGGGAGGGAGCGACGGCGCCTGACGACGACGAGGGCGAGGAGGCGCTCCTCCTGGAAGCCGACTTCGACGTCCCCGTCTTCCGCACCTGCGCCCTAACTGGCTCGGGCGTCGCGGCAGCGGCAGACTGGGCCGCGGCGGCGCTGCCCGAGTCGCCGCCCCTCTACCCGTCGCACCTGCTCGCCGACGCGCCCGAGCGCTTCTTCGTCGCCGAGATTGTTCGCGAGAAGATCTTCCTGCAGTACAGGGAGGAAGTCCCCTACGCCTGCGCGGTCGAGGTCACGGAGTACATCGAGAGGGAAGGGACGGCCAAGGACTACGCGGCCGTGTCGATCTTCGTCGAGAGGCAGCAGCAAAAGGGGATCCTTCTCGGTGCCGGGGGGTCGGCGCTCAAGAGGTTGGGCGCCGCCGCGCGCGCCGACGCCGAGGTCTTTCTGGGCAGGCCGCTGTACATGGAGATAAGCGTCAAGGTGGCTCCCAAGTGGAGGAGCGACGACAGGACCGTGAGGCAGTTTGGGTACTGAGTGGGTTTGTTTCCGTTTCTTTGTTTTTACAGAGGAAGGGAGCAGAAGAGGAGAGAGGGAGGGAGACAGAGAGATGAGGGGCGTGGGGGGAGCGTTGGAAATTTGAAAAAGTGGTCTTTCTTTTCGTTTCTCTTTCTTTTTTCGTGTCTCTCTCTCCCTTTAAACGACGCGCTTTTGTTCTTTTTTTCGTTGTTTCGCTTTTTTCTTGGAGGCAGAGGCAGGGATCTTCGGCAAGCAGCGGGAATTCGGAAGTCGAGGAAGGAGAAGACGAAAGAGAAGCAAGTGTTTTTGATATGGAAGTAGCAAGGGTTGTTTTGAAGTAATTGTGAGGAGCTAGGGTTTCGACGAAAAATAACAACTTGTTTCCTATAAAAAACTACCCCCACCACCCCCCCGCTCGAGGACGTTGCTAAAGCAACTCTCTCAGCAGTCTCGAGGAGAGGATGAAAGCCGACCAAGCGCAAACGGCGTATTTCAATGAGGCCAACGCCGCGAATGAAACGAGAGAGAGAGAAACGAGAGGAGGGAGGAGAAAAACTTTTTCGTTCCTTCCGTTTACATTCTCTTCATTTCTAGACCTCCCCGACCACCTTGACGCCCATGCTCCTCGCCGTCGCCGCCACGCTCTTCGCCACGCTCCTCAGCGGCACGTGCGGCGGCAGGTCGGCCGCCTTGATTTTCGCGATCTCGACCACCGTCGCGGCCGAGACGCTGCCGACGACGCCCGACGCGTGGCCCGGCTTCTGCGCTCCCTTGGCGACGCCCGCAGCCGATTTCAGGAGGTGCGAGGTCGGAGGGGTCTTCATGGAGTAGTCGTAGGACTTGTCGGCGTAGGCCGTGATGCGGACCGGGATCGGGGTCCCGTCCTGCGTTTGAGTTTTGGGGGAGTTTTCGAGAGGGGTCGGGGCCGTGGAGAGGAAAGTGAGAGAGCATCGCCGTTGAACGATCAAGCCAATTCGACGCTGATTCGCGCTTCGCTCTCTTTCCGTTTCTTCCCTCTTTTTTCTGCATCTCTCTCCCTCTCTCTCTCTCTCTCTCTCGGCGTACATGCACATAGCAAAGTTGTTTCTACGCACGCAAAAAAAGGAACAAAAAACCTCTCACCTTGATACCGCTCGTCGCAGCGTTGAAGTCCTTGCAAAACGCCATGATGTTGAGCCCCGCTTGCCCCAGCGCCGGGCCCACGGGCGGCGCGGGCTTGGCCTGGCCAGCGCCGATCAGGAGGCGGATCGACGCGGAGATGGCCTTTTTGGACATTGGAGAGAGAGGGACGCGAGGGAGCGACAAGCGAGCGAGGGTCGAGCGTGCAGGGCTCCCTCCCTAGCGAGAGCGAAAAGAGTGAAGGGCGGCGAAGAAGTAGAAAGAGAGAAAAAACGGAGTCGAAAACATGGTCTCGCCTTACAAATTCATTTGCCGGGCACAGCAAATCAAACCAAACCAACAAAAACAACCATGGCGACCTCCAAGATCTCGCCCGAAGGGCTTCGCGATGCGATCACGAGTGAGTAGAACAAAGGAGAAGAGTTGACGCAGGACGACTCTCTCTCGAAGAGCGAGAGAGCAGCGTCGATCGCTGTCGCCGTCGTTCGGCCGCCGGGGAAGAGCCGCCAAACCGACTCGAAGCGACCTCGCATACAGGCGCGCTGCTGCCGCCTTCTCTGCCCCTCCTGCGCAGCGGGAGCTGGAGAGAAGACTCGTGGAGAACTTGTCGTTGTGACGGTGTCTGCTCCCGCGAGTGAGAGAGAGCTCTCTGCGGGTTGCTGTTGCTTGCTTGTGGAACATCAATCAGCCGCCGCTGATCAACGAGAGACTCGGCTTTTTTCTCTCTCTTTTTCCCGTCGCTCCCTCGCCTTTTTACTGTCCCTCGTACTCACGGGAGAGAGGCAAGACGGAGAGCGACTCCTCTCGACTCGATTCGGCTCCATCAAAGCGCTTGCGACGCCGGATCAAAGGGAGTTGCGCTGCTGCCTCTCTTCGATCGCGCGCTCGTTTTTTCTTCTTCGTCAACCTCCTCTCACTCACCCCTTCTCTCTTTCTCCTCTCTCCCCCCCGCTCCTCACCCGAAATCCCTTCTAGACGTCCTCGAGGCTTCGACCGCGAAGAAGCGCAAGTTCACCGAGACCGTCGAGCTCCAGATCGGCCTCAAGAACTACGACCCGCAGAAGGACAAGCGTTTCTCCGGGACCGTCAAGCTGCCCTTCACGCCCCGCCCTGCGATGAAGGTGTGCGTCCTGGGCGACCACAAGCACTGCGAGGAGGCCAAGGCCATCGGCGTCGACTCGATGGACGTCGAGGCGCTCAAGAAGCTCAACAAGAACAAGAAGCTCGTGAAGAACCTCGCCAAGAAGTACGCCGCGTTCCTCGCGTCCGAGACGGTCATCAAGCAGATCCCGCGGCTGCTGGGCCCGGGCCTGAACAAGGCCGGCAAGTTCCCGACGCTGATCTCGCACTCGGAGTCGCTCGAGGCCAAGGTGACGGAGATCAGGGCGTCGGTCAAGTTCCAGCTGAAGAAGGTGCTGTGCATGGGCGTGGCCGTGGGGAACGTCGACCTGGCCGAGAAGGTAAGAATGAAGTTTTTTTTTTTTGGTGAGAGAAAAAATCCGGAGAAAGTCGAAAGAAGAAGGAAAACTCAAAAAACCTTTTCTCGGAAAAAAAAACAAAAATGAAAAAACTTCAAACACAGGAGCTCTACGTCAACATCCAGATGGCGGTCAACTTCCTCGTCTCGCTCCTGAAGAAGAACTGGCAGAACGTCGGCGCGCTCTACATCAAGTCGACGATGGGGAAGCCCGTGCGCCTGTACTAGAGAGAGGGTCTCTTCGGAGGAAAAAAAAACACACTTTTGCTCTTCTTCACTTCCTTTCTTCTCCCTTTTGCTTCTTCTTCTTCTCTCATCACATCACTCCTCCTCCGCTTCAAACCAAGGCGCGGCTGCTGCACTCTAAATGGCCCTTGCGCTGATCTTATTCGCGCGAGTGCCCGCGGCAACGGCGTTGTTGGGAGTCCCGGGCGCGTTGAGGGAAAACCGGAGTGGCGAGGAAAGGGGAGAGGGAGAATTTCTCGGGTCGAGGAGCTTCAACGTCGCCTTTTCTGACGGCTGCGCTGCTCTTCCTCGTTTTCTTCTCCTTCTTCTTCTTTTTTCTATCCGTTCCGGATCCTTCCAAAAAAAACCATCGGGGCGCTGTGCCCAGGCGGGGGTCACGAGTGTGGTATGAGAGAGAGAGAGAGAGAGGGTTTCAGAGAGAGGGAACAGAGAGAGTCGCTTGCGTTTTTTTGGTTTTAGAAAGAGGGCGAAAAAGACGACGAAAATGTAAAAACCTTTCCGAACCTTTTTTCAATTCCTTGCAGTTTTTTCGTTTCAAAATTCAGTCCATTTCTCTTTTTACACCCCCCCCCACTCTTTTTTCAATTCTGCCTCCTCGCCTCGCTGCTGGCCTCGAACGCACCCCAGGCGCCCTTGAGCGCGTCGAAGACGGCGTCGGCCAGCGCGACCCTCGCCGGAGTGCTGCCCCCTCTCTGCCGCACCTTGTCCGGATGCACAACCAGGGCGGCCCTCATGTAGCTCTTCTTGACGTTTCTCGGGTCTATGAGGTCGGACATCCCCGGGGTTTTCCACCCCGAGTCCTCCCACAGGACGGTGTGGAGCGTCGCGAGCAGGGCGCGGATGTTCCCTGTCGACGACGATGACGAAGAAGAAGTGGAATTTGGGTTGCCGCCGCTCCTCCACGCCTCGACCCTGACGCGCACCGAGGCCGCCGCGCTGCTCCTCGCCTCGGCGTCGCGCCGCTCGGCCTCGTCCGCGGCCGCCTTGGCCTCCCTCGCGCGCGCGACGCGCGCCTCGCGCTCGGCCAGCCTCCTCTGGCGCGCAGCCGCGCGTTCCGGCGGCTCCCCCGCGGTGGCGGCGTCGGAGGCTGCCGCGAGCGTCGATGCCTTGGACCCGTCGGCGGTGGCCTCGGGCGTCGGCGCCCGCTGCCTGAGGAAGGCGTCGGCGCCGCCGATGCCGCTGTCCCCGTTGGCTGGGGGGCCCGCAAAGAGATCACTGACTGCTGCCGCCGCTGCTGCTGCTGCTGCGGCAGCTGAAGGGGAAGAAGAAGAGCCTCCCGCAAAGGCAAAAAGGTCATCCTCCGTCGCCGCCGCGGGGGCTTCCGTCGCCGCCGCCGCTTCCACCGCCGCGACCGCCGCGGCCGCGGCCTCCCTCTCGGCCTCCTCCGCCTCCGCTATCGATGCTGCGACCGCGGCAGCGACGCGGCGCTCCTCCTCGCCCTCCAGGTCCTCGTAGGAGCGCTCGGTCGGCGAGCCGGGAGCGGCCACATCGAAGGAGGCGTCTCGAGCTTCTCGGAGCTTCCTCTGCTGCCGCAGCAGCGACGAGACGGCCCTCTCGACCTCGGCGCGCTCCGAGCGGGGCAGGGCAGCCAGGGCTGCGGCGCGGTCCTCTGCCGGCAGGGCGATGGCGGCAGAGGCCCACTCGAGCACGTATGCGGGGGGAGGAGAAGAAGAAGATGCGGAGGCGTTGTCGAGGTCGAGCGACGAGTCGCGGCGCGACTGCTGCCGCCGGCTGCCTCCGTTTCCGTTTCCGTCGAGCCCTCCTCCTCCTCCTCCCGCCGCATCATCGATCGCGCGAGAGATCTGCGCCCTCGCGGCGACCGCGGCCTCCTTGGCCCTGCCAGCCGCCTCCCTCGCCGCCTTCCCGGCGACTTCCTTGGCCTCCTTCGCTTTGCCCTTTGCGGTCTTGAGCCACCGCGCCCCCCCGGCCAGCAGCGCGCGGGCGCGCTCCTCCGCTGCCGTGGCAGCGGTTCCCGGAGGGGGGCGCGAGGAAGGAGGAGGAACTTCTTCTTCTGTTGACGTCCCGGCGAGGACGGAGGGCCTCGGCTGCTGCCGCTGCTGCTGCGAAGAAGAGGAAGATCTCGCTCCCGCCCTTGCTGCTGCTGCCCCGAGGGGCCCGTACCCGAATTCCTCCACCTCGCCGTGGCTGCTGCTTTGCCAAGCCCCCCCTTCATTGCCGCCGTCGGAGGAAGACGAGATTCTCGCTGTGGCAACGGCAGCAGCGTCGTCGTCGTCGCCGCCGGCGGCATCGTCTGCGGAGAACCCAGGAAGCAAGCCGTTGCTCTTGTCGATCCTCCTGTTGGCGTCTCCGCCATTCGTGACCGCCGCCGCGGGGACTGGAGACGAAGAGGACGCGAACGCAGCGACGAGGTCGAGGTCATCGTCTGCTAGGGCCGCGTGAGCAGCGGAAGAGGAAGAAGAGACAGGAGGAAGAGGAGCAGCGGCAGCGGGCCTCTCTCCGAAGAAGTCGAGGCCGTCGTCGTCTGCTGCTGCTGCCGCTGCTGCAGATGACACTGATGATGGAGGCATCGCTGTCGCTGCTGAAAAGGGGTCGCCGAGGGAGCTGGCGGCAGCTGCGGCAGCAGGAGGCTGCGAGGAGGAGGAGGGCGAGAAAAAGTCATCGCCGCCGCCGCCGTTTGCCGGAGGAGCAAGGGTCGCGGCGGCAGCGGGAGCGGGAGCACCGGCCAAATCAGCCGCGCTTCCCTTGGGCTGAGGCGGCATCACGGGCGACGTGCCCAGCCGCGGGGACTGGCTGGGCGACGTTCCTACGCGTTTTTTGTGTGTGTGTGCAAAGCGGAGGAGGAAGAGAGAGAGAAAAAAGTTGAGTTTTTTCGGAAGCGACGAGGTAAGAAAAAAAGAGGTGGGCGGCGTTTTTCTCCTTTGAATCTCTCTCGTTCTCTCTCTTCCTCCTACCTGTCAGCGAGCTCATGGACGCGTTGTTGTTATTGCTGTTGTTGCTCCGCATAGGCCTGTGTCGTGACGCAAGAGAAAGGGAGAAAAAGAGAGGCGTTGAGCGTCTCAAACGAAGAGAGAGAGTTGCCCCCTCTAGCCAGCCGAGCGGGCGAGTCGAAGAAAAAAAACTCTCTCCTCATATTTTTACCTCCCGCCCATGCCTCTCCCGGCGCCGATGTCAAAGTCGATCGAGGAAAAGGCGTCGGCCTTCCCGGCGCTGCCACTTCCCGTGGAGATGGAAGCAGGAGGAACGCGAGCTGGAGACAGCGACGAGGAAGTCGCCAACGTCATCATCGCCATCGATTTTGCTGCGGCGCCAATGTTGCCCTTGGTTGCCGCTGCTGCTTCCGTCGCCGTCCCAGCCGCCGCGCTGCTCTTCATCGGCGCTCCCGCGGCCCCTCCTCGCAGAGAGGACGACGAGCCTTCCCTTGGCGAGAGGGACAGGCCCGCGAGGCCCGCGAGTGGGTCTCCGGCGGGCGCCATTTTTTCCTTTTGAATGCCCCTCTTTTTTTTCTTCGAACTTTGTGATGATTTTTTGCTCTTTCTTTTCTTCTTTCCTTTCTTTCTTACACAGCGACCGCCTTCTTCCCCGCTCCTCCTCCACCGCCGCCGCCGCCGCCGCCGCCCTTCCCCACCGCCATGTCCCAGTTGTACACCCTCGAGATGCTCACCTGCGTCGTCGTGATGCAGTCCCGCACGAAGTCGAGGTCCTCGCCGTTCGACTTGATGTTCCTCTTGGCCGCGGCCTCGTTGGCCTCGAGCAGCGCTTGGGCTTCGGGAAGCGGGTACTCGACGGAGACGCCGGCGCCGAGCCAGAGCGCCACGCCGCCCTCGCGGAGCCTCCGCCGGTCGACGCGGGCGCGGGAGTAGACCTGCTCGGCGACGCAGAAGTCGAGGTCGGTAGGCCGCCCCCCGGCGTCGCTCTCGCCCCCTCCCTCCTCGCTTCCCTCTTCCTCTCCGAGGCTCTCCCGGAGCGCGGCGACGGCGGCGCGGGCGCGCGAGATCTCCGGGAGCTTCGCGAGCAGCCTGGCGCGCTTGGCCTGCAGCGAGGCCTCGACGCGGCGGTAGGCGGCGTGGGCGGCGTTGAGCTCGCGGATGGCGTCGTCGGCGGTGCGGCCTTGGGAAGTTGGGAGAAAGAGGAAGAAGAGGAGGAGACAAGAGGTTGAGAAAAAGAAAGAAAGAAGCTCGCGAGTCTCTTCGTGTTTCCTCCATCTGTCGCCCCATCATCGCCTTCTCTCCCTCCGTCTCTCTCTCAACCCCGCGTCTCACCTTCCAGGAACTTGCCGATGTCCTCGATGAACTCTGCGCGAGGCAGGCCAGGCGCCCGCTGCTGCTGCTCCTGGGGCTGCTGCTCTCCTTCGGGCGCAGAGGTCGTCGAAGCCATATTTTTCGGTTTGATCGCTTGAGCTCTTCTTCGCTGGAAGGAGAGGAAAAAAGTGAAAAAAATGAGAGTTTTCCAAACTCAATTCTTCAATCTCCCCTAGCTTCTCTCTCTTTCAAAATGGCGTGCAGCATCCGGGCGGACTCTTCGCGAGTCCTGTGGCGCCTGGCGTCCTCTTCGTCGTCGGCAGCAGTGACGAGGCGCGCGGTCGTCTTCGTGCTGGCGTCGCCCTCGGCAGCTTCGTCTTCTTCTTCCCAGCGCCTGATCGTCGCCGCTTCTGCGTCGTCGTCTCGCTTTTCGTCGGCTCGGTCAGCGACGGCGGCAGCTGCCTCCCCCTCGTCCCTCCGCGCCCCCTCGTCTTGCGAACCGCTTAGGAAGAGCAACTCGGCAAGGTGAAAAGTGGTTTTGGCATCGCAATTGGGGAAGAGAAGAGCAGACTAGGGAATCGTCTTTCCTTTCTCCGTCGTTGCTCACCCTCTCTCTCTTTCTCTCCTCTCTCTTCCTCTCCTCCTCTCTCCCCCTCCTCCAGCCGCCGCGGCGCCTCTTCTTCCCCCTTCCGCCTCGTCACCCGCGCCGGCTGGGGTGACCCCATCGTCTGGGCCCCGGCCACCGTCACCCGCCGCGTCCCCGCCGTCCCCGAGGCCGCCCTCGCAGAGTCGCCGCTCCACTCCGTGACCCTCGAGGTCGGGAAGGAAGCGGCGGCGCTGTACACGTCCCCGGGGCAGTACCTCCAGGTGCGCTCGGGCGACGGCACCGACGAAGGGAGCACCAAGCCCGGGTTCTTCGCCATCGCGAGCGCCCCGCAGCCCGGCTCCTCCTCCGTCGACCTCCTCGTCAAGGCGACGGGGAACCCGGGCAATGCCGCTGACGCGCTCGCGGCCGCGGCGGCCGGCGCCCGCGTCGAGGTCTCCCCGGTCTCCGGCAGGGGGTTCGCGCTCGACTCCATCCCGGCCTCCGACTTCGGCACCGTGCTGCTCTTCGCTACGGGTACCGGGATCGCCCCCATCCGCGCCGCCATCGCGAGCGGCCTGCTGAACGCGGGCGGCGGCAGGCCGGGGGCCAAGAAGAGGGACGTGCGCCTCTACTACGGCACGCGCTCGGCGGCCGCGACAGCCTTCGCCGCGGAGATGGAGTCCGCGTGGAGGGCCGCGGGCGTGACACGCGTGGTCCCCGTTCACAGCGACGAGGGGGACGACTACGTCCAGGACGTCTTCGCGAGGGAGCTCGGGGCGCGGCTGACGTCCGTCGAGGGCGAAAAGGGGCCCGTGTTCTCGGCGGCACTGGGCGAGGGCGCGGCCGGGCTGGGCGGCGAGGAGGGAGGGAGCAGGACCGCGGCGCTGCTGTGCGGGCACAGGGGGATGTGCGACGCGGTGAAGGCGCTGCTGGCCGCTGCCGGCGTGGCCCCGGAGGCGGTGCTGATGAACTTTTGAAGGAGGGGGGGCGGGGAGGAGGTTTTGGAAAGAAGTGGGGGGCGAGCGTTTTTTTTCCTTTGTAGAAAAGAAGAAAAAGAAGAAGAAAGAAGGACAAAGGAAGAAGAAATGAAATGTCCGGGAGAGCATTAATCGAAATCGCAGAGAGCTGCATTTCTCTCTTTCTCTTTCTCTCGCGTTCTCGTTCTCTCTCTCTCTCTCTCTCTCTCTCTTTCTCCTCTTCCTCTTCGCTTCTTCTTCTTTTCGTTCTCGCCCACCATGGACGCCTATGAGAAGCTGGAGAAGATTGGGGAGGGCACCTACGGCAAGGTGGGAGACGAATTGAGGAGGAGAAGAAAGAAAGAAAAGTGTCGGCCTCGGCGTCGTTCGTCGTTCGTCGCGCGAATTGCCTTTTCTCCTTCCTCTCGCCTCTCTTTCTTTCCTTCTCGGCCTCACTCTTTTCACTCCTCTCCCTCTTTAACCACACTCTCATGACCCTGCAGGTCTATAAGGCTAAGGAGAAGTCGACGGGAAGGCTCGTGGCGCTGAAGAAGACGCGGCTCGAGGTGAGCAAAGAAAGAAGATTCAGTTCGACCGGAGAGCGTCGACAGCTCTCTCTGCTGCTTTGGCTCGAGAGCTCGGCCCGACTCGCTCGTCGCAACGGTCGCGGCGGCGACAGAGTTGAGACAGAAAGCAGCAGCAGCTCCGTTGAGAGGGACGGCGCAACTCTTTCCCTCTCGCCCGAGAGAGCACATTGACGTCCGCCTCTGTCAAGAAAGAGAGGGAGGAAGAGAGAGACGAGCGCCCACTCACAGGGAAAAGGCGGAGAGAAGAGCGAAGGCTCCGGCGAAGCAATCGAGCAGAAGCGACGCGCGGCGGCAGCCTCTATTTCTCAACCTCGACCTCCTCGAAAAAAACAAAAAAAAACGACAGATGGAGGAAGAGGGCGTCCCGTCGACGGCCCTGCGCGAGGTCTCCCTGCTCCAGATGCTCTCCGAGTCCAACCACGTCGTCAAGTGAGAGAAGAGATGATTTCGTTTTTTCACCTCTCCGCAGGAAGAAAGAAAGAAACGAAGAGAGGAAGGAGAAGGAACCTCGAGCCCTCGTTGTCGTCGCTCACCCCCACGCCGAAAAAAAAAACCCCGAAAAACCAAAAAAAACTCTTTCTCTAGGCTGCTCTGCGTCGAGCACGTCGAGGAGCACTCGAAGCCCGTGCTCTACCTCGTCTTCGAGTTCCTGCAGACGGACCTGAAAAAGTGGATGGACAGGAACGGGAAGGGGCCCGCGCACCCGCTCAGGTAAAGAAATAGATTTTTTCCCCGTTTTTCTTCGACCTCTTTCGAGACTTTTGATGTTGACGACGCGGAACAAAACAAAAACTCTTCTCCTTCTCCTCCTCCTCCACTCCAGGCCCCACACCGTCAAGAACCTGATGTACCAGCTCCTCAAGGGAGTCGCCCACTGCCACCGCCACGGCGTGATGCATCGGGACCTGAAACCGCAGAACCTCCTCGTCGACGACGACCTCGAGGGCACCAAGGAGGCCGACGGCAGCCTGACTTTGAAGATTGCCGACTTGGGATTGGGCAGGGCCTTTTCGGTGCCGATCAAGGCCTACACGCACGAGATCGTCACGCTCTGGTACCGCGCCCCGGAGGTGCTCCTGGGCTGCACGCACTACGCGCCGGCTGTCGACGTCTGGTCTGTCGCGTGCATCTTCGGCGAGCTCGCACGGAAGCAGGCGCTGCTCCCGGGCGACTCGGAGCTGCAGCAGCTGCTGCACATCTTCAAGCTGCTGGGCACGCCCGACGAGTCGATCTGGCCCGGGGTGACCAAGCTGCGCGACTGGCACGAGTTCCCGCGCTGGGCGCCGCAAGACCTGTCGAAGGTCTTCCCCGGGCTCGAGCCCTCGGGCGTGGACCTGATGCGGAAGATGTTTGAGTACGACCCGGCGAGGAGGATCTCGGCGAGGGACGCGCTGGCCCACGAGTACTTCGACGACCTGGACAAGGACGCGGTGGACCTGCTGGAGAGCGAGAGCGTGCGCGCGCTCGGGTTTTAGAGAGGCGGAGGAAGGAGAGGGGAGGTGAAAGAGAGGTCGGAGAGTGAAGAGAGAGAGACAATTTACCCTCCGTTCTTCCCCCCCCCCAAAAAAAAATCAAATCACTTCTGTATTTCGCCACCACTGTCTTGCTTTCCATAAGCACTTGTTTCTGAACGAGAAGGAAAGGAATAGAGGGAGATGTTGAGAGAGAGAGCCCTGGGAAGAACAAATCCCGAACGGTTTTTTTTATCAACTCTGAGGTTCCTTTTTTTTTTTTT
>Ga0315285_10006406_pt1 | contig 12139 bp, 3 predicted proteins | sample YL17G09_36_MG_FD_203698 | JGI IMG/M metagenome (GOLD analysis project Ga0315285, IMG submission 203698) | Sediment microbial communities from Yellowstone Lake, YNP, Wyoming, USA - YL17G09_36 | ecosystem: Environmental > Aquatic > Freshwater > Lake > Sediment | place: USA: Wyoming | collected... | reverse complement strand
GCTTTTATTGAAGGTAAATTATATCGCGTCACGGTGTTAGGGGTTGACGAATTCTATTTAACGGACCCGGATACGAGCATCCGTCCAATTATGACGTCCAATGGCCTAAATGTGTTTGCTACAATCTCCGCTTTGGACGACGTTCTTAAGTTGGCAGGCGACGACCTTCCTCCTGCCATTGGTACTGCGGTACGCTTTTTTTCTACAGGCAGCCTGCCCACTCAATTGAATCCGGCTACCTATGGGGTGGATTTTAAGGTATTCTATGTTGTTGCGCAGAGGCTGACTAGCGCCGGCTCCACGTTTAATGGATTCCGTGTCTCGACGACTAAAGGCGGTCCGTACCTTATGATTGGCTCGTATACCGGAGTGCTAACATGTACTCCGTTAAACGGAGATTTTGAAAACTCAGGAATAGAATCTCAGTATTATTCAGAGTTCAAAGCGGATTCAAGAAAACTGATTGGTGCGACTGGTACGGGTGAATTTACCACGGAAATTACGGAACTGGAACATGGTCTACCTTCGCCCTTCATGTGGGTAGGTATTGCACAGTCTTTGGATACTGTAAAGCTGGATAACATTCAAGTCACTCCCGCCGGTTACCTATCCGGGGGACAGACAACGGAAGAGGGCGTGTCCGTGAGTTCCGCGGACCGCACTATTCTAGTACGGCAGAAAAACGGGACAGGAGCCACAGTTAAGCAGTTCATTTACTGGCAACAAAAAACTGCTGCTCCAGGAACTGTTTACATTAGCAAGATGCCGGATTTGAATTTTATTGAAGCCAAGACGTGGATACTCCCCGGCGCCAATACCTATACCTTTGGTAGCGGCGGGGACGCGCAGCACAATTTGTTGTCCGCCGAAATTCAAGTTAAGGCGTTTGAAATTATTGGCGAGAATTACCGGGAGATTCGTCCTGATTCGGTGCTGATTACCCAAGCGGGAAAAGTATTTATTCAAATTACGAATAATACACAAGTATACACTCCTGTATTTTTTATCCTATCGACAGTAGACGCCGATAAGGCAATTCATGATATTCCCGTTCCGGCGGGAGTAAAAACAATAACTATCGATGCCCCTATATCTCCTTTCATGTTTGCGTCCTGCTATTGCGACGGGGCAAGAGACCCCACCATCACGGCCTCTGTGGTTCCCGCGTTGGAGCTAATTTGGCCGGATTCTATTCAATACAATTCAACAACAAATCAGACTGTAATTAGTTTGACAACAGCCGCGAATGTCAGCAGGACCCTGCACGTATATTGGGAGCCTGCCTATTTAAGCAACAATATTCTTACTGTAACTAGTAAAAATCCAATTAACACCGCGTATATCGATTTAGCCCCGCAATTAACGGTATGGGGATTGGACCAAGCGCAGGCGTATTCTAAGAATGCAAATCCGCATGCGGGCTGGGTTTCCCATCTGGATACGTTTAGGAGTCCCGGAATTACTGCCCTTGTTTCCGGCCTTGGGGGCAATCTATTTTCCGGGTCAGAATTAACGACAGCCGAAAAGGCGCAGTACAAAATCCCTACCCTGTATCCCAGCTTACGTGTGTTGGCGCACACCCTTTCGGGGGCGACGACCAATCTCAACTTAGGACCGGCACTGGTAGACATTACCAAAATAAGTGCTTCTATACGGGACCGCGGTGTCCTTGGTGGGACTGGATGGGACTCCGGGTTTGCGGACATTTCTAGCATCGAATATTCAGATGAATATTACCCGACTTCCAGCGTCACGGCAACAGTCACCAGTGGCGGTACGTTGACGTGTTTCCCGCCCTTGGCTGTGGGAACCTGGGTAACCGTGGATTGCCTAGGCGCCGTAATGCCGGCCACGCTCGCCGCACAACCTCGTTATTTGCAAATTTCTTCAGCTCCATCTTCCACCTTTACCGTTAATGGAATTAGCTTTTCTTCTTTACCGGCAGGCACCTCCATAAAAATAACCCCGGTTCGCGGCGTGGTAGATATCAAAATTACCGCCGCTCAGGTTGCTCGTTCTTCTGTTTTTTCTATTGCTCCAGGCATGGACCAGCTTCAAATTCAACAGTGCGGAATTCCCATTCATGACGGTTCCTGGCCCCTCCTGGACGCATCGATATACGGCGCTGCCCCCATCCCGTTTGCTTCATTCACCGTAGTTAACGAGGACATCGCCAACTTAGTTAACCAGAACCCAGAACTGCTTCCTTCCACTTTAAGTCAAAGAACTACTATTTGGAACAGCGGCCAGGGCGGGCAGTGCGGTATTTTTTCAGGAGCGTTGTCCGGTTTAGATTTCCTTCCTGGAGACGTAATTCAGCATTCCAATCTTACTAATAAAGAAAACATAGTTGTAACTGGGGTAAATGCTGTCGGTACATTTGCAGATAACTTTTATCAAAATGTTACGTTAGAAGAAGGTTCCCTGATTGTCGCCGCCCGCACCGGCCAAGTGATTCCTCTTCGGGACAGTAACGAAGCCCCTACCGCCGCCAATTTAGTAACCAATGATAACTTGCAAATCTCAGGATTTACGAGACAGTTTAAAGCAAAAGGAATAAATCCCCGTGCTTCTCAATACATTAAGAGTATCTTGAAGCCGGCAAGTTCAAAGGTTGCAACCGTAACTCTTGATATTACTACCGGCTCCATCTTCCCGTTTGCAGTAGGGGACCATGTCCTCATTACCCGTGGAGAGCAGTTTTCTGGTGAAATAGTTATTGAGTCCATCGACACGGATACTAAGTCCTTCACGTTTACTACAGATAAAACCGGAAGCGTGGGCCCCTTTGTTAACCTAGTATCCGGCCCTGTTCTTTTCGGATACACCACTTGGGTAGGGGAAACAATTACCTGGGAGGACACGTTCAATTCAACTAATAGCGTTTCTGTTCCTGGTCGGTGGATTCCAGTAGAGGCCCCGGACCACTCTAACAACGCAGCGCCAACCTCATATACCCGCTACCTATCAAATTCGGCGTATGACAATCAGCCTATTCTTCGGTCCACCCAGGTCTCAGATTCCCTGTTCCTGACCAATGGAGATGACCGCACCTCAAAGGTAGACGGCTATAACCTAACAAGACCCGGTCTACCAAGATGGCAACCGCAGCTCTTTTTCAATCAGGCTACCAATCTTCAGTCCTATAATACTGAGCAAGGCACCATTCCCCTAATTAAAACGACTGTCAATGTGACCGGCTGGAGTCGTAACTATTTTATTGTGGCTGCTGCTGACCTTCTCGCGTTCAAACAAGGCACTCGCATTCGCCGGGACGGGGACCCACTAACCATATACACCGTACAGGACGTGCAGGCAGGGACCACAGCTTCCCCCACAAATCAGATTATTGTTGACAAAGACATAACGGACGCGTCAGCTGCGGACACCATAACAAACGTCTGCACTTTCTCCTACTATTTCCGGTTAAACCTAGTTGATGTAAACGATAACGTAATCGCTTCCGCACCAACCGGCGCATTCGATTGTACAATAAACGTCACTTCCAACTTTCAGAATAGAATTAAGTTAATAGGACTTCCCACCCTAGACATTTACGATTACGATAGAATTGAAATTCAGATTTATAGAACAAAGCAGAACGGTGTTGCTCCCTACTATTTGCTGACTACCCTGGCTGTTCCTTTTGACAGGAACGAAGGGTACATCACGTGGATTGATACGGTTGCGGACGCGGACATCAATGTAGCTACACAACAGGACAAAGTAAACGTGCCCCTAAAGGGCAATGAGCTAGGCACTGGCTGGTCCCCTCCCGTTCGGTCCAAGCACATCACCAGCGCTGCAAATCGGCTTGTTCTAGGCAATTTAACTAGCGACCCCTACATTGACCTATCTATTCGGAATATAGGCTCCACAGTAAAGTCTTCTGAATTGAATACAAATAGGTTTTTGCTAAGAAAAAGCAATACTGATACAGGCACTGAAACAGACATGCTGTCTCGTGTCGGCTACTTTTTTACCACCAATTTTGGCGTACCGATTAACTTTCCCTTTCCAAATTCCGGTGCCGACTTTGCCATCTCTCCTAGTTCAGGAGTATCAAACCTTTCTGCAGGAGATTGGGTCTATTTATATAGACCAGATTTGAACAGCATAACGGTATCGCAAGCACCTGGGGGGGCAATTGGAACAAGCAATGATAGAATCTCTGTGACTTTTTCAAATCCACTTTCCGCTGGTCGTCCTTTTGTAGTTAGCACCACAGGGGTCTTTCCTCCCAGCACGCCCCCCTTGGTCTCGGGCACCACTTACTACGTCAACTCTCCGGAAGTGGGCACGTTTAAATTATCTACGTTACCAAGCACTTCCGGCACCGTCATTGATTTTACCGCAGTAGGACAGTCCGTTCGCGCCTCTATAACGGCAGCAATGTCAATTCCGGCGGCAGTACCGGCGACAAGTTCTTTTCCGTTTACCAATCATGGGTTGTCCGCAAATGACCCGGTAGTTTTCACTTCCGCAACCACGTTTCCCGTTTCCACCTTTACTGTCACTAACACTACCGGCACCGCGTCTATTTTTACAACACCAACACCCCACGGATTTACTCAGAATCAGAAGGTCCGGTTTACTGGCGGTACATTTCCTGTTGGCACACCAAACTTAGCTCCCGCTACAGATTACTATGTTAGTGTTCTAACAACCACCACATTTAACATTACTGCAACAATCGGAGGTGCCGTACTTGGATTTAGTACGGCTGGCGTCGGAATTTCGGTGGACCCTTTGTTTGTCTTTACTGCATCACCAACCTACTATGTAAAGCAAGTCCTGGATGCGAACAGTTTCACGCTGTCAGACACGGTAGGTGGCCCGGTTCACCCGTTCAATACTGCCGGTTCCGTGCTTGTTCTAACCGCAACTAAGAGAGCGAACACCCTTCTTTTCAGCGGCTTGACGGCGCCTTCAGATATGCAAATTGGAAAGGCAATCCGGTTTACAGTAACAGGGGGCGTACTGCCTGCCCCTTTGGCAATAAATACAACATACTATATTGTATCCCTTAATGGCTTGGCGTTCTCTGTTTCTGAAACCCGGGGAGGAACAGCAATCTCTTTGACCGCCGTGGAAACAGGTACGGTATCCGCAACTCTGGTTGGCGTGGGGAACATGATATTCTCCACTCCAAATCCTTCCCCGGCGTATGCTGGGTGGTGGCAGGTTAAAAGCCAAAGCTCATTAGGCGTATCTACGATTGAGTGGCCAGGGACACGTTCCTTAGCGGAGGAGCCCGGGGAGGACCAAATCACTTACATGATAGCCGCAAATCAGACCATTCTAAGGTCTGCAACCGTTCTTGACCCGAACGCCGTTCCGACAAGCACATTAACTACCAGCAGTGCTCATGGGCTGGTTGAAGGGCAGCGAATTCGATTAAGACCAAGTGGTCCTAATTTTGCATCAGCGACTCCTTCGATAGTGCCGGGTCAGGACTACTTTGCCACAAATATAACAACAAACACACTTCAAGTTAAATCTGCATTAAATGTAATACTCTCATTTACAATTACAGTCACAACGGACCCGATGTATTTGGACATCCCGGCCAGCGCAAAGGATGTTCCGGTTTACCTTGGCACCGACCTGAACTACCAGACATCCAACGGCCAGCCTAGTAGTACCGGGGCAGGTATTGAGAACTTGGCTACGAGGCGCTGGGCTACAGCGATAAACGCCACTCAACGGATGACTAATACAAACATTTCGGCATACTCAACATTCTCTCCTTGGATAGTTGCCAATGCTGGCGGTGAGTACTCGGACGGCCAAATTCTGTTCACTCAACCAATGAATCAGACTACCACGTTTGAGCTGGTTCTATCTGCCGCAACTCAGTATTCCATGTTTGTGAATGGCCTAGAAAGAAGTGCGGAGGAACAAGTTCAAGCCCGGGAGGACCTGCACCCTTCCCGCATTCTAATCTCCTACCCTAACTTTCCGGAAATCTTCGACTCCCCATTTGTCACAACTGATTCCCAATCGGATTCGGCAATTGACGTTAACCCGGCAGACGGTCAAGAGATTACAGCTGTCATACCCTTCTTCGGAGCTTCCGCCTTCGGCGCTGCTTTGAAGGATGCGGTAGTGGTGGTTTTCAAAAGCAATTCGATTTATGTCGTTAACCTGGGCGCCAAGGCCGCAGGTCAGGTGGCTGTCCAGAAGATTGAGTCCCAGGGTATCGGCTGTACGGCGCCCTACAGCGTATCCGTTGTTCGAGACGGTATCATGTTTGCCAATGAGTCCGGTGTCTTCAAACTTAAAACCGACTTATCTGTCTACTACATCGGCAGGCATTTACAGAATCAGTGGAGAACCCGCTTGAATAAGAATGCGTTCTCCCTACTGTTCGGACATAACTGGGCATTCGGAAGTCAGTACAAGATTAGTGTACCGACTGGAACCAGTGTCATCCCTAACGAAGCCTACGTGTACAACTCTACCCGGGAGTACACAGTGGACGGGAACGCCCAGAACGCAGCGAGAGAAGGTAGTTGGGTTCGCCACACCGGCTTCAATGCTATCGGCTGGTGCAATTTGAACGCGGACGCCTTCCAAGCGAATACGAGAGGACAGGTCCTCCAACTGAGGCAGACCGGAGAAGTCTTCGATTGGCGGGATGATGAGGCCCCTATTCCGATGGAGTTGCTGCTTAGAAGCATGGACTTCGGGGATGATGGGGTAAGGAAGTCGGTTCCCTACGGCATGATTACCTACCGGAACCCACCGGCTCAAGGGGACCGCTTTAATACTCAAGTAACTTATACTACCGATATGCAGGACGTGTTCGAGACAGCGGACGTAACCGTGCTAGCGAACAGAGCGGACACTGAAGGCACATCCGACTTGGGTGGGCCACGGATTATAACCCTACGGTATTCCTTTGGTAATAAGAGGGGCATCCGGTTCCAGCTTCGCATCCTGAACGCGGGAATAGATGAGAACGTAGAGTTAACAAGGATACGGTACTCGGTGGCTGGACTGAACCTGAAGGGCATCCTGCAGGCGGCTCAATCACCGAAGACAACAGGATAACAGGGAGTTACGCTGGGGTTGACACCTTCCTAATCTTCAGGCAGGATGAGGGGACCCCGGCAAAAGGAACGCCTAGTAACTACTTAGCTAGTACTAGTAATAAGGGGCAGGTAAGCCCCGCAGTTCACTTGCGGAACGTACCGTAATGTGTTACTTTCAGAGAGTCAGGAGTCAAGGATGGCCGATAGTCTTTTGAATACTGTTAAGCAGGGAAGCCAGCTCTTCAAGGAGAGTAGCGAAGCTGTGTCCAGTTTAAGTCAGAAGGCAGGGCGTCCCGAAGCACCGACATCCCCCATGGAGACCGCTGTAATAGGCGGTACTCCTTCCCAAGCGAAAATGGCAGGCACCCCAGCAGGATTGCAGGGTAAAGCCGCTGCCCCCAAAATAGCTACCAGCCTTAAACTGGCTACCCAAGAAAGGCAAGCACAGGCGGACCCGGAACTTGCCGCGGACCAGAAGCGCGCACTTGAGCTTTCTCAGAAGCTATCCGGCCTAGGTTCCCTAGGGCAGCGCGTACCTGACCTTATCCATAAGGCGGTTGAGGACAAGATTAAAGGGATAAATGTCAAGCCGGTAGTGGACCCAACCACCTTTGCGGACTTGAATTTGTCCGGGCCGAATCAGGCCTCTTTGACGGACGCTCTAAACGTACTTGCGGACCCCTCTCAGTCCAACGAGAAACAGCAGGAAGCCATGGTCACCGTCAGCAATCTGACGAAGCAGGACCTGAGCAAACTGGACCCGACCACGTTAAGTAAGACGGTTCAAGGCTTCTTCAAGAAAGGGGCTGCGGCGAATTTGGAATCCGTAGTTTCTACCGCCACACCTTCCTTCGTTACTTTGGGCATGCTGGGCGAAACTCCAAGCGCGTTAGGATATAACAGCTGGGACGCACTAGCTACCGATTTAGGCATCAAGGCTCCGGAAGGTAAGACTGCTCAGGACGTTCTGAAAGGCATGTCCATCAAGGAACTAGGCCAGACGGTGGACACCATAAAAAGAACCGGCTTCCAAACTCAGCAGGAGTGGATGTCAGTTCTCCAGGACCCAACCTCCTCCCTTCAGGACAGGCAGGTAGCACGCACGATGCTTACCAACATGGGAGCATCGGGGGTGCGTGAGGCTGAGCAAAGAACCGCCACCTTAACGGCGCAAGTACAGGCAGGGAATACAGTTACCGTAAATCTAACGGGAACTCCTCAACAAATGTCAGTGGAGGATGTCCTTAAGAACGATACTATCAAGGGTGCGATTTCAGTACTTCTGGACCCGGCAAAACCGGGATATAAAGAAGTGGCCGCAGCTAACCCGGAACTTCTGGCGTGGGTACAAAAGAATGCGGAAGTTCTAAAGGATGCGGTTCAAGGGATTACGGATGACGTGTCCCAATTTGCTACCAATAATGCCGCAAACGCACAGCTTCTTAACCAGTTCTTTCCTGACGAAAAGGCCAGGAACGCAATTGGTAACGTCCTGTTCCCTGGAACCTGGGGAACTTTCTCCGCGCAGAAATATAACTTATCAACTGCTCCCTTACTTCAGAACTGGGCCGGAATACCTGCTTCCGAGCAAACCCAAATTAGTACCGCAATCCAGACCATTGCGGACGGTGGTAGCGCGGAAGATATACAGGCTTTCCTGAACACGAACCGGGACGCGCTTAAGAATTTGAAACTGGACACAGTGGAAGGTGTTAAGACGTTCCAGAACTTCTGGACTGAACAGAAACTGATTAGGTCCTTAAATAAAAAGGATATCAGTACTGCACAAAATGCGAATAGCATGTACTTTGACATAACTGGTCAGAGTAAAGAGAAGATGCAGCAGGATGCGGACACGCAAGCGGCCCTGGGCCCCTTAGGATTCAAGTCCTCCAGCGGTCTTACTCTAAATTCAGACCCGACAAAAGTAACCGGCATGGTTACAGACATTGTGGACATGAAGGACCTACTTGACCCTGCCAAGAATAAGGGTCAGCTGCCCGTTTCCTTGAAGGACAGAATCGCTGGCGTTAATAAAGAAATGAACGATTTTGCCGCAACGGGCGATGCTGTAACCAAAGCAATTTCATCCGTAATTTTACAAAAACATGGGCCACTTGATTTGGCTGATGTGAACAAATTGGTTCCGAACTTCAAGACTGTAGCGGAATTGATAGCCTTGGGACAAAAAACAGGCACCTTGGACAAGCTTCAGGATACCGCAATCAAGGATGCAGCCATCAACGAACTGAATGGCAAGAGCAATATTCCTGAAATCTGGAGAGTAGACATGGAAGCCACCTCTTCTCCTGAAAAGGCGGGAGCATGGGCGGACCAGTTGCTTAAATCAGCAGTGGGAATTGATAGTCCTGCTCTTCAAAAATTGGTTAAGGATAAAGTTGCCAGTCTTCGTAAGATTGCCTCAAACTACGCAGATAAACAGCAAGCGGATGCCAAAGCGCGAGAAGAACAGGAAAAAAGGGACAAGGAAGAACGCGAAAAGAAGAATCTAGCCAATACCCTCATTCAGGGCGCCGTACCTTCACTTCCCATTGGAAATTTGCAAACATTAGTGAATAGTTCAACCGGTCAGGCCGCAGGAAACGCCCTTGATAATGTTGGAAGAAGCCTAGGACTAGGACGTAGGAGGTAAGCAAGATGCCAAGTTTACTAGATACAGTAAAACAGAACTCTATCGCACTTTCCGCAGCTACTCCTGCGTCCAATCCCCTATTGTCCGCAACAGGGCTGCAGCCTACTGGTGGGGAGGCAACGCAGGGCACGGCAAAACTTATGGCCGTGGGTCAGACGGGTAAGGATGTTGGCCTTAGCGGGCAGACCCCCCAGATGTCCAGCCTTAGCGAGCGCCTAGCCTCCCTTCAGACCCTGAACCAGGCGAAGGAAGTCACACAGGAAGCGCAGCTGCAGGGCGTCTCCTTGGACCAGCAGCATGACCAAATGCAGCAGGAGTTCTCCCAAGCAAGTACCCAGTTGACAGAACAGCAAGTTGGCGCTCAGGAGCAGTTCAATCAGCAGTTCAAGGGCATGCTTTTTGAGCAGACCAATCAACTTAAGAGTCTTGACCTAACCAAAGATAAGGCAAGAATGGAGCAGATGGGCTTCATGCTGCGTTTAGGGAATACCCAGTACATAGACCAATTGCAGAATGCTGGAAAGCGGGCAAGACTTGACAACGCCGCATCTTTCAACGAGAATCTTCAACGGAGCATCTTTTCGGAAGAGATGGACCTCTTCTCCAACTCCTTGGAATTCCGTAACTATATGTACGCCGATGCCCGGGACGCGACACGCCAACTTGCCGACATGGACTTTGACTTCGCTATGGAAATTGCCAACGCAGATAGTAAGGCCGCAAATTCGCAGATGATGTGGAGTGGATTTGGGAATATAGCGTCGGCAGGAATGAGCTACGCGGCAAAAAGTCCTGCCGCGCCTGCGCCGGATACAACCAGTCCTATAGGTATGGCTGGTCCTCCAAGTTCCGCCGCGCAACCAGGTGCCGCCTCCTTTGCGGGCCCTCCTGCATCCGCTCAGTTTTCTGGACCGCCTAGCTCTGCTCAGTTCTCGGGCCCTCCTGCATCCGCTCAGTTTTCTGGACCGCCTAGCTCTGCTCAGTTCTCGGGCCCCCCAAGTTCGGCTCAATTTGGGGTTACAGGAAACGTAGAGCAAACTTCCGGGTTTGGCGGAATGAATCCCTTAATACGAAGGTCAACGTAGTATGGCCGATTTAAACTTCCAACCTACCAGTACTAGAAGTCAACAGCTGCAGAAGCTGTCCGGCCAATTGCCAGGTCAGTCCGCTTTGCAGGCGCAAGGCCAGCAGCAACAACAGGTCGCACAGAATCAGCAAGCCATCCAGACTGCGGTTATGGGTGGGGCGCAAGCTACCGCCGGTCAAATTCAGCAGGCAGGCGGGCAGCAAGCTCAGCAAAGAGGGCAAATTGCTGTCCAGGCCGCACAGAAGAATGCGCAACAGCAAGGCCAGATTGGGCAGATGGGGCTTCAGGAACAGCAGGCTGGAATGAAGCAGCAGCTATTCCAGAAGCAGGTAGCCGCACAGCAGGAGAATCGGAAGCTTACTGCCGAGTTGTCCAGCACAAACATGCAGCTTAAACAGGAACTCTTCGATAAGCAGACCCAGTTTCAAAAAGATGAGATGGGCAGAACCTTATTCAACGAGAGGCAACTCCTGGACTATCAGCTGACCAAAGCGAAGTCGGATGAGGAGCTTGCGGACTATGAACAGAAAGTTCAGCAGGCATCCCAGAAAAGGATGGCTCTTCTTAAGATGGCCCAGGCAAAGATTCAACAGCAAATGGAACAGGCAAATGCGTCCTATAACCAGGAGCAGAATCAGCAAATGCAACAGGATTTAGCGAAGGCTAAACAGGCCCTTCAGATGAAAATAAAAAGAGAGAGAGCGAAACAGGCAAACCGTGCTAGTATGATGCAGGCCGGTGGCTTGATTCTTGGCGTGGCAGCTGTTGCGGCGGTGGGTGTAGCTACCGGGGGCGTGGGTATTGCCGCCCTTGCCGCCGGCGGGTCCGTGGGCATGGGTGTCGGCGGGATGGCCGCAGGGGCAACGGCAGAGTAATTGAAATAAGTTATAGAACAGGGAGTGGAATATGGCAGGCGAGCAATTTAAAAAGGGCGCGATTAACTGGTTACTAAATAACCCGACTGCGGAAAAGTTTGTTAATCGGTTAATGCAGAAAGAGGAACTGTCCTTCGGAGAAGCCGTTAAGAAAGCAATGGCGCAGAGGGAAGCCGGTATACTTGATAAAGCCGGTGCCCTTAGTTCTGCTCAAAAGAAGCAGGTATCACAGGATGTCACAGGGGGCAAGACTGTGGCAGAGGCCGTAAAGCATGCGACTACCCCAGCCCCTGCACACGAGCCAGAATTTCCCCGAACACATCCATACCAAGGACCGGCGACCGCAGCGGAGCAAAGGGAAATTGAGGGACCGGCTATAAAGGCAGCTCAACAGGATTTAGATGCTGTCCACGCGCATCTTGGGCCGCTACCCGGGCCTCCCGCCCCTTCGGTTACTCCTGCTGTTAATCCAGTCGCCGCTGGTCCT
>Ga0315285_10006403_pt1 | contig 12141 bp, 6 predicted proteins | sample YL17G09_36_MG_FD_203698 | JGI IMG/M metagenome (GOLD analysis project Ga0315285, IMG submission 203698) | Sediment microbial communities from Yellowstone Lake, YNP, Wyoming, USA - YL17G09_36 | ecosystem: Environmental > Aquatic > Freshwater > Lake > Sediment | place: USA: Wyoming | collected... | reverse complement strand
TGGTGGGGGGGGGGGGGGGTGGGGTGGGGGGGGGGGGCCCCCCCCCCCGCCCCCCGCGCGGCGTCGGGGGGGGAGCTAGACAAAGGGGGACGCCGCTAAAAAATACACATGCATGGATGGTCGATGATATGGAGGGATAGTAAACGGGCAAAGGGGGGGTACGGCGTGGTGGAAATGATAAGTGAAAAAAAAAGCCTTTCGCTGCTCAAGACGACGGCGGTGCCGCGCTCGTCGCGACGTCTTCTTGCTGCTGCTGCTGCTGCTGCTGCTGCTGCTGAAACTGCTGCTGCTGCTACTGCTGCTCCTGTTGCTGCTGCATATGCGCATGCTGCTGCTGCTGCTGCATGTGCGCATGCTGCTGAAGCTGCTGGATCTGCAGCTGCTGAATCGCGAGCTGCTGCTGCAGCTCCTGCTCGTGCGGCGAAGGGATCGACACGACAGGCCCGTCGAGGTGCGCCCCGTTTCCGTTGCCTCCGACTGCATTTCCCGTCGCTGCCTGCTGCTGGTCGCCCGAGTGCGCCCCGAGCTCGCCCTTGACCGCCGCGGCGGCGGCGGCAGCGGCCACTTGCTGCTGCTGCTGCTGCTGCTGCTGGTGCTGGTGCTGGTGCTGCTGGTGCTGCTGCTGGTGGTGGTGGTCTGTCAGCACCAGCCCGGCGAGCGGGTCACCCTGCAGCAGGTCACGGTGCTGCCTCTGTGCCTCGGCCGCGGCAGCCGCGGCGGCGACGGCGCGCGAGTGCGCTGCCGCGGCCTGCGCCGCCGCCGCCGCCAGCGCCGCGGCGTGGAGGTCCACGGGCGAGTGCTGCTGCTGCTGCTGGACGTGCACGGAGGGTGTGGCGTGTCCCGACGCGTGTCCCGAAGCGATGGCGGAGTGGTGGTGAGCAGCGGCGGCGGCGGCGGCGGCAGCAGCAGCGTCCAAGCTGCTCCCGAGCTCGCCGCCGCCGGCGCTGCCGCTCGCGTGCGGCGAAAGCACGGAAACGGCCTGCGCCTGGGCAGCAGCGACCGCGGCCGCGGCGTTGGCTGCCGCGACGGGGTCGACGTAGCTGTTGCCGAGGACCCCAGAGCCCGCCGCGGGCGCGAGCTGCTGCTGCTGCTGCTGCTGCGCCGTCAAAGGCGCAGACTGCGGTCGCACCGCGATCGGCGCGAGGCCAGCAGAAAGAGTCGTGGGAGGGATCGAAGCGGCGGCGGCTCCAGCAGCGCCGGCGGGGGCGATCAGGGGAACCAGGATCACCTGCGTCGGCGCCGAGCTGCCATCGGGCTGCGGGAGCACGGCCGTGAGCGTCGTCGGGAGAGCCGCGGGAGGGGCAGCAGAGGGCACGCCGCCGGCAGGCGCCGCCGCTGCCGTCGACGCCGCGGCGGCGGCGTAGTGCGCTGCGACGGCGACCTGGTGCTGGTGGTGCGCGGCTGCCGCCGCGGCCGCCGCGGCGGCTGCGGCGGCGTGCGGCGAGATCGGGCCTCCTCCGTCGGCGCTCGTCGCAGCAGTCGGAGGCTGCTCCTGCTCCTGCTGCTGCTGCTGCTGCTGGGCTGCCGCAGCCGCCGCAGCAGCAGCCGCCGCGGCGGCGTGCTGCATCGGCACCGCCGCGGCCTCGGCCTGGAGCTGCGCCGCCGCGGCGTGCAGCTGGTGCGACGCCGCCGCGGCCACCTGCGCCGCCGACGAGGCGGCGGCGTGCGCCGCGGCGTGCGCGTGGGCCCGCACGGCCAGGCTGGCCGCCTGCGCCGAGAGCTGCGACTGCGCCGCGGCGTGCGTCTGGGCTTGCGCCTCGAGCTGCTGCGCTGCGGCGGTGTCCTGGCACGGGGTCGTCGCCGAGTCGGGCTGCTGGCCTTGCTGCTGCTGCTGCTGCTGCTGCTGCTGCCCTCCCTGGTTCGGGTCCAGGCTGTCGAAGAGCGTGCTCCCGCCGTTCTCGTTGCCCCCAGAGTTTCCCGGAGTCGCAGCGGCAGCCGGAGTCGCGTGGCCGCCGGTGCCGTTGCCGTCTCCCCCGGAAGCCGCCGCGCCGCCGCCGCCGCCGTCGCCAGAGAGGCATCCGAAGATGCCGTCTTCCCCGCTCCCCGTCGCCGCGGCGTTGTTCGCCGCGGCCTTCCTCTTCAGGGCCTCGGCGTGCGCCGAGACCGCGGCGGCGACGGCCCCGTGCTCGTGCGCCTTGGCGGCCAGGTGCCTCGCCTGCGCCTGCGCCTCGGCCTGGGCCTGAGCGTGGACGACGGCCTGGGCCTGCAGGTTCTGCGCCTCGGCGGCCTTCTCGAGGGAGCGGGCCTTCGCCTGAAAGGACTGCGCCTGAACCACGGCCTGCACGGGGCCCGCCGGCGGCGGGACGACGACCGGAGGGCGCGCGGGATGCGCACCCCCGGCCGTCGGCGTGAGCCCAGAGCCCCCTCCTCCTCCGCCACCCCCGCCCCCGGCGGAGGCGTCCTGCTGCTGCTGCTGCTGGTGCGCGGCGAGCGCCGCGGCGCTCTGCAGCGACAGCTGGTCGGCGTGCGCCTTGAAGTTTTGCGCCTGTGCCTTGAGGTGGACGGCCTCCTGGGCGAGGGCCTGGGCCTCGCAGGCGGCGACGGCCTGGCCCGTGGTTGCCGTCGCTGCCGCCGCGGCCGCCGCGGCCGCCGCTGCTGCTGCGGCGGCGACGGGCGTCGTCGCGGAGTGCTGCTGCTGCAGCTGCTGTTGCTGCTGCTGCTGCTGCTGCTGTTGCTGCTGTTGCTGCTGCTGTTCTGCAGTCGCCACGGGGTGAAGAAGCATCCCTGAAGAAGAGACGTGCGGCAGGGACGCGGGGTTCGCAGCATCTCCAGAGGCCGGAGCGTGCGCCGACCCGGGCGTCGTCGGCGCGCTCATCGCGAGCGGCGGCGCTGAGGTCGCCGTGTTGCCTGCTGCCGCTGCCGCTGCGGCGAGCATCTGGTGCGCCGCGGCCGCGGCTGCCGCTGCAGCGGCGGCAGCGGGAGAAGAGCCCATGGTGACGGAGGGAGCGGCGGAGGCGGCACCAGGAGCAGCAGAGAAAAAGTGCTGCTGCTGCTGCTGGGGGACGGCGACGCCCAGGGGCGAGCTGACCGCGGCGCTCACCATCGCCGCGGCGTGCTGCTGCTGTTGCTCGACCTGCTGCTGGTGGTGGTGGTGCTGCAGCTGGGCCTAAGATGAGGTGTTGATGTGTGCGGGAAGACGAGGGTTAAGAGAAGGTGAGTTTTTTGTTTTCCTGCTCTCTCTCTTTCTCTCTCGACTTTTCAAAAATCAAAAAAGAAAGAAAAGAACTCTTTTACCTGCTGGTGCAGCTGCTGCTGCTGGAGCTGGTGCTGCTGAATCTGCTGCGACTCGTTCGCGGCCATCATCGCGCGCGCCGCGTCGAGGTCGCAGCGCAGCGCGGCGTTCTCGGCGAGGAGGTGCTCGACGTTGGCGGCAGCGTTCGCGGCGGCGGCGGCAGGGTCGCCGCCGCCGACGCCGCCGTTGCCACTGCCGCCGTTGCCGCCCCTCTCGGCGTCGAGCTCCGCCCGCAGCGCGGCCACCTCGGCCTCCCGAGCCTCCAGGTGCCTGCGGATGTCTCCCACGGCGACTCCGCGGACAATCTTGGCCAAGGTGGACCTCGCCCTGTCGCCTCTCTTCCCGACGCCGCCGAGCAAGGGACCCAGAGCGCGGCACTCGTCGACGAGGCGGCGCTCGTCCTCTTTCGTCTCGAGGCGGCCCGAGAAGCGGCCTTGGAGGTGGGGCTTGCGCGGGCGGTTTCCCGTCGTCGCCGTGGCTATCGACGTGCTGCCGGTCGCGGTCGTCGTCGGGGCGGCGGCGGCGGCAGAGGCGGCGGCAGCAGCCCGCGCGGAAGCGGTCGCCCTTCGCCGGCCCGCCGCCGCCGCTGCGCCTCCGCCGCCGCGGCCGCCGCTGGCGCTCGCCGGAGTGCCTCCGCCGCCGTTCCCGCCTTCGTCTTCGTCTTCGTCGTCGTCTTCGTCGTCTTCATCGTCTTCGTCATCGTCGTCGGCGTTGCCGTCCGTCGCCGAGAGCGGCTGCTGGACTTGGAGAGCGGGCGAGCCGAAGGGGAGGTGGTGAAGCGTCGTCGGCGGAGGAGCGGCTTGCTGATGTTGCTGCTCCAGCTGCTGATGTTGCTGCTCCAGCTGCTGGTGTTGCTGCTCCAGCTGCTGATGTTGCTGCTCCAGCTGCTGCTGCTGCTGCTGCTGCTGCTGCTGCTGCTGCTGCTGCTGTTGCTGTTGCTGCTGCTGCTGCTGTTGCTGCTGCTGCTGCTGCTCCAGATGCTGCTGCTGCTGCTCCAGATGCTGCTGCTCCAGATGCTGCTGCTGCTGCGCCTGCTGCTGCTGCGCCTGCTGCTGCTGCTGCGCCTGCTGCTGCTGCGCCTGCTGCATCCCGAACATCGCGTTGTTCTCGATGGCCCCGAGCGGCGGGCGCGGGAACATGTCCGCGCCGCTGTGCTGCGGCTGCTCCTGGAACTGCTGCTGCTGCTGATGATGCTGAAACTCGACGTTTGAAGCTGCGGCAGCGGCGGCAGTGTGCGTGCCGGCATCTGTCGCCGAACTAGAGGGCGGCCCGCAGTTTCCTGGCGCCTCCTCGCTCCGCAGCAAAGAGTCCATCGCCTGCGTGTGTTTTCGTGAGATGGGAATCGAGAGCGATGAAGGAGAGCAAGAGCGTGAGTGACGAGGGACGCGTACTAGTTTTCCTCCCTTCTCGACGCATCTGGCATGACGGCCAGCCTCAAAAAAAAGGAAACGCCACGAGCGCGTTGCCGGCCTTGTCGGGCTGTTCACGCTCTACGCCACCTATTGGAACGCACCTCCATAGTCTCTGTGTGCTGCAGAGAGCGAGAGAAGATCTCAATCGAGGGCCTCAAAGGGCCAAGCGATGAAAAGAGTCTTTGAGAGAAAAGCCCCAGTGGGCGCCGCCGACTCCCTTTTGTTCCCGCGAGATGGAGGGAAACAAACGAGGCGGCGCGCAGATGGGAGCCTCCTGTTCTTGCGGGCTCTTGGCGTGCGCAAGAGTGTGCACGCAAGGGCGTGCGCGGCTTCTCTGATCGGAAGCAGAGAGCACAGCGAGTTTGAGAGGAACGAAAGAAACGAACAAAAAAAAACTGACGTCGACGGCAAGCGACAACGCGACGCTGTCGTGAATTTCTTTCGAGCCCCTCCTCCCTCCTCCCTCCTCCCTCCACCTCTCAAATTCAAAGATTTTGTTCAACTCTCTCTTTCTTTGCACGCGTTTTTTCTTTCAACCAAAACCAAAACCAAACCAAAACCAAACCAAAAACATTCACTTCTTCGCCGGCGGGGGCTTAAGAACTCCAGCAGCCCACGCCTTCACGTCTGCACCAGCAACGCACTTTTGCAGCTCGCTCTCGATCTCTTTCCGAGTCTCTTCTCCCGCGTCCCCTGTCCCAGCGACGACGAAGACGGCCGCGACCACCTTGGCCGCGTGGCTCTTGGAGAGCTTCGAGCAGTTGCCCCGCAGCACGCGCTTCCAGAGCAGCGAGGAAAAGGCGCCCGCGGTGTCCCCACCGCAGAGCACGAGACGGCGGAGGGCCCGCGACGCGTAAAAGTCGGTCAGGAGGCACTCCTCATCTGCTCCCTCCCCTTCCCCGTCTTTCTTCGCTCCCTTCTCCGCTCCCTCCTCCTTCCTCGGCTTCGCCTTCGTCCCCTTCGTCCCCTCGGCGTGCAAGCTCTTCTCGATGGCGGCCACGATGGCCTCGTGCAGCTTCGAGACGCCCTCGGCGTGCGCTCCCGCCTCGACGAGGATCGCGTCTCTCCCGCCGCCGCGCGCCGCCTCGACGACGAGGTCGGCCCCCGCGGGCGCCCGCAGCAGCGCGCCGGCGCCGGCCGCGAGCGCGCGGAGCAGCGCCGAGCCCAGCGACGTGGGGGAGGAGCCGCTGCCGAGGATCTCCCGCCGCCTCTTCGAGGCGGACTTTTTCGACGTGAGGTTCGATTTCGGAGCAGGAGGAGACGAAGTGGACGGAGCAGCGGCGGCGGCGGCGGCGGTGGCGGCATCAGAGGTCGTTGCCGCCGCCGTCGCCGCGGCGTCGTCGCCGTCCTTGTCGTCGTCGTCGTCGTTCTTCCCTCCCCCCTCGCCGCCGGCCCCCATCCCGTCCTCCCCGAGCGCCCTGTCCGAGGCCGCCTTGACCAGAGCCAGCGTGTGCGGCGGGAGCACCCTGGGGTCGCAGGGGCTCAGCAGCTGGCAGAAGACCCGGGACGCGTGCGGGTGCGAGCAGAGCTCCCGGAGCAGCAGCGGCCCGCCGCCGCCCTCCTCGCCGCCGCCCTCGCCGCCCCCCGAGGCGGCGCGGGCGGCGGCGAGCTCCGCCACCACCGCCTTGGACAGCAGCGCGGTGTCGTCGACGACCGTGAGCGCCGTCGCCAGCACCGCGTGGCCCCACTCGTCCCGCGCCATCGCCACGGCGTGGCCCTTCATCGCCTTGACGGCCGCCTTGCGCTCCTTCGCGCCCGCCGAGGCCAGCGCGCGGCAGGCCGCCCTCGCGCCGTCGCGTGTGTGGACAACCCGGAGAAGCGTCGCGCTGCCGCAGAGCAGAGAAGAAACCTCGCGGCCCGCAGCGTCGGTGGCGCACTCGAGGAACTCGGCGAGGACGCGGTGGACGATCGGAGGGTCGACCATGGCCTTCTCGAGCAGAGGCGTGAGCAGCGCGGCGACGCGGGAGAGCATCTCGCGGCGGGCGCGGGCGTCGCCGCCGCGGGCCTCGAGCGCGCCCGCCAGCGACGCCGGGATCTGCGAAGAGCTCCCGCTGCCGCCGCCCCCGGGGGCGAAGACCGAGTACTCCTTGGAGTAGAGCTCGGCGGTCATTGCGTCCCTGTCGCGCTGCGAGGCGCGAGAGTAGAGCTCGTCGACGACGGGGGCTCCCGTGGGGTGGCGGAGGAGGGCGGCGACGTGGCCGCGGAAGCGCTTGACGAGGGCTGACGTTTTTTTTTTTTTTGGAAGGGAAGAAAATAAAAATGTGAATGACGGGGGGGAAAGAGAGAGACGCCGAAGAAGGATAAGGCGCTCTCCATCCCTTCTCCCCCGGTTCTAGTTTCGCTTTTGGCGCGGCCATGACCCCCTTTTGATTCCACTAGAGGAAAAGCAAAAGACCTTTTTTTTCCCTTTTTGTCTTTCTTCGAAAAAAACAACGAGAGATAAATTGAGAGAGGGCGAGGGAAAGAGGAGAAGGAGGCGCGACGAGGGCCGCAAGCCTCTTTCTCCACTCTCGCTCGTCCTCTCTCTCTCTCTCTCTCGATGCCCAAAATAGAAGAAGAGCACAAGCCGTAAAAAAGAAGGCACGGCCCACAGAAAGATGAATTAATGAAAATAGGGGGGCCGCAGGGTTTCAAATCCGTGCCGTCGGGAGGTACAGAAAAGAGGAAAGAGCAGCACGACGACGACGAAACAAGAAAAAACAGGAAAAAGGGCAAGCCTCAGCGACATTTTTGTTTTCCGCAGAGAGCCCCCGCCGAAGAGGGGACCCCGCCATTCGGAAAGATAACGCAGTATTTGAATTGTCAAATATGAAAAGCATCGTCGGCACGTTTTGAAAGTTTCCTTTTTTTGTGTTTTGTCGTCCGCCGCCGCCACCGCCGCTGAAAAAGAGGCCACGAACCAAAACCCATTTATTCTTACCCGGAACTTCTTCTTTCGGGGCCAGCGAGATCAACTTGGTCGCCAGGAAGTGCCCGTAGCTCGACTTGGCCAGCGTCAACAGGTCGGGCGAGATCTCCTTCAGGGCGTCGGCTCGGGCCTTGGGGCCCGCCGCCTTTGCCGCGGCCTGGAGGACTCGAGAGGTCGTGTGAGACATGGCGAGCTTCGAGACGCTCCCTTTCACCTGGTTTTTTTTGTTTTTTTTGGTTAAAGGGATCGCAATCGAGATCGTGCAGCGTGGTGAGGTGGTCGTCGAGAGGGGTCGAGGAAAGCGAGCGAGAGAAACAAGGGAGGGCCGCTGGCGTCGACGACCGAACGGCGAAACGTCGACAAGAAAGAAACAAAAGCTCGAATCTCACCTTGGCAAGCACGTCCTCGGCGATCCTGGTCTTTTCCGTCGCGGGCACATCATGGCGGCGGATGCGCTCCCACGACGCGGTGATTTCCTGTTGAGAGATGGAGAGGGAGAAAGAGTGAGCGGGAAGACTGAGAATTGAGCGGCGGCTAGATGCCCTCTCGAGCGGAGACAAATAGTTTCAATGCTTTCCCGGAAAACAGATCGAAATGCAGCTTCTGTTTCTGCTTATCTCTTCCTCTCGTATGTTACCTTAATCAGCTCCTCGTTCTTGCGGGGCTTCTTGGTGTACGGCATGGTCACTTCCGTGCCGGCGGGGAGAGGAGCCGGACGCTTGTGGCCGCCGCTGCTGCTCGAGAAAGGCTTCGCACCAGTGCCACCGCCGCCGCCGCCTCGTCCGCCGCCGCGTCCGGAGAAGGATGTCTGTCCTCCTCTTCCACCTCCTCCACCTCCACGACCACCAGCTCCTCGTCCGCGGCCGCCTCCTCCTCCTCCGCGAGCAGCAGCGGGAGGGCCCATCGCGATTGGGAGAGAAGAGACGAGAAGAGACGAAAAAAGAAAAAGAAGGCGAGAAAGAGAGAACGAAAAAAGTGAGGGAGAAAAAAGTGAGGGCCGCTCACAAAATCTGCTTTTTTTCTGGGAACTGGGAGAGCTTTCCCCTCCTTCCCAATTCAAAGCACAGCGCGATGCCCCTCCCGGAGGCCGAGAAGATCCCGACGACGCTCGTCGTCGGCTTCCTCGGCGCCGGCAAGTCGTCGCTGATCAACCACATCCTGGCCTCGAGGCCGACCAAGGCGGACGGCTCGACGACTCGGTGCGCGGTCGTCGAGAACGAGCTGGGCGAAGTCGGCATCGACTCCCACCTGGGTGAGTGTTTTGATGCGTACGAGGGATCCATGGGGAGGGATGCTCCATGTCGGCTTTCTGGCGCTTGAGCGAAGCGGGCGAGCGAGCGAGCGAGAGAGAGAGAGAGGGGGAGACAGGAAGAGACGCCGGATGTGGAGGAGGAGAGGCCCTGTCGCCGCCGCCCGAAAACCGTCCAAACCAACTGGAATCGAAAAAAAACGGCGCGCTGGCGAGCGAAAGCCACCTCGGCGGCGAGCCTCTTTTTCCGCATCAATGGGTGCTTCCCGTCGATACGGTCCCCGTGGCGTGAAAGGGGCATCGAAAGGCGCAGCTCAAAGCAGCCACCGCGGCCCATAAAAAGGAAGAGCGTCATCGGACGGTTGGCAACTTTTTGCCTTTTTTCTGTAGGAGTTTTTGCCGCCTGGAGCCTGCTCTCTCGGCCTCTTGCCGCTCTCTTTTTGATACTTCCACGCGTGCAATCGACGAGGGGCTTTCTTGAGATTACGCTATCATGGCTGAAAAGACAAAAGAGAACGTAAAAAAGCTAGCATCGTGGGGCTCGGAATTCGTCGGTGTTTCGCTCGAGCGAGCGAGAAGCGGCTGCGACGGCGCCTTTTTTTTCCTTCCTTTCCCTCGGTTCGCTTACCCTCTTCTTCTTCCCCTCCTCTTCCATAACCTCTTAAAAAAAAAAAACTTACAGTCTCGGCCAACCTCATCGCCAAGGAGGACATCGTCAACCTCGAGCGCGGCTGCGTCTGCTGCTCCCTGCGGTCCGACCTCGTTGACGCGTTCAAGGAGCTCGAGCGCAGGAGCAGCAGCGGCGGAACCAAGTTTGACAATGTCCTCGTCGAGACGACAGGCGTCGCCGACCCGGGGCCGGTGGTGAGCCGTTTTTTTTTCCACTCTAGTTTGGGAGAGAGGCGCGTTTCGCATCGCTTTTGGGGGAGAAGAAGGCAAATTGGTCTTTCTGGGAGGCGAGAGGGCGTGGATTGGGGGGAGCGAAATCGTTGGTGGATTGAGATCGGCGCTAGTCGCCGTCGAGACTGGGGAAAATCTCGACGTTCGCCTGTTAACTTTTTTCTTTGAGGCCTCTTCTGCTTTCCGCTCTCTCTCTCGCGCGCTTTCCCTCCCACCGCGGCTTTTTTTTCCTTGACGGCGCGTTGTGAGAGACAACGGACGAAATGCGCTAGTGAATGCCAATTCAGAGGAGAGGAAGCGGGGAGCGAGAGAACAAAGAAGAAAAAACCCACCCCTTCTTCATCAACCTCGCCCCCTCTCCTCAAAAAAAAAAAAAAAGCTCTTCACCTTCTTCGCCAACTCGTGGATTTCTTCGAAATTCCGCCTCGACTCGGTCCTCTGCCTCGTCGACGCCCAGCACATCGCCAAGATCGCCGACGAGCGCTCCCCCGGCGCCCTGGACGAGGCCGTGAACCAGATCGCGTTCGCCGACACGATCCTGCTGAACAAGATCGACCTGGTCTCGCCGGAGGAGCTGCAGACCGCGAGGGACATCGTACGGTCCGTGAACATGACCGCGAACCTGATCGAGTGCCAGCTGGCGGACCCGCCGCCGATGGTGTTTGAGAAGGAAGCCGCGGGGGCCGGGAACGCCGCAGACGCGACGCCCGCGGCGGCGGAGGAGAAGGCGGGCCCGGCGGCAGCGGCGGCGGCGGCGGCCAGCAACGGCGGCGAGGGCGAAGGCGGCAGCAACAAGCCCGCGTGGGAGCAGCTGATGGACGTCAACTCGTTCTCCATCGAGCGCGCCCTGCAGGTGGACCCGACGTTCATGGACGACGAGGACGAGCAGGCCAAGGAGACGAGCAGGGAGCGCGAGCGGAGCGGCAGCGGCGACGGGAGCGGCGACGGTGGCGGCGGCGAAGGCGACGGCGAGGGGCGCGACGGGCAGCCGGCCTCCGCCAAGGGGCCTGCGTCGGGCTCCGCCGCCGAGGAGCAGGGGAAGGATGCAGCGGAGCCCTCTCCCTCCCTGCGCCGCTCCAAGCGCAGCAGGGGCGGCTCATCGGCGAAGGAGGAGGTCGAGGAGAAGGCCGCTGCCGCCGCCGCCGCCGCGGCGCAAACGAAAAAGCCAAAAAAGGGCGCGGCGGGAGCCGCAGCAGCGGCCGAACCCGCCCCCGCCCCTCACGCCCACGGCCTCCCCAGGCGCTCCGGCTCCCGCTCCCGCCTCCACAACCTCGCCGGCGTCTCCTCCGTCGGCATCTCCGCCGCGGGCCCGCTCGACCAGTACCGCTTCAACATGTTTATGAAGGACCTGCTCCTCGAAAAGTCGCGCGACATCATGCGCTGCAAGGGCGTGCTCTGCATCCGCGGGCAGGAGAAGACGAAGTTCGTGTTCCAGGGCGTGCACGACACGGTGTGCTTCGGGCCCTCGGCCGCGGAGTGGGGCCCCGATGAGGGCGGCGAGGGCGGCGACGCCGCCGCGCCGCCCCCCGTCTCGCAGATCGTGTTTATTGGCCGCGACCTCGACCGCGCGATGCTGAGCGAGGGCTTCAAGAGCTGCATCTGGCAGCCTCTCCCGGAGGGGTGGCAAGAGCACCGGGACCAGAGGACGGGGAGGCCTTACTACCACCACGCCGCGAGCGGGACGAAGCAGTGGTCGCGGCCGTGCGCGGGCAGCGCCGAGGGGGCGACGACGACGGACGGGGAGGACGGCGGGAACGACGCGGCCGGCCGGGGCGCGGGCGGCGGCGGCAAGGACGGCAAGGGCGGCGGCGGCGAGGGCGGCGGCGGCGGTCCAGATGCCGCTGGAGGCGGCGACGGCGGCAACGCCGACAACAGCAACGCCCCGCACGTCGTCGCGCAGGCTCCGCCGGCGTCACACACCATCGCGGCGCAGCGAGCATAGATGCAGAAAATGTTTTCGTTTTTTTTTTGTGCCTCTATGCTTTTTGCTTTTGCCTTTGCTTTCTGCTTTTGTTTTTTTCCTTCCCTTTCTTCATCTTAGAACAAAAAACTTTCTTTCTTTCCTTCATTACTTCGCCCCCGGGTCGAATTGTCCCCCCGTACTGCCACAATACATTTTGAGCGCTCTGGATGACTCCTTTCCTGCTTCTTGGGAGAGGGCGAACGAAAAACGCCTCCGAGGAGGCGTTTTTTCGGGGGGAGGAGAGAGAAGAAAGAGAGAGAAAAAGAGAGAAAAGAGAAAAACGGAGGAGCAGGCAAGTCGGCTGTTTTCCTTTCTTCGAAACTTCTGCTTCTTTCATTAAACTAGCAGCATTTGCTTTTATACAAAATCACTTTGTTATGTTGAGCAATTTCTGGGCGGAGAGGAGACAGAGAGAGGGTGGTAGGGAGAGAGACCGAGACCAAGGGAGGAAAGAGAGAGAGAGAGAGAGAGAGAGAG
>Ga0315285_10006401_pt1 | contig 12144 bp, 8 predicted proteins | sample YL17G09_36_MG_FD_203698 | JGI IMG/M metagenome (GOLD analysis project Ga0315285, IMG submission 203698) | Sediment microbial communities from Yellowstone Lake, YNP, Wyoming, USA - YL17G09_36 | ecosystem: Environmental > Aquatic > Freshwater > Lake > Sediment | place: USA: Wyoming | collected... | reverse complement strand
TCTACCGTGAAATGAAGCAACGCTGTCGGATCAGCAGAAAAAACTAACCCATAGAACTCATCGAGGAAGGTAATGCGCATGTAATGATAAGTAGAGGCAGCAAAGATTTCCGTCCAACTAGAACCTCCATCATCACTAAAATAGATCCCTAGATGTGAGACGGCGTCCCAAGGGACTGCCCACAGGTGCCGGCTATCAAGACAAGCAATCGAGTGGCTGCCGAACATGCTTCCTACGACGGCCCCCACATTCACGGGCACCCAAGTAGTGCCATAGTTATCCGAATAAGCTATTTCCGCTGGATTGCCTGCATCGGTGGTCAATCTCGCTACTAACACACGCACTGTGTCCCGCGACATGTAAAAGCATTCCACGCAACTTATCCATTCATTGGCGGCAAAGGGAACACCAGCGCAAGGCGTCCACGTAGCTCCTTTATTCAAGGTATAGTAGACGTGCGCCGCTAAACCGGCATCCGCTGACCCGGCACAGAAACCTATGTTGCAGGCCGCTGATGCTGGGCCACAAGCACCGGAGCATGTATCATCGTTCAGAAAACAAATATCATACAGGTCATCTTCGATTCCCGCACAGTAGTTGTAGGATAGGGTCAGTGGGAAATACTGCTTAGCGGATGCCGCACTGATCTCAAAGGCTTGCTCCGTGGCGTCAGACCCCTCACGCGAGGCATTGTTACTGCGCGTGCGCGTGGTAACTCGACTGTGCGTCAGCACTTCGCCGCGGTCGTAGTTGAGGAAAATGTCCTTGCGCCCGCACATTGCACGGTTGATATATAGCGGGAACGGGCAACGTATGCGCTCCAACTCATCGCGTACAGTGCCCAGGAAAGTCGTGATACTCGTCGTTACCCGACCAGGCACACCTTGCGATTCGAGAATGGGCACATAGTTGCCGTTCGCGTCGAGATAGTACCGCTGGGAGACATCACCCAATGGCTCGGTGATGTCCCCCAGGTCGTGACACCCAAGCGGCACAGGCGTCGTGTTCGGGCCGTCGGGCTGAATGAACAGGTTGCCATTCTTAGCCGTGAAGTAATCAGGCATATCCGGCCTCCATATTCATTTATCAGTCAGACAACACGTACACCGTACCGAAAGCGGCCGCGCCCAACGGGTCGCCCACCACGTGCGCCTCATTGAAACCGCAAGCCCACACGCTGTTGAACCCCGTGGCCAACGCGGCGAGTACCGTGGCGCTTTCCCAGTATTCCCAGGTAAATCCACCATCAATCGTGCGGTAGACCGTGCCCCACAGCGCGGCGGTCTTGGTGGAAAGCCCGGTCATGTAGCCGCAGTATTCATCGTACCAACTCATCGCAGTCGGGTTGAACGCCGTGGTTCCGGTCGTCCAGCCGAATCCACGCACTGCCCAAGTCGTACCACCGTCGACGGTGTAGTACAACGTCCCATCTGCGTAGGCAATCCAGTAACGGTAACGGTCAAAGATCCAGCAAGCGTTGATTGTCACCGCGGCCTTAGCCACCAGCGTGACTATTTCCGTCCAAGTCTCGCCGCCGTTGATGGTCACATACAGATGGTTGGTCTCGCCACAGAAGGCCCCAAAGTTCACGTCGGCGAAATGGATGTCATGGACATCCACGGCCATCGTAGAACCCTGCGCCACCCAGGTCACGCCACCATCATCGGAGAACCAGATACCACCCAGGTTCGTTCCGGCCCAGATGTAACGGGAACTGATCGCGTGCAGGGCGTGGAAGGGAGTCCACGTGCCGTGAGCGGGATCGGACTCCACAACGGCCCAAGTAACGCCAAGATCATCGGAGTAAGCGAGACAAGCACCGGCAGCGACGATAGAAGCTATGGACATGGATACCAGTACGCGGGTCACATCGCGGCTCATGGGGAAACATACACACGCGCCGATGCCTTCACCGATCTGGAAGGGTTGCGCCGCACAAGGAGTCCACGTCGCGCCACCATCGCGGGTGTAACTCACCCCCGACTTAGCCGCGCCCAACTTTGACACCATGAAGCCCAACGAGCAAGTATCCTGCGGTGCGCCACACCCACTACGCGGGCAGCGGAAGTCGGTGGCGAAGCAGATGTCGTTGAGACCCTCTACCTCGGCAGTGGTCTGCGCCGACAAGGACAACGGGAAGTAGCGCTCGTGCTTGTCAGCGGAGAAGTCGAAACTAATCGTCACTGGTTCAACACCCTCACGTGACGCGGGGGCAGACATACCCTTGTTGGTGATCGTCGCCCACTCCAACAGACTGCCACGGTCATAGTTGGAGAACAGATCCTTGCGCCCGCACTTGGAGAAGTTGACGTAGATCGGCGCGGGGCACCTGATCTGCTCAAGATAGTCGGCCACCGAACCAAGTGCAGCGGTGAGTGAGGTCGTCACACGCCCAGGGATGCCCTGAGTGCTTTGCACCACCGTCCACTTTCCTGGCATAGTCGGATCAGGGCAGTACCGTGCGGTGATGTCACCGAACGGCTCAGCGATGTCGGCCATGTCGTGGCAACCGAGCGGCACAGGGGCGGTGTTCGGGCCGTTCACCTGAATGAACAGGTTGGCCTCATTCTGATTGAAATATTCAGGCATTGAAGTACCCTCCTAAGATAATGTCTTTTGGATAAACACGCCTAGATCCGCGGCATGAATGCTGTTCCAGGCAATTTGCGCCTGGCGAATGTTGTGCATGAGATCGTGCTTCGTCCAGATACCAGATCGGTGCAGTTGCTCGGCAACCGCACTTGCGGATGTATGAAGATCCATCGCGCTCTCCCAATCCTCCCCGTACGCCGGGCAGCGGCGCAACTTCTTCTCGTCGATCTCGCCATCCTTGAGTAGATTCGTGGGCACGATGGCGCGGTGTTCGCGTCCATCCTCGATCCACTCCACGATGGCCGACTTCTCCTCGAGGCGGATAACCTTCACCCGCCGTACTTTGATTTCTGGCACGCTCGCGCTAGAGACAGACTCAGTAATCTCTGTGCCCATATTCTCCTTTTCTCGACGATTTGCTCGTCCCATTTTCTAGCTTGCACGCCGGGGTGATGGACGCTCGTTGTTCTTATTAAATCACCTGGCGCCCTCGTCGGTTCCAGCCGAGAGAGCGCCTTAGCCATCCTGCTTTGCGAAGTACCCCCTCGAGGCGATGTCTTGGCGTGATAGGGCCCAGACTCGAAGTAGAGATAGGGTTTGCCGGTAATGTCGTGTTCTCTCGCGCCGTTGTTCAAGATAGTATACACTTTATCATCGGTTCCTACCCACACGCCGATCTGTATCGGAGTATCGATCACTTCAATAGTGAACAATGGTCTACCTGCCCAATTCTCAGTCGTGGCCTCGAAGTCTTTTTTGATCGTCTCTCCGAGACTATGCGCCGCGGATGATAGTTCAGCCATGAACGCCTTTTCATCCAACTTGGGCGGTAGGGTCACTTTGAAAAAGACACCAGCTGGCATTATATCAACCCTTCAAACATCGGCTGCCCCTCGGCAATCAACACCTGGCTCAATCCCCCCCAGTCGCGTACATCGAGATACTGCACCGGCTCGGCTGTGGAAAAGGCGTACATCGTCTTTGTCATCGGCCCTCTCCACTTCGACGCGATCTCCCCGTTGTACTGCACTAACACCCATCCCTTCTCGCCGACCACGATGGGCTTCTCCGGTATCACCGCAACGCCCCCGGCGCTGCCCCGTAACCTCTTGGCGCATCAACCCATCTTACGGCGTCCTCAGTATGGTGTCGTAGATGATCTCGGCCTCTGTCCACTCGGTCAGCGATTGCTGGATGTAGTCGCCGTAAGGCACGGTAGCACCCGTGTATCCAGAACATAACTCGATCTCTGCGCCGAGTATCTGATCAAAAGTCTTATTGATCATCGCCATCATCCGGTCACGCCACTGCTCTGTTACTTTTAGACCTCCACAGGGGGCGTTATACATCACTATCGCATCGATGATATTGATTTTCGCCAGAAAGTTCGGCACCCATGATTGCCACGCGCACTCACATGCGCCAATTGCTCCCAGCACGGCATGAATGTCGCCGGCGGCTATTTCCAAAAACGCATCGATAGTTGGCCCATTTTCCACTGTCAAGTCTATTCCAGCGAATTTCGCGTATTGGCTTGCTGTAGCATAGCGCCCCAGGCACCCCGTCTTGACGGTAGGCTCTACAACAAAGGTGCACGTCGCTGCGCCTTGACCTACACCCGTTGAAAACCAACGATAAGTCCACACACCCGCCGCGGTAAGGCTGATGTCCACATGATAATGACCGGCGGAGTCGCGAATCAGGTCAATGTCCACAAGGTAGACTTTTGTGGTAACTACCCCCGCTGGCGTGGTGATCGTTACATTAACCGCGGCCGGGTCTATAAAGCCGCCGAACGCATCGGCAAATATCCCCGTGATCCGCATCAAGTCGCCAATATCAAATGGGTAACTGGACATCTACGGCTTCTCCAAAATGTCTTGTAACAACTCTTTGAATCGCCCCTTAGTCACACCCCATCCCGGCACTTCATTCGACTCACGCCAACCCTCGGTGTAGCGCTGACTGCGGAAGTCTTCTTTGTGCCACTTCGCGGGCGTCAGGTTCTTGTCATGCCGTATGTCGATGCTCGGATATTCAGCCATCCACATCTCATGGCCGTAATCGTCAATACGTTCCGGTCTGTTGTGCGTGCCCGGCTCGTGGCCTATACGTACATTATATCCCCTACTTGACACGATGTCAACCCTTTTGCGATAGTGTTCCAATAACAGGTTGCGGTAAGCACATAGCCCGGACGTTGAGCGCCATACGTGGGTCAGGGCGTGGCCTGTTTTCGCGTTCACCTGGTAAAAATTGCCATCGTAGAAAAAGGCGTCCTTGCGCGGTGGCAGGAAGTCAAAGTGTGATTTATGATAGAGGCAATCGTGCTCTACCAGAAACACCACATCCGTCGTGCTGGCCTCCAGTCCCGCGAGTATCTGCCTGTACATCGTCAGGATGCTGCGCTCGGCGTCTACCACAATGTTGTGGCCAAAGTCCAGCGGTTTCAGCGAAACGCTGACGATCTCATGCCCATTTGCGCAGTGCTTGATTTGACGCTGGCAGGCGGCCATGATCGTCTCGTCAAGACAGTTATCAGTGTAATACACCAGGCCTACAGTCGGGGGCCGTGGTTCCCAATCAGGCACGGGCGCGAAATGCTCGATGAGCCAATCCAACTTATACTTCGCCTTGGGCCACGTTCCCCCAATCCACAACTTGCGACTATACTCCCGCGCCTTCTCCACGGCGCTCCCCGACATATGATATGGGAAGCTGAAGTCGCCGCCCTGAGTTCGAAAGAGATGTGCGTACCACGCCCGCCGCGTGCAGATCAACCGCCCTCCGCTGAGCCACGTCTTGCAGGCCACCTCCGTTCCTTGAGCGCCCCATCCGCCATGTCCCTCGTCGCAGATGTCCAGTTCCCAATACTTATCCCGCGTGAGCATCCAACAAGCACCTAAGAGGCTCATCGTTTCTACCAGGTCGCCCACTTGCCGCTTCTCGAACGCCGCCCAATACTGGAAGTGCAGGTCATGGTCGAAGCGCATAGCCGTAGTCTGCGGGTTTGGCTTGGCATACCATATCACGTCCATCGTGGTCGGCTCGCCGCAATCCTTACACGGCCCACTCGGACCCTGGTAGCGGCGGTGCCCCTGTGGGCACACCCAGTCGAAGGCGTGCAGGTTGTACATCGTGGGGATCATCGTCCAGTCCGGTTGCATGTCCGCCATCATGGCCACGTCGAATCCCTGGCTCAGTGAGCAATGCGCATCCAACTTCATCACGTACTTGGCCTCGGACATCCGCGCCGCCAGGTTGGTCGCCGCACGCTGGCCGATTGACTCCTCTAGCTGCACCACGCGCACACGAGGGTTATCCGGTGGCGACTCATACGCTGATGGTCCATCCAACACGACGATGACCTCTGTATCGCCCTCGGCGTGCGCCAGCACGTCACTGACCGTGCGGGCTAAAAACATCTCATTGCGACCCGGGATCAGCACACTGAGATCAGTCATTCGGTATCTCCAACTCCTGCCAACCTTCCATCCAGGTCGGGATGGGCCAAAACTTCTCTACAAGCCATGAGAACGGATGTATCTGCCCCGGCCACTTGTTCCGCAACCAGTAGATCGTCGAGTAACGATGCCCCTCCATCACCCCCCTCCAGTCCATCGGGTACATCCGCCCCCACAGATGACCCTTGTGCAGGTGGGCGTACCACACGTTCTTGTTGACCACCACCCGACCCCCACTCAGCCAGGTCTTGTTGCCAATCTCCTGCGGCTCCTGCTCCCAACCCCAGTAGGGCTTTAACTCCAGCCCACCCAGGCGCTTGTGGAAGTGTTCGGCAGTCATAAACCAGCACGACCCCTGGAAGGTCATCGTATCATCCAACAAGACGCTCGCCCGCGCACGGTCTCGCTGTTGCCAGATGGTGTTCTGCATGGTGAACTCCTTCTGGCTCCACGGGCATATCAGGTAGTGGTAGTCCAGCGGCGCGAATCGTCGGCGCTGCCAGGTCGCGCCGTCCAGCCGGTAGCGGCGCGGGATGACGATCCAGTTATCGTCACACTCAGCGGCCAGCTTCAGGTCGTACCCAGGCTCGTACATGCAGTGGGCGTCACTCTTCATCAGGTACTCGCCCCTGGCGACGGCGACGCAAGCGTTGATTCCGGCGCGCATCCCGATAGGCGTGGGTTGGTAGAGATAGGTCACGCGCTTGTCTTCCGTCACCGTCTCTGGCCTGTAGCCGTCCAGGTTGACAATGATCTCGATCGCACCCGCCGCTTTCACCAGTAGGTCGTTGACCGTCTGTTCAAGGAAGCGCTCGTTGCGACTGGGCACAAGCACAGAGATCATCCCTTCACCCACATCCAGCTTGGCATCATTTCGCGGGTCACGTACCACATGCTGATCCCGTGGGCTATGGTATAGGCGTCCACAGCACGGATGACGCCCGCTTGATAGAACTTGTAGTAGTCGTGGCCGCTGACGATCCCCCCCTTGCGCACGCGCTGCGCCCACTCGATGATGTCCTGCATCACAAAGTCGAATCGGTGGTCGCCATCGATGTAGCAGAAATCCAAACTACCCAGGGGCACATCTTTGACCGCCTCCATCGAGGTCTTGCGAATGAACTCCACCGGGCACCCGGCCAAGCGCTGCTGCGCCCGCGCCAGAGCCTCGTCGCACAGGCGCTGTGAGGCCCGCTGATAAGCCATGTAGGGGTCAACACATAACAGATGCAGGTTCGGGATACCGTCGCAGAGTATCTTGGAGAACGTGCCGGTAGAGACGCCGATCTCCGCGCCTTTTGTGAATCCGAGCTTGGCGAAGATGGTCGGGAAGTCATCCCGCTTCCCCTTCATGTTGAAGCCAGAAAAGGGCAGAATGTCGCCCCGCTTGATGTTCAGCGTGTCCCAAATCAACCGATTTGTTGAGTCCATTTATTTTCTCCCCGGATATAAGAACGTATCTTGATATTTCGGATTGTCCCAATCCTCTGGCCACCCCGGTATCGGCCAGAAGTGATCCACCCACCAGGCAATCCCGCGTTTACGTTTGCGCGAGTTCCAGCGGTCGTGCATCCAATAGTCGGCGCTGTAATAGTTGTTCCTGATGATCTGATGCTTGCTCATATAGTACCCTCGCCCGTGCGCCTGGCCCTTGTGCAGGTGGGCGTACCAGGTTGTCTTACATCGCGCACAGCGCCCGCCGCTTTCCCAGACTTTGAAGGCGATATTCGAGGCTTCCTGCTGCAACCAATAGATGCGATCCACACCCCCCAATCGTAGGAAGTTGGCGCGGTGCATAAACCACAGGCTCCCCTGGAAGATCATCGCATCATCAACCAGAATATCTTTATCCCGATTCTCACGGTAGAAATACCCTCCTTCAAGACCGTTCTCTCCTAGCCACTTCTTCCCGTGCATCCCACCGCCGAACTGCGGCTCCTCCAGCCAGGGATAGGTCAGGTAGTTGTAATGAATCGGCCCATAACCCCGTGTCCAAGTTTCCTCTTTGAGCTGGTAACGCGCCGGCACAAGCAACCAATCCCATTCGCACTCTGCCTTGAGCACTTCATCATAGCCCTCGGCCAGCAGACAATGCGCGTCGAGTTTCATGATGTACTCACCCGTGGCTACCTGCGCCGCGTCCCAAGAGGCAGCGGCGATCCCCTTGGGCGTCTCGTTATAGATTATACGCACACGTGCATCCTCGCGCAAGGGCTCTACAGGCGGCGCGCCATCCAAGACCACGATCACTTCTACATCACCTGCGGCATTAGCCAGTACGCCGTCAATCATGCGCTGAAGGTAGAGTTCGTTGCGACTTGGTATAAGAACCGATAAAGTTGTCATTTAGCACACCTTATGCGATACAGTCACTATGTAAACTGGCAAGTTATCACATCCTACTTGAGTGGCCACAGAGATACTGCACTCCACACCGTTCACCACGAAATTGCTGCAATAAACACACACGAGTGGTGGAACGGGAGCCACCGATGGGGAGGCGCTAGGACTTGCAGACGGCGACGCAGATGGCGATGCGCTCGGAGATGCTGATGGTGATGCACTCGGCGATGCGCTCGGAGACGCTGATGGTGACGCGCTGGGTGATGCTGATGGTGATGCACTCGGACTCGCACTAGGCGATGCGCTAGGACTCGCGCTAGGTGATACACTTGGACTCACACTAGGCGACGCGCTCGGTGACGCCGATGGCGATGCACTCGGTGACGCCGACGGTGATGCACTCGGCGACGCCGATGGCGACATACTAGCCGAAGGCGAAAGACTCGGTGATGCGGATGGTGATGCCGAGGGTGATGCGCTAGGACTCTCTGACGCCGATGGACTCAGGCTCGGACTAGCGGACGGAGACGCCGAGGGCGAAGCGCTTGCACTCGGTGACAGGCTCGGACTGGCCGAGGGTGATGCGCTAGGACTCTCTGACGCCGATGGACTCAGGCTCGGACTAGCGGACGGAGACGCCGAGGGCGAAGCGCTTGCACTCGGTGACAGGCTCGGACTGGCCGAGGGTGATGCGCTCGGACTCTCTGACGCCGATGGACTCAGGCTCGGACTAGCGGACGGAGACGCCGAGGGCGAAGCGCTTGCACTCGGAGACGCTGATGGACTCAGGCTAGGACTCGCGCTCGCGGACGGGCTTAGCGAAGCGCTCGGTGATAGTGACGGACTCGCACTAGCGCTCGGCGACAAACTAGGCGATTCAGACGGTGACGCTGACGGCGATGCCGAGGCACTTGGACTGAGTGACGGAGACGCGGACGCGCTAGGACTCAAACTTGGCGATACCGAGGGTGAAGCGCTGGGACTCTCCGAAGGACTAGCCGATGCAGATGGCGATAATGATGGCGACTCACTAGGAGACGCAGATGGACTCGCACTTGCACTAGGAGACAGGCTTGGCGACTCAGACGGACTGACTGAGGGTGAGGCTGAAGCCGAAGGACTCAAGCTCGGCGATTCAGATGGCGATACCGATGGGCTAGCCGACGCGGAAGGACTCAAAGATGGACTGACTGACGGACTTTCCGATGGCGACGCCGAAGCTGATGGGCTGAGTGAAGGAGATGCTGATGGCGATTCACTAGGAGACGCCGATGCAGATGGTGATAGCGACGGTGATGCCGATAGTGACACCGAGGGCGACGCACTGGCAGATGGGCTTAGACTAGGTGACTCGGATGGACTAACCGAGGGACTAGCCGAAGCGCTCGGTGACAAACTGGGGCTTGCGCTCGGCGACGCCGACGGTGATACACTAGCGCTCGGAGATATTGATGGACTAGCCGACGGCGACGCACTCGGACTCTCCGATGCCGAGGGCGACAAAGACGGCGACTCCGACGGACTTACTGATGGAGAGGCCGAGGCCGAAGGGCTAAGAGATGCTGACTCACTCGGACTTGCCGACGGGCTAACTGATGCAGATGGTGACAGACTAGGTGATGCGCTCGGACTCGCGCTCGGGCTCACGCTGGCTGATGGCGACAGGGACGGCGATGCCGATGGGCTAGCGCTCGGGCTCTCACTGGCGCTGGGGGAGAGAGAAGCAGAGGGCGAGAGGGACAGACTAGCTGACGCCGACGGTGAGAGTGACGGGCTCTCAGATGGGCTTGCAGACGGTGATGCGCTTGGACTTGCACTAGCACTCGGGCTGAGACTGGGCGATACTGACGGACTGACCGAAGGCGACGCGCTGGGACTTTCACTCGCGCTGGGCGATAGACTGGGACTCTCTGAAGCCGAAGGTGAAAGCGACGGACTCGCCGACGGCGATGCGCTCGGACTCGCCGAGGGCGATACACTGGCACTCGGACTTAGTGACGGGCTGGCACTCGCTGATGGTGAGAGCGACGCGCTCGGTGATAGGCTAGGTGACTCGCTGGCCGATGGACTGAGACTTGCAGATGGTGATGCGGAGGGCGACTCACTCGCACTCGGTGAGAGTGAAGGACTTTCAGATGGACTCGCCGATGGGGACTCCGAAGGGCTAGCGCTCGCCGAAGGACTCAACGACGGACTAGCACTCGGAGACGCACTAGGACTGGCCGATGCAGACGGCGACAGTGAAGGCGATTCGCTCAGCGAAACCGAGGGGCTGGCGCTCGCACTCGGCGATAGGCTCGGCGACGCCGATGGCGATGCGCTGGGACTTTCGCTCGCGCTGGGTGATAGGGATGGACTCTCTGATGCTGACGGAGACAACGACGGCGATCCCGATGGCGAAACCGATGGGCTGACCGATGCGCTAGGTGACAGCGACGGCGACGCAGACGGACTCGCTGACGGCGATTCACTTGCTGACAGCGATAGCGACGGCGACTCTGACGGGGAAGCACTCGGACTCGCGCTGGCAGACGGTGACAACGATGGACTTTCGCTGGGCGATGCGCTAGGACTCGCAGACGGCGACTCACTCGCCGATGGCGATAAACTCGGACTCGCACTCGCTGAAGGACTTAGTGACGCGCTCGGCGATAGGCTAGGCGACTCACTTGCCGATGGACTCAAACTTGGCGATGCTGAAGGCGACGCGCTCGCTGACGGACTGAGAGAAGGACTAGCACTCGCCGAAGGACTGAGTGATGCACTGGGTGAAAGGGACGGTGATTCACTCGCGCTAGGTGACAGCGACGGACTGGCCGATGCACTTTCGCTAGGCGATGCGCTCGGACTTTCAGAAGCCGACGGAGAGAGACTTGGACTCTCTGACGCCGAAGGACTTAGACTTGGCGATGCAGACGGCGACGCTGAGGGTGACGCACTGGGGCTTGCCGATGGGCTTTCGCTAGCCGATGGACTGAGAGAGGGTGAGGCGCTCGCGCTCGGAGACAGCGACGGACTCTCGGATGGACTAGCCGACGGCGATGCACTGGGGCTCTCACTGGCGCTGGGCGAGAGAGACGGGCTTTCGCTCGCTGACGGCGAGAGCGACGCGCTGGGCGATAGAGATGGAGATTCACTAGCCGACGGACTCAGACTGGCGGATGGCGATAAGCTGGGCGATGCCGATGCGCTCGGAGAGAGTGATGCTGACGGCGATAGCGAAGGCGATTCACTCGCTGAAGGTGACAGTGAGGGCGATGCGCTGGGTGACTCACTCGCGCTGGGGGAGAGCGATGGACTCTCACTTGCCGAGGGACTTAGAGACGCGCTCGGCGATAGCGAAGGACTCGCAGACGGCGACTCACTTGCCGATGGTGAGAGACTGGGAGACTCCGATGCAGACGGACTCAGTGATGCGCTGGGACTCAGCGATGGGCTAGCGCTCGCCGAGGGCGATAGCGAAGCCGAGGGGCTGAGACTGGGACTAGCAGACGCGCTCGGTGATAGGGATGCCGATGGAGATAAGGACGGTGAGGCTGACGCCGATGGGCTTAGACTCGGCGATGCCGAAGGGCTGGCCGATGCTGACGGGCTAAGACTGGGCGAGGCCGACGCGCTTGGAGAGAGTGACGCCGACGGAGATAGAGACGGCGACTCCGAGGCGCTGGGCGAAAGTGATGGACTCGCAGAAGGGGACTCACTTGCCGAGGGCGACAAGCTCGGACTCTCACTCGCTGAGGGGCTG
>Ga0315285_10006400_pt1 | contig 12144 bp, 7 predicted proteins | sample YL17G09_36_MG_FD_203698 | JGI IMG/M metagenome (GOLD analysis project Ga0315285, IMG submission 203698) | Sediment microbial communities from Yellowstone Lake, YNP, Wyoming, USA - YL17G09_36 | ecosystem: Environmental > Aquatic > Freshwater > Lake > Sediment | place: USA: Wyoming | collected... | reverse complement strand
TGTCGCCTGCGGAGCCTCCTCCCCCCTGGAGCGACGCCGCGGCGGCAAAGACCACTGCCGCCGCGGCCGCCTCCTCCCCGGCCTCGTCGGCCGCCGACGGCGCGAGCGGCGGGCCCTCCCGCGCTCGCCGCCTGCAGGCCCCGAGCGAGCCCAGCGCCGCGCACCCAGCCAGCAGCCTCCCCGCCGGGGAGCCCCTGGCGGCCTCTCCCGCGCGGGAGAGGGCACCCGCGAGGGCGGCGGCGGGCGCCGAGGCCGCGGCGACGGCCAGCGCGGCGGAGAGGGCCGCGGCGTCGGCCGAGGGCGCGACGCGCTCGAGCCCCGAGCCCGCCGCGGGGTCGCCTCGCAGGTCGGGTCCCAGGGCGAGCGCCAGCGCCCAGGCCGCGGGCGGGGAGGCGAAGAGGCCCGGGAGCGCCGCGGCGAGCGGGAGCTCGTCGCCGGCGACCGCGGCGAGCGCGGCGGCGGCGGCGACAGAGGTCGGCCTGCCGGCGTCGCCTCCGCCGCGGCCTCCTCCCTGGAGCAGCGCGGCGGGCTCGAGCCGCAGAAGCCCCGCGGCCGCCGCGCCCCCTCCCCCTCCGCTTCCCACCGGAAGAGCCGCCGACGCTTCCGCTGCCGTGGCACCAGAGAGGCCGAAGCCCGAAGGAGAGGCGGAGGGGCGGGGCGAGACCCGCAGCGGCTCGCGTAGCAGCCACCGCGCGAGCTCACCGCCCCGCGCCGCGGCCGCGAGGGCCGCCGAGGCCGCGCCCGCGCCGCACGCCAGCCCGCGCGGGCAGCAGCTCGGGCAGACAGCCGCGACGACGAGCAGCTCGAGCGCGCGGTCGCGCAGGGCGCAGGCCGCCGCGACGGCCGAGGAGACGGCGAGCGGAGAGGTCGGCGAGGGGGAGGAAGGGGGCGCGCCCCCTTGTCCCTCTCCGTCTCCCGTCGCCGCTGCTGCTGCCGTCGGACGGAGCAGCGCCGCGAAAAAGGCCGCCAGCGAAGACTCCGCAGTCGCCCAGCCCCCGCCGCCGTCTCCGTCACCACTGCTGCTGCTGCTCAGCTCCTGCAGCGCGAGCAGAGCCAGGGAGCGCCTGCGCCTCCAGCGAGAGAGCGCGCGAGCGTACGAAGCGGACGAGGAGCTCGCTGCCCCTCCCTTCTGGGGCCCCGCGGCCAGGGCGCGCGCGAGCGCCGGCGCGAGCCTCGCCGCCGCAGCGGCGCCGAACGGCGCCGCCTGCAGCGCCGCCGCGGAGGCGGCGAGGAGCCTCGCTCCCAGCGCCGAGCGCACGGCCGCCGCCGCCGCCGCCCAGGGGTTCCCTCCGCTGCTGCTCCCCGCGGCGGCGAAGCGGAGCGCCTCGGCGCCGCTGGCGGGCCGTGGCCGGGTCAGCAGCGGCCCCGAAGCACGGACGAGCAGCGGCGGCGGCGGCGGCGGCGGCGGCGGCGGCGGGCTGGGCGAGGGGCCCGGAGCCGGCGGGCTCGAGCAGCTCGCGAAGGCGACGGGCCGGTGCAGCCGGTGCCAGGCCCTCGAGTGCGCCCTGCCCAGCCTCGCCGCGGCGGAGAGCGGGGCCTGGGGCGCCGAGGCCGAGGCCGCGGCGCGCAGGGCTCGCGCGACGGCGGCGCGGACGTCGGCGAGAGAGGAGGCGGCGGCGACGACCACGGCGGCGGCGTCGCGCATCCCCAGCGAGGCGAGCGCGGCGGCCAAGGCCGGGCGCGAAAGCGTGGCCGCGCCCGTCAGCTCCGCCGCGGCGGCCTCGCAGGCCGACGCCGCGGCGGCGGAGGGCGAGACCGAGAGCGCCGAGAGCAGCGACGCCCAGAGACCGTCCGCGACCTCGTCCGCGACCTCGTCGGCGCCCTCCTCCTCCTCCTCCGCCGCCTCCCTCTCCACCGCCGGGACGACCTCGCGGCCGCTCAGAGACCGGGAGGGGGACACGAGGCGGAGGCCCCCGGAGGGAGAGAGGGCCCAGGCCCCCTCGTGTGCCGGGGAGAGCGCGACCGCGGCGAAAGCGAGAGGCGAAGAAGCGCCACCGCCGCGGCGGGGCGGCGGCGGCGGCAGCTGCGAGACGCCCAGGCCAAACGCGCCGCCGCCCTCCGCTGCCGAGGAGGCGGCGGCGCCAACGGAGTAGAAGCGCACCTCCCCCTGACCTCCCCCTTCATCGACTCCCACGGCGAGCAGAGGAGGAGAGGACGCCGCCCCGCCCCCGCCGCCTCCTCCCCCCCCGGCGGCCGACAGGCAGGCCCCCCTCGGTCGGAGGGAGGGCGAGGCCGAGGGCGAAGGGGGAGGGAACAGCCGCGCCGAGAGGAGCAGCTTCCCGCCGGCGAACGGGTCCCAGAGGCGCAGCGCTCCGTCGGCGTGCAGCACGGCGAGGGCGGTCGTCGGAGGGGAGGAGACCTTCGCCGCCGCCGCGGTGGCCGCGGCCGCGGCTCCTCTCGGCGTCGTCAGGCCGCGCCACGAGGACGACGGCGGAGGAGCAGGAGGGGGCGCCGCCCCTCCTCCTCCACCTCCCCCGAGCCGCAGCGCCGTCATCCCCGCGACAGGCGCGGCCGCGGTCCTGGCGGGAGAGGGTCCTCCGCCCCCGCCGGCGACGACGCCGAAGACGGAAGAGAGGAGCCCGCCGCCGCCGGCGGCAGCCGAGGAGGAAGAGGGCGGGTCGATGGGGAGGAGCTCCATCGTGGCCGCCGCGACAGCCGCCGCCGCGATCGCCGCGCTGCCGCTCCCGCCGCCGCCGCCGCCCCTCCCGAGGGCCGCGACGGGGACGGCGACGACCCCCCCGAGCGATCCCCCGACGGCGAGGACGGGCGACAAGCCGGCGGCCGAGGCCGCGAGAGAGGAGGAGGGAGGCGGCGCGACGAGCACAGCGGCGACGGGCCTTCCAGCCCGGGCAAACTCCGCGGAGAGGTCGACGGTCGCCGTCGGGGACAGCGCGAGGGCTCCCTCTCCGCCTCCTGCGCCAGCGGTGACGGTGACGCGGTGGAGCCTGCCGTCGGAGGTCGCGGCGAAGACGTGCGCTGAAAAGGAGGAAGCCGGGTCCGGAGAGGAAAGAGAAGCAGCGGCTGCGGGGCCGACGGCGACGGCCGAGGCGCTGAGCGGCGCGCCCAGGTTGACGGGGGTCGCCGCCCTCGAGGCGCTCTGGGAGGTGCCGCGCGAGCTGGAGAGGTCGAACGCGGAGAGGCGGAGGGTGCAGGGGTCCTGGAGAAGAGAGGGGAGGAAGGAAGAGGTTCGGGAAAGAGGAGAGGAGGGAGAAGAAGTGAGCGTCGCCGCCGCGAACGGTTTTTCACCATCAAGTGAGGGCTTCTATTTCTCCTTCCCTCTGCCTCTCTCTTCCCCCCATCCCCCGCGAAGAGAAAGCAAACGCCTCTCATCCTACCTCTGGCTCGACCTCCCACGCGATGCCACGGGAGTTGTCGGCGCTGAGCCAGGCCCCGGCGACCACGCCGCGGCTGCTGTTATCGCAGTCGCCGCCATCGCCGCGGACGTCAATCGCTCCCGCTCTTTGTCTCTTCGAGCCCGCGTCGGGCAGCGGGGCCACGGCGGCGATCGACTCTATCAGGGGCGATGCATCTAGGAAAGTGTTATCTGATCGCCTGGGAGGGAGAGGGAGCGGAGGGATGGCGGCGGCCGCTCTGGCGCCGCTGCGAGTCGTCATCGCTTCTTTTTTTGAGAGTCGAACGTCGAGCCTCGATTCGACGTCGTCGACGGTCGGAGCTTTTTTTTGATTTTCCGACAGCGCCCTTCGGAGAACTCCTGTTCTGAACCTCAAAGCATTTCGATGCTTTTCCTTTCACTTTTTTGTTTCAATCGCTCCCTCCGAGCGTCCCGCGTCTCTTCCCCCTTTGTAGAAGCTCTACGCGGAGGAATCGTCGTCCGCAGCGCTCTGAGGGCCTGAATCTCATCGTCCCTCCGCTTTCTGCCGAAGAATAGCAGCTGCAGCACGACTCAGAGAGGGATAGAAAGAGCAGAGACTTGAAGAGTCGACGCCGGCACTAGCCGCCGCCATCTGGCCGCCTTGCCCGCTCCCGTCCCCAGCCCTGCCTCCTCGCTCCCTGCCACCTGTCGAACAGCCCCCGGCGTTCCCGCATGACGATCACCCGCCTCCGAGGCGCGGAGTCCTTCCGCGCCAGGCTCGTCCTCGCGACGATCTCCGGGCGCCCCGTCCGCATCGACGGCATCCGCGAGGACGACGCCGTCGCCCCCGGCCTGCGCGAGCACGAGGCCTCGCTGCTGCGCCTCCTCGAGAAGGTCTCGCGCGGCGCCGCGGTCGAGATCAACGAGACGGGCACGACGCTGCGGTACCGGCCGGGCGTGCTGGTCGGCGGCGCCGTCGAGCACGAGTGCCCGGCCTCTCGCGGGGTCGGCTACTTTGTCGAGGCGCTGCTGCTGCTGGGCCTCTTCGGCCGCAAGCCGCTGCGCGCGACGCTGCGCGGCGTCACCTGCGGCGGGCTCGACGGCTCCGCCGACGCGTGGAGGACGGTGGGGCTGCCTCTGGTGCGGCGGTGCCTCGGGGTCGGGGTCCAGAAGGCCGCGTCGCCGGGCGACGCCAACTTCGCCGCGGCCGCCGCCGACGCCGCCGCGGCGGCCCTCGGCGGCGGCACTGTCGCCGCGGGGGACCTCGCCCTGCGCCTCGTCCGCCGCGGCGTGCCCCCGCTCGGCGGCGGAGAGGTCGTCCTCGACGTGCCCTGCGTGCGCTGCCTGCCCCCGCTCACGCTCCTCGACGAGGGCGCGGTGCGGAGGGTCAGGGGCGTGGCCTTTGCCGCGCGCGTCGCGCCCGCGGCGGCCGCGAGGGCCGTCGACGGCGCCCGGGGCGTCCTGAACGCACTTCTGGCCGACGTCTTCGTCTTCACGGACCACGCTCCCGGGCAGGCCACGGGGGGGCTGTCCCCCGGGTACGGCCTGACGCTGGTGGCGGAGACGACGAGCGGGTGCCTGCTGGGCGCCGAGGCGTGTTCCTCCCGGGAGAGCGGCGGAGATCTGAAAACTTCGGCGACAACGTCGGGCAGCGCGAGGAACCCCGCGGTCGCTGCTGCTGCTGCCTCTTCGTCCCCTCGCCCTCCCCCGCCGCTGAGCCCCGAGGAGGTCGGCAGCCTCGCAGCGCAGGCCCTGCTCGACGAGGTCGACCGTGGCGGCGTCTGCAGCGCCGGGCACCAGGGGCTGCTGCTTCTGCTCGCGGCCTGCTCCGACGCGTCGGCGTCGCAGGTGCGGCTCGGCCCGCTGACGCCGCACGCGGCCGCGACGCTGCGGGCGCTGCGGGACATCCTGGGGATCGAGTTCGCGCTGCGGCCCGAGCCGAGGTCGAGGACGGTCTTCGCGTCGTGCATCGGGGCCGGGCTGCGGAATACGAGCAGGGTGGCGACGTGATCTATGTGCGCAGAGAGGACGGGTTCGAGAGGGGAGAGCGAGGAGGAGGGAGAGAGGAAAGGTATTTGAAAAAACAAAATGAAAAATTGAAAGGAAAAAAAAACAAGATGAAACACCTAACAGAAAGCAGAAACTCCATTCCATTTGAATAATCTTACAAGCTCTTCCGAGGCATCCTGAACCCGCACCTCCCCCTGCCCTTCCCCTCGACCCCGACTTGATCCAGAGACGGCTTGCCGGGCCGCCTCCCCCAGAAGTCGTCTGCCTCGATCATCTTTTTTAACTTTGAAGCCGGAAGGAGCATCCTATTCAACTTGATGTCCTTGACCATCGCTTCGACGTTGTTCGGCCCGTGCGCCTCTCTCAAAGCCGAGATAACCCTTTCTTGCGTGGAGGTGAGTTTGGGTGGCGGAGCGCGAGCAGAGTGCTTCCTCGGGAGGCCAGAGACGGCCCGGAGGTCGTCGTCGGTCGAGTTGCCGCCTCCGTCGCCGTCAGAGCCGTTGCCCTCTTCCTCTCCCTCGTCGTTTGCTTTCACGTCCAAGACGCTCGGTCTCCGGTTCCTCCCGTACCGCGCGTTCGCGTCCGCGGCGACCCCCACGGCGGCGTAGTTCTTGGTCAGCGGGCGGGCCGGGTTCCACGACGTCGTTGGAGGTCCGTCCTCTCCCCCAGCCGCCGCAGCAGAGGAAACCGAGACGAGTTTGGGAAGTTTGACGGCCAATGCTGCCGCTCCCGCCTCGAGCGTCAGCTCGAGCGGCGCCGGCGCCTTGACGTTTTTGTGCTTCTTCTCTACGCCCACGCGGACCTTGGTGCGGTAGCGCTTGGCGCGGCGCAGGGAGCGGCCCATCGCGAGAGAGCCGAGAGCGGAAAGAAGGGGCGCGAAATCGAAGAAAAGCTAGCCGAGAGAGTGAGTCGAGAAGAAACGTTTTTTTTTCACTTTTCCCCCCTATACGTGAAACTCTCCTTTCTCTTTTGAACAAAACAAAGGAGACGCCGCGATGCCGAAGAAATCGAAGGGGAGCAAGTCCAAGCGGTGAGTCTTAGCCGTCTCTTATCGCTGCTGAAACGCGCGCAGGAGAGACATGGAGGCAGGAAGAGCATCGCAAAGGGCAACGAACCTTTTGCCCGACGTTGGAACAGGCATTGAAGCGCCGGCGGCTAGATGGGGCAGCGCCCCATATGCTATCGCGGCCGCGTGCTCTCCGCTGTGGTCGTATTTGCTCTTATATAAAGCTTGGAGTTTAGAACATATTCGTTACTTTCCATAAAAATGCAAATTCGCTCTCGAAACGACCTCTCGCGCGAGGAAACGAGACCGGCGGCTGAAGGAAAAACATGGACATTTCTCTCTCCGTTCAAGGGGCCGCCGACGCGCTTCGTTCTTCTTCGACCTCTTTTCCTCTCTCTCCCTCTCTCTCTTATCTTTTCTTGTGCTTTCTCCTCCTCCTCTCGCATCCCGTTCCCCTGTCTTTTCGCGCTCACCGATCAATACTCTCCGTATCACCATCCCCTGAAATGAAAACAAAAAAACCCGTCAGGACGACGCTCAAGCAAAAGTTCAAGGTCCTCAAAAAAGTGAAGGAGCACCACAAGAAGCAGGCCAAGCAAGCCAAAAAGGACGCCGTGACGGGCCGCTCGCGCCTCAAGAAGAAGCAGCGCGACGCAGGCATCCCGGCGGCCTGGCCACTCAAGGAGGAGCTCAACAAGGAGATCGCGTTCCACAAGCAGAGGGCTCTGGAGGTGGAGGCCGCGAGAAAGGAGGCCCGCGCCAGGGCCCGCGAGGCCAAGCTTAAAGAGGAAGAAGGGGGAAGCGACGGCGAGGACGGCACCGATGCCCTGGCCCCCGCCTCGCCCTCCCCCGGCTCCTCCTCGAAGGCCGGCGACGGCTCCCGCCGCGCCTTCGGCTCCGAGCTCGCCAAGGTCATCGCCGACTCCGACATCGTCCTCCAGGTCCTCGACGCGCGCGACCCGGCGTCCTGCCGCTGCCCGGCGCTCGAGCGCGCCGTGCTCCGCTCGGCCGGCGCGGCGGGCGGCGCGCCCAAGGCGCTCGTCTTCCTGCTGAACAAGGTCGACCTCGTGCCCGCCGCGGCCGCCGCGGCCTGGCTCAAGCACCTGCGCAGAGACGCGCCCGCCGTCGCTTTCAAGGCCGTGACGGCGAAGGGAGGGGAGGCGGCGTTCGGGGGCGGGCGCAGCAGGGGCGGCGGCGCCAGCAGCGGCAGCGGTCTGGGCCCGGCGACCACGGTCAGCGCGACGGGCAAGCGCGTCGCGCGCGGCTGGTCCGAGCGCACCGCGGCCCGCGACGCCTCGAGGGCGCTGTCCACGAAGAACAAGGGCCTGGAGGAGGCCGACGGCCGGCCGCTGCTGGGCTCGTCGACCGTGGTGGGCGCCGACGCGCTCCTCCGCCTGCTGCGCGCCGTCGCCCGCGAGCGCAGCGGCGGCAGCGGCGCCGCGGCCGGCGCCGCGACGGTCGGCGTCGTCGGGCTGCCGAACGTCGGCAAGTCCTCGGTGATCAACTCGCTCAAGCGGTCGCGCGTCGCCACCGTGGGCAACGCGCCGGGCGTGACGCGGCGGGCGCAGAGCGTGCAGCTCGACGCGAGGCTGACCCTGATCGACTCGCCCGGCGTCGTGCTGTCGCTCCCCTCCTCGGACTCGGCGGCGTCCGCGGCGGACCTCGCGCTGCGCGGCTGCGTCAAGGTCGAGAGCCTCGGCCGCGGCGGCGGTGGGGGAGCCCCCGTCGACGCGCGGGCGGTCGCGGCCGTCGCGCTCTCGCGGTGCCCGCCGCGGGCGCTGGCGGCGCACTACCGGCTGCCGCTTTCCGCCGTCGGGGTTGAGGTGAACGCCGCCGCCGACGCCGCGACGACCTCCGCCGTCGCCGCCGACGCCTTCCTCTCCGCGCTCGCCCGCGCGCGCGGCAAGCTGCTCAAGGGCGGCAACCCGGACCTCGACGCCGCGGCGAAGCTCCTCGTCGCGGACTGGGCCGCCGGGAAGGTGAGGTACTACACCCTGCCGCCGACGACGAGCTCGGCCGTCGCCGCCGCGGAGGCCGCGATGAGGACGGAAGAGAAGTCGGCGAATGCGAACACGGCGACCGCCGCCGCTGCCGGCACTGGTGTCGTCTCCGGGACGAAGAGGAAGGCCGCCCTCCGCGACGCCGCCGCCGCTGACGACACGGCCGCGGTCGTCGCCGCCCCGGCCCCGGAGTTCGACTTTGAGAAGCTCTATGCGGAGGCCGACGATAGGGCTCTTGCGGGCTCGGCCGCGGCGGCTGTCGAGGCCTCGGCGCTGGCTCCGGGCGGCGGCAGCGGCGCCTCTGCCCCTGCTGCGACCTCCTCTCTCTTCTTCGTCGCTGCTCCCGCGGGAGCCGTTCCCGAGGACGAGGGCGCGATCGAGGGCAAGGAGCCCCCCGCCGGGGCTTCGCGCTCGCTCGCCGGCGGGCTCTTTGTCGCCTCCGGGGGAGGCTCCTCTCGAGGTGGTGGCGACAGCAGCGACGACGAAGAGAGCGAGAGCGACGACCTAGACGATGACAGCGCCGACGAGCAAGCCGAGGAGGAGCTCGCGTTCGAGGCCCGCGCCGCCGCCGGCGCCGCCGCCCGCGCCAGGGCCTCCGCGGCGCAGACCCCTCTCCTCTACGTCGCCGAGGGGCAGTTCAACCCGCACGCCGCGCGCGCCGCCAAGAAGAAGGCCAAGAGGGTCTCGGCGACGACGAGGGGGAGCGGCGGCGTCGCAGCGGCCGCGGCCGACGCGCTTGCGGCGTCTCTCAGGGTCAAGGGCGGCGAGGGCGAGGAGGGCGAGGAGGTCGCCGATGAGCCTTACGACTTAAACGAGGCGTTTGCTGCCGGCAATGGTGACGAGGGACACAGCTCGGGCGCCGACGAGGAGATGGGGGGATGAAATTCGGTTTGTTTGTTCCGTTTTTTTCGGCGGGGAGAGGAGAGAGGGAAGGAGAGCGAGGGAAGAGAAAGGAGGGAGAGAAAATCAAAGACCGGACGCCTCTCTGTTGAATTGCCATTCCATGTCATGAAATTTCGAGAGAATGAAAAATGAAAACGATCAAAACGACCGAAAAGAAAAAGCTACAGAAAGCTAGACAAAGAAGAGAGATAAACACAAACGATGAACTAAAGAAAAGAGCGGGGGACCGTTTTCCATCCTCTCTCTCTTCGAGCGAGAGAGGGAGGTGGGAAAAGAAATAAGGGGAAAAACTTTCTCTCTTTTACTCGCTCAGCGCCGTCTCGAGCACCTCGACCAGCTCCCCGTTCTGGTAGGCCTCGATCATGATGTCGCAGCCCCCGAAGAAGCTGCCAGAGATGTAGACCTGCGGGAAGGTCGGCCAGGCCTTTTTGAGTTTTTTAGAGTTTTTTTAAAGCAAGTCGAGAGTGAAAAGAGGGGGTGAGTGTCAAAACTCACAAAAAAAAACTTTGACCTTTTTTCTTCGCCCCCAAAGAAACCTCTCGCTGCCGCCAGCGTAGAAGGTGTCATAAAAAAAACACCTCACCGAGTACTCCTTGAGGCTCATGCGCAGGCTCTCGTCGGCCAAGACGTCGACCGTCTCAAAGGGGACCCCGGCCGACGACAGGATCTGCACCACAGTGTTGGAGAAGCCGCACTGAGGGAAGTCCTTCGTGCCCTTGATGAACGCCACGACGCGGTGCTTGGTGACGAAGTCGTCGAGGGCGGACTTGAGCTCCGGGGTGAGGCCGGCGGGGCCGCCGCCTGGAGCAGGAGCAGGAAGAAGAAAAAGAAAGGAGAGGAGGAGAGGGTCGAGGGTGAGTTTTTATGCTGATCAGGGAAGAATTGTTTCCATTCTCGTCTCAATTTCCAATCTCGGCTTCCATAGATTCTCGCACCTGGGTTGAACGTCGCGACCGCGATGCTGCCGCGAGACGATGGGCGGAATCGCCTGGAGGGAAGGGATGGGAGCAGAGGCGCCGAAGCGGAGGAGCTGCGGCTGCGGCGGACGTTTGCATGCGCCGCCGAAGAGCTTGCCGCTGCTGTCGCAGGCCTTCGCTGGGCAATCAGCCTGCTGCACGAGGAGGAGGAGGCGAGGACAGCGCTCATGTTGCTCATGCTGCTGCTGCTGCTGCTGCTGCTGATGATGATGATTTGATTGTTCGGAGGAACGGCGAGGCTTTAAAGGTCTACTACTTCTGTCTTCGAAGACAGAAGAAGATAATGCATCGCCTTAGCCTCCTTTCTCTCTGTCTCTCTCTTTCTCTCTTTCTCTCCCGTCTACTTTTCGACCACGCCATCGACTCTTTCTCCATCAACTCTCGAAACAACATGCTCGCGCGTGCGCCTCCCTCCGCTTCCGTCCGGCCACCTTCCCCGACAAGGTCTCCAGCATGCCCTCGTTCTTTCTCTGTCGCGACGCGGAGAGTCGTCACCGCCTCCGAGACCGCTAGAGTCGGAGCCAAGCTGGAGGCATCGAACCTCAGGGGCAATGCCGCTGTGGCTGCTTCGGCGGTGACCCCGACCGCCTCCTCTCCTTCCACCCCGACCGCCTCCTCCTTCTCTTCCACGACTTTCGACCTCGCCTGCCCCATCTGCCACGTCACACGCTTCTCAGTCTCGCACGCGGGAGGGCGCAACTCGCTGCTCTCGGCCCCGCGGCCGAATTGCCCCAGTTGCGGCAGGACCTTTGACGCCGACGCCGACTTCCTCGACCTCACCCCGTCGTCGGGCGTCACCACAAACGCTTTGTCTTCGGAGGGTGCTTCTTCGTCCCCGTCCTCTTTTTCTGCGTCCTCTTCCTCTTCCTCTTCCTCTCTGCCGAACGACGTCGAAAAGTACTGGAGCGGGACCCAGATCTTCCGCTCCCCGCTCGTCGCGGCGGCCTACGACAACGGCTGGCGCGCCGGCTTCTCTTGGGCCGGGTTCCCGGGGGCGGACGACGAGTTCGACGCCGCGATGGCGAGAATCGCGCCCGTCGCGACGGGAAAAGTCTTGCTCGACCTCTCGTGCGGCTCGGGCTTGTTCGCGCGCAGGTTTGTGAAGTCCGGTGCCTTCTCGGGGGTCGTCGCGGCGGACTACAGCGAGGCGATGCTGCGGACCGCGGCCGCGGGCCTGAGGAGCGACGGTGCCGACCCCGCGAGGTACCTCCCTCTCAGGCTCGACGCGGCGCGGCTGCCGTTCGCCAACGCATCGCTGCCCGCCGTGCACGCGGGGGCCGCGATCCACTGCTGGCCCGCGCCGGCTCTCGCCGTCGCCGAGGTCGCGCGCGTCTTGGAGCCGGGCGGCGTCTTCGTCGCGTCGACATTTTTGGACGCCGCGTCGCCGCTCGAGGGCGTCGTCGGTGAGAAAGCAGCGGGGGCCTTTCGCAACCTCCTCGCGAGGCCGCTCGAGGCCGCGGCGTCGAGGTCGGCCTATCGCTGGTGGACAGAGGCCGAGCTGCGTGGCATGTGCTCGTCCGCGGGCTTGGTGGACTTTAGGCGCTGGAGGAGCAACAGGTTTATCTTGTTCTCGGCCAAGAAGCGCGGATGAAAATATGTTTTCCCCTCCTTTTTTCTCTTCCTTTTCATTTTTTCCCCAGACGACGGTAAAAAGAAAGTCTTCCTCTCTGTCTCTCTCTTCCGCTCGGCATCTGGTTTTACAAAACTCACTCTCTTTCTCTCTCCTTTGCTCTCTCGCTCTCTCCGAGCATCAGAATAAAGAGACGAAGAAGCAGCGAGTTCTAGTTGTGGAGTTTCAACAAAAGTGACGAAAAAATACATTCTCTCTCTCTCTCTCTCTCTCTCTTTCTCTCACCCCCCTGTCTCTTTCGGCTCGCTTCCCTCCTCTGTTCTTTCATTTCACGCGGAGGGGACCCCGTCCATCCTCTCCAACTC
>Ga0315285_10006398_pt1 | contig 12146 bp, 8 predicted proteins | sample YL17G09_36_MG_FD_203698 | JGI IMG/M metagenome (GOLD analysis project Ga0315285, IMG submission 203698) | Sediment microbial communities from Yellowstone Lake, YNP, Wyoming, USA - YL17G09_36 | ecosystem: Environmental > Aquatic > Freshwater > Lake > Sediment | place: USA: Wyoming | collected... | reverse complement strand
CGCATCCTCTGCGTTCCGGATCTCCGGCTCCTCCTCCAGGATCTCGTAGAAACGACGCAGGCCGGCGCCCATACGCTGCATCATCTCCACCGTGCGGCTCAAGCGCTCGATCGGCTCCAGGTAGATGCCTACGTAGAAGAGGAAGGCCACCAGGGTCCCCAGGCTCATGCGCCCCCGGAGCACGAAGACGCCTCCGGCCACGATGATCACCAGACGGGAAACGTCCCGCATCAGGTCCACTCCGCCGAAGAACGACCCGAGGGTCCGCAGCACCGAACGCCAGGAACGGTAGTGCTGGTCGTTGAGCCGGTCGAAATTCTCCCGTTCGTGCCCTTCCCGGGTGAAGGATTGCATGACCCGGATGCCGGAGATGATGTTCTCGACCCTGGCGTTGATGCCTGCCACCGCGTCGTTGACGCGTTCGAAGCCCTGGCGAATCCGTCCGCCCAGGAGGCCCGAATAGGCCGCCATCAGCGGCACCGGGATCAGGCAAATCAGGGCTAACTGCCAGTTCAGGCTGAACAGCACCGCGTACGAGCCGGCCAGCGTGGCCGCCGCCAGAAAGAGATCCTCGGGGGCGTGGTTCACGGCGTCGGTGACCCGGCCGACGTCGTTGATCATCCGGGACATGAGCTCCCCGGTCTGGCGGTTGTCGAAGAAGCGGAACGGGAGCTTCTGCAGGTGGTAGAACAAATCCCGGCGCATGTCCCGCTCCATTTTCACGGCCATCAGGTGCCCGGCATAGAGGGTGTAGAAGTTGCAGCCGTACTTGCCCAGAATCATGACGGCCACTGCCAGCCCCAAATGGAGGACCGCTGCAAGATCTTCGGCGGGGATCATCGTGTCTACCATGACCTTCAACAGGTACGGTACGGCGATGGTGAGCGCGGCCATCAGGCCGACGGCCAGCAGGTCGCTCACCAACAGATGCCAGTAGGGTCTGTAGTAGGGGATGACCCGGCGGAACAACCCTCTGGGTCGGTTTTCTGATTCAGAGCTCAAGGCGCTGTCTCCTCGCAATCAACGATTTTTCCAAGGCGCGGCAGGTTTTTCTTGTTACCCGCACGCTGGCGATCATTCCCGCAAGCACAGGGAAATCCCGGCTCAGAGCCGTAGCTGCCCAGGCATCGAGGAGATCCAGATTAAAGCAGTGTCTTCTTCGATAGAATCTGAGCGGGCTATCGGTGAGCGCAGCAGGAAAGAGCGGTGATGTTGGTCACAGGCAGTACCCTCCGTTCGAGAATGCCTTTGTATATCCGGTCGGTTCTCGAGTGTCAAGGGCCGCTCTGCGGGTGCGCTCGCTGCCTATTGCCCCTCCCCGAGGTTGCGGCATAGAATTGCCCCTTCCCCGGAGGAGCCATGAAAACGTTCGCCTATACCGTCCGCCCCAAGATCCCCGAGAAACTCAAACCCCTGGAGGAGCTGGCCAACAACCTGTGGCTCTCCTGGGACTTCGACGCGGTGAACCTGTTCATGCGCCTGGACGACGAGGCCTGGGCCCGCTCCCGGCAGAACCCGGCCCGGGCCCTGGGCCTGGTGCCCCAGGCAAAGCTCGAGGAGATCGCCGGGGACGAGTCCTTCCTCGCGGCCCTCGGCACCGTCTACGGGAAGTTCCGCAAGTACCTGGCCGCCGAGCGCTGGTACAAGGACGGGGGCAAGGACATCATTGGCTACTTTTCCATGGAGTACGGCCTGGACGTGAGCCTGCCGATCTACTCCGGGGGCCTGGGGGTGCTGTCGGGGGACCATTTAAAAAGCGCTTCCGACCTGGGGCTGCCCCTGGTCGGAGTGGGGCTGCTGTACCGGCAGGGCTACTTCCAGCAGTACCTGAACCCGGACGGCTTCCAGCTGGAGGTTTACCCGGAGAACGACTGGTACACCATGCCGGTGCATCCCTGCCGTGATGCCGCGGGGGAGGCGGTCAAAGTAGCGGTGGACGTGGGGGAGGCGCAGGTTGCCGCCCAGCTCTGGGAGGTGCGGGTGGGGCAGACCCCGCTGTACCTGCTGGACACCAACATCGAGGATAACCCCCCGGGCGACCGGCTCATCACCGCCACCCTGTACGGCGGGGACCGGGACATGCGCATCCGCCAGGAGATCCTCCTGGGGGTGGGCGGGATCCGCGCCCTGAAGACCCTGGGCCTGAACCCGGTGGTCACGCACATGAACGAGGGGCATTCGGCGTTTCTGGCCCTGGAGCGGGTACGCTGCCTGATGCGGGAGAAGGGCGTGGGCTTCGAGGAGGCCGTGCAGGCGGTGTGGCCCACCAGCATCTTCACCACCCATACCCCGGTGCCGGCCGGCAACGAGCGTTTCCCGCCGGACCTGATGGCCCGCTACTTCCGCCGCTTCGCCGAGGAGCTGGGCATCGCCTGGAGGGACTTCCTGGCCCTGGGGCGCGAGAACCCGGACAACGACCAGGAGAGCTTCTGCATGACGGTGCTGGCCCTGCGCCTGTCGGCCTGCGCCAACGGGGTGAGCCAGCTTCACGGGCGCACCTCCCGCCGCATGTGGAACGGGCTGTGGCCGGGGCTGCCGGTCGAGGAGGTGCCGATCCGGGCCATCACCAACGGGGTGCATCCGCGCACCTGGATCTCCCACGACATGATCGAGCTGCTGGACCGCTACCTGGGGCCCCGCTTCCGGGAGGAGCCTACCAACCTGGACGTCTGGGACCGGATCGAGAAGATCTCCGACGAGGAGCTGTTCCGCACCCACGAGCGTCGCCGGGAGCGCCTGGTGGCCTTCGCCCGCAACCGCCTGCGCCAGCAGCTCAAGCGCCGGGGCACCACCGAGGCGGAGTTGGCCACCGCCGAGGACGCGCTGTCCCCCTATTCCCTCACCATCTGCTTCGCCCGCCGTTTCGCCTCCTACAAGCGGGCCAACCTCCTGCTGCGCGACCGGGAGCGCCTGGTGCGCCTGCTCACCGACACGGAGCGGCCCGTGCAGCTCATCTTCGCCGGCAAGGCCCACCCCCACGACCTGGAGGGCAAGGAGATCATCCGCGAGCTCATCCACTTCGCCCAGGACCCCAAGGTGCGCGCCCAGGTCGTGTTCCTGGAGGACTACGACATGACCATGGCCCGCTACCTGCTGTCCGGCTGCGACGTGTGGCTCAACAACCCGCGCCGGCCGCTGGAGGCCAGCGGCACCAGCGGCATGAAGGCTGCCCTGAACGGGGCGCTCAACCTTTCCTGCCTGGACGGCTGGTGGGACGAGGGCTACGACCCGGAGTGCGGCTGGGCCATCGGGCACGGGGAGGAGTACAGCGACCCCAAGCTCCAGGACGAGGTGGAGGGCAAGGCCCTCTACGACCTGCTGGAGCGCGAGATCGTGCCCCTGTTCTACGCCCGCGGCCGCGACGGCCTGCCGCGCGGCTGGATCAAGCGCATGAAGAGCTCCATGAGCTGGGTAGGCCGGCGCTTCACCAGCCACCGCATGCTGCAGTCCTACGCCGAGCAATTCTACCTCCCCGCCCTGAAGCGGGCTAAGGACCTGTGCGGCGAGGACTTCCGGCGTTGCCGGGACCTGGCGGCCTACCGCCGTAAGCTCCTGGCTTCCTGGCCGCAGGTCCGGGTGGAGGCGGTCAGCGTGCCGCCGGCGGCCATCTTCACTGTGGGCGAGCGCCTGGCGGCCACCGCGCGGGTGGCGCTGGCGGGGTTGACCCCGGAGGAGGTGCGCGTGGAGCTGTACTACGGGCCGATCTCCTCCACGGGCGACATCGAGCGGGCGCGCACGGTGGAGATGACGCCCGGTCCGTCGGACAAGGGGGCCTACGAGTACCGTGGCGAGCTGGAGTGCGCCCTCACCGGCCGCCAGGGCTACACGGTGCGGGTGCTGCCCAAGCATCCGGGCCTGACCCACCATTACCTGCCGGGCGTGGTGCGCTGGGCCTGAGGCCGCTGGCCCGGACCACTATGGTGAAAGGCAAGGAGCAAAGAATGTCACAGGGTTACCACATGAGCCCCAAGGAGTTCCGCAAGTGGGGCAAGGCTGTCATCGACTGGATCGCCGACTACCAGGAGCGCATCGAAAGCTTCCCGGTGCTGTCCAAGGCCGCTCCCGGCCAGATCCGTGCCACCCTGCCAGCCGAACCGCCGGAGAAGCCGGAGCCCTTCGGGCGCATTCTATCTGATGTGGAGGAGAAGATTCTGCCCGGGATCACCCACTGGCAGTCGCCGAACTTCTTCGCCTTCTTCCCCGCCAACTCCAGCGGGCCCTCCATCCTGGGGGACCTGTTGTCCTCGGGCCTGGCCGTGCAGGGCATGCTCTGGGCCACCAGCCCGGCCTGCACCGAGCTGGAGACGCACGTGTTGGACTGGATGGCGGACATGACCGGCCTGCCCGCGGCCTTTCGCTCCACCTCCACGGGCGGCGGGGTGATCCAGGACTCCGCCTCCAGCGCCACCCTCTGCGCCCTGCTGGCGGCCCGGGAGCGCGCCACCTCCGGGGCCTCCAACAAGCGGGGCTGTGACGGCCGGCTCACCGCCTACACGACCGCTCAAGCCCACTCCTCGGTGGAGAAGGCCGCGCGCATCGCCGGCATCGGCTCCGAAATGCTCCGCCTGGTGGAAATCGACGAACGGTTCGCCATGCGCCCGGAGTCCCTGGCCCGCCGCATGGAGGAAGACCGCCGGGCCGGCCTGGTGCCCTTCTTCGTCTGCGCCGCGGTGGGCACCACCTCGGCTGGGGCCGTCGACCCGCTGGAGGCCGTCGGCCGGGTGTGCCGGGACCAGAAGGCATGGCTGCACGTGGACGGAGCCATGGCCGGCACCGCCGCCCTCTGCCCGGAGTTTCGTCACCTGTTCGCGGGGCTGGAGCTGGCCGACAGCTACTGCTTCAACCCGCACAAGTGGATGTTCACCAATTTCGACTGCGACTGCTTCTGGGTGGCCCGGCGCAAGGAGCTCATCGACGCCCTGAGCATCCTGCCGGAGTACCTGCGCAACCAGGCCAGCGAGTCCGGGGCGGTCATCGACTACCGGGACTGGCAGGTGCCGCTGGGTCGGCGCTTCCGGGCCCTGAAGCTGTGGTTCGTGATCCGCTCCTACGGGGTGGAGGGGCTGCGCCACCACGTGCGCGAGCACGTGGCGCTGGCGCAGCAGTTCGCAGCCTGGGTGCGGGACAGCGGGGAGTTCGAGCTGGCCGGCCCTGCGCCTCTGAACCTGGTCTGCTTCCGCCACCGCGGCGGGGATGAGGCCAACCAGAAGATCCTGGACCGCCTGAACGCCAGCGGGGAGTTGTACCTGACGCATACCAAGCTGGACGGCAAGCTCACCCTGCGGATGAGCATCGGGGCCACCCGCACGGAAGGCCGCCATGTCCGGGCCGCCTGGGACAAGATCCGCGCGGCGGCCCGCCAGCTTTGAGGCCGGCCGTGCGGCGGCCCTTCCTGGTCCTGCTCCTGCCCCTTTGGCTGGCCGCCGCCGCGGCCGCAGCCCAGGAGCCGGCGGACCTGGACCTTTCCGGCCTGGTGGGCCTGACCCCGCCGGAGGCCTTCGAGCGCTTCGGGGCGCCGACAGAGGTGTTCGCCGCCCGCGGCGCGGAGAACTGGCAGGACGACGTGGTGTTCTTCTATCCCTCGCACCTGTACCTCTTCTGGAACCAGAACAGGGTCTGGCAAGCGCGCGTGGATGAGCGTTACAGCGGAAGCTTTCTGGCCTCCAGAGCGCTGGCCATGGGCGCAGGTCGAACGGAAGTGCTCACCCTGCTAGGCCCGCCCATGCGCGAGCTGGGCGATTCCCTGGTCTACCACCTGGAGGACCGGGGCTACCCGGTGCGCCTGCGGCTGTACTTCCGCGAGGGGCTGCTGGCCGACGCCTACTGTTACCGGGGGGACCTGTGAGCGGGGAGGGCCCGGGCAGCCGGATCTGCCTGTGCCTGACGGGGGGCAGCCTGGAGCAGGATGCGGCGCTGCTGCGGCGCGAGCGTTCAAACGTGGACCTGGCGGAGCTGCGCGCCGACTTCCTGGAGCCCGCGGAGCTGGCGCACCTCGCCCGCTTCCCGGCGCTGGTGGATCTGCCCGTGATCCTCACGCTGCGTCGCACCGCCGACGGCGGGCGGTGGCGGGGAGCGGAGGGGGAGCGCCGGAGGCTGCTGCGGGAGGCCCTGGCGGCCGCCGGCACTACGTATGCCTTCGTCGACCTGGAGGAGGACCTGCGCGACGCCGAGCTGGAGGGCGCGGCGCGCGCGCACGGATGCGGTGTGATCCGCTCCTTCCACGACTTTCACGGGGTGCCCGCCAACCTGGCCGCGCGCGTGCGGCGCCTGGCCCGCGCCTGCGGCAGGCGCGGGGAGCTTCCCAAGGCCGCGGTGTGGGTGCGCGGCTCGCGCGACCAGCGGCGCCTGGTCGAGGCCTGCCGCGAGCTGCAGGGCGTGGAGAAGATTTTAACCGGCATGGGCGAGTACGGGAGCTTCAGCCGCATCCTGGCAGGGAAGCTGGGCTCCTGGCTGACCTACTGCTCGCCGCCGGCTGGCGAAGAAGCGGACCATCTTGCAGCGCCGGCATCCGCTGGGCTAGCCGCGCCCGGGCAGCTGGACCCGGGCACCCTGGTGGAGCTGTACCGCTTCCGGGGGATCGGCCCGCAAACCGTCGTCTACGGGGTGGTCGGCAACCCTATCGCCCACAGCCGCTCGCCGGAGATCCACAACCGCGCCTACGCGGCGCTGGGGCTGGACGCCGTGTACGTGCCGTTCCTGGCCGACGACCCGGTCGCGTTCCTGAAGGCCGCGGAGGCGCTGGGGGTGCGGGGCTTGTCGGTGACGGTGCCGTTCAAGGAGCGGGTACTGCGGCTGGCGCGGAGCGCGGAGGAGGAGGCCGAGGCCACGGGGGCGGCCAACACCCTGCTGGCCGTGGCCGGGATCTGGCGGGCAGCCAACACCGACGTGGCGGGCTTCCTGACGCCCCTGGAGCGGGAGGCACCCGCGCTTCTTCAGCCCGGGACGGGGGCTGTCGTGCTCGGCGCCGGCGGGGCGGCGCGCGCGGTGGTCCACGCCCTGGTGCGGCGGGGCCTGCGCGTGCTCGTGCTGAACCGCACGCCGGCGCGAGCGCGCGCGCTGGCCCGGCGCTTCGGGTGCGCGTGGGGCGGCCTGGACGAACCCGGCCTCGCGCGCCTGTCCGGGCACTCGGCGCTGATCGTCCAAACGACGACGGTGGGCATGGACGGGGCGGGCGACCCTCTACCGGAATACGCCTTTCGGGGGGACGAAATCGTGTACGACCTGGTCTACGCCCCGACGCTCACGCCTTTGCTGGCGCGGGCCCGCGCCGCCGGCTGCCGCACGATCGGCGGCTGGAGCATGCTCCGGGCCCAGGCGGAGGCGCAGTTCCGGCTGTTCACGGGGCTGGAGTACCCCGCGGGGCTACAGCTCTAGCTCTTTCTGCGGGTCTTCGCCCCGGCTCCTACCCAACAGGTCCTTGATCATCTCGCGATTGTCCAGCAGGGAGCTTAAGGAGAGGTTGGCGTGCAGCCGGTAGAGGCTGCGGGCGAACAGGGCCGTGACGTCCGCGGACAGGTACCATTCCTTGGCGAGCAGGCTCTTGTCGTGGTACACGGCGTTGGTCCCGATGATGCGGTAGAACAGGCCCTCCCGGTAGGCCTCGTCGAAAGTCTCCAGGGCGTTGCCGCTGAAGAACGGCAGGCTCACCGCGCAGATGATCCGGGCCGCGCCCTGCTCCTTGAGGATGCGCATGGCCCGCAGCAGCGTCCCGCCGGTGCCGATCATGTCGTCGGCCATGAACACCGTCTTGCCCTCCACGGAGCCCAGCAGGCGCACGTTGAGGATGTTGTCGTGCTTGGCGCTGGTGGACACCTTGGAGTAGTCGCGTTCCTTGTAGATCATGCCCAGGGAGCGGCCCAAGGCCGTGGAGTAGAATCGGTTCCGGTCGATCGAGCCGGTGTCCGCCGAGATGATGGTGAGGTCGGGGCCGGCCAGGTCGACGAGCGAGGCCAGCACCTTCAGGATCTGGTAGGAGGCGTGCAGGTTCTCCAGCCGCAGCAGGTTGAAGCTGTTCTCGATGTCCTTGGCGTGCAGATCCAGGGTGATGATGCGCTTGACCCCGCTGTACTCCAGGAACTGCCCGATGCGCGCCGCGGACAGCCCTTCCCGGCCTTGCTTTTTGTGCTGCCGGGCGTAGGGGTAGGCGGGCACCACGACGGTGACCCGCTTGGCCCCGGCGTGCAGGGCCGCGTCCACCGCGGTGAACAGGCAGAAGATGTGGTCATTGACCGACAGCACGCAGCGCTCCGGATCGCCCCGGCTCATGGCCAGGGGGTAGTGGTTCTCCACGTCCTGGACCACGTACACGTCCATGTTGCGGATCGAGGTCATGACCTCGGTCTTGAACTCCCCGTTGGCGAAGCGGGTGAAGCGGGCGGGGATGCGGAAGTGGGTGGGGCGCAGCTCGCCGGCGGGCTGGCGCAGGTCCAGGGTGGTGGGGCGCAGGTCCACCGTGAGGTTGACCCGGCGCAGGATCTCCTCGCGCGGCAGCCCGTACTTCTGGGCCAGCACGTCCAGCTTGTGGCGCATCTTCCTGCGCGCTATGGATTCCAGCTCCCGGGCAACGCGTCCGGCGAACGCCGCTCCCCCGGGGCAGGCCAGGATACCGATCTGGTCTGGGATCGAGTAGATCATAGCTTCTGGAAAAGCTCCCTGCGGATGTCCCGCATCTTGGCCCTCAGGCGCATGGGGACGCTGCAGCACTGCGGCACCGCCCGCTCCTTGGCGCAGCTGGGGCAGAAAAACACGCCGCTGTCATGCTCCATGCTCTTGCCATGGCACTCCGGCAGCTCCCGGGTTCGCCCGCACGTCGGGCAGACCAACACCTGTTCACGTACATGAGGCATGGGTCCTCCTTTTTTCAGGGAGCCTTAGCGGCTCCTAAAAAACTCTCCTGTGCGGGCGAGCCCCTCGCGCAGGCTCACCCGCGGCTTCCAGCCGAGCAGCTTTTCCGCCTTCCGTACGTCCAGCAGGCTCCTGCGCAGGTCCCCGGGCCGGGCCTTATCCCACCGGGGCTCCGGGGCCCCGGGGAAACCCTCGGCGATCGCGCGGTACAGGGCTCCCGTGGTGGTGGGCACCCCGGTGCCGACGTTGATGGTCTGCCCTGTCCCATTGTCGAGTGCGGCGAGGTTGGCCCGGGCCACGTCCTCTGCGTACACGTAGTCGCGCACCATGCCGTCTTCTTCACCGGGGTAGGCGAAGAGGGTGGGGGTCTCGCCCCGCAGGAGGCGGGTGATGAAGATCGAGACCACTCCGGCCTCCCCGTCGGGGTTCTGCCGCGGCCCGTACACGTTGGCGTAGCGCAGCACGGTGTAGGCCAGGCCGTGCTGGTGGGCGTAGTAGCGTAGGTACTGCTCCCCCAGCCACTTGTGGATGCCGTAGGGCGACAAGGGCTGCGGGGGGAAGTCCTCCGGCGTGGGCAGGCGATCGGTATCGCCGTAGATCGCCCCGCCGGTGGAAGCGAAGATGAGCTTCTTCACAGGAAAGCGCCGACAGGCTTCCAGCAGGTTCAGCATCCCGAGCACGTTGGTGCGCGCGTCCTGCAGCGGGTCGCGTTCGGACACGGTGACGCTGATCTGGGCCGCGTGGTGGTCCACGATGTCCGGCCGCTCCGCCGCGAAGACCTTTTCCACCTCGCTTGAGCCCAGGTCCAGCAGGTACAGCCGGGCCTGTGCGGGGAGATTCTCGCGGTTTCCGGAGCTCAGGTTGTCGAGGACCACCACCTCGTGGCCGGCCTGGAGAAAGGTGTCGGCGACGTGGGAGCCGATGAATCCGGCTCCTCCGGTGAGGAGGACCTTCATATCCTTTGTACTACAGTAGCACCCCGCTCTAGCGGTGGTCAAGGCTGGAGCGAAAAACTTGACTCATCCGGGCGCGGCCGGGCAGAATGGGGCGTGATGGAAGAGCTGGCACGGCGCCTGGCGCTCTCCGGCGACCCCTTCGGGCGCTTCCTGCAGGCGGGGGTCGTCGTAGCGCTAGCCGAGCGGCCCGGAGGCACAGCCGTGCTGCTGGAGCTGCGCTCCCGCTCGCTCGCCCGCAGCCCCGGGGAGGTGGGGCTGCCGGGAGGCCGGCTGGAAGCGGGGGAGAGCGCCTGGGAGGCCGCCCGCCGGGAGCTGGAGGAGGAACTGGGCATCGAGGCGGCGCGGGTAAGCCTGCTCGGGTCGCTGCCGGTGTTCGAGAGGGGCCGGGGGGAGCTGGTCCACCCGTTCGTGGCGCTGCTACAGGATCCCTTCACGGTGAGCCCGGGGACGGAGGTGGCCGAAGCCTTCTGGCTGCCGCTAGAGGCGCTGCGCAGCCCGGGCTTCCGGTACGCGGAGATCCGCGAGGTGATCCGGCTGGCCGGCAGGTTCCCCTCCCGTTACCTGCCCGCCGGGCGTTGGCGGCGCCGGGGGAGCCGGCCGACTCCGTACCTGGTGCACGAAGGCAGACTGGTCTGGGGCCTGACCGCCGAGATCCTGGCCGTCCTGGCTACTTTTTTGTGAACGTGGGCCGCGACCCTGCCGAAAATACTGAATAGGGAGAGTGGCACCGCTTGAGAAGACTCCAAGTAACCGCGCTGGCGCTGGGCCTGTTGGCCCTGCCGCTGTGGGGCGAGGTCTGGTTCTCCGACCTGGACCTGACGGTCTCCAACCGGCTCCTGTTCCAGGCGGAGGCCGATTGCCCTGGTTTCGGCCCCTACCGCACCCTTTTCACCGCGGACCTGGCGGACGGCCGCGTGGAGCAGCTCACCTTCTTTCCCGAGCGCGCCGCATTCCTGGGCGAGCAGGGTGTCCTGCAGCTGGAGAACCGCTACGGCCAGTTCCGGACCGACGCCGCGCTGGCCAACCTGGCGCCCGTTGCGGGGGTGCCCTCTTTCGCGGCCGGCGCTGCGGTGGAGAGCGGCAAGCTCGACTTGGTAGAGGCCTCCCCCGACGGGCGCTACCTCCTGGCGCTGCGCCCCACCTCCGCGGCCTATGGAGAGCTCACTCTGTACGACCTGGCGCAGGGAGGTCCGGCGAGCGTGGCCTCCACCGGGGTGGAGCTCTCCCTGAAGGCCATCCCCGCGCTCTGGTCCCCCGACTCGGATTTCTTCCTGTACAGCAAGCATGGGAACCTCTACTACTTCGCCATCGGCCAGCTCCGGGACAAGAGGGTGCTGGCCGAGAGCCGCCGCCTGGTGGGCAAGGGCACCGTGCGCAACGTGCGCTGGGGTCCGGCTTCCGCCCTGGGCGCAGGATCCGGCAGCGCGCTGTATTACGTGGCCGGCTCCCTGGTCTACCGCCTGGACGCCCGGGAGCTGTTCACCCGCTCCCTGTACGGCGGGTTCCTGCCCATTGGCCGCCTGGCCGGCAAGATCCCCTTCGAGCTGGACCCCGGCTTCGACGAGTTCTGGGTCGCCCCCGACGGGACGCAGGTGCTCGTGGGCAGGGGCGGCAGGAACCTGTTCCTGGTCCCCCTGGCCCCGGAAGACTACAGCGGCCAGACCCGTTCCCTGCCGTACCTGTACCTGCCCGGCTCCGGGTCCGTGCGGCGCGTGCTGTGGACGCGGGCCGGCACGATCCTGGTGCTGACCGAGGGCAGGCAGGAGGGCAAGAGCAGCACCGCCGTCTTCCGCCTGGCGGTGGCCGAGGCCGCGGCGGCGCCGGCCTTCCGGCGCACCGCGGACCAGGGCATCCTCGAGCTGGTGCTGTCCCCCGACGAGCAGACCGTGGCGGCCGTGCGCGCCGACGGGGTGACGCTGCACGACAGCTCCAGTTGGGAGAAGCGGCAGACCCGCGCCCACGCCCGCCCCCTGCAGGTCCTATGGACCCCGGAGGGGGACCTCGTCATCGCCGGCGCCTGGCTCACCGAGCTGTGGAACCCGGCCAGCGGCGCGAGCCGCACCCTCTGCCTGTCGCAGCCGGGCGGCTCCAGCTTCTCGCAGGACGAGCGTACGATCCTCACCGAGGTCCAGGGCGCCGTCTATCGCCGGCCCGTCGCGGCCGGGGAGGCCGGGGCGGCCGCCGCCTGGAGCGCCACCGGCTCGGCCTCCCTGCGTGAGCGCCGGACCGCCTCCGCCTCCTACCGGGTGTACCTGGAGGACTCCCCGGACCGCCTGCTGCGCAACCGCGTCATGGTGCGCGACCTCACCAGGTATGGCACGCGGGAGCTGCTGGCCCGGCCGTCTT
>Ga0315285_10006395_pt1 | contig 12149 bp, 8 predicted proteins | sample YL17G09_36_MG_FD_203698 | JGI IMG/M metagenome (GOLD analysis project Ga0315285, IMG submission 203698) | Sediment microbial communities from Yellowstone Lake, YNP, Wyoming, USA - YL17G09_36 | ecosystem: Environmental > Aquatic > Freshwater > Lake > Sediment | place: USA: Wyoming | collected... | reverse complement strand
AAATTGCCAACGGGGTCCAGGATGCCCTGGCCAGGCTGCAAGAAAAACGCTGGCTGGAACTTTTAAGTTGTTTAAGCAGTTTGACCAACGTATTTCAGGAAATGGCCTCGCAGGCAAGAAAGCTCGGGCTTGCCTTAACACACTCCTGGTCAGCAGCAGCACAAGGCAGCACCACATCTATTAACAGGTCCTTAGATGACCTGCAATACTGGATGCAAAGGGCAAAACAGCTTATCGAGGCACCGAATGCGGAGCTTGCTAAGCCATCCTTCTTGGTAGAGGAATTAGAGCAACTGCAGCAGGAATTTGGCAGCGTAGATTTCGACAAAGCTGAAAACGCTATCTCTGTCGCGACAGAGCCAATCACCCTTGAAGACATCTATCTTGGCCCCTTTAAGATTCAGCTCAAGATAGACAAGCTCAGCGACCTTTACGGTAGCTGCCCCTATTATTGTATTGCCCTCGACCCGCATCCGGCAGCCACATCTGAAGAAGTTACCCATCCTCATGTAAGTAATGACAGGCTCTGCGAAGGCGAAGGCAATTCTGCAATAAGGGCTGCTCTTGAGCAAGGCAGGCTGTGCGACTTTTTCACCATAGTAAGAAGTATCCTGAATACCTACAGCCCTGACAGTCCTTATGTGCGTCTGGATGAATGGGATGGCCAGGCCTGCTATGAGTGTGGCTGTGTTACAGACGGTGAAAATAGTTACTTTTGCAGCTACTGTGAAAACAGCTACTGTGAGGAGTGCTGCACGTACTGCCGCAGTTGCAATGAGACGGTCTGTAACAGCTGCTCCCAGCTGTGCGCCTATTGTGAAGAGAGTGTCTGTCCTAACTGCATAGAGGAATGTCCAAAGTGTAAGCGTTTGTATTGTAGCTCGTGTCTTGAAGGAGATTTATGTCCAAAGTGTAGAGAAGAACTGGAGGATGAAAATGGAGAACACCCAAACCAAAACACAAGAACCGATAAAGACAGAAGTCCAAGACAATCTGAAACAACTCAACCAGAAATCCAGCATTCAAGCTGAAAAGATAAAGGATAAACAGCCCCAAAAACTCGCCTTGAGATTCAGTCCTACTGCTTGGGCGAAACTACTTTACTTCAGGGACAAATCCGACAATGAAATCAGCGGTTTCGGAATAACGCAGCCAGAGGACCTATTGTGCGTTAAAGAGTTTGTGACGGTTAAGCAGCAGGTTACCGCCGTCAGTATAAAACTTGACGATGAGGCTGTAGCAGACTTTTTTGACACCCAGGTTGATCTTGGCAGAAAGCCCGAGCAGTTTGCCCGAGTCTGGCTGCATACGCATCCAGGCAATTCACCTGCGCCAAGCATCACAGATGAAGAAACGTTTACAAGGGTCTTTGGCAATTGCCAGTGGGCGGTGATGTTTATCCTTGCGCAGGGTAGTCGCACATATGCAAAGCTCAGCTTCAACGTTGGCCCTGGTGGCCAGGTACTGATTCCTGTTGAGATAGATTATAGCTGTGATTTTGGGCCGGCTAACCGGCAGTTCTGGGACGCTGAATATCAGGCCAATATAAGAGCCATTGAGTGGCTCACTAACTTCAGCAGCGGCGGAAATAGTCTTACTAACCGGAATGTGGACAGCGTCGCTTTACCATATGATTTCATCAACGAGCTTGAGAAGCTGGACCCTGTTCAGAGACAACTTATCATGGATGAACTCGCTGAAAAACCTGAGCTGTGGGAAGATGAGGGGGTGATGTATCTATGAGCCAGGAGAACGACAGCGAGCGTTACAGCAGGCAAAAAGACATTGTGCCAATAGATAGAATCGCTGCTTGCAAGGCAACAGTAATTGGTGTAGGTGCTATTGGCAGACAGGTTGCGTTACAGCTTACTGCTATGGGCATCCCACATCTGCAATTGGTTGACTTTGATGTTGTTGAAATAAGTAATCTTGCGAGTCAGGGTTATCTGGAAGAAGACTTCGGCAAGCTAAAAGTCGACGCAACGGCAGATTTATGCCGCAAGATTAACAGCAACTTTGAACTGGAGGCAATACCGGAACGTTTCCGCAGGAGTATCGACATAGGAAACATAGCATTTTGTTGTGCCGATAAAATTGACATCCGACGACTTGTCTGGGAAGCGGTTAAGAACAAAGTGGATTTCTTTTGCGATGGGCGTATGACGGCTGAGGTGATACGCGTACTCACGGCGTGCGATTTCAAATCGCGAGGATACTATCCTACAACGTTGTTTTGCGCTGAAGAGGCCTTTGTCGGCCCTTGCACGGCCAGGACAACGATTTACTGTGCCAACATAGCAGCTGGTCTTATGGTCGCTCAGTTCGCGAAGTATTTGCGACATGTTCCAATTGAACCAGACATGCAGCTAAACCTTCTGGCTTCGGAATTGGTTGTCGCTCCAACAGGCTGATTTCGCAGCACGGCTCCATAGGAAGACCACCGCAAGGGTCTTCCTTTTGTTGCTGTCTACTTAACGGGATAGCAGGCTAATGATTTGGTTCCGGACGGATTAAACAATGCCATCAGCGTGCATTTTGATAGGGTCATACTGAATAGATACTGACTCATGTTCTTAGGAGGCAGCTACATAATACAAAATTATTTTCTCTGGGACTGGACGAGCACGTTGAAGAAGGCGTAGGAACCAGTGTCTCCTACCCCAATTCAAACTATATATGTGGCATATGCGAGTACAAAGATGTGTGTGAGAAGTAGTGAATGATTTTCGGACAGCTATGGGGAAGGAGAGCACACTTGCATCAACTTGCCGACTTCCGTGCGCGTCTTGCTTCGCGCGAGTATTCTGGAGCAATCTTCTTCAATCGTTTCTCGACCTCGCCATAAATTCTTCTTGCCCTATCAAGTAAGCCATCGTACGTATCTACTCTAATGTCGGACCCAGCCAGCCTTTGCATTTTTTCTCTGATTGCTGCGTCCTTACTTAACTTCCCTACGATGAGTAGTCCTGAAACGTATGCGGGAGAATCGGGTCCGCTACCAATCAAGTTCGTTCTTGCCCAATCAATGTACCCCTCGATTTGTTCCAAATCCGCGCGAGACAAGGTCTTGGCCGGTTTTTTCAACTCAACTACATGCACCATGCCGCTTACCGAATAACCTAAAATGTCAATTCTTCTGTCTTTCTCGTCGAGATTCTTAAGCTCTCGGCAGTGTTTGCGTAGCAAGTCGGTATAACGGGTTTGTCCGGTGACGTCCCCCCATGAGGGATTTACCAACCATCCATTTTCTTCAAATAAAGGTTGGATCTGCTTGACCTCCAAAGCTCCCTTTTCAACGCATTCCGAAAGCCTTTCCATCACTTCCAACCTACCGTCCGAAAGTTTAAGGTGCTCACGCGCCTCGATCAAGCGCCAATCTTCAAACAACTTTAGAAACGTCTGAACATTTATTCCCGACTCTTCAATCTCATCGACGAGTTCTTGAAACGCCTGAAACTCGATGTTCGTTTTTATAATGTCAAGCAACGGTCTTGCGGATTCTGGTTCTATGTCTGGATCGTCGACGATGGTTTTTACCAGCTTCTTGGCGACTCTCTGTTCGCGCTGCGTGCGCAACGATAGCCACTTGTCAAAGTCTGCCGTTTTGACGATTTTCTCTTCCTTTTCCTCTCGTTGGAGTTTCAACCATTCGCTGAAAACGAAGACCAAGGCTTTCTGACCCCACTCTTCCAATTTTTGACCTGGTTTGGATTCCCAATGCACGGCATTTCGTCCAGTCGATATGTTGTCTTCTTCGGCATCCAAGAAATCGGCGTATATTTCTCCTACGACGTAAGCACGAGCAAATTGAATGTGGGTCGTTTTCAGCCCGAACATCGTCTCGAGTTGCGCCGCTTTTCCTCTTACAAAAACGTCGACCCCTCTCTCGATCTGCGATGACTTCTCTACTATGCCTATCCACCCCTCAACCTTCCATCCTTCCTCCATGGCAACCATACCCGCATCGGGAAGGTCTTTAACGTCCCAACACTTCTTGCACTCGTCCCTCAACCGTCTATCCTTGTGGGTTATGGGTTTCCCGTTTATCAGCACTTGAAAGCCTTTGCCAATAACCGGGAACCGCCTAGCCAGACCTCGCCTCATCGAGTCCTCGTCGATGGGACTCTTCCGATATAGCTTTCTTATGCGTATTTCAGTGCCGTTTGGTTCGCTCGTTTCCCCACAATGGTCCCTAACGATCTCCGGTTCGTACGGTCTACCCTTAGGCCAAGACTTCATTCGTTCATAGTCCAATCTAATACAGACGGCATAACCGTCCTTCGCCGTTCTCAATTCCAACACGGAAGCTACTCCAAAAGCAGAGAGCTTGCCGATCCCTTTTCTACCCATTACCGGTCGATTTTTGAACGGCGTAGTATCTCTTCCCAATTCCTCCCTCAAATTCCTACCTATCGGGAGATACGCTTTTTGAAGGTTTTCCACGGTCATTCCCGCATGAGTACCATAATCCCTGACTACGACTTCGGAGATCTCGGTAATGTTCCCCTTTGGTAGAGTAAGTTCGACTTTCTCCCCGTCCGCATCCCACGCATTTGAAATTAACTCTCCTATGACTGGTGGTAGAAAACTGTACAGTTTAAGTCCGAGGTGTTCTATCGTGGTTGGCTGAAACTCCATTGTGAACTTGTCGGGGATTCTATTATCGATCTTTTTCATATCTACCTCCATTCCACTCTTTCAAAGCGGACAAACACATTTTGCCAGCAATTTGAGCGAATCTTGGTGGCAAAGCATTACCCACCAAATTGCAAGCCGCATCCATGAATTTGGTTTTAAATCTGTAATTCATCGGGAAAGCTTGAATCAAGGCTGCTTCTCTTATTGAAACGGTTCTGTTTTCACTTGGATGCCCAAATCTTCCCATGCAAGGGGTGGTGCACCCAGTCGTTATCGTACCCGAAACGTTATCCCATCTTAATCTTCCATAAACGTTTCGAAATCCAGCTCTCCTTGTCTTATGGCATTTCGGTCTTAAATGACGAGGCAAAGCCAACCTATTGTCGCCTTCCTTTATTGCCTCTAGTCTTTTTATGCTTATCTCCTTCAAATCCCTGATTACGTGCCAATTAAACTCGTCGGGTCCGCCATTTTGAAGGGCAAACGACAATGTCGCCGGTTCAGGCATGCCTCTAATGACCCGCTCAAGGGTCTTCCAAGGTTTTAGATTTCTGCTTTCGTCTCTCTTAGAACAATGAGTCGGTTTCGGCAAGGGAATGTCAAAACCTTTGCCCGCAACCAAAACGAACCTTCTTCTCGATTGAGGCACGCCATAATCCGCCATTTGTAAGACATCCATGTTTATCCTATATCCTAACCTTCTCAGACGCTTTACGAATTTGGCTAGGATTGCCTTTCCCTTCGTCACGATGCCCGGAACGTTTTCCATCATGACCATTTTGGGTCGTATCTCTTCGACAAGCCTCGCCATCTCGAGGACAAGACCGTTTCTCACGTCGTTTCTTTTGTATTTCTCCGTAAGTTGGGAAAATCCTTGGCATGGAGGACACCCTGCGACCAAGTCGATTCTGCGCCTATGAGTGAGCTTGAAGATCTCCTTGCCAGTCACGTCTCTAACGTCCTTTACCAGCAGTTTCGTTCGGGGGTGATTAGCTTTGTAAGTTTTTGCTATTTCGGGATACGATTCGACGCCGGCAACTACGTCAAAACCTGCTCTTTTAAGACCTAGAGTTAGCCCGCCCGCTCCACAAAACAAATCTATCGCCGTGGGTTTTCGCTCAGGCATTTTTCTCAACTTCCTTTAACAATCTTCTGCACACCTTTTCGGGAGACTTCAAAACGTCGGCGTCCGAAAAACGCAATACGTGCCAACCTAGTTTTCGCAATTTGCGATTCGTTCTGACGTCCCGTTTCCGGTTTTCTGATAGTTTGGTTCTCCAAAACTCTTTGTTCTTTTTGAAAGCGCTACCGTCAAGTTCGTTCTTTCTTCGCCCATGCCAAAAAGAACTATCGCAAAATACCAAAATCTTGGTCCCGGATATTAGAAAATCCGGATGGCCAGGAAGCCGTGGTTGCTTTTCATATTTTATTTTTCGGCTTTTCAGCAGCGATTCCATGCTTTTTTCAAGTCCGGTGTCAAAACTTTTGACCCGCGACATCCGTTTCGATACCTTCTTGGAAGGCTTTCCGAACCATGGTTTTTCGGCTCTCGCCTTATTTCTTGGACCACTTATTTTCTTAGTATCCATGTTAAGAATAATTTGTCTCAGCAGCTTAAAAAATGCACTCCTTTGTCAAATCACTACACCCGCCTTTTGTTCTTGGAGACGAACTTCGAACAAATTTGCATAATATCCAGCTTGTAAATTCATAGCTCATCCGTGAAGGCTTCGTTTAAGACAGGGTATTTGAAATCTTCGATTCTGCCAGCACAAGAATTTGTCAGTCTTGCCATTTACCTCACCACATAGTTAGTATGTAGTTTGACCGCGGTTATAAATATCAACATGTAAACTTGTTTCGGTTGTCTTAATAATCGCCTTTGACACATCAAATTCTCAGCACTTTTACGCAATTCGGCTCATAATGAGATATCATTTCTACTCAAGCAAACAGCCTTCCTACGTAACTATACCCCTCGGCCTGCTCGAAAAACAAAATGTGTTTTTCGGCAAATTGTTCGGAACTCCACTTGCCATCGGCGTAGTATTCTCGCAACTCTTCGTAGGGGGTCGCCGATATGATGAAGGAATCCAGCACAATGTCCTTCATGCCGGCGCTTCTTCCCCAGGTTTGCGAGAGATTGCGAAGTCGCTCGTGAAGGTGAGCTTTGTCGTCAGTCCAGTAAGCCTTCTCGTGACGCATACCGTGGGGCTCAATGAACACTATCCTCTGTTTTCCGCCCTCCTTTATCCAAAGAATGAAGTCCGGATAAAAGCCTTCGTTCTCAAAAAAACCAATGCCTTTGCCTTTACTCAAATTCCTGAGTAGGAAAATCTCTTTCGAGGCAAGGGACTTACCCGCCTCCTGCCTCACGAATCCGCGAATGTCCTTTACGAACCGCTCTTCGCTCTGCGACAAACCCGGCGGTTCTATCCTGACCTTGTCACCGCGCTCCACAAGCAATGGTTGATAAAGGTGACGGTCAAAATAAACGTTGGGAAGTTCTCTCGTCTCTTCTCTATATATCCGCTCGCCTTCTTCGATGAGTTTTCTCACTGCTGAAATCAAATCGGCCTCGGATTTAGGGATTCTCACGACGTAGTCTTTGAAGTTCGGATCAGCAGCATCCAGTTGCTTGTAAACCATATTATCCGAATCCCAGCGCTCTTGCTGCACTCGGTAGAATTTCTCGACGTACTTACGGAGAATGGATAGAACGGCTTCCCGCAAAATTCCCACCTCAGCAAAACTCCTCGGCTTAACAGACGACTCATCTGCAACCAGCGCGTATAGTTTTGGTTCCCTGGCCTCAAGAATCCTTCTGGGCGTGTCCGGCCTGATAACAAGATTAAAGAAACCCTTCTTCTCCTTGTAGTCCAATAAGTCCAAGTATATGCTTTCCCAGTCGAGCAAATCCAAACTCTCCGGCGGTATCACCCGTTCCTGCCCAGCTCTCATAGCAACTATCGCTAAGCCACCGGTTCCGCTTCGCATCGATTCAACCTTCAAGGACATATCGACGGATACTCTGGCTGCTGAATCCGGCTCAAATAGGATGTCACACTCTTCGGCAAAGTTTCTATCCGGTGGTATTCTCGGGACAATAAGACCTTTACCAAGGAAGTCTCTGTTGGGTTTGATCGCCAACGGTAACTGGACGTGCCCTTCCGTTTCAACTCCCTCGCGTTCGAGGTACTCGCGAAACTGGGCCATGTAATTCGCCCGCACTGCAAATATGTTTAGCGTCTCCAGCAGCTTTATATGTTCTGGATGCTCTCCGTCAACGGCAGAACTTCGCTTGAGACTGTAATCCAGCCCACGAAGCCGCACCCCTCGCCCAAAAAGCTGAATGATCTCCGAACCTTCGGTCCGCCCTATGTTGAGCAAACCCATGTTCGAGACTCTCCAGCTGTTCCACCCCTCCATAAACTTCTTCGCACCAATAAGGATGTTGATCCGCGTGTTTGGCTTGTTGATGCCCTCGAACAGAGAATCCGACAGCACGTCCTCTTCGAGGACGACTCCGAAGTCTTCCTCTTGGACCAGGCTCTTGAAACTGCTGGTGTCGCCGATATAAATTAGGCCGAAGTAAACCTCTGCCCCGCCAACCTTCAAGCCAAGTTCGCCTGCGCTTCCACGTATGTCAACCATGTGAAGCGCACCACCCGCAGCGGCCTGAAAAACATCGCCCAAAATGTCCTTGTAAATAGCTACTGCGTCTGAGCGCGAATCACGTAGATACTCAAACTTTGCAGCGAAAACGTCTTCGCCGTTCGCGTCGATCAAACCAGTCTTGCCAGCGACAATCTTTTCGATAGTGCTAACTGACCATACGTTCTTATTTTCGAGAAATCGTTGAAGAAATCTTACAACGGTCAAAACGTCCGAGCGTTTCTGTCCGTTTTCGGTGTAGACGGCATTGACCGTGCTGCCCACAAAGACCCACAGAGGTCTGTCAAGATTATAAGGCCGAATCTGATCGGCCTCTTCTCCGAAGCACCTCTGTTGTTCGTAAAAACTCAGGAGATTACCCAATAACAGCATGTCGGTTTTCTCCTGCGTAGTTTCCTCTCGAAGGTTAAGAATATGAAAGTCCTTACCGTACCCGTCGCCGTGGAAGTATTTGTACGAATAGTCAAAAATGATGGCCTTGCCATACTCGGCCGTCAGCGCATCGTTGCGCGAGGCCGTTAACGCTTGGCCGAACGTTGCGCTATATTCAAACGTGAAACCTGTCTGGCCAAGTGCGTCGCGGAACCTCCGCCACACCTCGCCGCCGCTCCCCTTGTGGCCCTCATCAACAAAGATGAGATTATTACCTTCAAAAGCTTCAACAGGGACCCTAACTCCGCCGCCTCGTTTCTCCTCAACAAGTTTCGTGATCTCGATAACTCGAACGGTGTTCTCACTGGCCATGCTCAGGCCGCTCTCCTCTATATTGAATCTTGCACAGGGAATCCCAGAAGTGACCATTTCCTCCATATGCTGCTCGGTAAGGCCCTCATTAGGCGTAATCAAAATGATGTTGTCCAAAGGTTTTCGGTTATAGTAGAGGAACTGGCGATAGTTGAAGTGCATAATCAAAGTCTTGCCGCTGCCCGTTGCCATCCAGTATGCCAGCTTGGTCAAGTCCCCTTCACTAAACTCGGCGTCTGGCACCTCGCCAGGGGATTTGCGGCTGTTGCGAGCGGGAACAAACTCATTTAGGGCGCGAAGGAGCTTGCCCCTGTTGTTGAAATACCAGTCGAGAAAGATTTCCGCATAGAGCACCGAAAGATGCTGAAAGTATCTGAGCGTAATTGGCTCGGCACGGTGTTTGTTCATCGCGTCCAAATGGGCCCTGATGTTCTCATCGTATCTGCGAAGAACCGCCAGCGGAATCTTGACCTTGTCACCTCTTCCAGCCAAACGGTGATAGACGAAACTATGACCGTAGGAGTCGAAGCCCTCATCGGCCTCTCTCATATCCGTAAGAAGTTCTCTGTTGTCCTTGTAGCCAAACAGGCTGTTCAGCCAAGCCAACAACACCAGTCGATTCTCAAGCCGAACGTATTCACTGCGATTGTTTCTAGACATGGGCATCCGCTACACCCCCCCGAACATTCGATGCTTGAAGACCGGCTCCAGCGCCTTCGCACGGGGAACGAAGCTGTCACCGTTTACGAACACCTCGTCTGCTCCATCGGTGATTTTCTGGTCCGCCACAAATTTCTTGTCCCGCTCAAAATCTTTCTTCTCCCAACCCTTTGTTTCTCGCCAGATTATGACGGCTTCTTTGTGGTCAACTGTTCCGCGATAAACCAGATACCTTCGGTCTTTGTCATGATAAACACGCCGGGTTTTAACGTTCAGGCCAAGCAGGTAATTGAAAGTCTCAGGCAGATCCACGACTTTCTCCTGCGTTTCCTGCCCCTCGTGAAGAATCAGCTTGTAACTGAACGGACTGACCAGCTTTTCGACGTTTAGAATCGTCTCACTCCCTCTGGCCTCGAATTGCAGCATATAGTTAAGCAGATAGTCGTCAAACTTGAGCACCGTCTGACCTTTCGGAAGCGTGAACGAAATGTTGTTCAGCGCATCTTCGTAGCTTTCGATTTGCTGGTACTTGACAATGCGGGGGCTGCGCTTGGCCTCTTCTTCCGTGGCATGGCGGACGGGCTTGCCCTCTTTCCATTCCGGTGTGAACGTCACCTTTTTGATGCGCGGCAACAGAACTGTACCAAAGTACTCGCCCATCTCCGCAAGAATAAAACGCCGCCTACCACCATCGTCCTGGTTTAACTTGATGACGGCATGGCCGGTCGTCCCAGAACCCGCGAAGTAGTCGAGAACAATCGCACATTTGCCGGACACCGTGTAAATCGAATCCATGACCGTGTAGATGGACTTTGGGTACAAGTCCTCTTTCAGCTTGAGCCCCAAGTCTGTCAGCCATTTAGTGCCATAGTCTCCGGCAATGTAGATGGAATCATCCCACACCGTCTTGAACCGTTTCTCAGCTTTAGCCTTCTGAATCTGAATCTCACCCGAGGACGTGACATGCACTTTCAGAAGCTGCCTTATTCCCTCAACCGAATCGCGGGAATAACGCCACTTCCGTTCGACACTCTGTGAATCCACAGGATACACGGCAATCCTGCGGCCAGCCTTATCGCACGGAACGTTTGCCCGTTTCGGGTGGAAGCCCCCATCGCAGACATCACCAAAGCCAACGACCCGATCACCTTCGACAAAGATGGGATAGAAACAGTTCTTCGCAGTTTCGCGTTCGGACTCTCTGCCCCATTTCCTCAGGTTGTCATACTCCCATTCTGACTCCGGTATCGGCTTGCCATGTGTTTCGGGAAGCAAAGGCGGTATGCAAAAATATGCATAGTCGTGGTTGTAGGAGAAGTAATCGCCTTGGATGCCTTTCTTGTTATGAACAACGGCAACGCATACCCTTTCATGGTCAGGGAAGTGCATCGCTAGCAGGCGTCCCAGGACCTCCTGCTCGTTCTCATCAATCGCTACAACGTGGGAACCATCTGGTGCAGCCAGCCGCCTGCTCACCGCCAATCGATTGTCCATCAACGTAAGCCATGAGGAATGCTTGTAGTTGTTCTTGTACAGGATCTCGGTTGTCTTCGAGTTATACGGGGGGTCGATGTAGATGCACTTGACCTTCTCCCGGTACTTCTCAAGCAGCAGATTGAGGGCTTGGAAGTTTTCGCCGTGGATGAGCAGGCCGTCAGTCATGCCGTCCAGGTCGTCAAAACTGGCTATCAGACGGTCCACAAAGTTGGTGCCAAAGTGCTGGGTGTCCAGCACCAGTGTCGGATGGGCCTTTAGGAAAGCGACGCGACGTTCCTTCTTGCTCTTGGCATTTACGTTAAACAGGTTCTGTTGTTTCTCGTCTATGTGGAGCAGCTCCTTCCACTCCTGCCACTGGGCCTCGCAGTCGGCGATGTCGCCGTAGAAGTCCTCGGCGATGCTGCCAATGGTGATGCAGTACTGCGTCGCGGTGACGAACTTCTTCTTCTCAAAAAGCTTCTTCTGAAAATCTTCGATCTGAGCCAAGAATAAGATAATGCTTCGTCCTATATTCTTTATCACCCGCATTATCTGGAACCAGCCCTCGGCTCCGGCCTCACCGCCGGCCTCCAGTTCATCCAGGTTCAGGACCTCATTCTTCAGGTAGAAATCAAGCTCTCTCTCAAGGAAAGCACGCAGATTCTTGTGAATGAAGAAGTCCGAAGTATTCCGGCGCGTGTACTGGCGCAAGTGGTGCTCAAGGAAACTGACACTTTTTCCGTCCGAATTCTTGCGCCGCTCGGCCAACAAGGCCGCCAAGATTTTGTCCTCGTTCTTGAATTGTTTCGGGATGGCCTTGATCGCTTCCGCAATGATAGCATCCTGCTGATTCTTCTTGCCGTAAGATATCTCCTCCTGCTTGGTCAACGGACGGTATTCGAACGGTATGACGACTTGCTTGGCTTTCGCGTCAAAGGTCGCCGCCTTAGCAAGCG
>Ga0315285_10006392_pt1 | contig 12150 bp, 13 predicted proteins | sample YL17G09_36_MG_FD_203698 | JGI IMG/M metagenome (GOLD analysis project Ga0315285, IMG submission 203698) | Sediment microbial communities from Yellowstone Lake, YNP, Wyoming, USA - YL17G09_36 | ecosystem: Environmental > Aquatic > Freshwater > Lake > Sediment | place: USA: Wyoming | collected... | reverse complement strand
ACGGCGACCTGAAGATGGAGGTCTCCGCTAACGAGAAGGTCGCCCTTGAGACCGCCGCGGGAGCCTCCATGGCCGGGGTCAGGGCTTTCACATCGATGAAGAGCGTGGGCCTAAACGTCGCGAGCGATGTCTTCTACACCCTCGGCTACACCGGCGTAAACGGCGGCCTCGTCATCGTAGTCGCGGACGACCCCCACGCCCACTCGAGCCAGAGCGAGCAGGACGGCAGGTTCTTCGCCCCCACAGGCCACGTCCCCATGCTGGAGCCCTCCACGCCCCAGGAGTCCTACGAGATGGTCAAGTACGCCTTCGAACTCTCCGAACGGTACAAGACCATGGTTCTGATCAGGACGACGACGCGGGTGAACCACCAGTACGCCGCCGTCGAGATCGGCGGTGTGAAGAGGACGCCCTTCGAGAGGAGGAGCTGGAAGGACGTAGGGGCGAAGTACTATACACTTAGCGATACGGCGAGGCGCCTGAAGGGCGAGGCCATTGAGAAGCTGGGGAAGATCGGCGCCGAGTTCGAGGAGAGCCCCTTCAACAGGCTCTTGGAGGGTGAGGGAGGCGTCGGCATAGTGACCAACGGCGTCTCCTACCTCCATGTCCTCGACGCCATCGAGCTCCTCGGCGTCAAGCCCCACGTGCTGAAGCTGGGCACAACCCACCCCATCCCCAGGGGGCTCGTCTCCTCGTTCCTGAAGAGGGTCAAGAAGGTCGTAGTTGTCGAGGAGCTGATGCCCTACATGGAGAGGGAGGTCAAGGCGATTGCGAAGGACGCCAACCCGGCTGTAGAGGTCCTGGGCAAGGAGTCTGGCCACTTCGGCTACGTCGGCGAGTACAACGTCCCCGTCGTCGCCGAGGGCCTCGCGAGGGTATTCGGAGTAAATGCGCCCGATTACGGTAAATTCCTGAGCAGGGCGCAGGAGCTGAAGCGGATACTGCCCAACAGGCCGCCGACGTTCTGTCCGGGCTGCCCGCACAGGGCGACCCTCTGGGCCGTCCAGCAGGCCCTGAAACGGACCGACTTCGTCATAAACAACGATATCGGCTGCTACTCGATGCTCCTATTGGAGCCCTACAGCCTCACCGACTCCCTCCTCTGCATGGGCGCCTCCCTCGGCGTAAGCGGAGGAATGCAGCACGTCCTGAAGGACAGGGTTGTGGCTTTCGTCGGGGACTCCACCTTCTTCCACGCCGCCCTGCCGGGGCTCGTCAACGCCGTCCACAACAAGCACAACTACACCCTCTTCATCCTCGACAACAACGTAACGGCGATGACAGGGCAGCAGCCGAACCCCGGATCGGACTTCGGGCCAAACCCCGTGGTGGAGATCGACATCGAGGCAGTCGTCAAGGGGATAGGGGTAAAGAACGTCGTCGCCATCAACGCCTACGACCCCAAGCCCAATGTGGACGTCATCAAGGACGCGCTGAGCAAGGAGGGACCCAGCGTCGTCATCTCCAAGGGGCCGTGCGCCCTCTACAACGACAGGAAGAAGCGGAGCCAGGGCGTCCCCATAATCCCCAACAAGGTCAACGACGAGACCTGCAAGACTGTCTACGCCTGCGTCAGGGACTTTTACTGCCCCGCCATACAGCTTGACATGGGCAGCAGGCACACCTCGATCCAGGACGACCTATGCGACGGCTGCATGGTCTGCGCCAAGCTCTGCCCGCTTAGCGCCATCCACTCGACTGGAGGTGCATGAAGATGAAGAACTACGACATCCTGCTTGCCGGCGTCGGCGGCCAGGGACTGATGCTCCTTTCAGCGGTGATGGGGGAGGCGTGCACGAGGAAGGGGCTTGGCGTCGTCGTAGGTGCCCAGCACGGCCTCTCCCAGAGGAGCGGCTCCATCTCCGCCCATGTCAGGATAGGGAGTGCCCACTCACCCCTGATCCCGTACGGATCCGCCGACCTCATCATAGCCATGGAGGCGATGGAGGTGCTGAGGTACGTCGAGTACCTGAAGGACGGCGGATATGTCGTGATGAACAGCAGGATCATGCACCCCGTCACGGAGACCGGCATGCTGGTTCAGAGGAGAAGGGAGAACCTCCCATACGTGACCCTAGAGCAGCTCATCGGGAACCTAGGTAAGGTGACAAGTAATATCATCGCGGTCGAGGCGAACAGGCTGGCTGAGGAGTCGGGTAACCCGAGGACGGAGAACATGGTGCTCCTCGGGGTAGCTTCAGGCCTGGAAGGCTTCCCACTTGAAGAGGAAGCTCTGAAGGAGGCCATCAGTAGGAACGTCCCGGAGAGGACGATAGAGGCAAACCTCAAGGCTTTCGATCTCGGCGTGAAGGAAGCCCGTAGGCTCAAGCAACCCCTCTGAGCGCCAGACCATCCTTCCTAACCTATTTTAACGAGCAAAAAGTGTTATAATGGCATCGACTTCAAAGTGACACCGTGTATTTATACCAGAAGCTAGGCTCACTCCTCATCCTGCTTCTATTCATCAGCCCGGGCATTTTAGCAGATGAACGCATCGATGAAACCCCTAAAACTCCTGTGGAAAACCTGATAAGACTCGAGGCGCCCCAGCCAGACCTCAAGACGATATTCTTCATAACCCACGCGGATGAATTCAACCACACCCTAGGGAGGATCCTCTCCTATGAAGATGATGGGAACCTGAGAATTCTAAAATGGAACTACTGTTTCCAGCCGTTCAAGGCGTGGGGGCTCTACTTCGAGTTCACCGACGGCTGGACCGACGAAGGGTTCACAGATTACCTCAGACGCTTCAAGGAGAACGGCTTCAGGAACCTCCTCTATGTCGACCTTACGGAGTGCCACCGAGACTACTCTGACAAGTGGCAGGACAGCGTCCTGGAAGAGGGTATGGCGTCGCCTCTAGATCTCATGTCCCTCGACCCGCAACACTCGTGGTATAACTACCTTAGGGAGGGGATGATCAACCTGACCCGCAGATTCCCGGACACCATTGACGGCTTCGCATTAGACCGACTTGACAGGTGCCGGAGCCAGCAGGAGAGCGCCTGGGCGGCCCAGCTCCTGGATGAGGTGAGAGCCTCCTCGGCGGTCCCAGGCCTTAAGTACGTCATGAACTCGCTGCAGGGCGCCAAGCATCAGGGCTTCCTGGCGTCGAGGGCGGAGTTCATCGGCAGCGACGGCGTACCGACCGAGGAGATGGAAGGCTGGATCACGAGGTACTGGGATCTGGCGCAATACGCCTCCCTCAAGACCCCGTACCTTGTTCCACAGCTGGATGACGTGACCCCGATGTCTTCAGAGGGCTCGTATCAGCTCATGCTATCCGAGCATAACTTCTTATTCTTCGACGACAGGGAGCCATACCTTAGCATCATGGAGAAAATCTTCCCCGAGGCCACTCGGTAGGGCATAACCGCTTTAATATCCTCGTCTCTCCCAGATCATCAATACGCATATGGAGAATAGGTCTTGACACCGTTTGCCTCTATTTCACTTCAGCTTCCATCAGCTGGAGTAGATCTCATGGGCTGGATCGGCCTTGCCGCAGTGATCGGAGCGGCGGTCTATTCGTTCGTAGTAAGGGCTTTGCCTAGGAGGCAGGAAAGGTTCCTCGATATCCACAACGTTGTTGGCTTAATCGCCCTCGTGCCGGTGCTTCTCCACGCCAACGGGAGGGTGGACCTAAATGATCCTTCAGGCATTATCAGCGTCTCAGCCCTGCTCCTGATGCTGGCTTTACAAGCCTCAGGCGTGGTACTGAGGTTCATGCCTGGGGCAGGGAGGTTGAGGTACCGGAGCAGCTCCATCCATATCCCCGCCGCCCTCCTCCTCTACCTCTCCCTAATCTATCACGTCTTGGTCAAGGTAGTCTTAGTCTAGACGTTAACTCTAAATGGTCGACCCGACGATTCATGAGCGGTGTCCAAGTTGAGCTTAGACGAGCCTGGGCTTCTCGGCCTCTACAGGGTCATGATCCGGATCAGGGTCTTCGAGAACGCGGTGAGGAGGCTGGCGAAGGAGGGGAAGATGCCAGCCCGCTTCGGCCTCTACACCGGGCAGGAGGCGGTTGCCGCCGGGGTGTCTGCTCACCTCGGGCCAGACGACCAGATAGGGAGCACCCACCGCCCTCTCGGCCACCTGATAGCGAAGGGGTGTAACTTGAACAGGCTGATGGCGGAGCTGTGCGGGAAGGCGACGGGCTTCAACAAGGGTAAGGCGGGGCCGTACCATCTCTTCGACCCGAGCGTCGGCGCCCTCGGAGCCAACGGCGTCGTAGGGGGGAGCGTGCCGATGGCGGCAGGCTACGCCCTCGCAGACCAGCTCAGGGCGGACGGCTGCGTCTCCGTCTCCTACTTCGGCGAGGGGGGCTCGAACCAGGGGGGCGTTCAGGAGACGCTGAACCTAGCCGCCTGCTGGAAGCTGCCGATGGTCTTCATCTGCGAGAATAGCAGCCCCGAGGTACAGAGGATGCTCGGCCACGAGATAGACTACCCGCAGCTCAGCATCGACAGGGTCTCGCTTAGGGCCGCGAACTATGGGATGCCAGGCTCGACACGCGACGGCTGGGACGTTCTCGAGGTCTACAAGGCGGCGGGCGAGGCCATAAAGCGGGCCAGGGAAGGCGGCGGTCCGACGCTCATCGAGTTCAAGGTCCACCAGCTCGAGGGCAACCTAGAGGGGCGCATAGAGGCGAACGAGAAGGAAAAAGCCTGGTGCCCCATAGAGCTGTTCAAGGCTAAACTCACCAAGGACGGCGTCCTGACCCCCAAGATCGACGAAAAGATACGGGAAGAGGAGGCAGCCGCCGTACAGAAGGCGATCGATTACGCCATGTCAAGCCCTGAGCCGAAGCTCAGTGAGGCGTACACTGACGTCTTCGCGGAGGGGGGCTGATGGATGTGAGGGAGATAACGTTCGGCGAGGCCCTCAACGAGGCACACGTGCTGGAGATGGAGCGGGACCCGGACATCATAGTCTTCGGGGAGAACGTCTCAAGCGGCTGGAGGGCGGCGACGAAGGGGCTGAAGGAGAGGTTTGGAAGGGAGAGGGTCAGGGATGCTCCCATCACTGAGACCGCCTTTATAGGCGCAGGCGTGGGCGCCGCCATCGCGGGCATGAGGCCGATAGTGGAGCTGATGCTCGTCGACTTCGGCCTAGTCGCAATGGACCAGATTCTGAACCAGATGGCGAAGAGCACCTACATGTCAGGCGGCGCGGTTAAGGTCCCCATGACGCTCAGGGTCCTCACCGGAGCGGGCACGAACTCGGGCGCCACTCACTCGGAGTCCCTCCACGGCCTCTTCGCCCACATGCCCGGCATCAAGGTAGTCGTTCCCAGCACTCCCTTCGATGCGAAAGGCCTCCTAATTAGCAGCATAAGGGACGACAGCCCCAAGGTCTTCATGGAGCACAGGCTCCTCTACCCATTCAAGGGATACGTCCCAGAGGAGGCCTACACAGTCCCCCTCGGCGTCGCCAACCTCGTCAGGGAGGGTAGTGATATCACCGTCGTCGCCACGGGCCTTATGGTCCACGAGGCGGTGAAAGCCGCCGACGAGCTGAAGCCAGAGGCGAGCGTCGAGGTGATAGATCCAAGAACCCTCGTGCCGCTGGATGAGAGAGCCATCCTGGACTCCGTGAGGAAGACGGGCAGGCTCGTCGTGGTTGACGAGGATTACAGGTTCTGCGGCTTCAGCGCCGAGGTAGCCGCCCTTGTGGCCGAGAAGGCTCTCAGCAGCCTGGAGGTTCCAGTGGCGAGGGTGGCTACGCCTAACGTGCCCCTCCCCTATAATCCCTCGCTTGAGAAGCACCTGCTGCCATCAAAGGAGAAGATAGTCGGGGCAGTGAGACAGGCGATGCGCTGAACGCCTGTTTTAACCTAACTGTTCTCAATTTTCCTGAGGAGTTCGGGTAGATCGCAGATACTGTCAATAGCGTAGCCGTGCCATGGCGGCGAGTCGGAGTTCCTTATCCAGATGGGCGTTATGCCGACGCCCTCAGCGCCCTCTATGTCCGCCTCGATGTTGTCGCCGACGTGTACGGCCTCCTCTGGCTTGACGCCGAGCTCCCTGAGTACGTGTCTGAATATCCTCGGGTTCGGCTTCCTCACCCCTAGGTCTCTGGAGCAGATCATGAGGGCGAAGTGCCTGTCGAGCTTCTTCTCGGTGAGGCAGACCCGGGGCTGGTCGCTTATAGTGTTGGAGAGGAGGGCGACCTTGTACCTGGCTGATAGCTCCTCGAGAACCCGCTCCGTGCAGGGGTAGAAGCTGTTGACGTAGTGCCTCTTGAATATGTCATGAATTGCCTTTAGATCCTCGTCTCCAAGTTGGACGCCGAGCTTCAAGAGCGCGTTGGCGTAGACTTCCTCGAAGGTGCGTTCTTCACCTCTCAAACGCACCCTCTCGAGCCCATCGAGGGCGCCTTTGATAGCCCTCTTGAGGTCGGCCATTTCGACATCATGCCCCTGGCCGGCTAGATATGACCTGAGCTCCTCGTGATACGGGTCCCACTCGAGGTCGCCGTCAGCTAGAGTTCCTCCGAAGTCCAGTATGACTGCCTTGATCCTCAACCCGACCAGATATTGCTTGCAGCCGGCTCTTAAAAACGGCTCACCTCCCAGGGGTATCCGACTGAGCCATCGGCGTGATGAGAAACGATTATTACCGTCGCTGTGGGTATGAGCGGAGGAAGAACGTTAGAATGGTCAAGTGCGACAGGTGTGGCGTTGAGACCTACATGCCCTTCAGGTGCAAGTACTGCGGAGGCTACTTCTGCGATCAGCACCGGTTACCGGAGTTCCACAACTGCACGGGCGCGTATGCCGGTCCGAGGGAGGCACCGGTCCAGATCGGCAGCTACACTCCTTCGGGCGGCTTCCAGGGCCAGTACACAGCCTCAAGCTACGCCAGACCATACTGGTTCAGCAGGCGTGAACTGAGGGACCTCGCCGTAGGGCTCGCGGTCATAATGTTCGTCTCACTCCTCAGGCTCTGGGACTACCTCTCCATGGATCCACTCCTCGTCGTCGGGGCGGTGATCGTCCTCACCCTCGCCTTCATACTACACGAGATCGCTCACAAGTTCGCCGCCCAGAGAGCCGGGCTATGGGCCGAGTTCAGGCTGAGCAGCCTCGGCCTCATGCTGACCCTCCTGTCTTTCTTTCTCTTCCAGACCTCGATTTTCCCGCTGATGATAATCGCCCCGGGCGCTGTGATGATAGCTGGGGTGCTGAACTGGTCTGACTACGGCAGGATATCCATCGCCGGTCCCGCTATAAACATCGCCCAGGCGTTAATCTACTTCGTCGCCCACGTGGCAGCGGTGGCCACCGATAACGTCTACCTCTTCCTGTTTTGCGACTACGGGATGATCATCAACTCGACATTGGCCCTATTCAACCTCATCCCCTTCGGCATGTTCGACGGCCTCAAGATCTTCAAGTGGAACTGGAGGGTGTGGCTCGCAGCCGTGGTGGCAGCCGGCGTCTTGCTCCTCTACGTGACCATTTTTGAGCCCACCCTTATCTAGGTGTTCAACGAAAATAACGTTGTATGATAATCATTCCTGGGCCAGCGTCCACGGAGCTGGGCAAGAAGATAGCCCTGGAGCTTTGCCTCGAGCCGGAGCCCGTCGTCCACAGGCTCTTCCCAGACGGGGAGAGCTACATAAAGCTCAACTCATCGGTGGCCGGGGAGACCGTTGTGCTTGTCCAGACGACGGCACCGAACCCCGATACACGCCTCATGCAGCTCCTCGTAATGGCTAGGACGGCTAGAGACTTCGGAGCGAGGCACATCATAGCCTGCGTCCCCTACTTGGCCTACATGCGTCAGGATAAGAGGTTCCTCGATGGCGAGGCTCTCAGCTTCGACATCGTCCTAGGGCTCCTAGAGGACTCCGGCGTGGACGACCTCCTGGTCGTGGACCTGCACAGCGAGGAGTCCCTGAGGAAGCTTCAGCCCAACCACCGGGTGAAGGTTCACACCCTGTCGGCCATACCAGTCATCGCCAAGTACCTCAAGGAGAACGGTTTCGACGGGGCTTACAGCCTGTCACCGGACGAGGGGCGCAGGGACATCGTGAGCGCGGCGAGCGAGGTGATGGGGGGAGGCTTCGCCTTCTTCGAGAAGAACAGGGACCTCCGGACAGGTGAGACCACGATGTTTGTCAAGGACGTGGAGGTGAGGGGTCGGAAGGCTGTGGTCTTCGACGACATAATCAGCAGCGGCGGCACTATGGCGAAGGCTGTCAAGGCGCTCAAGACCCAGGGCGCCGAGAAGGTCGCCGCGGCTTGCACCCATGCCCTCTTCATGGGCGGCGCGGTGGAGAAGATCAGGGATGCGGGAGCCGACATCATAGTGGCCTCGGACAGCGTCGAGACCCCCTTCAGCAAGGTCTCGGTGGCGGGCGCGGTCGCCGAGCTCCTGAGAAGCCTGTGATGGGCACCGATACCTATTTCCCCGACATGCTCCCTTCATAGTCGAAGACGATGATCAGCTCAAGGATCAGGCTCAAGGTCCAGTCTGTGAGGTCGGTGAAGGACCCTGAGGGCAGGGAGTGCTTCCAGATAGACTTCGTCGAGGTCCGCCAGAAGCCGCCGATGGTGATGATGAGCAACCCCGAGGTCCCGGAGGAGATCGGCCAGATGGTGGTTCAGATAACGAAGGGATTCCAGAACATCATGCCTGGAGCCACGTCGACGGACTACGAGCAGCAGAAGCTCACCCTCATCCTGACCTCGGAGGAGCTAGAGTCCTTCAGGCTGAAGCCCTACCCAAACCAGATGTACGAGCTGACCATCTCGGACGGCGTCCTCCAGTTCACCGAGCGGTGAACGTGGAAGCTCTCAATTTTCTCTACTGTAGTTTGTCTGTCGTCTGTCCTCCTACCTAGAGGGCATGGCCGCTGGTAGACGTTTTTAATCACATCACCATTCTATTCATCTATCGGCGGGGGACTGGGCGATGAAGGTGGTCTTCCTCGGGACGAGCGGGAGCATGCCTACGCCAGAGAGGGGGTCTTCCTCAGTCGCCCTCGTCAGAGGCCGCGAGGTTATCCTCCTCGACTGCGGCGAGGGGACTCAGAGGCAGATGGTCGCCGCCCACATCGGATTCACCAGGCCGACCAGGATACTCGTCTCCCACCTGCACGGCGACCACGTCCTCGGTATTCCGGGGCTACTGCAGAGCATGACACTCCAGAGGAGGGAGGCGCCCCTCGAAGTCTACGGCCCCGTCGGCACCGCCGCCTACATCCAGGCGTTCACGTCAACCCTCGGCGGACCAGGCTTCCCGGTCACCGTCTACGAGATCCGGAAGCCGGGCACCATCTACGACTCAGCCGAGTACCGGATAGAGGCCGCGGAGGCGGACCACGAGGTGGAGGCCTGGTCCTACGCCCTCGTCGAGTACCCTAGGCCAGGCCGGTTCCACCCCGATCGGGCGCGGAGCCTCGGTGTCCCCGAGGGTGTCCTCTGGAAGAGGCTTCAGGGTGGAGAAGACGTCGAGCTGAGAGGAAGGGTTGTCCGATCGTCCGAAGTCGTCGACCAGCCGAGGCCGGGCAGGAAGGTGGTCTACAGCGGGGATACGAGGCCGACCGATGGGCTTGTGAGGCTGGCGGAGGGCGCCGACCTCCTGATCCACGAGGCGACGTTCGGCGAGGAGCTCGCCGAGAGGGCTGCGGAGGATGGCCACTCGACTGCGAGGCAGGCGGCCGAAGTTGCGGCTAAAGCGGAGGTCGAAAGGCTGATCCTGACCCATATAAGCTCAAGGTATCCCGACGAGGTCCTCCTCGAAGCTGAGGCGAGGGCGGTCTTCCAGAACACCGTCGCCGCCTGTGACCTCATGACCGTGGAGGTCCCCCTCAGGGAGTCCTAGTAGCCCTAAAGACCCCCCGAGGGTCCGCTAGGACGTTTCACATAAGCCTTTTATTCGATCCTTCCCGAGACCATTCTGTCGGTGAACTTTTTGATCAAGCTCAAGGAGGGCGTCTACTGGGTCGGCGCCGTCGACTGGGGCGTCCGGAACTTCCACGGATACATAACCCACAGGGGCACCACCTACAACTCCTACCTGATCGTAGATGAGAAGGTGGCGCTGGTCGACTTCGTGAAGGCGCCGTTCGTGGAGGATCAGCTGGACCACATCAGGGAGATCGTCGACCCCAAGGAGATCGACTACATAGTCTCGAACCACGCCGAGCCCGACCACTCTGGCAGCATAAGGAGGATCACCGAGGAGGCCCCTCAGGCGGAGGTTATAGCGACCGAGCGGGGCAGGATGAGCCTCAGGAAGTACTACGGCGACGACCTGAAGATCACAGCGATCGAGGAGAAGCCGAGGCTGAGCCTGGGCAAGAAGAGCCTGACGTTCGTCCCCGTGCCCATGGCCCACTGGCCGGACTCTATGGTCAGCTACATGCCTGAGGAGAAGCTGCTCCTGAGCAACGACGCCTTCGGCCAGCACCTCGCCTCAAGCGGACGGTTCGACGACGAGGTCGACGAGGCGGTGCTCATGCAGGAGGCGACTAGTTATTACGCGAACATCCTGATGCCTCTCTGGAGGAGCGTCGGGAGGGCGGTGAACGCCCTATCCGGTGTCCAGGTCGAGATGATCGCGCCGAGCCACGGCGTCGTCTGGCGGAGCAAGCCGGGGCTCATCCTAGGCGCCTATAAGAGGTGGTTAGCGGGCGAGACGAAGAGGAAGGCGGTCGTCGTCTACGACACCATGTGGGGTAGCACAGAGAAGGTCGCCAGGGCCATCGCCGAGGGCGTCGCCGCGGGCGGCGTCGATGTGAAGGTCTTCAGCCTCTCCTCGTCCCACAACAGCGACGTCGTGACGGAGCTCCTCGAGGCGAAGGCGGTCCTCGTCGGCAGCCCGACGCTGAACAACCACGTCTTCCCTACGGTCGCCAGCTTCCTCGCCTACATGAGGGGGCTGAAGCCCGTGAATAAGGTCGGCGCGGCCTTCGGCTCGTACGGCTGGGGGGGCGGAGCCAAGAGGTTCGTGGAGGTCGAGATGCAGGCGGCTGGCATCCAGCTCCTTGAGAGTGACCTCGACTTCGTCTTCAGGCCGGGCGCAGAGGAACTGAGGAAAGCCTTCGACTACGGGAAGATGGTCGCCGGGAAGGTCGGTGCCTGAACCCTTTCCCCTCAAAACATGTGGTGGACGTAGAAGCTCATCTGGATCCACGTGAGCATCGTACTCAGCACGGCGCCCGCTGCTATCTGCTTGAGGTCGTGGGACTTGAGTTCCATCCTCGCCCAGGCGACGGGGATGACCATGAGGAACAGGGGCAGCATCCAGTTACCCAGAAGGTAGACCAGCGCCGTCACCGGGCTCGTTATCCCCGAGGCGTGAATGCTTATCTTCCATTTCGAGGTTATGAGGAGCAGGACGAAGCCGTTCACGAAGTAGCAGGCCATGAGGGCGGTGACGACTGTCGGCGCGTTCACCGCTATGAGCGCCCAGACGCCGAGGAGGTAGAATATCATCGACCAAAGGAACGGGATCGTCCTCGTCGACCTCTCGTTAGCGTAGAAGTCCTTTATCACCCTCAGCCTCAGCAACCCCCAGACCATGACGAGGGGGAGCACGGATCCGAATAGGGTGGTTATCGCTATCAGGGTGAATGCCTGCCCAGTCTCTTGCACCAGTATGAGGGGGATGAAGGTGGCGAGGGTTATCAGGGGCGCGTTGAGAACGGCGGATACCCCTGAGGCGAGTTTTTTGCGATCCAAGCTCTAGCTCCTGATGTTTCGTATACGTCCTTTTTAGTTTATAACACTTTTACCTGCTTCTTCTCGAGGGTTCCGCAGCAGCAGAGGGCCTCCTTTCCACTCTTGTCCTTGACGACCATCAGCTCGCAGTCCTCCTCGCTCTTGGCCGCGCTGCACAGCGGGCACTTCGCTACATTCTTCACTTCTTTGCCTCCTTACGCTTTTTGTAGTCCTTTATTGCCTCGTGCAGGGCGTCCGCCGCTAGATTGCTGCAGTGCATCTTCACCGGCGGGAGCCCCTCGAGGGCGTCTGCGACGCTCTGGCGGGTTATCTCCAGCGCCTCGTCGACGGTCTTGCCCTTGGCGAGTTCCGTCGTCATACTGCTCGTGGCGATGGCGGCGCCGCATCCGTAGGTCTTGAACTTGATGTCCGTGATGCGGTCGTCCTTCACCTTGATGTACATGGTCATC
>Ga0315285_10006391_pt1 | contig 12150 bp, 9 predicted proteins | sample YL17G09_36_MG_FD_203698 | JGI IMG/M metagenome (GOLD analysis project Ga0315285, IMG submission 203698) | Sediment microbial communities from Yellowstone Lake, YNP, Wyoming, USA - YL17G09_36 | ecosystem: Environmental > Aquatic > Freshwater > Lake > Sediment | place: USA: Wyoming | collected... | reverse complement strand
AGCAGCTCTTTTGCAGCCCGGTCGACGGAGATTTTTTCTGTTAGATTGTCGGCAACGATCGCCTCAGACGCTTTCTGGATATTGTTTCTATTTGCGAAATAGCCGATGGCCTCTGCTAATTGAGAGATGTTTTCAGGGCTGTCGATGACTTTGCCATGACGGTCATTAACGAATAGATCGGCTGCGCCGTTGAATCTGGTGGTAATTACCGGCTTGCCGGCAGCCAACGCCTCCAGAATAAATCGCGAGCATGGGTCATAGAAGGTAGGCAAGACGCCGACATCGCTCACTGACAGAAGGTCTTGAACATGTCTGACGGGCCCCAAAAAGACAATTTTTTCGTGCACGTTGAGTTTTTTAGCGAGGCGATAGTATTTTCGCGTTTTGCCGCTGCCGGCGACAATCATAAAAGCGGCATCGGCTGTTTGCCGGCGAGCTGCCAGGTGCATCGCTTTTATCAGAGCAGCTAATCCTTTTAGCCTAAAATTATTAGCGACGAATAAGAAAAAAACAGGCTTCTCGGTTTCTTTTGTGCCCAGGCGGGCCAGTATTTGCCGGCGGAGTCTGTCTGACGTGGTTGTGTTGGCTTTTGCATTTATCTTTATGCCGTTGGGTATAACCACGATGCGTTCTTCGGCGACGGCATAATGCTGCTTGAGCTGCTCGGCAACGTACCGCGAAATCGCTACGATTGTCGGCCCGCTGGGCTGCCGGCACAGCCTTCGCTCCGCCCGCATAAGCGCCGTCCGGCGCAGGTTGGCGAAAGCCGTGAGCCTTTTGTAGGATTCTATCAGCGTGTTTTGGTAGCTGGCAGCGTTGCGGAGAATTGATTCTGCATACGTGCCTCCGCGCGGCTGATAGACGTCGGCAAAGTCAAAAGGCAAAACGCTGTGAATTACATCATAGCGGTTTTCCGACAGATGTTTGCTCAGCGCTTTTGCGAAAGTACGGTGACAAGTCCGCTTGCCGGGATTTTTGCCGCACAAAATGTGAAGATTCTCCGCCTGCCTTTGGCCTTTTGCGGCAAGTACCGTCACTTCGGCGCCGAGTGCCGATAGGGCTGCTGACAGCTCGATGACGGAGCGTTCGGCTCCGCCGAGGGCCGTATCTATTCGCTCTATTATAATGGCGATTTTTTTGTTCATCGCAGCATAGTACCTCAAGTTTGGTTAGCTCGCAAACGGTGCGCTCCTGCCGTGCCTGGTATTATGGCGCGCCATCTGCTGCGCTTTGCCAACCACTTTTCGGATAAATGATTTGTCCCTGCCGGTGAGGTTATCGGTCTGAGCGTATCCAAGGTAAAAACGCAGCCGGTCCGTCCGCGAGAAGTACGCCGCCGGAGCTGAGTAATATAACTGGGCGATGTCCTTTATTCGGAATCGCTCGCGACAAAGGACGGGTTTAAAGGCTCGCGCAAGGTCTATCAGATAAAATTTACCCGAATCATCGTAAAATATGTGCGAAAAATAAAGGTCCCGATGGCGATAATTTGTCTGGTGGAATTCCCTTATAAAAGCCGCCAATCGGGCAATGAAATTTCGCCGCAGCTTCAGATTTTCGCCTGTCACTGGGCCGGTGAAAAAGGCCGGCAGTTTTCGCTCCAGCGATTCGGCGTTGGGTATTTTCTCAGTGATTATGAAGCTTCTTTTCTCGAAGAAGATGCCGCGCTGCTCGCCATAGGCGACAGTCTTTGGCGTATTTACGCCTGCTGCCGATAGTTGGCTTGCCGAGGTGAATTCTGCCAATCCGAAGCTCTTGCGGCCGCGGTGCGACAGCCAGTTCTTAAGCTGGACTAAAGCCGGAGGTTTATCATAGCGTTTCAAAAACAATGTGGTGCCTGGCGAATCTGTTTCAAGTTGCAGACGACTGCGGAAGCCGGCGAGATTCTTTTTGCTAAGATTTTTGCCCGCGTTGAAAGAGAAAACGGCGTCGATAGAGGTTAAGCCGAGTCTGCGGAAAATCGGCTCAAAATCCGGATCGACGAAAAACGACTCTGAAATCTCAGCGAATCTTTGTTCGGCAAATGTTCGCTGGCTATCATTGCTGGCTTGGGTCATTTCTCACAGATCATCACGCATCGTTTAGGAAATAATCGGAAATAACGCCCATGAACGGATTATATTTCACGGCATAATGCGGCAGCCCTTTTTCGCAGCAGACTTGAGAGTATTTGCTGTCTTCACGATGAAGGTCGGGGGCCGTCTTGCTCCATTGGTCTTGGTCCATCGCCAGTATCTCTTTGATTTTTTCGGCGTAAAACTCAGCAGCCGGAAGGTCCGAATAGGCGTTGACAAACCACGGCATAATGCGGCCGATTTTCTTGAGCAATAGGTTCTGCTCCGGCCCAAATTCCAGACAGGATTCATCCGTAAAGTTTTTTAGTGCCTTCATTTTCTCGAAGTTAATAAAACCGCCGTCCAGGCTTATTTCATACGCCTTTGTTCCGGGAAACGGGAAGAAATACGTCCAGCGGAATCGGCCCGGTTTGGCCGCCGCCATAAGTTTAATTGTCTCGAATACATCCTCTCGGCCTTCGTGCGGGAAGCCGATTATCAAAAAAACCGAGCTGTGCATGCCGTATTTGCCGACAGTTTTTATCGCCTCTATGATTTTTTCGTTCGTCATGTGACGGTTAAGAATCTTGCTGCGAATTCTCGGGCTTCCGGACTCTACGCCGAACTTGACGATTTTGCAGCTGGCCTCCGCGAGATCCCGAGCGCATTGCTCATCGAAAAAGCCTACATGGGCATTTACAACAAAAGGAATTCCGCAGACTTTTCTGTAGGCCCGGCAAAAGCGCTTTACGTACAACTTGTCAAACGTGAACAGGTCATCGTCGAATATGAACATCTTGATATTGCGGTACGTCTTTAGCAGATATTCAATCTCCTGAATTACTTTATCAACGTCGAATTGCCGGATGTAATTAAGCTGTGCGAAGCTGCACTTGAGGTCCTTTCTATATGACTCGACCATGACGTGATTAAAGCAGTAGGTGCAGGCGAAAGGGCAGCCTCGCGAGGCCATCAGGCCCACCCATCCGTTCTTGGCATCGATCATTTTCTGAAAATCCATGCTCTGGTAATCCTTCACAGGCAGGGCGGCCACATCGGGCAAAGGCCGGACGGGATTAATTTTGATCCGCCCGTTATGGGCAAAGGCGAGATTTCGCACATTCTCTACGCCTTCTCCTCGCCGGATTTTTTCGACGAATTCCAGAAAGGCCTCTTCACATTCGCCGCGAAACACATAATCAAATAAACCGGTTTGCAGGATTTCTCGTGCGGCGACCAGAGCGTGTATGCCGCCAAGAACAAGAGGCGCTGACAGTTTCTTGCGGGCCCAGCGAGCCAGCGTCTGCGTATACGGCCATTGATTGGTTACCACTGAGAAGGCAAGTATGTCCGGCTTTTCCTTCAAGAGACGTGCGGTGAATTGCTCTTCGGTAGGCAGCGGCTCAACGTCCTCGCAGAGCTGCCAAAAGCCGACCTGGTGGCCGGCTTGTTTCAGGACGGCAGCTATATGGGCGACGCCATAATTAAAGCCCAGTTGTGAGCCGGCCGACGGATAGATAAAAAACACTTTCATAACAGGTGCTTTTTGAGATCGGGCATTGGTTTTGGCAAAACTAAGTCGGTATCCGGAATTCCAGCTTCTGCCCCTTCGACCCTTCAACTCGGCTCACGGGCAAGCTTTTTCCGCTCAGGGCAGGCTTTTGCCTTCTTTCCTCTGTTTTGGGTCTTTCTGCCATGATCCGCGAGACGACCTCGTTCGTGTCGATGTTCTGGGGGTCGGTGAGCGTGTCAACGTGTACGATTTTGTGCTGCGCCTTGCCGCACGCGCTCCATCGCCTGACAAAGTGCATATCGTTGCTGCCCGCGAAAATGGTTACCGCCGGCGTTTGGACGGCGGCGGCGATGTGCTGGCACGCGGAATCGTATCCGATGAATTCGTCACACTGTGCGATAAGGGCTGCAATCTCGCCGATGGTGCACTCTATTGTGAGTAAGCCGTGTGAGAAACTCGGATATTCCGGATCGTCAAAGCTCATATCGGCTGTGCTGAAGCCCTGATTCTTTATGCCGTCCAGCAATGCAGCCGATCGCGACAGCTCATTCTGCCCGAAACCTTTGTCCAGCAGCACCACGGTTTGGGGGCCTTTGAGGATCGCACGCAGCAGGTCCTGCTCAAAATCCAGGCTGAGTCTTTTGCGCGGATTTGTCCCAACGCCGAGGTTGACGGCAACAAGCCGCGTGCATCCCGCTGATCGCAGCAGCGCCGCCAGCTTTCGCGTCTTAAGGCTTATCGACGGGATGGTCCAAACCTTCGGGTAGGAAAACTCTGATACGCCAAAGACGCTATCCATCCAGCGATTTGCTAACTCCGCCATACGGGCGTTCTTCGCGGATGCAGCGCATTCGCGGCTGTTGAAAAATAGATAATTGTCCCGATGCGTCAGGGGCAGAACGGCAAGCTGGGAGATTCGGGAGTCCGGGTCGACCAGCAGCGTGCGCTCTTCCTGAGCCGGCGGCATTTCGCCGGCCAGAATGGCCAGCGCCGCGTGCCAGCTCCGGAAACGCTCGAATAGTCCGCCGCTGCGAGCATAATCAAGCGGGCAAATTCGGATGCGCTTATTTCCGCCGAAAACGCCCTGCAGTTTGCTGCTGCCTATGACAGCAATTTCCGCCCGCGGGAACATTCTGGTAAAACGCTGTATCATTACGCTCAGAATGGCAACATCCGCGCCGATAGTCACTCGCGATAGCAGGATAATTTTTCCCGGCGGCTTGGTGCTGTTGTAGCTGTAACGACGAGTGTGCAGCAAGATGGCCCGGTCGTAAAGGTCCTCGAACGAAAGAATTCCGAAATCCGCCAGTGCTTTATCAAGAGCTGCTCCCTGGCGAACATCTCGGCAGTAAGAGATGACCTGGGACATAACCCGGCAGTAGATTTCTATAGGCACATCCTCAAAATCATCGCACAACTTTTCGACTATGATTTCGAAAAGAGCCGACGCCGCCGCGTTATTCAGCTCCGTATCCGTCAAGGATGTCGCCATTTCACACAGTAGAGTAATATATTCCGCCTCGTAGGCGCCGGTTTGGTAGTACCGGTCTACGAAAGATAGGGCAGCTTGCCGCGACAACTGTAAGAGAGCGTCCTGCGAGCAAGAGTCCTTTTTTATGCTAAGCCATTTTTTCCTGTATACGGATGGTTCCATTTTGTCGGCTGTTCAATTTATATTTATTTAGCCCCGCGATTCATTGCGGGGTTCAAGTCAGCAGTTTTTCTGCCGCCGAAAAAACTTCGCCGGGCGATATCTCGGTCATGCACTCGTGCCGGCTTGGGCAGACCTTCCTGTGGCAGGGCGAACACGGCAGCTCCTTTCTAATGACGGTCGTTTGGTCCAGATTGCTGTCGGTATAGCGAGGGTCGGTCGGCCCCATAATGACCACCACCGGCACATCAAAGGCCACCGCATAGTGGCGAGGACCTGTGTCATTTGTAATCAGCAGGTTGCATCGCCGAACCAGTGGTTTCAACAGCTCCAGGTCAATTCCGTCTTGGCTTGTATCTATAATTTTAGCATGACTTTGTCCGATAATGGCCTGCGCAATATCCTCTTCGCCTGGCCCGCAGAAAAGTATAATGCGGGCGCCGAGCCGGCTTTGGCATAGCTCGGCCAGCTCGGCAAAGTTTTCAGCGGGCCAACATTTTGAGCTGCCGAAACTTGCCCCTGGGTTCAAGCCAATCACTATGTCCTTTTCGCAGATGCCGTACTTTCTGATTAACGATTCTCCGCGATTGAAAAGTTCTTGGCCAATGAAGAGCCTCGGCTTAACCTGCTGGGGCGTTTTCAATCCCAGCCAGCGGCAGATTTCGAGATAATACTCGGTCATAGGCAGCGGCTGGATTCGGTGATTGTTTCGCAGCGGCTCAGGTCCGCCGCACAGAAAGACGCCCCTGAAACTGCGGCGATAACCGTAAATCTGCTTCGCTCCGCCCAGCCATACTGTTACCGCCGACCGGATGGAGTTCGGCAGCACAATGCCCACATCGCCAGCATATTGGCGTATCTGTTTTGCCGTTTGCCAGATTCCGGGCCAGGATTTGTCCGGGCAATCAACGAGCGCGTCAAACCAGGGGCCGTCCCTTACTATACCATGGGCTTTTTTTCTCAATAGGCCGACGATTTTTGCCGCCGGGAAACTCTCCCGCAGACAATCAAACGTGGGCGTAGCCATGACTATGTCACCCACCCAGTTTGGGCAGCGGACGATAAGCGTCTTGACTGTGTCGAGATGTCCCTTCATTAGGTATTTAGCCCCGCAATTTATTGCGGGGTCCAGCTTCGTCCAACAACTATTTTCGCCCCTGCATTACGTAGAAAGTCAGCGACATCAACTGCAGAACCGCCGCGAATCCAAGTGCTATCGAGACACCATTGCTGCGGCCGGTTGGGCTGGTCAAAAACCACAGCGCCATCAGCAGACAGAACAAAACGAGGATTTGCACAATTCCAGCCAGCAGTCTCATTATGGAAAATTCGCCGAACATCTCGGTTCTTTCCATTCTTCTTAGCTGTTCGAGGATGCTGCCCAGCAACTGCTCGGTTTTTTCGCCGGTGATTTGTTGCTCGGCAGCCGCTACGCTTGGCTGTGGTGGAGGTGTCTGGGGATTCGGCTCTTGCGGCGCCGGCAGTTTCTCCTGGAATTCCGCCGGCTGTCGAGCCTGGCTTTGGAAGGCCGTCTGATTCTGGTTCTTTATGTCCATAGGGCGGTGGTATTTTTTTATGATGTTTACGGCTTCTTTGATATTTACGCTGGTGTAATCGGGTTTTTGCCCTGCGGATAAAGCTTGCGGGTCAGGTTGCTTGTGATGTGAAGCCGGGCTTACTAATATAGTCTTACATCCGGCTCTGGCGCCGGCTTCGATGTCACTATCGCTGTTGCCGATCATCCACGACCGGGCAAGGTCGATATCCATCTGTTCGGCGGCGGCCAGCAGCATTCCCGGGCCCGGCTTTCTCCAGTCGCTTTGCTTACGGTATTTGGCGATAACGGCGTCCGGATGGTAAGGGCAATAATAAATTCTATCTAAAGCTGCCCCTTTTTCCGCCAGCAGCTCCTGTAAGCGCTCGTGAACCTCAGCGAGAGCTTCCTCCGTGACAATGCCGCGTGCGACGGCTGGTTGATTGGACACGACCACCAGCTTATATCCGAGAGCGTTAAGCTCGCCCAGCGCTTCAGGCACACCATCCAGCAGCTTTACCTGGTCCGGATCATTGATGTAGCCGGGATCCTCAATCAGAGTGTCATCGCGATCTAAGAATACCGCTTTGTTAGGCATAGCAAGATAACTCTATTTCTGGTCTAACGACCCGTAAAGTTCTGTTCTACCAGGTCGCAAATTATATGATACGCGAGCTGGTGCATCTCCTGGCTGCGGGCAGTCGAGATGTCAGGTGCGCAAAAACAGATGTCGGCGATTTGTTCGAGCTTGCTGCCGGTGCGCCCTGTAAAAGCCAGCACGCAGGCCCCCTTTTTCTTTGCCAGTCTTGCCGCGGCAACGACATTTGGCGAGCTGCCGCTGGTAGAAAATGCCCACAAAATGTCGCCTTTTTTAGCCAGCGCCTCGACCTGCCGGGCGAAAACCTGCTCATAAGAATAATCATTGGCGATGCACGTCAAGACGGAGGCATCGCTTGAAAGCGCCACGGCAGGCAAGGGCTTGCGGCGCCTGCTGTATCTGCCTGCCAGCTCGCCTGCGATATGTTGGGCGTCTGCCGCTGAGCCTCCGTTGCCGCATAGATAAATAGTGCCGCTGCGCTTCAATGCTGTTACTATTGCCTGGGCGGCGGCAGCAATCGTTTCAAGGGCGTGCGCTTCAAATTCAGCGAGCATTTTTTTATGCGTTTCAATCGCGGCTGTAACCTGCTTTTTTATCGTCTTCTTCATAATGGCTGCTTCTGCAACGCCTTTATCTTTTCGATGGTTGCCGTCGAGCTTTGGCCTTGAACAAGCGGGGCGAGAACAACTTTGCCGCCGTATGATTCGACAAACTCCCGGCCAACGACGCCCTTTTTAGCCCAGTCCTGACCTTTTACTAATACGTCGGGTTTGACTTTCTTGACTAAGCCGAGCACGCTGGGCTCATCGAAGATTGTGACGTAGTCCACAAACTCCAGCGCGGCAAGAACGGCGGCCCTATCATACTGATTATTTATAGGCCGCTCCGGCCCTTTTATGGCCCTGACGGAACTGTCGCTGTTTAGTCCGACGACAACGATGTCCCCTTGCTGCCTGCATAGCTTAAGAAGCTCGATGTGCCCTTTGTGCACGATATCAAAACACCCATTTGTAAAGACTATAATCTCTTTTTGCCTTCGATGCCGGGACAGCTCCTCGAGCAGCGAGTCGATTGGGCGTAACTTGCCTGCCGTACTCCGTTTCATACTCGATCCTGTCTTTATAGAGTTGTAAGACTTTTTGCTACGGTTCATAATGCATCGCCATAAACGCAGATATCGAGCATGAAGTCGCCGACTGCCAAGATATTCGGCGACCCCAGGTTCGTTGCCGCACTTAGTAGTTCTTTGTACATTCGCGTCTTTTTGTATCGCAGCACTACCCCGCAGTAAACTGCGGGGCTAGATATTTACCCCCCCCAATTCATTGGAGGGTTCATCCCCGATATTATTTACCCCCCCAATTTATTGGAGGGTTCATCCCGTACACGTTTTACGTGGGGTTTTTCTTTGCAGGAATTTTACCCGCCAGCGTCCTTTCAATCAAGTCTCTTAGCCCGTCCTCTCCGCTAATGAATTTCAGCTCGATAGCCAGATACGCAAAAGGCATCTCATTTCTTAACGCGTCCAACCGGGCGATTTTCGTCCAATCCTTTTGCGTTGTAAGGATTAGCTCTGCCTTGCCGCACATGGCCTGTTCACAAATACCGGCAACATCGTCAGAATTATAATGTTGATGATCATCATAGACTGTCGATCCGACGACATCGCAGCCGAGCGTGTGGATTGTGTTCAGAAACGCCTGTGGATTACCTATCCCACAAAAGGCAAATACCTTCTTGCCCTTTAGACTTTCCAGGCTGATTCTTTTGTTCTTTATGGATTCTGCGAAAATAGGAGCGTGGATGGACCTTGCAATTATCATATTGGAGCTAATCTGCCGCAGTTTCTGTTCAAGCTCAGCCAGGTCGGCTTCTTTTACCTGGTCGCACCTTGTAATAACCACGGCGTCGGATCGCGCAAGTGCGGTGACCGGCTCTCGAAGCAGCCCTGCCGGTAGAAGCCTGCCGTAGCCAAAAGGTTTTGTTGCGTCAATTGTCACGATATCCAGGTTTCGTGCCAGCCGGCGGTGTTGAAATCCATCGTCCATAATAAGCACTTCTGCACCGAATCTGGTCACCGCTTCGGCGGCACCTGCAACGCGGTCCGGATTGACAATGACGCCGGCTTCGGCACAGTGTTGTGCGAAAATCGCTGGCTCATCTTCATAGTTTTGATTTTTGATTTTTGATCTTTGATTTGCCTTGTACCCGCGTGTGAGTATCGCACAGCCGATTCCCTTTTGCTCCAAGAATTTACACAGCCATATTACAAGTGGCGTTTTGCCGGTTCCGCCGACCGTTATATTGCCGACACTTATGACTTTTGCACCGGCGTGATGAGTCTTTAACAGCCCTTTAGAGTACAAAAATGTCCGTGCCCCAATTGCGATTGAGTAAAGTATTGACGCCGTGCTCAAAAAGAAGCCCAAAAGCATAGCGCTCGGTCCGCTTCTTTGGCCTGAAATAAGTTTTAGATAAGTTTCCTGGTTCAATCGAAAGGTCTTCCAAATCGGCAGCGAAACCGGGAACAAGTAAAACCCCACGTGAAACGTGGGGCTAAATATTTAGCCCCGCAATCCTTCGACCTGGCTCAGGACAGGTTTATTGCGCGGTTGCGTCTACATTTTCAATTCTGCGATAATCGCATCAGCCATCTGGCTTGTGCCGACTGCGGTGGGGTCGTCGCGGTCTTCTTTCAAATCATAAGTTACATTTTTGCCCTCGGCGATTACGCCGGCTACCGCTGCTTCGAGCTTATCTGCCTGGGCTGATTTTCCAATATGCCGCAGCATCATCACGCCGCTCAGTATCAGGGCGGTAGGATTAACCTTGTTTTGGCCTTTATATTTTGGGGCGCTGCCGTGAGTTGCCTCGAAGATAGCGGCTTTTTCGCCGATATTTGCGCCGGGGGCCACGCCCAGTCCGCCAACTAATCCCGCGCACAAATCGCTGATTATGTCACCATAAAGGTTAGGCAGCACGATCACATCATAAAGCTCCGGCTTTTGAATCAACTGCATGCACATATTGTCGACGATGCGGTCTTCAAATTCGATGTCCGGATACTGCTTTGCGACCTCGCGACTCACCTCAAGCCACAAGCCGTCTGAGAATTTCATAATGTTAGCTTTATGAACGCTGGTTACCTTTTTGCGTCCCATTTTGCGGGCGTAGTCAAACGCAAAATGCACGATACGTTCGGTCGCCCTAACCGAGATGGGCTTAATACTTATGCCCGAGTCCTTGCTTATCTTTCGGGTGCTGTGCTTATTTAGCCAGTTGATAATTTCAGCCGTGTCGTCACCACCTTTTTGGAACTCAATGCCGGCGTAAAGGTCTTCGGTGTTCTCGCGCACAATTACAAGGTCGATATTGGAGTATCTGCTTCGTACGCCCTTATAGCTTTTGCACGGGCGCAGGCACGCATATAGGTCCAGCGATTGTCGCAGGTGCACGTTTATGCTTCTGTAGCCTTTCCCGACCGGCGTGGTGATAGGCGCCTTCAGCGCGACGCGATTTTTCTTGATGGATTCCACAGTCGAATCTGGTAGGGGGGTCCCCAGCCGTTCCATTACTTCGATACCGGCTTCGGCTATTTCCCAGTTGATTTGGGCGCCTGTCGCGTCAATACATCTACTCGCCGCTTCGGCAACTTCCGGCCCAACGCCGTCGCCCGTAATCAAGGTTACAGTAGACATTTCCTGATGCTCCAAAAATCTCAACGAGATAATGTTACCGGTCAACTGCGGGCATGTCAATTGTGCGATCGCCGGTCTGTTTTTCCGCCAGCCTGGGATCAGGACTTAAACAAAGCGCATAGTGTGTTGCCGAATAGAGGCTGTATGATACAATGGCGGCAAACGAATTGTATCAAAAACAGGTTATCTTTATTGCGGCGAAAGTTTTTATCGAAGGAGACAAATCCAATGAGAAAGGACGTCAAACTTAGAGGGGCGGGAAACCGCATCAATTCGCACGGCCTAAAAGTGCATTTGCAGCGAGTCGCTGTTGCGGCTTTTCTAAGCAACCTGACGCTGCTATTTGGCTTTAGTTTGGCGGCGCAGCCGGGTGAGCCGCTGAATGTTGTGCCGTTCGGGCAGCTCAAGACGTGGGACGCGCAGGGCAGAGACTATGGCGTCATCTGGGAAGACCCCAGGGACATCTGCCGAGTTGTGGTCAAATTCGCGGACGCTAAAGCCGTGCCCAATCCGAAGGCCGTTCGGCTGGAGTACTGGCAGTCATCGTGGCCCGGGCATCGGATACCGCGTGACAGTCCGTCGGGGGCCGGCAGCTCGGGCTGGCTCAATGTGGGCGATTGGTTCCAGGGCAAATGGCTAAAAGCCGACGCCGATCTCGATGTCAAGGGCGTGACATACACGTTTACCTTCAATCGGGTAAATGCCAAGGAATTCCCGGATATGAAGGATTTTTCAGCCCGCTACCGTTCGACCTTGAAACTGCGGGTGATTGCCGATGAGCCGCTGCCGGCAGTTGAATCGTTGCAAGCCTACACCGATTCCGCCTGGCATAGGCTTGAGTTTGAGCTGCAGTGGGGCGGAACTGCTCAGGACCAGCAGCAAAACTGGGACGGACATCTGGAGGCTTTCAATGGTGTGGTGGAGCGGATTGCGTCAATCTCATCCGCCAGCCGGGTTAAGGTCGGCCCCGAGCAGGACTGGACGTCAAAAGTGCGCGGCGGAATGGATGGCATCCGCGGCTGTATCCTTTACGCCAAGCCCGTTGGCTATAATTCGTTTGACGAAACCGTCGTGACCGTACGCGCTGCCTCCGAGAGCTTTT
>Ga0315285_10006390_pt1 | contig 12151 bp, 2 predicted proteins | sample YL17G09_36_MG_FD_203698 | JGI IMG/M metagenome (GOLD analysis project Ga0315285, IMG submission 203698) | Sediment microbial communities from Yellowstone Lake, YNP, Wyoming, USA - YL17G09_36 | ecosystem: Environmental > Aquatic > Freshwater > Lake > Sediment | place: USA: Wyoming | collected... | reverse complement strand
GCATACCGCTTTCCAGGCGGCGTGATAAACAACGGTGCTCAATGGTGGAAAAGAAATGACCTTAGCGGCTATGCCAACCATTGGTCCAGTCCAGTAGTGGGGATCATTGACGGAGGCCCTTATCCGACCATATTTGTTGGCGGCGAAGATGCTGAGAGCGGTAACTTGTCTGGACGCGTTACTGCTTTACGGTATGATGGAACAGTGTTGCGACAGGCTTTCACTTGGAGGCCTTGTTTTGGCGGCTTGTCTCTAGCGGACACGGATAGTGATGGACATTTTGAACTGTTCCAGGGAGACAGAAGCGCTGGTTATGGTGATGGTGGTTACGGAAGAGGTATTCGTTGTTTCTGGGCTGAAAACCTAACTGTCAAGTGGGAACGCCCCGAAGTTCTATGCAGCAGCCATTGTCCCCTCTTGGTAGACGTTAACAAAGACGGAATATTGGAAGTCATCGCAGGGCAAACCGGAAACACCTGCGTGCTTGATTCAAGAGACGGAAGCTTCATACGCCCCATCGTACGTAATACTGACTCTTTTCCGATTCACTTTCAACCATCCGCCTATGACATAGACCATGACGGGAATCCGGAGTTGCTGATGGCTGACGGCCATGACAACACTGCCGACGATGTTATTGCTTGGGATCTGACTGATTGGCATTTGGCTGCAAACATCAGTCGTACCGTTGTTGGCAAATGCTACTATGGCCCCAAAGCTGCTGATGTGACGGGCGACGGCGTCATGGAGCTTATTGCCTGCAGTTACGGTAGCGTGTTCGTTATTGACCACGCAAACTTCACCGTCCTGGATCGTGAGACTCTTCAAGCAGACATGTATTCGGGCAGGTTAACGTACGCTGTCGTCAATGACATAGACGGAGACGGATTGGCAGAGGTTGTGGTTTCAAGTTACAGTGGGAAAATCTGGGCGTTTGATACTCGTGCTCCAAAATCGAATCCGCGTGCAAGATCTGAGGTTCAGCACTACAGTGAAATGAGGCTTGGAGCCGCGGAATATGTGCCACCGCCAGGAAGCACAGCGAATCCGCTGATTTTGAACGAGCTTCCATCCGATAAAAGCTCTAACGTGCCTGTGGCTTTGTCCGCGTTGAGATTTACGTTGAGAGACTATCAGAACAATCTGATGAGCTATAGCGTAGCAACTTCTCCAAACATTGGCTCATGGTCCGGCAGTAACGTGGCGTCCGGGACGACTATCTCGCTTGACCCTTCGTCTTTGAGCTATTCTACAACTTACACTTGGCGCGTAAACGCCACCGACTCGGGTGGTCACTTGACGAGCCGAGTCTTCACTTTCAGAACGGAATTTGCTCCCGTTTCCAACGTTGCCCCTATTCACGGGGACCCGCTTCTTGTTTCAAGTTCAAACCCTCCTGCGGGTGGAGATACTCTGACTTGTAGTAACCAGTCAACGTCCGATGCGGACGGCAACCCGGTCACTAATATTTACAATTGGTACCGGAATGATGTTTCACTCGCGACCTTGATTATGCCGTTCGACACAAGAAACGAAGTGACGGCGAAAGATTACTCTGGATACAACAACAATGGGGCAGTTAACGGTGCTACCTGGGCTTCTGCGGGGATGGTAGGCGGCTGCTATGATTTCCCCTCTGGCGGCAATATTGTGGTTCCCTACTCGCCCAGTCTGGATGGGAATGGAACATGGTCTGAAATAACCGTTGAACATTGGATTTACTTCACTGTAGACCAAGATGGCACTAGAACGATAGAAAAAACGTGGAGCTACGAAATAGGTTTCCAGCAGGGCTCTACTAACCGATTGTACGCTGCAATATGGACCAGAAGCGACCCATTCAATGGATATAGGGCTACAAGCACTTACACTCTTTCCAAGAACACTTGGTATCATGTAGTGATGACCTACAAAGACGGGGTAGGGCTCTTTCTATACGTTAACGGTGTGCTTAGGGCATCCAGAACGGACAGAGTGGGACTAATCCAATCTTGCGCTGCGTTAGGTCCTTTCGTTGGTCCCAATACCCCTGAACCCCTGTACATAGGTTGGTTTAATTCCTTCAGAGGCAAGATAGACGAAGTCAGAATCTACCGTAAAGCCTTATCACAACAGCAAATAAACCAACGCTACACCGAAACAAGATACGGTCTAAGCACAAGCTCAGTAATGACTGGTTCCGAGACTCTTGGGGGAACATGGAAGTGTCAAGTGACCCCCAACGACGGATACGCAGATGGAACAGCCAAAACTGCCACGGTTTTCCTAGGCAATGCACCTCCCACTTTTGCAGGCGTGTACATAACTCCTGATCCGGCCTTTGACAGCAGCACCCTTACGGCGCATCCGTATGGCTGGTTTGATAATGACGGTGACGCTGAGAGCTATGTGTATCAATGGCAGAGGTTAGTAAGTGGAAATTGGCAGGACATAACGGGTCGGATTACTGCGACTCTGGGTAACATCTATTCCGGACCGGGTGACCATGTTAGGATTCGAGTTACTCCATATGACGGCGAAGATTATGGCACCGCTCGTTACCAGACAAAATGGATTGCCAGTTTCTCCTCTCTAACAGATCCGCTTCTACTCTCCAGTCTGGGTACTAATACGACAGATGAGGACTTGATATGCTACAACCAGACCTCCACAGCGACAACAAACATTTACAACTGGTATGTGGACGGTGTGCCGCTCGCCAATCTACTCATGCCTTTCAATACTAATAGCGCATCAATTGCTGCTGATTATTCGGGATACTCCAACAACGGAGCAGTCACAGGTGCAACCTGGACAACCAGTGGCATAGAGGGCGGAGCGTACAACTTCAACGGTGACGATGTAATAACTGTCGCAGACAACGTAAGCCTGTCTGGATCATGGAGCGAGATAACCGTGGAGTATTGGGCATATCCCTCAGTGGATCAGAGAGGTGCCAGGATACTTAACAAGAACGGGGGAGCTGCAGGCACCAGCGGCAAATATATGACAGGCATTAACACGGATGCAAATGGTCCCGCTAACGTCATCTTCTTTGGGGTGACCATAGGCGGGTCGTATCAGGAGACTTACAGCAACACAGCCACCGTGATACCTACAGGCAGTTGGAGCCATATTGTTGGCACCTACAAGTCTGGGGAAGGCATAAAACTCTATATCAATGGAGTCTTGAAATCCTCGACCGACGGCATAACAGGCAACATAGATGCCAGTATTGGTGAGCCTCTCTTCATAGGCTACTCATCTGGGATTCCGGGAACTGCCAACAGATACTTCAACGGCACTCTCGACGAAATGCGGATTTACAGCCGGGCATTATCGCCTGAACAAGCCTTGCAGCATTACTTGGAATCAAAAGATAACCTGTTCACCAGCTCAACAATCGTCAGCCAAGAGACCGAGGCAGGTGAGACTTGGAGATGCCTGGTCACGCCCAGCAGAAGCGCAGGCGATTTGACCTCAAGATACTCTAACAGCCTCACAATCCTCGGCGGACCTCCTGTTCAGTACGGATTGCTTGTCTCGACTGTGGGTTCTGGCACGACCAACGCTACAGGCACGACGATGTATGCTTCTGGCACGTCTGTTGCTGTGTTGGCCACGCCTAGTTCTGGTTGGACGCTGAGCTACTGGTTGCTTAACGGCACAAATATGGGTTCAGTCAACCCGTATGTTGTGGTGATGTCGCAGAACCGTAATTTGACGGCTGTGTTTGTTCAGATTCAGTACGGTTTGCTCGTTGAAGTTAGGGGTTCTGGCAGTACTAATGCCACTGGAACCACGATGTACCCCGATGGTACGACGGTTAAGGTGTTGGCGACGCCTGATCCTAACTGGGTGTTGAGTAAATGGTTGCTGAACGGCACGGATATGGGTGCAACTCCTAATCCATTCAGCGTCACAATGTCGGAGAACCGTAACTTGACCGCTGTGTTCGCTGAAAAGCCCAAGTTTGGTTTGCTTGTTGAGGTTAGTGGTTCTGGCAGTACTAACGCTACAGGCACAACATTGTATGATTCTGGCACGGTGGTTGCTGTTCAGGCATCGCCTGGTTCTGGTTGGACGTTGAGTCATTGGCTGCTTAACGGCACGAATGTGGGTTCAGTCAACCCGTACAGTGTGACTATGACGGAGAATCGCAACTTGACAGCCGTGTTTGTTGTGGTTCAGTTTGAGTTGCTTGTTGAGGTCAGTGGTTCGGGCACAACTAATGCGACTGGTACGGTCATGTATAATTCAGGCACCGTGGTACATGTGTTGGCTACTCCGTTGGCTGGTTGGAGTTTGAACAAATGGTTGTTGAACGGTTCCGACTCTGGCTTGGCGAACCCATACACGCTTACCATGACAACAAACTACAACCTAACCGCAATATTCTCTCAATCGCCGCCTGTTATTGGTCCTATCAATCTGTACAGCATTTCAGATAATGTATGGATCAGCGAGGGAGGAGACGTAGCGGCTGGTAAGACGCTACGCATCTACTATTTAATCAGTGACCCAGTGACTCCCTCGTCAGGCTTGACTGTCTCCATAGGCTATAGACCTAATGGTGGGTCATGGACTAACGTATCAGCCTCATACAACTTTGACTGGGACTACTGGTACATAGACTGGGTCATTCCGGGAAGCGCTGACATTGGCAGTTACGACGTAGTGGTCAAGGCCACCGCTCCAGACAGTAGATCCGCAACCACCGTCACGTCGGATGCCTTCAACGTAATAGCTCAGGCTCCTGTTGTTACAGGTGTTGGGATTTGGAGTTTCTCTGATGGTGTTTGGGTAGCTCAAGGTAGCTCGGTTGGGGAGGGTGATGTTATTCGCATTATTGCGTATGTGTCTGGTGCTGTGGAGCCTGTGAGCATTAGTTATGGTCCCTCGGGAGGCTCTTTGACTACAGTGACAGCGTCTTACCAGTCTACCTGGAACTACTACTACTTCGACTGGACGATACCTGAAGGCGTTACTCTGGGTTTCTATGATGTCAGGGTTGATTCCGGCATAGCATCGACGACAGTTAGTGGAAGGTTTGAGATTGTTGCCGGAGCTCCTGTTGTTGATGGTGTTGGTGTTTGGAGTTTCTCGGACAGTGTTTGGGTGTCTCAGGGTGGGACTGTTGCGGCGGGTGATGTGGTTCGCATCATCGCGTATGTATTAAATCCTGTGGAGCCGGTGAGTATTAGCTATGGTCCATCTGGTGGTTCTTTGACTACGGTGACGGCGTCGTATCAGTCTACCTGGAACTATTACTACTTTGACTGGTCGATTCCCTCAGGCGCTGCTCTAGGTCTTTACGATGTCCAGGTCGAGTCAGGGGTGGCATCCTTCATGGCTAGTGGAAGGTTCCAGGTCGGGAGCTAACTACATTCTTACCGTGATAGAAGTTGGGAATAGTAGCGCGCGCGACGTTTTTAAACCACTTCAAGACACCTTAGCGCGTTATGCTTTTCTTTCTGAAAAATTACTATATTGCCAGAAGCAGGGTATGGCATCGCACGCGCGAGTGTACGTGTCAGAGTGAATGATTGAGAGGGGAAGTTAGAGCATGTGCGTACTTTTGGGTTTGGGGATTGAAACGTCAGGCGCAAAATCCTAAACAAGGCAACACCTATGGGATTAACGCGCGATACAGTCTAAATCAGTCGAGTCAAACAAGTCTTTGATATTTTAACCATTTTTCAGTTAGTTTCATCCCATCATCGAATGAAAATTTGGGTTTGTAACCTAAGACTCTAGTTACACTTCTTATTGGAAATTGAAAAGGCAACGTAAAGATTTTCAACAGATTTCTGTTGGGAACTCGATCTATGGCTGGGACGTTTTTGCTGTTAGTGCTCATAGTGAAGTCGATTTTTGTTTTTCCAGGCAAACATGAATTCAAGGCAACTATTTTGCTTTTCAATTTGGGCTTAGCTGCCGCGGAAACGAGAGCCTTAGCAAGCTTGTTTTCGCTCGATATCGAAGGCAAAATAGCTGGAATTTGTCGTGGGTGAAATAGCATTCGTTTTAAGAGCTCACCGAAATACTTGGCTCTCTCACTTCCAACTTCCTCCAAACTCAGGTTCAACACAGGGGGTGGACAATCAAACATGCTTGCATAACGCGTGAACAAAGCCCGCCAACTAATAACTTCATCACTCGAAATGTTCAAGGCTTGTCCTATAGCGCCTTCTTGTTCAATTGCCAGTTTAATAGCATCCACTACGTTGTCAACATAAACAACATTTGACGGTGAAAAGCCACCGTTTACCAAAACACAGCATTTGCGTGCAAGCATGCTTATTGGCCCTAAAGTCCATGGCTTCGAATACGGACCAAAAATATTTGCCGGCCTAAGGACCACAAGCGGAAGGTTTTCTGACTCGCAGTAATGGAAAGCTATTTTTTCTGAGTTAATCTTGCTGTCGCAATAGTCATCGTTGGTGTATTTGTAATCACATTTTTCGTTTCGTATGTTTTCAGCGGAAGGGGAATAACCGTACACAGCCACGGAACTTATGTGGATGAACTTCTTTACGCCGTTCTGCAAGGCTGCCCTTATTACACATTCTGTTCCTGCGACGGTTTCGGAAGAACCTCCATAGGCACAATGAATTACCACGTTGCAGCCCCTAACCGCGTCGCGCATTTCTTTGAAAGACGTGATATCGCCAGTAACCATTTCTACAGGCAGTCTTGCAAGTCTCGACGCGGCATACGAGTTATGCACTAGCCCACGCACTTTTGTCTGTGGCTTGGACAAGGACAATCGTTCGGCTAAACGCCCTCCAAGAAATCCGGTAGCTCCAGTTATGAGAACCTTTTCTCCAGTTAGCATTTTTTCTAACCGCCTTTCCTAGACGAAGCCGGAAGTAATCCAGGGCATGTCAATGGGCTCTCTACAACTGTAACAGGTTTCCATGAGTTTGAGTGCCTCAGACGGGAGAGTTCCGTCGACCCGTGGTTTTTTCAAATGCGCAATGGTCAAGCCGAAATCACATAATTGAGCTGCAAAATAGTAAAATATGTTCCTCGGACGTGTCAAGTTTCCGGCAAGGTACTTGTCTGCATTTGCTTCATTGCGGTGTAGACTAATGTTTTCGGTATCGCTAAGGAAATACTCGAGCCATCCGTTTGTTCCGAAGATCCTGTATGAATTCCTCAGAACCCGGTCTCTGCTTAGTTCAACTCTCCCCTGGACATTGTTGTTTTCAGAACTAATCGAAAGTTCTAAAATGCAGTTGGCTTCGATTCCACCAAGGTTGTCGTCTTTGTACTTAACGTGTCCAATGCTAGAGCCTAGCCACCACATTAGCAAATCCAAGGCGTGTGAACCTGTATCGACAAGAACTCCTCCTCCAGCAGACTGTTTGTTAAAATAGAAGCCCGATGAAGTTCTCCAACTGTATATACTTCCCTCTTCAAAGTCAAATGAACAGATTCTGCCCAGAACGCCACTGATTATGGCTTTCTTGACATTTTTAGAACTCTCATAAAAGCGACGCATGAAGCCGATTGCCAGGGGAGTATTGAATTTCTGGCTTGCCTCCAGCATGGCCTTAGCCTCTTTGGCGGATGTTGCCATAGGCTTTTCACATAGTACGGGAATCGACTCTTTTAGGAAATCGATGGCAACCGACGCATGCAAGTTGTGAGGCAAAGCAATTAGCACTCCGTCAACCAAGTCGAAAATCTCTCGATAATCGTCGCAAAAAATGGGAATCTTATTTTTCCGCGCAATTTCTGAAAAACAAGGGTTTGTATCCACTAGTGCCACAATTTCTACGTTTGTCGCGTATTTTGAAGCTGGAAGATGGTACTCTTGGGTAACAGCACCACAGCCAACTATCCCCAATTTGACTTTTTTCATATCTTCAGTCACTACACTCAGTTATCCTACGTCGCTTGAACGCGGCTTGTTCATGTTTTGTTTTTTCTTTTACCTTCAGTGGTCTTGCGCGTGACATCTATCTTCACATTTGGGTATCGTCTTGTCAGTAATAATACTGCAAAAAGAGATGCGAAGAAAATCAGCCAAGGCGCTGAATTCTCCAAGCTTTTCAACTCATCCCATCGAAGAATAGGCGGTTGCCGCTCGACTGACCCGTTATAAGCTACATCGGTCGCGAAACTGTAGGCATCAGACAATGATGCAATGAATTCTATTGAGCCTTTGAAGTGCAGGTCTTCGCCCAACGTCCTAAAATCGGAATAGTAAGAGTGGAGCGAGTATGCTCTTTCAAAAATGGAGTTCCCTTCATTCTGAACCAGCGGTGTTCTGGCAAAACAGTTTACAGCGCCATCTATTGACAGTGTAGTAGATGATTCAGGGCTGAATTCTATGGTACTTCCGTTATCCAATCCGATGATAAGACTGTTGCCATCCACGATTCTAATTTCCGGGTCTGCTACAATTAACGATGCATAAAATCCTCTGCCCCAGTTGATTTCAACTTTTGACGCAAGAACATTGATAGAAGTCTCCGCTTCACCAGCTAGAGACGTTACTTTTTGCAGGAACAATTCATGGGTGCCAGTGTGTGGGTCTATTTTTTCCAAAGTTACTTCAGAGGGAAAAACGATGGATGAAGACCGAGTGTTGACCACGCCGCTCAGAGTAGCATTTGCGAATATTAGGAAAGGGACGGAGTCGTTCATTATCCATGGCGTAACTTTGCTATCATATTTCGGCAAATTAATGCTTGAAAGCGGAAGCAAATTTCCTAGAACAGAGTATAGGCTGCTTCTTAGAATATCGCTTGAATTCACGGCTTTAACTAATGGATATATGTTGACGTAGATTAACTCGCCTTTTCCCACAAGTGCTCTAGCGGCGAATGGAGATTTGGTTTGCGCGGTTGAATACACACTTAATTCGTCAATACCGGTTTTGGATAGAACAGGGATGACCTTAATCTCAGTTGGTAATTGTGATTGACCTAGCTTTCCAGAGATTTCTTGTGCGTTGAATTCCTCGGAGAAGAATTCGATCTTGAATTTTGTCTGGGATATTCCAGATCCATAGGAGTCTGCCCCGTCGTCGGGTGGCAATCTTAGCGAAAAGAGCATTTGAAGATTGCTGGTTCCAGCGGTTGAGGTTACCGTTGCGATTGGCCCATCTACTTCGCCAAACAGTTCCCCGTTTTGCCCATCAAGGTAGAAAAACTGATTTCGGGGTATTTCTTTTTGCGCGTTTATTTCATAGGGGACTGCTTCGTAGCCTGTTCCATTGTAGCATGATATTCCCTTGAGTGATTTTTGGTCAGTGAAAGATATTTGAAAGTCAATTGGTCTGCCAGTGTCAAGCAAGACCCGGTCAAGATACCATGCGCTATCGATTGCGCGTTCTTCGCTGAGCGGAACAAAGAACTCTATTTGGCGTACTTGGGTTAGGTCAGGATTGCCAATCTGCCAGCCTTGAGAAGACTTGTTCAGAGGCAGAACGAATCTTCGCCAATCAGTGAAATTGTCTGTGAAAACCCATCGCTGCATGTTAAAGGAATCTGGCGCGTAAATTCCCGCTTCTATCCTTCGTCCTGTATTGTCTCCTTTGAAGTAGAAGCACAGGAAATCGTTGTTTGACCAGTCTTGGTTTGAAGCCCAGCTATGCTCGATTTTTCCCCAGTCGTAGGCTGACAGTTTCCAGATTTGTTGCAAGCTATCTGAACCTTTTCTAAGCTGTTTAGATTGGTCTGATAGAGCAATGCTTGAGGAAGCGCTCTTGACCAACGAATGCCAAAACTCGGTTTGCGTGTCATCGGAGAGAACCGTGACATTGTTTTCCTCCAGATCGTTATCAATTATGAATTCGAAGTCTCTATCAATGGGTGCTTCACTTAGTGTAGTCTGAGCATTCGTGTAGTCGGTTGAAGAGTGAATGTACAGATCTCTTGAGGTCGAATTGGTCTTCAAGTCGATCTGGGTGTTTCCTTTGAAAAAATACGAAGACAAAGTGCCGTATCCATTTGTATTGAAAACCATAACTTTTGCGCCATCGTTGTTTTCTAGGCAATCTATGATTTTGCTGGTTGCGGTTGAAAATGGGTCGGTTGCAAATATCACGGTTTGCGCTTTATATATAGCAGGATCTGAGTCCAACATTGTTGTGTAGTTGTATCCACTTAGCGATAATACGTCGTACGGAAGAAAGATGTTTTGGCCACTTTCAAGGCTCGAAGGCACCACCAATACTGTTTCGCTGTTTGACACAGGGGGCACGCCTTCTATCAGCTTCAAAACCTGCGCGTTAGTACTGTTCAATAATGTTGGAAGACGTTGGAGGAGATATTGAGTCAAGTATGCTTGGTTGTTTGAAGACGTGATCGACTGTCCATCTTCTTTCGTCAGGTAGATGTACGAATTTGGATATTTCTCACCATATAGTATGCTCATGGGTACTTCAGGATACCTTGAGGACCAAATCATTGGCAATAGATTAGAGTATGCATATGAAACCGGCAGGAGCGAGGATATTGAACCTGACTGTGGAGTGGTCAATAAAGATAGATCTGCGTTCTTGTCGATGAGATCTAGAAAGAAAGGAAGTACTTGGGTTTCTGCTTCTACGTTCTGACTTGTTGTTTGGATGGTTTGGAATTCTATTGTTAGGAATGTAGAGGAAAAACCGGCGAAGACTATTGTAGCCAGTAGAATGCTTGAGAAGAGCACTCGTTTTCTCGTCCATCGTAACACTGATTTTCCGTCAATCCTTGAAAATGCAATAGGCGCCAGCATTGCTGCAGCTGCAAAAACAAAGAAAAGAAACCTCCATTCCCAATATCCGGTTACGAAGTATTGATTCAATATTGAAACTGTTCTTCCCATGATTAGAGTCAAGAAGAGCAAACATGCAAACACAAGTATTGGCTTGTAGCGTGGTGTTTTCGCAACCATGATAATTCCGATTAGAGCGAGCGCTCCAGCAATGCCGATTCTGACGGGATATAGAAGCCATGGGATAAACTGCGACTCGATAACGTCGCCCATGGTGAAGGGTGTAGTCGAGAATCCCCACGAGAAGAATCCAGCTAAAAAAACGACCAGCAAGAAGGTCGAAATGGCGATTACGATAGGTAGGGTCTTGGTTGCGAATAGGCTTCTCCAATTCTTGTAGTGTCCAATGGAAGTGATTGAATATGAAAGGACACTGAGTGTAAACATTGCTCCAAAAAGGTAATATGGCACACCCGCTGCAGAGATTTGCAAACTTAACATGAGTATTGCTGCGCCAACCAAACCAATCGTGACGGATATTTGCGCTTCTCTCAGACGTAGATTGGGATGTATGAAAGCTAACACGAACAGAAACACGACCAGCACGACAAGTTCTGAGGGATGGATGAAGAACAGAGAGACAGCGCCCAATGAGAAGATAGCCACGAAGGAACGTCGTGAGATGTTAGGGCGCTTGAGTAAGTAGAGTAACATAAACAATATAGTGAAGCTCACGGTCATTGGCAGGAACCACAACCACAGGTTTGGACTGAGTCCGTAGCCAATGTCTGCGTAGGATTTGTCGACCAGGGCATACAGCCTGTTAATTTGCAGAGTGTTGGGGGTGAGCAGTTTGTCTACGGCAAAGAATATCCAACCTAGCCCCGAGAATAGGAACCAAATGACGGTCGCTATTGGTGGAAATCGTGAGTCTAAGTCTTCAAGAAAGATTTTTGCCATAACGAAGAAAGAAAGGACAACAACGATACTCATGCAGGCCAGAGATGTTTTTGCTACAACCATACTAGAGCTGGATAACGTCAGAACTGAGGCTTGAAACGCTGTGAAGAACGGATACAAAGAAGTGGAAAGAGCGCTTGGAGACTTGGAAGACAAGAGAGCGCTTGAATAAAGTCTGGCTATGTCCCAGCCTCCGAGCCAAGCCATTTTTGGGTAGAGTTGGAGTACTACGAAAGCGAAGAATGCCAGCAGTAGACTTATGAGAATAACATCAGTTAGTCTGAATGTGAGGATATGGGCGTCGTTGTTGGCTGTTCGTTTGATTCTCGTTTTCGCAATCGGGAGGAAAGACAGAATGACGAAGAAAACAGATAATTGAAATACGTTGTTTTCGATTGGACTTAGGAGGAAGACTATTGTGGCCGTGAATGGGATACTTAAGGCGAATGATAACAGGATTGTTTCCAAATATGAACGTGAGCAGTGAAAATTGACGAGG
>Ga0315285_10006388_pt1 | contig 12154 bp, 10 predicted proteins | sample YL17G09_36_MG_FD_203698 | JGI IMG/M metagenome (GOLD analysis project Ga0315285, IMG submission 203698) | Sediment microbial communities from Yellowstone Lake, YNP, Wyoming, USA - YL17G09_36 | ecosystem: Environmental > Aquatic > Freshwater > Lake > Sediment | place: USA: Wyoming | collected... | reverse complement strand
AGGAGGCACGGCAAGGTGGCGACAGAGCTCGGCTTCAAGCCGGAGCAGCTGCAGGACCCGATGGGCCTGTTCCTCAACATGGGCATGACCGGTAGCGCCATGGCCCCGCAGATGCTCTCGGCATGCCTAGAGATGGCCAAGCCGGGCGACGTGATACTCTATGCAGGGTATGGCAACGGCGTGGACTGCATGATACTCAAGGTCACCGACGCCATCACCAAGCTACCCGAGCGACGCGGACTGATCAAACACCTCTTTATCAAAAAATCATATGACAACTACGAAAGTATTCTCAAATGGCGCGATATCGTACCCCTCGAAGCCGCCAGAAGGCCGGACAGACAGCACATACGCATGTCGGCGACCTGGCGCGACCGCAAAGTCCTGCTCGGACTGTGGGGCGTCAAGTGTCGCAAGTGCGGCACTGTGCAATATGATAACGGCGCCATGAGCACCCCACCGATCCGCATCTGCGCCAAATGCCAATCACAAGATGACTTCGACGACTACTGCTTCTCCGGCAAGACGGCCACCGTATTCAGCTATACGCACGACCAGCTGGCACCCGTAGTCGATCCGCCTGCATCCGTCGTTCTGGTGGAGTTCGAGGGCGGCGGCAGGGCCTTCTTTGATCTCACCGACAGAAACCCGGATGAGATTAAAGTAGGCACCAAGGTCGAGTTTACCTTCAGAAAGCTGCAGCTCGACAGGGGACTGACCAACTACTTCTGGAAAGTCCGCCCGGTAAGGTTTTAAAGGAGACGGATGAGATGACAGGAAGCATTAAAGATAGAGTTGCCATAGTGGGCATGGGCTGCACCAAGTTCGGTGAGCTCTGGAGCAAGGGACCCAGCGACCTCATCATCGATGCGGTCACCGAGGCATATAAGGATGCCGGGATCGAGGCAAAGGACATCGAGGCGGCGTGGGTCGGCACCCTCTTCAGCGGAATGGGAGGTCGCTCCCTCAGCGAGCCGCTCAAGCTGCAGTACATCCCGGTCACCAGAGTGGAGAACGCCTGCGGCTCGGGCCACGAGGCCATCAGGGGCGCTGCTTATGCCATCGCTGCTGGCATCTGCGATATATGCCTCGCGGTAGGATTCGAGAAGATCAAGGACGAGGGCGGCAGCGGACTGCCGGGGATGGAGAACCGCTCCAATACTCACTATCAGTCGACCCCGCCCGGGATGTTCGCCATGATGGCTACCAATTACTTTAACCGATATGGTTTGAGTCCCGAAGACGGTAAGACCATGTTGGCCAAGATATCGGTCAAGAGTCACAAAAACGCCTTATTGAATCCCAAGGCCCACTTCAGGCGGGAGCTAACCATAGAGCAGGTGCTCCAGGCCCCCATCATCGCCTGGCCGCTGGGCCTGTTCGACTGCTGCGGTGTCTCCGACGGCGCTGCTGCGGCTATTCTCACCCGCGCCGATATAGCTAAGAAGTTTCGCCCCGATCCGGTGTATATAAAGGCCCTTCAGATATGTGCCAGCCCCACATCGGGCCGGATGACCTCGGATTACGATTACACCCATGTCGAGGAGGCCTATCGTGGCGGCGTGGCTGCCTACAAGGAGGCGGGGATCAAGGAACCGCGAAAGGAGATAGGCATGGCCGAGGTGCACGACTGTTTCTCCATAACGGAGGCAGTCACTATGGAGGACCTCCAGTTCAGCAAGAGGGGCAAGGTAAAGGAAGACATTGATGCTGGCGTATTTGAGATGACGGGGGCGCTGCCGGTGCAGCCTGACGGAGGGCTGAAGTGTTTTGGGCACCCGGTCGGTGCTTCCGGAATAAGGATGTTATATGAGCTGTACAAGCAGCTCCAGGGCAGGGCTGACAAACGCCAGATAAAGAACCCCAAGCTGGGCCTGGCCCACAATATGGGCAACGAGCCGTATGCACCTGTGGTCAGCATATGCATTGTCGGGCTTTGACATTGACTGAAGGAATCTTGCCTTATATATTAGTGTCCTAAAAAGCAGCGTCCAGTGACAGAAATTGAGAGGGGCGGCCATGAAAAGGATCGCCTCGAAGGGGGAAGAAGAAGAAGAAACAAAAGATAAGGTCCAAAGCACTAGAGGGGCGGCCATGAAAAGGATCGCCTTGAAAGGGGGAAGAAGAAGAAGAAACAAAAGATAAGGTCCAAAGCACTAGAGGGGCGGCCATGAAAAGGATCGCCTTGAAAGGGGGAAAGGAATTGGAAACAAAGGTAAAGTCTAAAGCCTTGGACACGTTCAAAGAAGCCGCCGAGACCATAGTTAACCCTGAACTGAAGAAGTGGATGGATCGGGGGGGCAAGGTGACGGGCTACTTCTGCTGCTATGCCCCGGAGGAGATCATCACCGCTGCCGGTATGGTGCCCATGCGGGTAAGGGCTACCGGAAGCACCAGCACCGAGCTGGCGGATGCGTACCTCAGCAGCATCAACTGCAGCTTCTGTCGCCACGCTTTCAACATGGGCCTCAAGGGAGAGTACGATTTTCTCGAAGCTGTTGTCTGGCTTAACAACTGTGACCACATCCGCCGCATCTATGATAACTGGAGGCGCAAGGTGGGCACCCCACTGGCGCATATGATGAGCCTTCCCAAGCTGACCGGAGATAAGCAGGTGGCATGGTGGCGGGAAGAATTGGTAATTTTCAAGGAGGCGCTGGAGAAGCACCTGGGCGTTACCATCACCGACGATAAACTGCGGAAGGCGATAAAGACCCACAACGAAACGCGGCGTCTGCTGAGGCAGCTCTACGACCTCAGGAAGAAGGCCAACCCGCCGATCACCGGCGCCGAGACCCTTGCCACCGTCATCGCCAGCACAGCCATGCCCCGGGAGCAATACAACAAAATGCTTGCTGAGCTGCTGAATGAGCTGAAGGGTGCGGAAGGCATCAAGGGCTATAAGTTCAGGTTGATGCTGGTGACCAGCATCATGGACGACCCGAAGTTAATCAAGATCATAGAGGATCTGGGGGGGCTGGTGGTCACCGACTCCGCGTGCTTCGGCAGCAGGCCGTTCTGGGTAGACGTGGATGAGAAGGTCAAGGATCCGCTGGATGCCCTTGCCAGGTACGCCATCCAACAAAAGCCTGCCTGCCCGCGAATGTTCCTGGGTTTCCCGCAGAGGTCGGAGTATATCCAGAACATGATCAAGGAGTTTAAGGTAGACGGGATTATCGCACTGCGTATGGTATTCTGCGACCTGTGGGCCGGTGAGCTTTTCATGATGGAAAAGGACTTACAGAAAGCGAAAATTCCCGTGCTCCATATGGACAGGGAATACCTCATGGCCGGCACCTCCGGCCAGGTGAGGACCAGGGTTCAAGCATTCATGGAAAGCATAGGAGGTAAGTGATGACCGCCAGATCGTTAACCGATAAGTGTTGCCAGAAGTTGATAGAAGAGCGCGATATGCTCGGCATGATGGTGGAGGCGTTTACCAAGACCTCCACAGGGACCAACCTTCACTTAGTTCCCACTAAGGCCTTCGTTGAGCATCACAATGAAATACTGAAGCGTTATATATCGGGCGAACCTCACATCACCAGCTACTTCTGCTGTGCGCCGGAGATATATACCGCCATGGACCTCCCATGGAACACCTTCCTGACCCCCGCCTTCACCGGTGCGATTATGCCCGGCTATCACGAAATGATCGACGCAAGCGGTAAGATGTTCAGAGGTATGGACCTGTGCACCATCATCAGGCTGGCGGCATACATTGTAGAGGAAGACCTGGTGCCCCCGCCCACCGCGGTCGTTGCCATGATTCACCCCTGCGACGGCATCAACGTGGTGCACCAGACGATGGCGAAGAACGAAAAGTGGAGCAAAATTCCGGTGTTCGGCGCTGACCCGCCCTACTGGGCGGATGAGCGAAGTTATAATTACTATGCCGACGAACTCAAGAAAATGGTGGCATTCCTGGAGAAGCACACCGGGATCAAGATGAATACCAACCGGCTCCGTGAGGTCATCAAGGAGTCGAACAAACAAATTGCGCTATGGCAGGAGTACAACGACCTGAGGCGGGCCGTGCCCTGTCCCCATGGCGGAGGCATGGGGCTGGAGGTGTTCGGAGAAGCGATGACCGTTCATTGCGGCATGCCCATAGGCACTAAGTGGCTCAAGGATGTCATAGCAGATGCTGAGGCGCTGGTAAAACAGAAGAAGGGCGCGGTGCCAAAGGAGAGAATCAGGCTCTTGTGGTTCGATGTTTTGTCTCTAGGATTAACTATGGGGCTGTTCCCGTGGCTGGAGCAGGAGTGGGGAGCGGTGATTGTCATGGAGATGTTCGGTTATTCGCCGTACACGCAGATTGACACCTCAAGCGAGGACTCCATGTTCAGGGGAATGGCCGTGCGGGCTTTGCATGAAGTACCGATGATCAGACAGGCGCGGGGTGTGGCGGACCTTTTCCTCACCGATATAGAGCGAATAGTGATAGACCACAAGGTAGATTGCGTTATCTATCCGGGCTATATGGGGCACAAGGACGGCTCGGCCAATGTGGGCCTGATGCGTGAGAAGTGCCGCGAGCTGGGAGTCCCGTTCCTGTACATCGGGATGGACCTGTTTGACGACAGATATACCACGCTGGATGAGCTTAAGGACAAGATCTCCAAGTTCTTCGTGGCGATGGGGCTGGGGAACAAATAGTATAAAAGAAAATAAAAAGTTGGTGCTCACGCATGATCGTTGCGGGATGTGATATAGGTTCCACCCCGGCAAGACTGCGATAATGGTGGATGGGAAGCTTGAGTCCTATGTATTGATCCCATCGACCACCAAGCCGGATGAGACAGCACGCAGGTCCATGGATGAAGCCATGGGCTACTTAGGCATAGTGTCGTTGGAGGAGATCGACTATATAGTCGGCACAGGCTACGGCAGGCTCAAGGTGCCCTTCGCCAACGTGAATATCTCGAGAGACCACCTGCCACGCCCGGGGGGCGCAGTGGATGCGCTCCTCGGTGCGGACGGTGGTGTATATCGGAGGGCAGGACTGCGTTGTTACCCTTAACCGGCTTAAGTCGTTAAATGCACTGAATATGAAGTTGTGGACCAGCACTGGATAGGAGGCTGATTAGATGGTAACGAAGGAACGAGAAGGAGCCCTGACCGGATATCGCGTCCTGGACCTCACTGACAGCAGAGGCGCATACTGTACCAAGCTTCTCGCCGATATGGGTGCGGATGTCATCAAGATCGAGCCACCACAAGGTGACCAGGGACGCAATGTCCCCCCTTTCTTCCACAATGAGCCTCATCCTGAGAAGAGTTTCTACTTCCTCTACCGCAATGCAAACAAACGAGGTATAACGCTCAACCTAGAATCAGATGAGGGCAAGGATATCCTCAAGAAACTGGCCAAGTCAGCCGATGTGCTGGTGGAGAACTTTGGGCCTGGCTATATGGAAAACCTGGGCCTGGGTTACGAAATGCTCAAAGGTATTAATCCAAAGCTCATCATGGCCGGCATCACCGAGTTTGGACTGGACGGCCCCTATAGGAATTACAAGGGCTCCAATATCGTCGATTTCGCCCTCAGCGGCGTCATGATAACCAGCGGCTATAACAGCAAGGTTCCCACGTTATTGCCGGGTACACCAGCCTATGATGCTACATCCGTGGCTGCCGATATAGAGATACTTGCCGCTCTCTATTGTCGCGATGCCATAGGCAAGGGACAAAGGATCGACGTTTCGGTTCATGAGACCGCCCGCCACGGGCTCTATCCCTGGTCGGTGACTATTTACTCCTATTCCCTCACCCCCGGTGGTCCGCTTCCCATGCCCGAGGGTCGCCTGGGGGCACAGATATACCCTGTCTACCCCTGCAAGGACGGCTTTGTCAGAGTAATAGCGATAACCCCAAGGAATTGGCAGGCGCTAGTTCGGGTGCTGGGAAGCCCGGATGTGCTTCTCTTGCCAGATTGGGAGAATTTCATCTACCGCGTCGGTAACGCCGATGACCTGTATGCGCTCGTGATTGAGTTCACCACCAAGTTCACACAGATAGAGCTGTGGGAGGCCGGGTTCCGCGAGGGTGTTCCCATCGCCCCGATTTACGACATACCTACGTTTGTTAATAGCGCAGACGCTACTGCGAGGCAGTTTTTTATAGAGGTGGATCATCCGGTTACAGGAAAGGGGCAATACCCGGGCTCGCCATACAAATGGACAGAGAGCCCGCCATCCGTCCGTAGGGCGGCGCCATGCCTGGGCCAGCACAATGAAGAGATATATTGCGGGGAACTGAATATCACCAAAGATGATCTGATCGCCCTCAGATATGCGGGGGTTCTGTAGGAGGTTATGGACATGTCACGCAGCGCACTCGAAGGAGTTATGGTAATCAGTCTGGGAACCGGCGCAGTCGTCCCCGATGCCGGCAAGATCCTTGGAGAACTGGGGGCTAACGTCATCAAGATCGAATCGAGCGAACACCAGGACTTCGTCAGAACCCTCTCGGTAAAGAAGAATGACGTTGCCGGTTTCAACGAGACGAACCGCAACAAGCGCAGCTTCGGCGTGGACCTTAGAACTGAAAAGGGGAAAGACCTTGTAAGACGTCTGATCAAGATGAGTGATGTGGTGGCAGAGAACTTCCGCGGCGGCGTAGTGAAGAGCCTGGGTTTCGATTATGAAAGCGTACGAAAGCTTAAACCTGACATTGTCTATATAAGCAGCCAGGGCTTCGGCAGAGGTGGACCGCACGCCGACTACCCTGCCTACGGCCCGATGCTCGCCTCAGCCTCGGGGATGCTTTCCCTCTGGAAACAGCCGGAAGATCCCTTTCCCGCAGGCTCCAACTCCCCACTACCCGACTTTATGGCCAGCAAGTTCGCAGTAATAGCAATACTTGCCGCCCTCGATTACAAACGCCGCACCGGCAAGGGCCAGTTCATCGATATGGCGCAGACTGAGGTAGCTGCTGCCCTTATGGGCGAGAGGTACCTGGAGTATACGATGAATAAACAGGTGCCTCAGCCGCTGGGCAACCGCTGCTCGTATGCCGCGCCCCACGGTTGCTACCCCTGCCAGGGAATTGATAACTGGGTGGCTATCAGCGTCTTCACCAATGAGGAGTGGCGCAGTTTCGGCAAGGCTATCGGCGATCCTGCATGGACAAAAGACCACAAGTTCGCCTACATGCCGGGGCGCTTAAAAAATGCTGACGAGCTTGACAAACGAATTGCGGAATGGACAGCTACCCGTGTTGCCAAAGAAGTTATGGACATGCTACAGGGAGCCGGTGTCGCCGCTGGAGTAGTCCAGCGGGCACCTGATACAATGAGCGACCCGCAAATCGCGTTTGACAAAGCCCTGATAGAACTTGATCACTCTGTAGTGGGAAAGCGGCTTTATCCCAACATCCCTTTTCATATGTCAGAGACTCCCCCTGCCCCCAGCCGTACCGCCCCGCTATTGGGACAGCATACTGAAGAGATATGCCGCGAGTTGCTGAAGATGTCGGAGGGGGAGATCGAGAAGCTTAAAACGGAGAAGGTTTTGGAAAGCGCAGAATAGCGATTAAATACGATACTAAAGGAGGAGATCACTATGAAGGCAGCAGTACTGTACGAGGCTGGTAAGCCACTGAAGATCGAAGAGCTCAAACTCGATGAGCCCCAGGCAAACGAAGTGCTAGTGAAAATCAAGGCCGTCGGCCTGTGCCACTCGGACCTCCACTTCATGAAGGGTGAAATGCCTGCAGCCATGCCATTTGTGCCGGGACACGAAGGGGCAGGAGTAGTGGAAAAGGTAGGCCCCGGCGTAACCACGCTCCAGCCCGGCGACCACGTCGTCACCATGGTGACATTCAGCTGCGGTAAGTGTCGATACTGTTATGAGGGTATGCCCACCTGGTGCGTAGAAAACCTGCCAATCCAGATGATGGGCACCCTGCCCTATGGCGGCATACGGCTGCATAAGGGCGATCAGGCGGTTCATCATCTCTTTGGGCTCGCCTGTTACGCGGAGAAGATGGTGGTTCATGAGCGGTCCGCAGTGAAAATCAGAAAGGACGCTCCGCTGGAGGTAGCATGCTTGCTGGGCTGTGGCACCTCCACCGGTATCGGCACAATTATCAATACGGGAAAGGTTAAAGCTGGTCAAAGCGTAGCTATCTTCGGCTGCGGCGGCGTGGGTCTCAGCGCAGTCATGGGAGCCAAGCTCGCCGGCGCTAAGGTTATCGCAATCGATGCACTCGATAATAAGCTGGAGATGGCCAAACAGCTCGGAGCCGATTATACCATCAATGCTAAGAAAGATGATCCGCAGATCAAGATCATGGAGATACTGGGGGGCGGAGCAGATATTGCCGCTGAATTTATCGGCAACCCAGAGGTTATGCTCAAAGCCTTTGGCTCGATTCGCGCCAGAGGGGTTTTTATCGTGGCCGGTATGGCTCCCATAACCGCCATGCTTAATATAGCTCCCTTTGAATTCTTCCTAGGGAAGACCATCACAGGTTCAGTACAGGGTGATGTCGTTCATCAGCTCGATATACCGCGCTGGTTAGACATGTATATGGCAGGAAAACTGCCCATAGACAAGCTCATCACCAGAAGCTATAGCCTGGACCAGATTAATGAAGCTTTTCAAGATTTACAGAATGGGAAGCTGATACGCGGCGTGATAAAAATTTAATTCTAGACTTTCCATTCGAATATCAACTGAATATGCGTGAAATGTTTGGTAGACGAGACCTTTGATCTCGTCTACCAAAATGTCGTGCCTGTATCATTCCCCGGATTTTAACGAGGCATCAACTACAAGATATAATAACGCCGCTAAAGATAAGGCTATTGAAAGTCGTCACCAGCAATATATTAACTAAGCCCCGTTATGCCTATTTATATAAGGGCTACAGTTAGCTTAGCCCAGCTTCAAACTAGCGTTTGCGCCCGCAGTTCAGCGGATTAGAGCATCTGTCTTCGGAACCGAGGCTGGTTGTATATTCGATTAAAGTCCGTTTGCCGACATTTTGCCGGTAAACCATGAGTATCCGCTTGCCTCTGAGACATGGTCCCTGCAAGCCCGTGTTTGACACATCGTCTCTCATAGAGTTAAGATACGAACATGCGCCTCAGAAGAAGAGCATCAATTCTCTGCGAACACACACGATGACAGAAAAACCTGCCGGCACAGAAAAAATACTTGAGATAAGATGGCATGGTCGCGGTGGACAGGGTGCCTTGACGGCTGCCAAGATAGTAGCGCAGGCAGCTTTTCTGGAGGGCTACCGCGGAGTAACAGTAGCGCCGGCATTCGGCGCGGAGAGAAGGGGTGCTCCGGTGAGCGCTTCTTCCAGGATTTCCTCGACGCCGATCATTGTCATATCGCCTGTAGAAAACCCGAATATAGTAGTGGTTCTCGACCATACATTGCTCAAGGACAACAGCGTAACCGGCGGACTGGTCAAAGGGGGATGGCTCGTTGTCAATTCCCGGCGAGCCCCAGGAGAACTCGGCTTCAACGGCAGTTTCAACATAGCGACTGCCGATGCCACCAGGATTTGCCGGGAGCTTGGTCTATCCATAGCCGGCCTCACCATCCCGAATACAGCCATACTAGGAGCGCTGGTGCGGGCTACCGGGATAGTGAGCATGGCGAGCGTTGAGGAAGTGATAAGAGGAATATTTCACGGCGAGGTCCTTGAAACAAACCTATCAGCATTAGCAAAGACTTACGATATAACCAGAATAGAAAGCAATTCTATTTGAACATGAGAACCAGAGATTGCGGACACATATGCGGTGAATCCTCCCCGAGCATCGGCGAAGCGGGAGCGACGGGGGAGTGGAGGACTTCTTACCCTGTAATAGACCCTGACAGGTGCACCCCGGCCAGGCAGAACAAGCTTGCCTGTTTCCAATGCTGGCTATTCTGTCCCGAGGCCGTGATAAGCAAGACTATCCCCATCCAGATAGATTTGAGATACTGCAAAGGCTGCGGGATATGCGCCGAGGTATGTCCGACAAAGGCGATAACGATGGTGGAAGAAGGTAACTCCACCTCAGATTAGCAGATGGCGTAAAGAGTTGAGTCACCAGAAGACCGGTAGGAAAGAAGCGTTCAAGCTTATCGACGGCAATCGTGCCGCCGCGATCGGCGCGAAGCTGAGCCGGGTACAGGTCATAGCCGCATACCCCATAACACCGCAGACGCCTGTAACCGAAGCCCTGTCCGAGTTCGTGGAGAGGGGAGAGCTCGATTCTCAGTATGTTGCCGTCGAGAGCGAGCACAGCGCACTTGCCGTTTGCACCTCCGCTTCCATTGCCGGAGCCAGGGCTTTCACCGCTACCAGCTCCCACGGTTTAGCCTATATGCATGAGATGCTGCACTGGGCTGCGGGCACGCGCCTGCCTCTGGTGCTTGTCTGCGTCAATCGCGCAATAGGGGCACCCTGGTGCGTGCAAAACGACCAGCAGGATTCTATCTCCCAGAGGGACACCGGCTGGATACAAATCTACGCTAGAAATAACCAGGAGATATTGGACACGGTTATTCAGGCTTTCAGGATTGCCGAGCTGGTCCATGTACCTGTCATGGTGTGCTACGACGGATATATTCTATCTCATACTGAGATGCCGGTGAGCATCCCATCGCAGAAAGAGGTTGATAGCTTCCTGCCTCCATTCAAGCCACATACGATTCTGGACCCGAACAATCCCAGGAACTACAACCTGGTCACACTGGCGGACCCCAGGGTCAACGCCGAGGGTGTGCTGTGCCACGGCTACATGGAACTGAGGTATTTGCTCCAGGAGGCGCTTCAGGAGGCGCGACAGACAATAATCCGGGTAGGGGAAGAGTTCGAACAGATATTCGGGAGAAGCTATACCGCGCCGCTCTGGGAGGAGCAAGTTTCAGATGCTGAGATAGTGATTGTAGCGATGGGCAGTCTGGCTATGGAGGCAATTGTCGCCGCAGGCTTGCTCAGAGCCGAAGGGCACAAAGTCGGCGTGTTGGGCATAAGGATGTTCAGACCGTTCCCCAAGAGCGGTATTGTCAGGGCTTTGGGCAAAGCTAGGCTCGTTGTGGTCTTCGATAAGAATGTGAGCTACGGTTCAGAGGGAGCAACCTGCTCAGAAATCAAGTCGGCGCTCTATGGCAATTTCTGCGATGCCGTTATCAGGAATTTCATCGTGGGGCTGGGGGGTCGAGATGTCAAGGCTAAAGAGCTGGCGGATGCAGTGAGAAAGTCGCTGTCATCGCTGAGCCAGGGCAAATTGAACAATGAAGACCCTGAATGGATCTGTCATATCTAAGAGGTGGTAATAGTTGAAGACAACCGCGGTCAACCTGGACGAAAGGGAACTTGTCCTGCCGGGCAACAGGATGTGTCCCGGCTGTGCCTTGTCCCTCGCTTACCGCCACATCCTGAAAGCGCTGGAGGGTAAGGTCGTGGTGACAGTGCCCGCCAGTTGTCTGACAGTGCTGCACGGGATGTACCCCGTGACCTCTGTTACAGTCCCCTGCGTCAACACTCCATTTGCGACAACAGGGGCATCAGCCTCGGGTCTGGTTGCGGGTCTTAAAGCCGTCGGCAGAAAGGATTTAACCGTGCTGGCTATGGCCGGAGATGGGGGCACGCACGATATAGGAATTCAGGCTTTGAGCGGCGCTGCGGAAAGACAGACGGATTTCATCTATATTTGCTACAATAACGAAGGCTATATGAACACAGGCAATCAGCGCTCAGGCTCCACACCTCTGGGCGCTATCTCCGGCACCACGCCCGTACTGGGGAAACAGCAGAACCATAAGGATATGACTGCGATAATGGAAGCGCACGGAATACCCTATGTCGCCACAGCCAATGCCTGCTACCCGTTAGACCTCTACGACAAGGTCAGGAAAGCAAGGTCGATACAGGGTACTAGATTCATACATGTATTCTCCCCCTGCCCTCCGGGGTGGCGTTTCCCTTTCAATGATACCATTAGAATCGGTCAATTGGCGGTACAGACGGGATGGAACGTAATCTATGAGATTGAAGACGGCGTATTCCGCCTAAACTCCGCCAGCGAGCAGATCGCGCGCAGTGGCAAACTCAGACCCCTAATAGAATATATCAGAGAACAGGGTAGGTTCAAAAACATTACCGAGGAGCAGGTCAGTCAATTGCAGACGTCGGTGAGCGA
>Ga0315285_10006384_pt1 | contig 12158 bp, 11 predicted proteins | sample YL17G09_36_MG_FD_203698 | JGI IMG/M metagenome (GOLD analysis project Ga0315285, IMG submission 203698) | Sediment microbial communities from Yellowstone Lake, YNP, Wyoming, USA - YL17G09_36 | ecosystem: Environmental > Aquatic > Freshwater > Lake > Sediment | place: USA: Wyoming | collected... | reverse complement strand
GAACTGGAACACAAACTGAAATGTGTTTCAGGAGTAGTTGAAACAGGACTCTTCATAGAAATGGCCGACATCGTCTACATCGGAAAACACTCTGGCGTAGAAAAACTCTTTGGAAAAACAGTTCGCAAATGTTAAACAGCACTTCTCAAACAGCATGTTCTTCCAGCAGAGTCTGTAATTGACGCACGGAGGAACAGGAAGTCATGAAATACCATCTTAGACGGAAAGACAAAGAAATAACTGACCTAACCGAACTGAAGAAGATTCTCAAATCCACAAAATACGTGACAATCGCACTTTCCATGGACAACCAGCCATACCTAGTCTCACTAAGCCATGGCTACGACGAGACCCAGAACTGTCTGTACTTCCACTGCGCTAAAACCGGCAAGAAAATCGACTACATAAAGTCAAACAACAGTGCCTGGGGACAAGCACTAATAGACCAAGACTATGCAGAAGGAGAATGTGACCACCTGTTCGCCTCCGTCCACTTCAAAGGCAAGATAACATTCGTAGAAGACCCAAGAGAGAAACGGGCAGCCATTGAATGCATAATTCGACAACTAGACAAAAACCCTGAAACCATGATCTCAAAACTGAAGCCTGAAAGACTGAACGCCGTCCACATCGGCAGAATAGACATCAAAGAAATGACGGGCAAGAAACATGAAACGAAAATATGAGAATCCTCAATGCCCCGGAATACTCTCAGGTCAACCCCTCAGGGGGTCCGACAGTAAAGGACAAGGAGAGAAGGTAAGTTCTCTGTCGGCCCCCAAAATCATTCATATTGTCTAACAATACATATCAGATACACACAGATTTAACTTGTTCCTTATCGTTTCCGAGGACAAAGCTGAAAGAACGAATATGCCAAGGCACAGTTCGGGGTGTTTCATGGAAAAGCAGGCAAAGATGTCGAGAAAGCGTCTTAGGTATAGATGCAAAAGACTTTAGAACCAAATAGTCTTAAATTGACCTTTGCAAATCAAATTGGTCTAGCACTACAAAGCCGGGGTAGCCTAGCCTGGCCAGGGCGCCAGACTCATAATCTGGAGAACAAGAAAGAGGGGCATAGTAGGCGCCCGATGTCCAGAAGTCGCGGGCTCGAATCCCGCCCCCGGCACCAGAAAAGTGAGCGCTATTCAAGTTCTATCAAGGTCAAGTTTCTCGTGGATATCTCCAGCTGTTGGCCGAAGCCTCTTTTGACATACGCATTCTTCAATGCGATTCGCTTTCCAACAGTCAAGAGCTTTGCAGTTGCGGCGTGCTGTCTCCAAGCTGTGACCCAGATAGTTCCCGTGTTATCTCTCAGTTCGAAAAGCGCGAGCTCAACAGCCTCTCCTGCAGTTGTCTTCACATTTCTGGTCTCGGGCTTGCTGGCTACTTCTCCTCTAACGTTGACTCTGCTCATTTCTTCCTTCAAGCTTGCTATTTCCGAAAAAATCTCTTCTGACGCAAGAGGCTCGATGTAGGTTCCAGCATCAACATGAACTTCAAGGCCTCTTTCTACTCCTTTTTTGAGTCTCGCACTGACGATCTGCAATGAATTGCTCTCTTTCAGTATCAGCTCAAGCTCATCCACTTTTTCGTTCCAGACCACAACCTGTATTTCGTCCGAGTCATCAGCTAATACAAATCGCATGACCTTGCCAGTGCTTGAATCGTGTCTCTCAAACGTGGACACGGACGAGGGGTATCTGACAATGCCTGCAATGTTCACTCTTGCGCTTTTCCTGACTCCTGCGAGCTCTTGGATTCTTGTGTTGAATGTCCTGATTGTCGGATAATTATTCGCGTCCACATCATGCGGGTCCACTTCTGCTTTGCAGTTTTCTCCGGTATGCAATTCAACGTTTCCACCAAGATCTTCCCGTGTATATCCATGCATGAAACGGACAATCTGTCCAACCCTCACGACGCCAGATTCCGTCAAGTCTGCCTTGTCATTCCACAAGACGACCCGCAGAAGACCACTTCGGTCTGCGAGAAGCACACTTGCAAACTTTCCTTTCCTGTTCCCATTAAAAGTCCTAGAAGCAAATACTGCCACAACACGGCCGACAACCGTGACATTTCCCAACCCTGGCAGCAAATCCCCAAGCAACAGCAACGGCATTGAGATCTTGTCAGCAGAAATGACACAACCAAGTTCAGCGGCCACCATCCTTAGAAGCGTCTCATCAGAAATCAGACCACCAGTCTTTTTCTTCTCCCCTTCAAGTCGCTCAAGTATCTGTTGCCTAGTCACTTCTGGACGTGCCGAAAGAATCTTGCCGAGTATTTCTTCAGCATTCATCACTGAGTCAACACTCACCGAAATCAGAAACACGCCACTATAAAACTTGCGACCAACAAGACCCCGCAAGGTGCGAACTTTTGCATCTTCAGGCGAGAACTCGTATCCAGTTAGCATACGGAAACGTTGACTACACACTTGAAATGCCTGAAGCAGTTCAGGCTGATGCGTGCGCGCAACGATAGAACGTCAAACCTAGACATGAACATAGACACGGTTCGTCGAGTATTTTCCACTGTCCATTTCCTGCTCGATCTCATGTAGAAGTAGTATACGTCTGAACGTCGGCGGATGAGTTGAGAACCAACTATTGATCGTTCTCCACGTAGATTTTGCCTCCTTCTCCATGGCCAACTCCAACTCCCGTTGATCTAGGACCCCATCATGGTCCAAATCGTACTCGTCTTTCTTGTTCATGATCTCGCTGATCTCGAGCTTAGCCTGCGCAGGGTCGCCGATGTAGAACGCTCGCACGCCAGAAGGAGGCTTAGGCGAAATCGACAGACCATACGTAATCTTTGTCAATGCGCTCTCCAAGCTGCGAGGAGAACCGGTCACATAGGCTGAATAAGCATCAGCATAGTGCTCCCTCAGCCTGCTCAAACGCATGACACACAACAAAGACACAATGTACACAACATACGATACGACTGCAGCAACGATCAAAGCCGCTCCAATGTTGCCTTCCTTGTTCCTTGAACGACTACGGCCTGAAAACCACGCAGCCTCCATCGTCCCACGTGCAATCAGAAAAGCCACCAGAGGCACAGCAGAAAGCAGGGTCATAACCACATAGTCCTTGTGCCTCAAATGGCCCAACTCATGTCCGATAACTCCCTTAACCTCAGTCTCATTCAAGTTCCTCAATAACCCTTCGTGAACAGCCAAAGTTGCAGACTTCGACGTACGTCCAAAAACAAACGCGTTAGGCGTATTATCAGGCACAGTTGCCAACCGAGGCATGGGCAAACCGCTCTTGTCAGCCAAGTCCTTAACTGTGCCCTCAAGCCACGGGTTCGCCCCAGGCGCAAGATACTTCAAACGAGTGGACGCGCGCACAACCGTAGGGCCAATCAAATACTGAAACAGAATAAACAGAATAGGCAAAGCAACAATCAACAAGACAAAATAGAACAGGTTGAAACCGCCCATGAAATATTCGACAACAACCAGCAGCGCCGCCAGAAGCGACGCAAACAGAAATGCAACTAGAAAAATCGCCGACGCCATCGCAAACTTCAATTGTCCAAGTCTAGCCATGCCACAACGCCACTCCTCTATCACAGAAAAACCTGAGCGAATTAAGTCTTTCCACAATAAACCAGAGCGCGCGCGGTGGGGCGGCAGATTCTACGCCTTCCGCGCCTCAGCCGTTTTTCACAAAGAAGACTCGTAGATGCTGCTACTGCTTAGAGGAGTAGGAAAGGTCGAAAACTTTGCCCTTCTTTTTTCCATTTGCCAGGCATGCAAAAACGCAAACGCTTCTTTTCCACGCGAACAAGTCAAAGAGTAGTGTATATATTTTCGTTTTCACAAGCTAGAGATCTATTTTGCGCGGAGAGACACTGATGACGGAAGCAGAAAAAGAGAAACCGCAACATGGTACTCAAGCCGAAAAGCAGAAACAGGCCCTTGAAAACGAAAAGAAACTCGCAGAAGACTACCTTGCTCGCCTCAAGTACGTCCAAGCGGACTTTGAGAATCTCAAGAAAAGAACGGACCGACAGCTTGCAGATACAAAAAAATACTGTACCGAACCGTTGGTAATTGAACTGCTCGAGATCGTCGACGAACTTGAAATGGCTGTGAAAGCAGGCCGTGACTCAAAGTCAGCAGAGAACCTGACGCAAGGCGTCGAGATGACTCTCAAGAAACTGAAAAAAATACTGGAAGGAGAACAAGTCTCTTCCATCGAATGCGTAGGCGAACCATTCGACCCGTCAAGACACAACGCCGTCGCAAAAATAGAAAGGGACGACGTTGACGGATGTAAAGTCGTCGAAGAAGTAAGGAAAGGATACATGATGAAGGAAAAGGTGATTAGACCGAGCGTAGTTAAGGTTGCAGTAAAACCTGTATCCAAATCACAAAAAGAGGTAAAACAGAATGAGTAACGTGAAACCTGGAGAAAAAGTCGTCGGCATAGACTTGGGAACAACAAACTCCGCGGCAGCCATCTATGAAGGAGGACGAGCCACCGTGATCCCTAGTGCTGAGGGACCGACCATGGCTGGCAAAATGTTCCCTTCAGTCGTCGCATTCACCAAAGACGGCCAACTCCTCATAGGAGAACCTGCCAAAAGACAAGCAACAGCCAACCCGGAAGGAACAATCTACGAAATAAAACGAAAAATGGGCACAGATTACAAAGTAACTCTCCAAGGAAAACAATACACGCCCCAGCAGATTAGTGCCTTCATCCTCCAAAAAATAAAGAAAGACACAGAAACGTTTCTCGGTACCACGATACGAAAAGCCGTTATTACCGTGCCAGCACACTTCAACGACAACCAACGTCAAGCTACAAAAGACGCAGGAGAAATAGCCGGTTTCGAAGTTATGAGAATAATCAACGAACCCACGGCCGCTTGTCTCGCCTATGGCGTCGACAAACTCGAAAAAGAAATGAAAATCCTCGTCTTCAGCTTCGGCGGCGGAACACACGACGTTACCATCATGGATTTTGGCAAAGGCGTCTTTCAAGTTCTCTCGACCAGTGGTGACACACAAATCGGAGGCACAGACCTGGACAAGGCCGTAGTCGACTACGTAACGGAAGAGTACAAACGACAAACAGGTACTAATCTCGAAAGCGACAGAACAGCGATGGCTAGACTCAAGGAGGCAGCTGAAAAGACCAAGATTGAACTCTCAACCCTCTTGTCCACGGACATAGACCTGCCATTCATTTACTCAGACCAAACAGGACCAAAACATCTGCACCTTACCGTGACCAGAGCCAAACTTGAAGCGCTGGGCCAGCCGATAGTTCAAAAGACAGAAGGAACCATCGTCAAAGCCCTTGAAGCTGCCAAGCTTACACCGAAGGACATAGACAAGATTATTCTCATCGGTGGAATGACCCGAATGCCCCTTGTCCAAAAGCTCGTCGAACAGATTATGGGCAAGCCAGCTGAAAGAGGCATCGACCCTATGGAATGCGTCGCAGTCGGCGCAGCCATACAAGCGGCCGTAATAACAGGCGAAGTGAAAGACCTGCTCCTATTGGACGTCACACCTTTGAGCCTCGGAGTGGAAACCTTAGGAGGCATATTTACAAGGATTCTCGAGAAAAACACCACAATCCCAACACGAAGAAGCCAAATCTTCACGACCGCAGCAGACTTCCAAAGGGCCGTGACGATCAACGTTCTTCAGGGCGAACGAGCTATGGCTTCAGACAACGTGCCGCTGGGCACTTTCAACCTAGAGGATTTACCCCCGGCACCGAGAGGCGTTCCACAGGTAGAAGTAAGTTTCGATATAGACGCAAACGGAATACTCAACGTAGCCGCCAAGGACCTAGGCACGGGAAAGCAGGCAAGAATAACCATCACGGCTAGTACCAAGCTGTCAAAAGACGAGAAAGAAAGGATGGTCAAAGATGCAGAACAATTCGTAGAACAGGACAAGAAAAAACGTGAAGAAGCCGAGATAAGAAACAACGCAGACAACCTTGTCTACACAGCAGAAAAAACGAAGAAAGACCTCGGAGACAAGGTCAACTTGGACCAGAAGAACAGGATAGACACAGCCGTATCGGAACTGAAAGACGCACTTGCCAGCAACGACTTGGAAAAAATGAGGACAAAATCAGACGAGCTTACTAAGGTGCTGCAGGAAGTCGGAACTGCTGTGTATCAGCAGGCTTCAGCCGACTACGCAAAACAGAAAGACCAACAGGGCGCAACAACCCCCCCTCCGAGCGAAGAAAAAGTAGTCGACTCAGAAGACTACAAAGTCAAATAGACACGATTTCAGCCGTTGACCCAGCCTAGGACCTGATGGTAAAAACATGGCAGAAAAGAGAGACTACTACGAAGTTCTAGGCGCGTCCAGAACTGCATCAAAAGACCAGATCAAAGACGCGTACAGAAAACTGGCCATGCAATACCATCCCGACAGGAACAAAGCGCCAGACGCAGAGGAAAGATTCAAAGAAATATCCGAAGCCTACGCCGTGCTCTCGGACGACGAAAAGCGTCGACAATACGATACGCTTGGACACGCAGGCTTCGACCAACGCTACACAAGGGAAGATATCTTCAGAGGCGCCGACTTCGACTCAATATTCAGAGACCTTGGCGGCGGCTCCGGCATCGGAGACCTATTCAGCATCTTTTTCGAGGGACGCGGATTCAGTGGACAGGAATACGGAGAAAGACAAGCACGAGGTCAAGACCTCGCCTACGACCTTGAAATAACACTCGAAGACACAGCAACAGGAGCAGAAAAAGAAATAGACGTGCCTAGAACCGAAAAATGCGACGTTTGCAGAGGAACAGGAGCATCTCCCGGCACCTCACCTCATGAATGCCCCCGATGCAGAGGAACCGGGAAGATACGAAACGTAAGAAAAGGCGGCTTTGCAACATTCGTCCAAGTCACACCCTGCCCAGCCTGCAAAGGAGAAGGTCGCATCATCGACACTCCATGCAGGAAATGCAGAGGCACGGGCCTCGTGGAAAGAGAACGAAAAATCACCGTGAGAATCCCGCCGGGCATAGACGATGGTTACCAGCTCAGACTCCAAGGCGAGGGAGAAGCACCCCCCCACGGGGGCACAACGGGAGACCTGTACGTCCAGATCCATGTTACACCTCACAGAGACTTCAGAAGAAAAGGCGATGACCTCCTCTACAACCTCAAGATAACCTATCCCCAAGCAGCCCTCGGCGCTGAAGTCCAGGTGCCCACACTCGAAGGAGCAACGACGCTCAGAATCCACCCGGGAACCCAGCCTAGAGAAATTCTTAGACTCAGGGAAAAAGGCATGCCCAGACTGAGAGGGTACGGGCGAGGAGACTTACTCGTACGGGCAGACATAACAGTCCCGGGAAAACTCACGCAAAAACAGAGAGCACTGCTTGAACAGCTAGCCGCGGAACTAGACACAAACGTGAAAATCAGAAGTCACAAACTCTTCGGATTATGAACATCCTTCATGGGCGTACTTGAGAAAAAGAGGGATGTATGTATGTTATTTGGATTCTTCAATAGACATCAAAGTGAGCGTAGCCCTGACTTTGTCCAGTCTCCTGATCCGCCATGTGATTGTTTCCTTGAGCTTCTCCATCGTGTCTGCCTTGACTTTTGCAATTATGTCATAGGTTCCATAGATGTTGAAGGCTTCTTCAACTCCGTCGAGTTTCTTCAAATTCTTCAGTACGTCAAGCTCTGACCCTAGCTCAGTGTTTATCAACAAGAACGCTGAAGGCATCAAATTCTCCTCACGTAATCTCTGTCAAGGTACATAAAATATTTTCCCACACTCGGCTGCAGAAACCATGCAGAACTGAAGGAGTCACCGAAAAGAGGATGCCTTCAGTCGGCATCGCAACTCTATCTTTCAGAAGAAAAGTTACCGATAGATAGGTGTTCCTTCCTTTGGGTCATGAATCAGTTTTCCGAAATCTTCTATCAACTTTCTGGTCAACGGTCCAGGTATGCCATCGTTTATCATTCTCTTGTTTATCTCTCGCACCGGCACAATCTCTGCCGCTGTACCTGTGAAGAAAACTTCGTCAGCATTGAATAGCTCGTAAGGCGTGATGTTCTTCTCTTTGACGTCATACCCTAGTGTTCTAGCAAGTTTCATGACTTCTGCAGCGGTTATTCCCTGCAATGCGCCTGTGTAGCTAGGCGGGGTGAACACCTTGCCGTTCTTGACTATGAATATGTTTTCCGCAACTCCCTCGCAGATGAACCCATTCTTGTCGAGGCATATTGCCTCGTCGACACCAGCGGAGTTGGCTTCGATCTTGGCCAGTATGCTGTTCAGATAGTTGAGTGATTTAATCTCGTGGGACGTAGCGTCAACAGGGTCTCTCTTCACCCAAGAAATCATCGCGGTAACTCCTTGCTCTTTTGCTTGGCTTTTGTGCAGTGATATCGTGTCGACAATTACTATGACCGTGGCTTTGGGACATTTCCGCGGGTTCAACCCCAAATCTCCGATTCCCCTTGTCACTACAAGTCGTATGTAGGAGTCCTTCAGGCCGTTCTTCCGCAACGTTTCGAGAACTATCTGAATCATTTCCTCTTTCTTTGCCGGTATCTGAAGCATTATCATATGGGCTGAACAGTAAAGCCTGTCAATGTGTTCTTTCAGTTTGAAAACTATGCCATCGTAGGCGCGAATTCCCTCGAAAATGCCGTCACCGTACAACAGTCCGTGGTCAAAAACGGAGATTTTTGCTTGTGATTTCGGGTAATACTTTCCATCTATGTAGACTTGGAACTCTTTCTCCAGCTGTAACGCCCCCAAACCCAGAAGTTAGTCTATCAAGTTAAGGTTTGATATAGCTTTTGGAAAGAACGAGCCGTTTCAACCATCGTCAACCGTGGAACTGTGGTCTCCTCGAAAGGTACTTGGGCACTGGCAACGGCTTGAACGGTTTCCCAGCAGCAATCTCTTCGAAAGTGTGCAGCAGCTCGTCAAGCTTAAGCTTACGCATTTCACCAGAGCTTCTTTCTCGCACAGGAAGGATCCCTGATTCAAGCTCCTTCTGGCCTACCACGATAGTGTATGGAACCCAGTCCATCTCAGCCTCTCGCACCTTTTTCTGCAACGTTAACGATCTGTCGTCAATGTCCACGCGAACACTGTGCTTCTCCAGCTCCTCAGCGAACCTTTCTACATCTTTTAGAAATCTGTCTGAAATCGGGATTATGCGTACTTGTGTTGGAGAAAGCCATACTGGAAGCATCGGTGCTCCGCCGTCTTGCTGTGTCTTGTAGGCCTTTTCAAGCAGAGCATACACGTCCCTTTCTATCGCCCCGCTGGGCGAACAGTGCAATATCAGCGGATAGCATTTCTCCCCCTTCTCATCAACATAAGTTATCTCGTATCTTTTAGCGTTTTCAACATCGATCTGGTCAGTGGAAAGAGCCGCGGCCTTGTTTTGATTGTCCACGAAGTTGAAATCCCATTTGAGCACGTAGTAGAAGAAACGTTCCTCCCACATTTCAACGAGAACGGGCTTGCCCAAGGTTTTCACAAGGGAAGTGATGAATTCCTTGTTCTCTTTGTAGAACTCTTTAGTGAAGCGTACTGCAACCTCATAATCATTCTTCTGTAGGCCTATTTCGTCGAGGATCTGAATGCAAAGATTGAATCTCGATATGAACTCTGTCCTAACCTGGTCCATGTCAGCACAGAAGGCGTGACAATCAGGCATGGTGAAAGCTCTTAGGCGCCTGAGGCCTACGACTTCGCCGCTTTTTTCCCGTCTGAAACTGTACCGTGTTAGCTCGTACACCTTCATGGGTAAGTGTTTATAGGAGAACTGCGCGTCGTGAACCATGAGGAATTGTCCGAAGCATGCTGCGAAGCGCAGGAAAAGTTCTTTGTCTTCAGATTTGAGGAGGTATTGTCTTGCGGGGAACCTGTTTAGATAGTCTGCCAAGCTTGGATGTTGATAGTCGTACATCACGGGAGTTTCAACTTCCATAGCTCCGTATTCACTCATCTTGGCAGTTACAAACTGTTCAAGCAAGGATTTGACGAGTCTTCCTTTGGGATACCAACGTATGTTTCCAGGGTCGCTTCCTGCCTCGTAATCTGCAATTTCCAACCTTTTCATTAGGGCCACGTGAGGAGGCATCAGTTGGCTGGCCCTCACCTTTGATATTTCATATTTTGAGAATCTTTCAAGATTCTCATGGTCTTTGAAGCTGAAGTCTTCCACGGGCGTAAGCTTTCCGTCTGGTTGGAGGATGTGCCAGAAAGATTTCAGTTTTTCTTCAGCTTTCGCGGCTTCAGAAACTTTCTCCGGTTCTTTCTCTCCCGTAGGCAAGATTTCCCGTGACTGTTCGGCCAGAGGATGCCCCTTTATTGAGATGGTGAATTGTTTGTTCCATCCGAATGGGGCGCGATGCGTCTCTATGCCTTTTTCTTTAGCGTACGCTTCCATGGCTTTGACAATTTCTAGCGCATCCGCCGGCCTGGCCAAGTTGCTGCTCAAATGTGCATATGGATAGATCAGAATACGGTTGATTTTGAGTTTTCCGAGGAACGTTTCGATTTCATCTATGGCCTTGCGGCCTACTGCTTCACTGTCGCCGTTTTCTACTGCCGTAAATAGTACAACTATTTCTTCAAGACGTTTCTCTTTTTTTTCGGCGTCTTCAGCAATGGCTATTTCTTTCTGAATAGGCTTGTACTCGATAAAGTTAGAATGAAGCTGCAGGATTCTCATAGTGTTTCTTCCTCTCGCATCTAGCCTTGATATCTCCATCTTTCAAGCTGTTTGTCTTTCTTAGTCTTCTTCTTGTATTCCTTGTAATGTTCTCTGCAGAGGTAGGCACGTTTTTCGTTGCCAACTCTTAGTCCCGCGGGTTTGACCTTGTCTGCTGAGATTGACCTCACTGCTTCTTTGCCGCAGCCCGAAACGCTGCATTTTGCTCCTTTGTCAATACGCCCCAAAGCAAACGCCTCTTAGACATCCTCAGTTTTAACCAATACAGTGTAGCTTGTTCCTTAATTTTCTTTTTCTTGCAGGCCGCGGGCTCTGTCATAGACTTCTTCTCTACTGCCAAAATATGTTGGGCCGATTCCTTCAACCACGAAAGAAGCGAGTGATGAACCAACGTATGAACTCCATGAGCAGTCTTCTCCTTGGACGTATTCGGCAAGGAACCCGCCGATGAAGGCGTCTCCGGCGCCTGTTGGGTCAACGACCACGCTGGGTTTGGCGACGGGAACTCTGTGTAGCTTGTTCTCAACAGAAACGGCGGCGCCATCCTTTCCCAGAGTCACGATGACTATCTTGACGCCCAGGTCATGCAGCGTTTTGATGGTCGAATCTAGGTCTGAAGTAGCCGTGACTGCTTCAGCTTCCAGCAGCGACGACTTGAATATGTCAATTAGCCCCAAAATGCGTTTGTCGTTCAAGGTGCCGACAGTAACAGTGCCGTCTTCGCCGTAATTCCGCACGAGCCCTTGAGGGTCTAGAGAAAGAATAGGCGCAAAATTTCGCAGTTTCTCCACAACTTCATACGAGACTTCACCATCAATAGGCGCGATATGAACCGCTTTGGCTTTCAGAGAATCAGACAAGTCTTCAACAAGAATCGGACGGGCTCTGGCCTTCAACTTCAGAACGCGTTCTGACAAGTCATCGTTGTATCTCAACTCATAACGCGTCGTCTGCGCATCCTCAACCTTGACCAGACCAGACAAATCGACGCCCTCCTGCTCCAACCACCACCTGTACGCATCAGGGAAGTCTGTCCCAACCTTTGACACGACAGACACTTTTGCATCCAAACGTCTAGCGGCAAAGGAAACGTAAGCCGTCGAGCCGCCCAGAACAGTGAAAGGTCCTTTCCTGCTTGGCAAGAGAATTGAATCTATGCTGAAATGGCCTACCGAGATGATGTCAAACAAGTGAACCTTTTGTCTCCTCCAGGCATGCCATTGCAATCGAACCCAATGAATATTCAGTTATTATCTGAATATCCCTCTACTTGGACATTTATGACTTGTGGAATAGATGTGCACATGTACTTTATGACTCCCGGTTGATGACATTCCTTTTTCCAGCGCATGATGCTGTGTCAAAGAGGTCTCGCGCGCCAGCGCTTTTCAGTTCTACACTGCCCAGTTTGGCGTGAAAACTGCGACTGCCACATC
>Ga0315285_10006383_pt1 | contig 12158 bp, 10 predicted proteins | sample YL17G09_36_MG_FD_203698 | JGI IMG/M metagenome (GOLD analysis project Ga0315285, IMG submission 203698) | Sediment microbial communities from Yellowstone Lake, YNP, Wyoming, USA - YL17G09_36 | ecosystem: Environmental > Aquatic > Freshwater > Lake > Sediment | place: USA: Wyoming | collected... | reverse complement strand
AGAGAGAGAGAGAGAGAGAGAGAGAGAAGTCTAGGTGACGCCAACAACAAAGACCAGTAAAATAAATCCTGACGCCTCTTCCTCCGCATCTCCTGCTTTGACCGCTATACCTGTTTTCCCTAAACCGATGATGAGGAAATCTCTTACTGTGATTGATTCTCCCGCTGCGAGGGTTTCAATTGTTCCCGATTTTGTTTGTCCAAAGAAAATCAATGACCCATTAAGGGTAAAAGACCACGGAATGTCGGTGAGTGTTGTTGGACCAGTGTTCGTAATGATTGCGGAGACACCGAAGCCACCGTTAATCGTTATTTCGATAGGTTCTCCCACAGCAACTCTAAGGAGCCACGCGCCATTTAAGGGTAGTTCTTCAAAATCTGTTTCTGGATGGTCATGACTGTGATGATACCATTTGCTTTTCTGTGGCTTATTTGAAGTAGCATTGGTGTCCCAAGCCATTGGTAAATCGTAGTAGTGAGTGGTGTCATATGCATAACACTTTATGACGATCCAATAATCCTTTGTTCCATCGATTATCACAGGAGTAGATAAGGTGTGTTCTTTCCATCCCTCACCATCTGCAGTTAGATTTGTGTCGTTAACGAGGAGTGTGATTGGTTCTGTTGCATTTCCTTCCCAAATTTTCGCATCGTATGTGTGATTAGAAATACTTGTATTAGTCACAACCTGATACCATGATGTTTTTACAAACCGGTACCCGTCATAGGTAGCAAGTTCCATAGGGGTTAAACGAATTGCAATAAACAGTGGTGGATAGCTAGTTCCAACGCTGGTTTCCTTACTACCATCATCATAATAAAGCCATGTCTCAGCATTCGTGTTTTGCGGTTCTGTGGGATATCCTAACCAGATTTCTTTTGTTTCGACATCAGACGCCGGGGTTGTAATATCCCTTGTATTTGCTACTGAAATCGTCGATGTTATCAGAATTGTTGCCAATAGCAAAACACTCCCTATTTTCAAAATATTTTTTCTATTTTTCATATCTTTCTGCCTCCCCTGTCAATACAGGTCATGGTTTAATAATATATCATTTCAGCATTTAAATGTTTAGAAAAGATAAAAATTCAAAATAGATAGAAATAAACCTGTATTTCACTGCGGATGAGATGGAAAGAAGAACGTATGAAATTGTAGACTGATGAGGAGGGAATCATTGTCTGTTAATGAATATCATGCCGGTAAATTGGTGTTCAAATCCCTTCCCCTGCACTTTTTTAATTAACTTAGTTGAATAGAAAATGAAATAAATCTAAAAATAATCTTTTTTACCGTGGTCGTTGGAACAGAAGGATTCGTAGCGTGGTTTGAAGCAATAATTTATAATAAAATAAGAAGAGCATGTAAAAACATTTTTTTAAAGATATTCGTCCATAGTATAGGTGTTCTATTGATGTTGGCAGGAATTTATTTTCTAATTACAACAATGCCTTCTATAACAAGCATAGCAGGTTTGTTTCTATTTTTTATAGGATTATTTGTTTTTTTGATACCAGTAGGGGTGGAGTAAAAACCTAATTACACTCATTGTTTTTGTGCGAATCAATAAAAAATACAACGCCTAGCGAGAGATTGTTGGCAGTACTTAATACTACCAACTGCTCCCCCAATGGACTAACAAGAGATATTAAATACCTTTGTTAATCCAACTAGGCATGTTATTATCTGTCATTCCTTATATTTATATTTTTCCTTGTTTTAACCCGATTTTTACTGATTTCCTTTGTTTTTTCCTTCCTTCTGCTCGGAACTAAAGAACGGGTAATAAATGTTAAAGCGTCAGAAAAGATGTAATTATATAGTGACAAAACAGAAGCATTAACACGGTTTTAAGACTCATATTACATAAATCCGATTATCGGGAGTCATCCACAATAATCTCTGAACACAGACCAACCACCCGTGCTTGAGCGGTCGGCATTACACCTGTTAATAAATATAGGAACTTAATCGCGAAGTCTTTCAATATCATCATATAGAAGGTAGGACCATATCCTTTAAATCCATACAATCCAATATGCGCGGGGTATACGATATCTTGTTTTTCACCATTAACAAAAAACACTGAACCAGGATCAAAATGCCAGTCAATATCTAGAGGATACCATAATAACCACAACGGTAGCAGATGGAAAAGTGTAAACAATCTACCACCTCCTCCATTACTTGGTCCCATAGCAGTAACTGTATAGGGTCCTTCTTCTTTGGGGTAGAGAATATGTTCACCAGACACCATAGGAAGAGATACCAGCATCAAAAGACAGATAATACCAATAATAAACCCTTTTTTTAAAATTTTGTTCATGATTCATTTCCTCCTTATGTAATGCTAATGCATATCATGTATTTATATTTATGTTTAAAACAATGCAAAAGCAGAAGCATTGACACGGTTTTAAGACACTCAATGGTTTGTGTGAATCAAAATAATAAAAAAGAAAAAAAGAGTCTCTTCCGTGACCTATGAATTATCATAGAAGAGAGAGACTAAAATAGTTGTATTAAATTTTTTAGAGTTCGTATTTGTTTTTTTATGGTACTTGTAGTTGTTCACTGGTTTCCACGTTTGAATATGGGTCGTAGGTCCAACCTGTTTTTACAACGTTAGTTACTGTTGACATATATGTTCCTGTTTTTTTGGTTGAGCCGTACATAAAGGTTACTGTGCCGTCGCTACCAGTTATGCCGTTGTATGGTACTTTGCTGATATCTGGGAGTGTTGTTTCGATGTATACCGTGGCTCCATTTATTGGGTTGTTGCTGCTGTTGTCTACTATTTTGACTGTTGTATATATCTTGTAGTTGTTGCCCGTCTTCGTGTACCACATGTCGATGCTGTAGACATGCATAACATTACTTGGAGCAGAAGCTGTGGTAAAGGTATAGTATGCGCTGTTGTTGTTATCTATGGCTGTGTTGAATTTTATGTCAGTGGATTGTACTTCATAGTAATATGTTGTTTCTGGTAGTAAATCTGTGAGTGTTATAGTATGAAATGTTACCATGGAAGAATCAGATTTTGTGCTGGCAGGTGGTGTTGTTGTACCATATTTTACTTTGCTGTTGCTTGGTTCGTCAGTATCCCAGATGATCCTTGCACTATTGTATGTTATATCGCTGCTGGCAACATTACTGATAACGGGTGGTGTCGTATCAGGTTCTGAAATTGCCTCTATGTACATGTGATCAATATAAATCGTGTCTAAGAATCTATTACCCTTTGTTCGATCCCCATCTTTTACTCTTATGTAGACTGTACCTGAGAGTGTGTCAGGTAATGTGAATGTCTGAAAGATATTATTATCGGTTGTTTTAGTAACTGTTACCATGTCTGTGTAAGTTGTGTCATCTGTGGAGTAAGCAAATATAAAATCATCTCCCTCAGAATTAACCGTATGATAGGCTTCTAGATAGAAGACATATGATTCGTAGCCACCTGTGACATCAATAGTCCATTTATGCTCCAAGTAGCTATAACGGTTAGATGGTTTTCCACTACTCTCCATCTCCGTGACACCCTCATAGACATTATCTGAATCCCTTGTGGCGGTGTAATCATTTATGATACCATTGTTCGTCACAGGAATATCCTGATTTGCATAGAAAATCTCATATAGAGCAATTAGAAATTCATCCCAAAAGGTATTCTGTGAAAAATCTAATTCGTAATCAGGGTCAGCATATCTTGAATCATAACTATAGTTAGATGGATCCGGAAAGTAAATTGTTAGACCATTGGCATCAGGATACTCATTCCCATGACATTCTGCTATAACCACCTCAGACACACAATTCTTAACATTTTCTAAATGTTGACAGATGGATTGATTTGTTTCAACAAGTAGACATTCCTCCGCAAAATCATATGTATCTATACAGTATCCACTACCAAAGGATTGCACATTACCATAAGCACTCCAGACGTTACCAAATGATTCATTGAAATTATTGATAAAATCGTGAGCAATAGTATCAAGAGAATTCGCTAATTCTTCAATTTTGTCAGTCCTAATAGCACTCATAGTAATACTATCTGGCCATTGAGTATTGTTCGTAATTAATTGAATAATTTGTTCTCCTATTCCAATGTTAGAAAGATCCGGGTCGTTATTCAACATATTACAAATACCTGCAATAGTTCCGTACCACCAATAGCCATATCCACTGTTCGCTTCACTTCCAATATAAACATCGACACAATCTCTTAATTCATACGCTGATTCTAATGCTCCCATCAGACATGGAGCTGTAAAACATATGATATCTACTCCATTTGTATTTGTAAGAGCCTGCTGCATGTCATTCATGGTTAACCAGCCATTATCTGTAACATCAGAACAGGCTCCTCTCCATCCGCCACCATGATCATACATGGAGAGAATATACCTAGTTGCTGGATAATTGGTCTTACCATATTCTAAAAAATCCTGCAATGTCTGAGAATCACCCATATCAACTTCTCCCCATTCCTCAAGAAGAACATGTTCATGGTTTTCATTGATGTACCAAATTTTTGCTGGACCATAATTTGTATCCTGCAAGACAATTACATCAAGATGTTCACCTGAATATGCCTCTTTTGCGAAGTCCTCTAGAGGATCATATGCACTATAAAAATCGGCATCATCATAAAATAACCAAGTCCAATTTTTACCCGTAAATATTGGGGGTATATCTGCGGTAGCAGCATAGCTGTTATCTTTTGCATCCAGCTGATTAATTTGATAGTTCAATTCTGCGTCCATATAGGTATTACAAATTGACATTACACTTGCTCCAATAAATAGGGCTATAATTCCTATTACTAACTGTTTTCTAAAATTTTTCTTTTCCATGTATTTTTTCCTCCTTCACTTTCCTACCGTCATCCCACAAAAAACAGTCTTCCCTTTACCTGACTTTCCGTATAACAAGCCTGTTCCTCCTTGGCATTTGTTATCCTGTAGCTTGATATAAATGTTTGGAAAAGATAAAAATTAGAATTAAATACTAAAAATAGATGAGTTTTAATATGACGGATAATAATCCAATTCCTTTAGAGGAAGCAATTAAGCTATGTAAAAAATATAAAGATGAACATAAAGTTCGATTATTTAGTCAATGTTGGGGATGTTTAAAATTTTCAAAGGAAGAATCAACGAAGATGTGTTTTTATAAACCTCCAGATAATCGTGGCTGTAAATTTGTTAACCAATTATTTGATACATATCCTATTGAGGACAAGCATTAACACATGCTAATGCTTGAAACCAGAACGGATCGGAAAGTCTACGAAGAAATTCATCGGTTCCGTACTCATACACAATGACTTCGCCAATCCCCTTAGATAGTGCAACCATCCGTTTGAATAACCAGCGTGGTGCTTTCCCTGGATGAAGAGGAAGGTTGGCGACTCCTGTTTTTGGCATACTTCATTCATTCTATGGGTAGAAGCGCCTATAAGCTTTCATTCGAGGTCAATGAAAGTATAAGTTCCCAGATAAACGGTAAGGTATAAAAAACGATGCTGATTCTCAAACCACTACTATTCGAAGAACTATTAAATGGTGAAATGACAATGGGGAAGCAAGACTTTCAAGAATATATAAAAAGATTTGATGGGTATTTGAAGAAATACATCCCATCAAAAGATGCCTGGACTCCGGTCGATGATGCGTTATTTACACCACATGATCTTTTCCGCATCCCAATAAAAGAAGCACAAGAAATGCAATTGAAATCCATCAAATACACATTTCTCCATCAGTATACCAATAACAAATTCTATCAGAATTTCTGCAAAGAACGCAACTTCTCACCAAATGATATCAAAACACTCGATGATCTTGATAAAATTCCTCTCATCCCTGATAACTTCTTCAAAGATTATCCAACTGGAAAAGACTTTGCCTTATGGCTTGGAAACATCTTCACAGGACCTCTTCCACGTATCGTCATTAAAGAATCAAACCCAACCTACGACGAAGTGATAAACGCGTTCAACAATGCAGGGATGACGGTCTCATATAGCAGTGGTACTAGTGGACGTCATACCTTCATACCACGCGACCAACGAACCTTTTTTATCTCAGAATATGCAGCCGCAAAATCAGTGATTAGTATGATATATCCGTTGTGGGACTACCATATGCATGGATATTTACTCATGCCAAATCCAAAAAAGACAAATGTGTACGCAGGAAAAGTCTGCACTATCTATTTCGATGCCATTCAGGACGTTCGCGTTGCGATTGATAGAGACATCACCACAGAGCTAATCCAGATGACGATGACCGATCAGAAAGGAGTGAAAAGCAAAATTGTGAAATATTTTGCGAAACGCGAATTAGAAAAAATGATAGATGAAATCATCCGCTGGCTTGAATCCCATGAAAAAACCAATGAAAAAATCGCACTTGTTGGCGCCCCGTTTATTCTCTCTTTTGTGATGAAAAAGTTGCAGAAAGAAGGACGAGGTTTTGATTTCAGTGAACGAGGAGGGGTTGTGACCGGTGGTGGTTGGAAGGCGTACGAAGGAGTCCGTGTCCCGGTCTCTGACTTCCGAAAACAAGTTGAGAAAGTACTCGGCATACCTGAGAAATATTGCCTTGATATCTATGGTATGGTTGAGGGGAACGGCTGGATGGTACACTGCCCGGAAGGGCACTACCTTCACTCGCCTTATTCATACTATAAACCCTTAGTCCTTGATTCCGAATACAAACCAGTTGGGTACGGCGAATGGGGAAGGTTCGCGTTCCTGGACGCTGCCGCATTCAGCTACCCTGGATTCATCATGTCCGGTGATAAGGTTCGAATGCTCGAACACTGTCCTGTCTGTGACCGCCCAGGACCAGTGCTCGAACCAGAGATTCAACGAGCATCGGGCGAGGAGATTCGTGGATGTGCAGAGGAAGTCCGTCGGATGCTTTCTGCAGATCTGGGAAAAGAAACATAAATTTACAGAAACTATGAAATGAACAGACTTATAATAAAAGAACGAAAATGAGAGAAGAGTGGTTTATTAAGAAAAGATAATATGCTCCGAGTCTTTCTGGGAGGCAATAGCATGGTCAGTTTTCGAGAAATGAAAGACAAGGGATACATCCCACAAAAAACCTATCTGAAGCTGATGATTGGTGGGGGTCTTTCACTTAGTAAAGTTTTACTCACTAGCCCAGGTGATTTGAAAAAACTCCGGGTGATTCATGGTTCTGAGGAACGATTCATCAGACCAAAACGACTGTATGAACTACCACCGTTTGAAGAAGGAATGAAGTGCGCTATTTCTGATGAGAAATATCTCAGACCAACACTTCATTGCAACCCATGTGCCCCTGAGGTTGTCGCCCTTGCCCACAAGCTTGGTGCATTCAAGAAATCCGAGTATGAGTTTGCAAAAGCAGCATTTGAGTTTACAAAAGAGAATCTGGACCTTGAGATCTGTCCCATGGACGGTGTCGAGAAAACCATTCGAAGAGGAACGGGCACCTGTTTTCATCTTATTTCTGTTTTTATCGCACTATGTCGGTGCGCCGGGATAAAGGCTCGATACAAGATGTTTGCAATGAACATGATAAAAACCTGGTACGATGCCCTCGTAGGTGCTGACCAACTCGTGAAAAAATGGTACGACTCGATGGGATACTTCATGATCGAAGGTGAAGGTGAGGCATACATCGACGGAAAGTGGGTGGTCGCCCATGTTGGCCCCACTGCGGAGCGACAAGCAGCAGCAGGTATCCCTATCACGAAGTTCGGGGAGGATTCTCTTGGTGTCTGGTTCTTTGCAATCCCTGGTACAATCATGTATATGGAATCAATCCCCTACGGATTAGGCGGAGCTACGAATATCTTGAAAAAGATTGCCCCAGGGTCCATGGAACGGGTTAACATCAGTATTCAGCATCAAAATCGAATGGGAAAAAAAATAATTGAAGATACCGGGAGCAAGGAGTCATACGATGCTCTTGCGCGGAAAAAACTCGGACCAAAGGCACCAACCATTGACTTATCGAAGAAAAAAGAGATCATCTTTGGGGAGTGAATGGGATATGGATCTAACAGTAAAGAAAAAAATCGGCGGTTCTATGAATCAACAAACCAGACATTATATCATTTACCTCATCATTTTTATGGGAATGATCGCGATTATGGATCAATACCTCTCGTTTATCGAGACAACTGCGATTCCAAACGTGCTACGAGATTATTCTGTTACCGATGTTCAGTATTCCTGGTGGAAGGCACTCTATTTTATTCCAACGTTTTTAATTTTCCTGCTAAACGGACTCACTGATATTATAGGAAGAAAAAATTCTTTGCTTATTCTGATTTTATTGTTCGGAAGCGCGTCACTTGGAATCGTCTATGCGACACCATCATTTCATCTCTATATGATATTCTTTGCAATCATAACATTTGCTACCGTATCGAACATGTGGACAATCCCAATTAGCGAGGAAGCACCAGCGGAGAAACGTGCGAAATACGTCTCCCTCGTTTATTTCATGAGTTTGATTCCCCTTCAGGCGATAATCCCACCGGTACTCTCCCGATTAGGACTCAGCTGGAAATGGATATATGGCATCATGTTCCTGTTTATGATGCCGGTGCTTGTCATGTGGTTGTTCATGAAGGAGACAAAACGATATGAAGTGATTAAAGAGGGACGCAAACTAGGGATACGAAAGAAGCATTTCTACGGCATTGGTGTCATCAATCGAAGTGACATCAAATATATCTTGTTCTCTGCAGTAATATGGATGTGCTGGCTGGTTGTTTCGATGTTTGTTGTGTGGGCCGGGCATTATTTCATGGACATCCATGGATATACTCTTGATCACTGGTCATTGATCTTGCTTGGCAGCCTTCTTCTTATGATGGCGGGTGCAGTTGTTGGCGGTTGGACAATGGATAAAATGGGTAGAAAAACCGGTTTGCTCATTGGATGCGCGGGACTTGGGCTGTTCGTTGGACTCATTGGGTTAACCCCTGTCTCTGTTGCGAGGGGTATTACGATTATCGCCGGGTTTTTCCTTGGGTTTTCTTATACCTGGATTATTGTCTATATCCCTGAGATTTTCCCAACAGAGCGACGGGGAACCTGTATGGGATGGACAACTACGACGGCACGTGTCTCGTATGTCGCTGGACCAGCGCTTGCTGCCATTATGCTGACCGTGTCCCCGTCCATGGAATGGTTTTGGGCAGTAGGAGGACTCCTGATGATCATCCCAATTATCCTTGTTTTTCTCTTCCATCCCTATGAAACAAAAACAAAAGAGCTTGAGGTAATCGAAGCGCAACGATAAATGGTTTTGTTTTGTCATCCTTTGCTATAAAAGATTCAACGCGGGGACGAAAAAGTGATGTATGATGGGGGTTTTTAAGCTTTTTAGCGGACTTCAAAAAGGTGGGTAATTCAGAAAATCGGTATGGGTTGTACAACAAGTCCTTTATAGCGCGGACAACAACAATACTTGTTGAGGTAACCCTATGAAAACGATCTTGCGAAGAAAAGATGACACAAGTATTTTTTGTCCACCTGTACGTCAACGTCATGCCACCTTCACCGTAAAAACGAAAGTCATCGAATTAACCGTCGCGTGTACCCTGCTTGTGGTTGGACTTTTTATCATGACCATTGCACAATGAACAGGATTATGAATTGTATATAAAGCAACACCTGGTTTTTCTCCCATTTTTTCGAAATCCATATAAAAGAGAAGTACCTAATAAGAACATAAAGACAGCTAAAAAATATAGGATTGTAAGTGCATGATCAGTGTCAAAGTTTACAAACAAGGTAATGACCTTGTCATCGGTGCATGCGACGAACATCTCCTAGGGAAGAAATTCAGGGATGGAAAATTTCAGATCGATGTCGCAAAACATTTCTACGACGGTGAACGAATCGATACAAAAACATTGAAAAAATTTCTCCTTGATGCAACGATTGCGAACCTCGTCGGGAAAGAAACCGTGAAATGTGCACTTGACCTTGGACTAGTTGACCCAGCGTATATCCTAAAAATCAAGGGAGTCCCTCATGCACAGATTGTCCAAATGCTCTGAGATCTATACGTTCTTTTTTCGTAGTTCATTGATTTTTTCAATCATGTTTTCGTAGTGCGTCCCCATCCAATAATACTTGATACACACGGGGCAGAACCAGAACACATCCCTGGTTTCGAACACTTTTGGCGGAACATGAGCTTTGATATCTTTTTTTCCCACTGAGATAAGAGGAGTATTACATATCGTACATCGAGTTAAAATTTTTTTAGCATCAATCGGTATGGTGGTCAGAACCCGCGCTAATTGGTCATGAAGGTCCGTCGTTTGAATCTCTAGAACCTCCAGTTTTACTTTTTTTCCTCGAATAATTAATTCTTTGTCACGGGAGATAAGAAGGCGTTTCTCACGTTTCGCTAACTGAAGTATGAGGTCATCGTCGGTGGTTGCATCTGGATATAAGGTATCAAATCCGAAAATCCGAAGCCATTTCGCAAGCGAGCCAAGCATATGATCGCAGAGGAGTTTCATTTGAATATTCTGTATAGGATTGGAGGATTTGTGTTTTTGTGTCGTTGGAATATACATCAGTTTTTAGAGGAATCTGCGAACATCGATCATATCTGCACTGGGGTTCCCTGCGTAATCATACGCCACGACAATAATCGTATGTTTATGTTTCAAGAGTGACCCATGGGTCCACGTCCAGCTGTAGGGTGCCTGGGTATCGTTAAATTCTGGTTGTATCACATCATCGATGTAGAATTCGACTTTTTCAACACCGGTTTGCGCATCAGATGCCTCTACCTCAATTGTGATATCTCCAATAAGGAGTGTGCGTTGTCGAAACAGCCAGGGGAACAAGCGGAGGTCTCTGAGATACAACCCGTTTTGTGGTGACAGAATCTTAACCGCCGGTGGAATAGTATCTTCGTTCGCGTAGGGCGCCATCAGAGGATATCGGTCGGTGTTGATCCCATCAGGGATCACATAGGGTGTATCGCCGATACCATCTCCATCGGCATCAGAACCAGTGTAATCATCCCAGTAGTTCCCTCCAGAAGGATACCCGTCATCCCATACATTGGTCGCATCATCATATGCCTGATAGCGGTTTGTCTGGAAGGTATTATGATAGATGTAATTGTTAGATGCTTCGGAAATCCCAATGCCTGCGTAGAAGTTATCAGAAATGGTGTTTTCAAAGATACGGGTGCCCTTGCACCCAGATTTCAGGGTAATCCCGTTCCATCCATTGTTCATGATCTCATTGTGGGCAATCGTCGTATCCTCAGCAGAATGTTTCAGTATGATCCCCTGGAAATTATCATAGAGTATATTACTAATGATAGAACAGTTCTTGCCTATTACCACGATACCAGTATTTTGTTCCTCGACTCCGCTGTGTTGAATCAGAAACCCTTGAAGGGAAACATTACTGGCACAGATAATTACCACATCACCGGTGTCTCTGCCGTCGATAATCGTCTCATGGCGGTCTTCCCCTTGGAGGAGCAGTGATTTGTAAATCGATAGATGTTCGTAATACTCCCCGTTTTTCACGATGATCACATGACCATCCTGAGTATCATAATCACTGATAGCTCCTTGGATCGTCAGGAAAATTTCTTCAGTATTTTCATTAAGCACGGAGCCATATGGGTGAATGAGCGGATAGTGATCAGCTGAGCTGTTCCCAGTTGGATACGGAATTTCTCCAATACCGTCCTCGTCGTCATCCGTACCGGTGTAATCACTCCAGTAGTTCCCACCAGCAGGATACCCGTCATCCCATGCGCTGCCCGCGATGACATCGAACGCCTGGTAGGTGTTCTCAAGAATGTTGTTATGATAAATCGTGTTGCTTTCCCCCAGCACATAGATGCCGAAGTAAGAGTTCTGTTGAATATTATTCTCTATGATGATGTTATACTGCGTATGAATCATGACGCCTGCATCATTTGGATAACTCCCGCCGCGAGTAATCGTAAAACCACTCAGGGTGACACCTTCAGCGGTGATTCGTACCACAGTCCCAGAATCCTCGGTGTCGATAATGGTGGTGTCCTTGTTTTCACCAACGAGTGTGATTGAGACGAACACATCAACGTGTTCATGATAGATTCCGCTGAACACATACA
>Ga0315285_10006382_pt1 | contig 12159 bp, 11 predicted proteins | sample YL17G09_36_MG_FD_203698 | JGI IMG/M metagenome (GOLD analysis project Ga0315285, IMG submission 203698) | Sediment microbial communities from Yellowstone Lake, YNP, Wyoming, USA - YL17G09_36 | ecosystem: Environmental > Aquatic > Freshwater > Lake > Sediment | place: USA: Wyoming | collected... | reverse complement strand
AGAAATTTCACCCCGGGATTCATCCCCCCGGACGATTGCGGCCCCAGGGAGGGCGGGCTAAGATTCGCCCGGACGACGAAGATGACAAACCTTTCGATTTCCCGCCCGGCTTCGGATATAATCAGGAGCACCTGGTTTGTGATCTTCGCAAAAGCTTAGCATTTCTTCACAATTGAGATAGACGGATTTTGTCAACGGCGGTAGCCTGTTCCATATTTCTCCTTAATGATGACTCCCTTAAGAATTACTGGTTCCGAACGATCCTTTCCCTTGGAGATCAGGGGGGGGCTCATCGCCAGGAATACGCTCCTGAATATCTTCGGCAACGGCCTGCCCTTGGTAGTCGGGGTCTTGACGATCCCATTCATCGTTCGCTGGCTTGGGACGGACAGGTTCGGGGTCCTATCGCTGGCCTGGGTTGTCGTCGGGTACTTTAGCTTTTTTGATCTGGGGCTGGGCCGGGCGACAACAAAATTTATCGCTGAAGCCTTAGGCAAGGGGGAAATAGAAAAAATCCCAGGCTTTTTCTGGACTTCCGTGTACTTTCAGACTTTTCTAGGCGTTGTTGGCGCCATCACTCTGTGGCTTCTGACGCCTCTCCTTGTCAGCAGGATCCTGAATATCCCTCCTGCCCTCATGGTGGATACTCGAGCGACTTTCATCCTTTTAGCACTCTCCCTTCCCGTTGTCTTGGTTTCAGCCTCGTTTCGGGGTATTTTGGAGGCAAGTCAGAGATTCGACTTGGTCAATCTGGTAAAGATTCCATCCAGTATCGTGAACTACGTCCTGCCCGTTGTGGGAATACTGGTTGGATTTGGGCTTCCGGGGATTATGATTTCGTTAGTCGCTTCGAGGGGACTGACGCTTCTGGCCTGGGCTTGGCTTACTCTCAAAGTCTTTCCCCTTCTCAAGGCCCGGTTAAAAACTGATCGACATTCGGTCAAGCCCTTAATGAGCTTTGGCGGGTGGGTGACTATCTCCAACCTGGTGGGCCCGATCCTCGTCTATTTGGATCGTTTCTTTATCGGATCCTTAATCACCATAGCAGCGGTTGGTTTTTATTCGGCTCCCTATGAATTTGTCATGCGCTTGGGGATTATTCCGAGCAGCCTCCTGATGACGCTCTTCCCCACGTTCAGCACATTGGGCGGGGGAGCAGACCAGCGGAAAGCTGAGATTCTGTTCGGTCGGTCTGTCAAGTATCTTCTCATCGCCATGGGCTTTATTGTGGTTCTTCTGATCTTGACGGCCAAGATCTTTCTTGGGATTTGGCTTGGTGAAGAGTTTCTGCGAAACAGCCTTCTCGTTTTCCAGATCTTATCGATCGGATTTCTTTCCAATACACTGGCAAACGTACCTTTCGGTTACATTCAAGGGATGGGAAGAGCCGATATTACCGCAAAATTTCATTTAATTGAACTAGTCTTTTATGTTCCATTGACATGGATTTTGGTTAAAAGCTGGGGGATTAACGGGGCCGCGCTTTCCTGGACCATCAGGAATACTGTCGATATGGGACTTTTATTCTGGGCGTCAAGTCGGATAGGAGGCATGCGGCTTTCCATTTTCGTCGATAACCGCATCATCCAGATCGCCTGCCTTTTAGGGGCCCTCGCCGCCGGCGGAGCCCTGTCGATCCGGACCTCTTGGTGGGCATACAGCCTCGCTCTGTTGACATCAAGCTTTTTAGCGGTCATTTGGCTGTTCGTTTTCGAGGATAGTGAACGGATCTGGATCAAGGAGACCCTGAGTCATCTCCTTGCGAAAAGAAGCGTCGGCACATGATTGATCGAGCGGGAATCCAAGCCGAAGAGGTGAATGTCTGCATCCTGTGTGGCCACGGGGGTTGCTGGCTTCATCGGGGGCTTGAGGACCTTATCTTCGGAATCCAAGGGCGATGGGATTTTATGCGCTGCCCCAAGTGCGGCCTCGTATGGCTGACGCCGCGTCCGACCCCCGAGCACGTCGCCCGGCTCTATGACCGATATTACACCCATGATATGCCCTCGCCTTCCCGACGAGCCCCGTCCTTAATAGCCCGTTGTCGCCGGCGTGCCGGAGAAAACGTGCTCTTTGCCCGCTTTGGTTATGCCTTTCCCGGTCGGGGCTGGATCGACCAGATAATGGGATGGATGCTTTCATGGATTCCCACCTTTCGGGAAAGAATGGGGCGACGAATCATATGGCTGAACGGACAAAAAAACGGTCGGCTGCTCGATGTCGGGTGCGGAAACGGGGAATTTTTGGCCTATATGCGAAGCCTAGGGTGGGATGTCTTTGGGGTTGAGCCAGACGAGGCCGCGGTTAGAGCGGCCCGGGATCGCTTCGACCTGGTAATTTATCATGGTACGTTAGAAACGGTCCAACTTCCCGAGGCTTTCTTCGATTCCGTGATCATGAACCATGCCATTGAGCATGTCCCCGATCCCATCGAGACAATGAGAAAATGTCATGCCCTTCTCAAGCCCGAAGGAAGAATCCATCTGCTGACACCGAACACTGACAGCCTCGGGCATCGCCTGTTCGGGATTTCTTGGCGAGGGCTTGAGCCTCCCAGGCATTATCATCTCTTCACGGCCGATACGTTGAAACGCTGCCTGAGGTTGGCGGGCCTCACGATTGATTCCGTCCGGTCGATCGCAGGAGGAGCCAAAATATTTTGGCGAGAAAGCCGCTATCTTGAACGAATAAGTAGGGGGAAGGAGGGCTCGGATAAGGTCCCAACCCTGAGACAGAGACTGGAAGATTCTTTCTGGCAATCCCTTGAACGCCTGTTGTCCGTGTTCCATCCCGTGGGGGAAGAAATCGTCTTGACGGCTCATAAAAAAAGCCTGACGGAGAAGCGTTGAACAAGAATGCCGGAGAGTCCCACGGGCCTTGGCCTCCAGTGGCAGTCATTATCCTTAATTGGAACACGTGGTCGGAGACCCTGGAGTGCCTGGAATCTCTCCAGCGGCTGAACTACCCCAATTTCCGATTGATTCTTATCGACAACGGCTCCACCGGAGATTCCGTCGATCAGGTCAAAGCCTGGTGCGAAGGGAAGATCCCGATAAATACAAAGTTCGTCCGCTTCTCTTCGGACCTGAAACCCGTCAATTATGTCGAGTATACCCGGACGATCGCCGAGGTCGGTGGAGATCGGCATATGGAATCCGGATTGGCGGGCCTTCCCTCCAACCGAGGCTTGATCATAATCCGGAGCTCCGAGAATCTAGGCTTTTCCGGAGGAAGCAACATCGGGCTTCGTTATGCCCATCGTCGCGGCTTTCCGTATTCATGGCTGATTAATAATGACGTGGTCGTGGATGGAAACGCCTTGGCCGCGATGGTGGAGTTGTTCCGGAACGACGACCAGGCGGGGATGGTGGGGTCCAAAATCCTCTATTATGAACGGCCAGACGTCGTTCAGTGGATTGGAAGCGATCGAATTCTGAACTTGATGGACAAAAATCTGAGAGCCGGGAATGTCTGCGGCAATTCCGTGCGTGTCAAATGGCTCGGAGCGGCCAGCCTAATGGTTAGAAACCGCGTCATCAGCGAGATTGGATTCTTAGACGAGGCCTATTTTTTGTATGGAGAGGACAAGGATTGGTGCCATAGGGCTTATCGGAAGGGATGGATGCTATACTGTGCCCTGAACAGCGTCGTCTGGCATAGAGGGGGGGCCAGTTCATGCCCGGACAGCGGGCCAGGCGGCATCTTCGACATGCTAAGGTCCCACGGGTCGCTCCCTACCAGGTCGCTCCAAGCGGACTATTATGACTCTCGGAACAGCATGTTTTGGGCGAAACGCACGTACCCGCTTTTTTTCCCCATCTACCTGGTCGGCCGGACCGGATACTTGATCGCCCGGATGATCGTCCATGATCGCCACAGGGTCCATCGCACTCGTGCCATCCTCAGGGGAGTATGGCATGGTTTCATCGGAAAAACGGGGAGGATTTTGAATCCCTCATGAGGGGTCCGTTGCCGTCCGTGGCACGGAGGATATACGGCCATGCACGGATTCAATAATCGGCTGGCGATCATTATCCCGACCAAGGACAGGCCTGCTGAACTTGCCCAGAGCTTGAAGGGCCTTTCCGGGCAGTCTGTCTTGCCGCTCCAGATAGTTATTGTGGACGGAGGCGAGTCGCCGGTCCTCGAGATCCTGACCGGCTTTTCCGGCCTGAACATGACCTATCTTCGGAGTCGCCCTGCAACGGCATCCGGACAGAGAAACAAGGGGTTGAAAGCCGTCGATGCTGGCATCGATTTTGTCGGCTTTCTCGACGATGATGTCAAATTGCCCGAGAACGCGATCGAAGCGATGATGGACTTCTGGAAGGATGCCGCGGATTCGGTCGGAGGCGCGGCCTTCAACCTCGTCAACATTCCTCGGCACACGAAGGTTCGTTTCGAGTCTTCGTCGTTCGCGGAAAGACTCGGCCTTTACAGCGCCAAGCCGGGGGAGTTGCTCTCCTCGGGCTTCCACACGATGATCGACCGTGTCGATCGATTACGACATGTCCGATGGCTGCCTGGCGGCGCTTCGGTCTGGCGAAAGGCCGCGTTGGGGAACGACCCTTTTGATGAGCGACTGGGAGCCTATAGTTATTTGGAAGATATTGACCTGAGCTACAGGGTCGGCAAGGAATTTGAATTCTTCGTGATCCCCGAAGCAAAGTACTATCACCATGAAGCTTCGAACAGCAGGATCAACAGGTATCGCTATGGCCAGAAGGTGGTCGTCAATCGCCTATATTTCGTCCGCAAACATAAGGAATTTTCCCTGTGGAAATGCTATATCGCGTTACTGGTTAGGTTTGGAATCACTCTGGCCCGGGCCTTGAGGCGCCGGAACGCCGAGGAATTCCAGTTGGCCTTGGGAAACGTTATCGGCTTTGCCAAGTCCTTTATTCTTTCCAAGGACGAAATCAGGAACCTAGGATGACAGAGATCGACATTTTGGGGGCCGTATGGTCGAAGATCGTCGGGAGCGCTCGATTATGGCGGACATGAGAACGGTGGTGGTCTCTCTCTATCAATCCTATCCGCCTTCTAGTGGTGCCGCCTCCGTCGCCTTCAACGTGGCTAAACATCTTGGGGGAAAGAAATACCTCGTCCAATTAAGCGAAGGCGGTCCTGACGAGATAATCGATGGAGGCGTGCATCTTATCCATATCAAGAATCCGTTGAAGCCCAGAATTCGGAAAGCATTGAGCCTGGTTGCGAATTTCTCCGTGATCGTGAAACGGATCGAGGAGATCGGCCCCGAGATTGTCTTCATCGAAGGATCCTCCTGGGCGTTCTATCACTTGGTATTGTTCGCCCTCATCAAGCGGCGGGGCCTCCCTTCGCGCGTCTGCTACCATACGCATAACGTCGATTTTCTTTTGAGGAAGCAAACGAATAACCCTCTTGTCGCCCTCCTGTCGCGCTGGTCGGAGAATCAATTGCTGAAAAGGTGCGACCTCTCTTTTGCCGTGTCCGAGGCGGACGCCTCCCAATTCCATAGGATTTATCGAACGAAACCCCGGATCCTGCCCAACGGAGTCGACATCGAAAGATTCCGGGGGGTTGCCGAAAGCCGGATCCAGGAAGTAAAGGCCAAGTATCGCTTGAATAGCCCGATCGTCCTATTCATGGGACTGTCCGAATATCCGCCGAACAAAGAGGCTGTCGATTTTCTCGTTCTCGAGGTCTTCCCCGAAGTTGTTCGGAAGTCCCCGGGCGCGCAGCTCGCTGTGATCGGAGGAAAGATTGGTCATCAACGGGAATGGCTGATCAATCCGGGAAGCCTTCCCTGCGAAGAGGTTCCCCCTTTTATCAAGGCATGCGACGTCTGCGTCGCCCCGATCTTCTCAGGGTCAGGCACACGGTTAAAGATTCTGGAATACATGGCCGCCGAGCGCCCTGTCATCTCGTCCCCCAAGGGGATCGAAGGTTTAGACCTGGAGGACGGCCGGAACGTCTTGATTGCCAGCGGCCCCGATGAATTCTCCGCCTGTATTCTCTCGATCCTCTCCGATGGCGCAAAAGCTCGACGAGTGGCAAAGGAAGGCCTTCGGGCCGTCCAGGAGAAATTCACGTGGCCTCACATAATGGACATATTCAAAGGATACCTAGCTGACCTCCAAGAGCGAGACAGGGGAAGAACATGAGGTTGAGGATCGGCGGTCGTTCCCGGAGGTGGCTGCGATGGCTGACCTACCAGAAATCCTTGGTTCGCGTGGCCCGCGCTCTGCGGGTCAACCTGCTCTTCAGGGATCTCTATTGCCGTGCGGTTTCTCCGGCCGATCATATCATACGCATCACCTTCGAGGGTGTCCAGGCGAGCTTTCAAGTCCATTCGCCGCTTGAGCTCCGGATTATCGAAGCGCCGCTCGAAAAGGGCATGGGAGAATATTTCGTTTTAAAAAGGATATTCCATGAGATCGGGCCTGGGGATGTCGTCTATGATGTCGGCGCATCTTTAGGGACGCACTCGATTCTCATGGCCAAGAAGGTCGGGGACTCCGGCCGTGTGGTCGCTTTCGAGCCGGAAGAAATGAGCTATTGCAAGCTTCTCGCGAACGTGAAACTTAACCATCTCAACAACATTCGAGCCTATAAGTTCGCTTTGGGGGACCGGGCCGAGCAAAAACGGATCTACGGTTATGGGGGAGGATTCGGCTCCTTCAATCTGATGGGCTATGGGCACATCCTTGGCGCGCGCATCGTCAAGATTCTGCGCGGCGACGACCTTGTGGTAAGAGAGGGCCTTCCCGCGCCCGGTTTCGTGAAGATTGACGTGGAGGGATATGAATATCAGGTCATCGTGGGCCTGGAGCGAACGCTCAAGAATCCATCGTGCCGATCCGTTTTCTGCGAAATCCATCCGAAGATCCTTCCCAAGGGCGTTGGCCTGGATGATGTCTTCGCACTGTTGAGATCCTATGGATACGAGATCATGGAAAACAACCCCCGTGGCGAGACGATCCATGGTTTCTTTCAGAGAGCCTGATCAGGTTTTCGCGAACCAGGAGCCATTGACGCGCTGGCCCGAAGCAGCCCTCCGATCTCTCCACGGGGTGGGCGGACCAATCCCATGCCTTCTTGGATCCTGAAAGCTGCCGTTCAAAAAGCCTTTACGGTCATGCCGGGCACTCATTTCTGGAATCAGATCTTTCAAAGGTATGTCACCCGGTCGCTTCGTTTGGATGGGGACGAGTTCCGAAGGAAGATCCGGATCTGCCAAACGCATCTGCGGAACTATTTCGCGGAACGACCTCACAAAGGCCGGCCTTCCTGCTTTGAGCTGGGGACGGGGTGGTATCCCATCGTGCCGATTGGCTTGTGGCTCTGTGGAGCCTCAGAGGTGCACACGTTTGACGTCGCGGATCTGATCGATTCTTCAAGGATCATCACGGTCGCTCGCCTTTTCAGAGAGATAGCCGAGAGCGGGATCTTGCCGGGACTCCTTCCCTTGGCGTCCCGCGATAGAATCGCGATTCTCGAAGAGAATTGCCTGGCCGACCTCGGGGCCTGGGGGCCTGACGACCTCCTTCGGAGTTTTCATGTCGTCAGGCATTTCGGACGAATCCAGGATCTGACGTTGGGGCCTTGCTCGGTGGATCTGTTCGTATCCAACGAGACTCTGGAGCACGTACCGGAAGATGCCATCACGGCTTGTTTCAGAAGATTCAGGAAGTTTGCCTCTCCCCAGGCCAAGATGAGTCATTTCATCAATTTGCAGGACCACTATGCGAACTATGACAAGACGATCTCCCCGTACAACTTTCTAAGATATTCCAAAAGCATGTGGCGACTTTACAATAATTCTCTGCATTATCAAAATCGCTTGAGGCTAAGCGAATACTTCGCGCTTCACAAGAATGCGGGATGGAAGATCGTTCGAGTCGAGCCGGAGAGCGGGGACATTGATGAGGTTCGCCGGGAACCGATCCATGAGGAATTCCGGCGATTCCAGATCGATGATCTGGCAGTCAAAACGGCCTGGATCACCTCTGTTGTGGACGAAGATTATTCCAGATCCCCCCATGAATAATGCTCCCGAATTGGATAAGACCAGGAAAATCCCCATGAGGCGCCTCAGCGTTCTTGCTTCTGCCTTTGCGTGCGACCCGAGCGGGGAGTCAGGACTCGGAACGGGAGAAGATATTTTGGGCTGGAATATCGTCAACCAGATCGGCCGGTTTCATGAGGTCTGGGTTCTGGCTTCGACCCTGAACGAACGAAATGTTCAGGAAAGCCTTCGAAAGACCCCCCGGCCGCACCTCCATTTTCTTTATTTCGACCTTGCCGATCCCGCCCGAAGGCTGCTACGTTGTTCCCGGGGAGGCGTCCAACTCTATGCCTATCTCTGGCAGATAAAAGCCTGTTTCGTTGCACTTCGCCTCCATCGTAAGAACCGATTCGATGTCTTTCATCACATCACATTCGCCAACGATTGGATGGCCAGTTTTGCCGGGGTACTTTTGCCAGCTTCTTTCATCAGGGGGCCCGGTGGCGGGACACACCCCGTGCCCAGGGCCTTTTTCAAAACAGCCTCCTTTCGGAAACAGGCCTGGGAATATATCCGGATCACCGGCCGATGGCTGTTTCGCCTGGACCCGTTCTTCATTTTGGGACATAAAAAGGCCAAAGCGATCCTTTTATGCAACCGGGATGCTATGGAAGCCGTTTGGAGGGGATGGAGAAAAAAGACCCGTCTCTTCCCGGTGAACGGCATAACTTCTGACGAGTTATCGTCGCTTTCTGCTCCTTCCGCTCGCCGTCCCTCGAGCCCGTTCACGGTCCTTTCGGCGGGCAGGCTGTTGCCGCTCAAAGGATTTTCGTGGGCCATCAGGGCTTTCGGCCGATTCGCAGCGAGGTGTCCCGATTCGGAGTTCAGGATCTACGGCGAAGGACCCGACCACGATGCTCTTCTAAGCCTAATCTACGAGCTGGGCTTGGAAGGGCAGGTTAAGTTGCTGCCTTGGGTTTCCCGAGACAAGATCTTGGCCGAAATGAAGACGGCCGACGTTTTTCTCTTCCCTAGCCTTTATGACGGCGGTGGGGCTGTAGTCGTCGAGGCCATGGCTTCGGGACTTCCAGTGATCTGCCTCGATAGCGGGGGGCCGGGCTTTCACATCCAAGGAGAATGGGGGATCAAGATCGACCCGAGAAACCCGGAGCATGTCGTGGGTAAGATCGCTGCCGCTTTACAGGATCTGCATTCCGACAGGGATCTTGGCCGCCGCCTGGGCTTAGCGGCTCGGGAAAGGGTCAGGGAATATTATCTCTGGGACCGGCTCGGGGACCGGCTTCAGAGCCTCTATGAGGACATCCTCTAGGTCCGGATAAAGATCGTCTCTAGGCGAGCGAATATGGGCTTTATCGAATTACTCTGGCTCCTCATCTGGGGCGGGATGTTCTCGGGGATTTATAATCTTATGTCTCCCCGACTTCTGTCCAACCCATTCGCCTTTTTCCAAGGAGCCCGAGCGCTGTTGCCCGTCTTGGCGGGCTATATCTGTTGCCTCTGGATTCTTGCTAAAAAGTCCAGGTTCCCTTTCCTGGGGACACCGCCTGGATTCCTCTTTTTTTATTGCATGATCGGCGTGATTTCTTCGATTTTCCTGTCCCCTGACAAGCTCACGGCGTTCTATTGGGCGGCCATATATCTGGCCCCGCTTCTGGTGCTCTGGGTCGGAAAGGACAACGTTAAATTTTTGGTCCACTTGAAAAGGATCATCTTCACAAACTATTTTATTTTTCTCCTGATCACGGTCGGTTTGTTGCCCGAAGCCTTCCGCTTCGACCGGTCGAGGGACGTCCGATTCAACACCTACGATCTTCCTTTTAATCTTGGAGAGATTACGGCTAACGGGGTCGGTCGATTCGCCCTAGTCGCCGTCATCATCTCCTTTGTCCGGCTCTTCACGGGCCAGAAGAGGCTTCGTTTCCTCTGGTCGGTCATCCTCCTGCCCTCCCTCTACCTTCTTGCGCAAAGCCAGTCGAGGACGGCGCTTATGGGATTAGCCATCGCGAGCGTACTTCTGGTGCTCTTAAAAGGCCTGGACCTGAGATTATTGTTGGTGGGCCCGATTGCCGCCTACATCATCTGGATCTCCGGCGTCCAATGGAGAAGCCACGGGGATATCGAAAGAATAATGTTCCTGAGCGGCCGTCAGTACACGTGGCAAAAAGGACTTGCCATGATCAAGCAGTCTCCGTTTCTAGGTTGGGGATTCCACGCCGACAGGATTATGTTGAACTCCGAGCATATGCACAATTCCTATCTACACGCCGCAATCCACGGGGGCATCATCGGAGCGACCCTGTTTCTGATCGCGCTGTTCAGTTTCTGGGTCGTGGTCATGCGATCAGGTCTTATCAAACAGGTCCGGAATATCCAAGGAACGGACCAGGCGTTGCTCACAGAATCCATCCTCATCACGGGTTTTCTGACGGCGAGAAGTTTCTTCGAATCTACCGGCGCATTCTATGGGGTCGATTTGCTTTTGCTCTTGCCGGCCATGACCTATGTCTACCTCTGGGCGTGCGAACACGCCAAGGGGGATCCGAGATGAAGATTTCCATCCACACCATGTACTTCCTGCCGGACTTCGGCAGCGCCCCGATCCTCATCAACGAGTTGGCTTCCGACCTGGCCGCGCGGGGGCATGATGTCGAGGTCGTGACGACCCTTCCGCGTCAAAAGACGCGGGAGCTCAAAGGGCTCCTGTTCTCGCGCCGAAAGATGAACGGTTTCGTCGTCAAGAGGTTCTGGACCAACGCCACGCCCCACCCTATCGGGCGGCTCGTCGCCTGGAACATCTATACGGGGGGGACGATCCTGAACGCTCTGACCCTCAGGAAGGGGGACATCCTCTTCCTGCGCACTCCGCCCCTCCAGCTCGGCCTCACGGGATTCCTGGCCGCGAAGCTCCGGCGCGTCCGGGTGGTGCTCAGCGTCCAGGACATCCATCCCGATCTGTCCATCGAATCCGGGATTCTCAGGAACCGCGCCGCGATCCGGTTCGCCCAGGGCCTCGAGAAGTGGGTCTACGGGATCTCGGACCATATCGTCGTCATCGGTGACGGCTTCCTGAAGAATCTCCTGGACAAGGGGGTCCCCCGGGATAAGATGACTGTGATCCCGAACTGGGTGGATACGGATTTTCTGACGCCCCTTCCCAAGGACAACCCCGTTTCCCGGAAATACGGCCTTCACGACAAGTTCGTCGTGATGTATTCGGGGACGATCAGCATCAGCAGCAACCGGGCCCTGGAACATGTCCTCGAAGCGGCCGCTACGTTGAGGGACATCAAGGACGTCATCTTCGTGATCGTCGGCGAAGGACTGAAAAAGGCGGAACTGCAAAAGAAGGCCGGCGAACTCGGGACGGATAATGTCCGATTCCTCCCCTTTCAACCGTATGAAGATCTGCCCCGACTCCTGGCCTCGAGCGACGTCCTCCTTGTTCCCCTGGACAAGGAAAAATCGCAGATGTCAGTCCCGTCGAAGCTCTACAATTTCCTGGCCGCGGGACGGCCGGTCCTGGGACTGGCGCCGCCCGATTCCGAGGTCGCTGCCATGATCCGCGGGACCCGGAGCGGCGCTGTCGTCCCGCCCGACGATGTCGCGGGGATCGGAGAGGCCGTTTTCAGGTTGAAGGGTGATCCCGACGCGCGCCGCGAGATGGCTTCGAATGCGCGTCGATATGTCGTCGACAATTTCGCCCGGAAAACGATCATGAACCGCTACGAGACCCTGTTAGCATCCGTTTCCGGGGTTGAGTCCTCGTCATGAGCCGATCGAAACGATTCTTCAAGTACTGGCTGCCGCCGCTCCTCTGGATGGCGTTCTTTTTTCCGGTCGGTAACCGCGCCCTGAGCAGCAGCATCACCTATGAGATCTCGACGGCCGTGTTCCGATGGCTGTTCCCCCATGCTTCGGAAGCGGTCGTGGGCGTGTTCTACATCGCCTTCCGTAAATCTCTCCATTTTATTGAATATGGGATTCTCGCCTATCTCCTTTACCGCGCCTTCCGGGGCCCCGACGTCCGGAGATGGGATCCGGGGTGGGCGCTCCGGGCCGGGCTCGTCTCCGTCGCCTACGGCTTCCTGGACGAATACCTCCAGAGCTTCGTCCCGAACCGGAACGGGAGCCCAATCGACTGGGGCGTC
>Ga0315285_10006381_pt1 | contig 12159 bp, 10 predicted proteins | sample YL17G09_36_MG_FD_203698 | JGI IMG/M metagenome (GOLD analysis project Ga0315285, IMG submission 203698) | Sediment microbial communities from Yellowstone Lake, YNP, Wyoming, USA - YL17G09_36 | ecosystem: Environmental > Aquatic > Freshwater > Lake > Sediment | place: USA: Wyoming | collected... | reverse complement strand
CTATCCGGTCCTGCTTCGGCCCTCCTATGTCCTGGGGGGACGGGCCATGGAAATCCTCTACGATGCCTCCTCCCTTCGCCAGTACATGGCCTCGGCGGTCAAGGCCTCCTTCGATCATCCGGTGTTGGTGGACAAATTCATCGAGGATGCCTTGGAGATCGATGTGGATGCCCTCTCCGACGGCCAGGAGGTGGTGACGGCCGGCATCATGGAGCACATCGAGGAGGCGGGGATCCACTCCGGGGATTCCGCCTGCTCGATCCCGCCCCGCTCCATCTCCCCCGGGCTGATGGACGAGATGCGGGAGCAGACCCGGGCCCTGGCCCTGGAGTTAGGGGTGGTGGGGCTGATCAATATCCAGTTCGCGATCAAGGAGGGAGAGATCTATGTCCTGGAGGTCAACCCCCGGGCCTCCCGCACCGTCCCCTTCGTGAGCAAGGCGATCGGCGTGTCTTTGGCCAAGCTGGCGGCAAAGCTCATGGTGGGATACACCCTGAAGGATCTGGGTTTCACCGAGGAGAGGAAGCTCTCCCATGTGGCGGTGAAGGAGGTGGTGCTACCCTTCGTCAAGTTCCCCGGCGTGGACGCCATCTTAGGGCCGGAGATGAGATCCACCGGAGAGGTGATGGGGATCGACGCCAGCTTCGGGGGGGCCTACGCCAAAGCACAGATCGCGATCAATGGCCGGCTGCCCCTGTCGGGGACCGTGTTCCTGAGCGTGCGCAATGGGGACAAGCGCCGGCTGATCCCCGTCGCCCGCAGCCTGGCCCGGATGGGTTTCCGGCTGGTCGCCACCGAGGGCACGGCCCGGGCGATTGAGCGGGCGGGGATCAAGGTGGAACCGGTCTTCAAGGTCACCGAGGGCCAGCGGCCCCACATCGTGGACCGCATGAAGAACAACGAGATCGCTCTGGTGATCAATACTCCGGAGGGCCGATCCTCGCGGTTAGACTCCTATTCCATCCGCCGGTCTGCCATCACCATGGGGATCCCCTACACTACCACCATTGCCGGAGCCCAGGCCGCAGTGGAGGCGATCGCCTATCTGCGCCAGAGGGGGGTGGGGGTCCGGCCGCTACAGGACTATTACCACAAGGTGGAGGAGATGAGGATTGAGGGCCACGATCGCCGCTAATCAGGAGGTTCGCCCCTCCTATTTCAAGATGGGCCTGGAGGGCCCTGGATTGTGCGTGGGGTTTGAGCCGGGCCAATTCTTCATGGTGCGGATCGGGGAGGGACCTGATCCCTTGCTGCGCCTTCCCTTCTCCATTCACTGGATGAAGGAGGGATCTCTCGAGATCCTCTATCGGATTGTGGGGAGGGGCACGGAGGCCTTGGCCTCCTTCAAGCCTGGTCAGGAGATCGACCTCCTCGGCCCGCTGGGCAAGGGATTTCTCATCCCCTTCGACTTAGGATCGGCCCTCCTGGTGGCCGGGGGGATGGGGATCGCGCCCCTGCGGGGCCTGGCCGGACGGCTCTACGCTCTGTTGGAAGGGTTTGGCACCCAGGCCCACCGCGCCGACCTGGAAGCAAAGGTGACCGCCATCATCGGGGGGAAAGGGAGCGGGGATATCCTGTGCACCGAGGAGCTCCGGGCCCTGGGGGCAGAGGTACACATCTCCACCGAGGACGGGAGCCTGGGGGAAAAGGGCCTGGCCACTGACCTGCTCGGCGAGCTTTTGTCTGAATCCCGGGCCAGCAGCCCCCTCCCTTCCATCCTCTATGCCTGCGGCCCCCGGCCGATGCTGGCTAAGGTCGCCCGGATCGCCCATCAGGCTAAGATCCCCTGCCAGGTCTCCCTGGAGGAATACATGGCCTGCGGCATCGGGGCCTGCATGGGCTGCGCGGTGAAGACGAAAACACAGGCCGATTCCTATCAACTGGTGTGCAAGGATGGGCCGGTCTTCGACGCGGAGTTGATCCAATGGTGAAGCGGGGCTCCACCCCTAAAGGACCAAGGCCCGCGGGAGGGGGGATTTTCGAGCCGGACCTCTCGGTGGAGCTGGCGGGCATCTGCATGCGGAACCCGGTGATGACCGCCTCCGGCACCTTCGGCTACGGGAGGGAGTTCGAGCCCTATCTCGACCTCAACCGCCTGGGCGCCCTGGTGGTGAAGACCATCACCCTCAAGCCCCGAGCGGGCAACCCCCCGCCCCGGGTGGTGGAGACCCCGGCCGGGATGCTCAATGCCATCGGCCTGCAGAATGCGGGGCTGGAGGCCTTTCTGCAGGAGCACCTCCCCTACCTGCGCCAGCTCTCCCCTCCCCTGATCGTCAATATCGCCGGCACCTCCATCGAGGAATTTGCGAGCCTCTCCTCCCGCCTGAGCCAGGAGCAAGGCATTGCCGGCATTGAACTGAATGTCTCCTGCCCCAACCTGGCCGACGGCCTCATCTATGGGACCAATGCGAATCTACTCTCCTCCCTGGTGGGCCGGGTCCGCCAGGCCACCCACCTTCCCCTCCTGGTGAAGCTCTCCCCCAATGTGACGGACATCGCCCTGATGGCCCGCGCCGCGGCAGAGGCCGGGGCAGACGGCCTCTGCCTCATCAACACCCTCTTAGGGATGGCCATCGATATCGAGACCAGGAGGCCCAAGTTGGCCAATGTGACGGGCGGGCTTTCGGGCCCCGCGATCAAGCCCGTGGCCGTGCGCATGGTCTATCAGGTTGCCCGGGCCGTGAAGATCCCCATCGTCGGCCTGGGGGGGATCATGGCCGCCGAAGACGCCCTGGAGTTCCTGATCGCCGGCGCCCGGGCCGTAGCGGTGGGCACGGCCAACTTCGTGGACCCTGGCTCCTGCCTCAAGGTCATTGAAGGACTAAGGGCCTACCTGATTTCACACCAGATCCCCCGCCTCCAGGACCTGATCGGCACCCTGATCACGGATTAGCCCTCCTCCCATCAGCGACCCTTTCCCATTCTTTATTTGACGAAGGATCGCCTTGTGCTATACTGGGGCCGACTTCCAGGAGGCTTGAGCGATTCATGGGTTCCTTTTCCCAATCCCATCAAGAGGCCGTTTGGCTCTTTGAAAGGCACTTCGGCCTGAGCCGGCCGCGGGCCGACCTCGATTATCTGCGCCAGCTCCTCCGGCACTATGCCCGGATCCCCTATGAAAACATCAGCAAGATCATCAAGGCCGCCCAGCATCAAGACCTGGAGTCCAAGTTCCGGCTGCCCCAGGAGGTGATGGAGGACCACATCGAGCACCGCCTGGGTGGGACCTGCTTCTCCCTGACCTATCTCTTGGAGCAGATCCTCCTCGCCTCAGGCTATCCCTGTTATAAGGCGATGGCCCATATGTCTGCCGGGGAGAACATCCACTGCGTGATGGTGGTGGAGGCCTCCGGCGGCCGCTACCTGGTCGATCCTGGCTATCTGCTCTGGGAGCCGCTTCCCTTGTCATTCGAGGGCCCCCAGGTCTGCCATACCCCCCGGGGTGGGGTGGTGCTTGAGTACGATGCGAATAGTGGCCTCTTCCACGTCTTCACCTTCGATATCGGGGGTCGCAAGTGGCGATATCGCTTCTCCGATCAGGCGGTCTCCGATGGCGAATTCCGGGAGTACTGGATCGTCTCCTTCTCCAAGCCCACGATGCACAACATCCTCCTGAACCAGTTGACGGAAAAAGGACAGCTCTATATCCGGGGTAACCACCTCCGCCTCACCTCCCTTTCCGAGGAGAAGAAGGCGAATATCCGCCAGGATTATCACCGCCAGATCCACGACCTTTTCGGGATCGATTCGGGGTGGGTAGAGGAGGCCCTATCGATCGTGAAAAGGCAACGGCTGGAATGGAAGCAACGGAAGGGTCTGGGCCTTGGCTGAGCCGAGAGAACCTCAGCCGGTCAAGTTGTTCGTGGGCGTCCTCTATGCGGACGAAGGCGCGCTGGCCAAGGCCAGGGGTCGGCTGGAAGAGACATTCGGCCCCATCGACTTCGCCTCTTTACCCTGCCCCTTCGGGGTCACCGGTTATTATGAGAAGGAGATGGGGCCCGACCTGAAGCGCATCTTTTTCTCCTTTCAACATCTCATCAATCCGGGAGAGCTGGCCTCCATCAAGCTTCAGACCAACCGCATCGAGGAGGAGCTGGCCTGCGAGGGGAAGCGGCGGGTCAACCTGGACCCAGGCTACCTGGATTATTATAAGATCGTCCTCGCCTCGGGCAAGCCCAGCGGCCAGAAGATCTATCTGGGCCAGGGGATCCACGCCGACCCGGCACTCTATTACGACAGGGGTTGGAAGCCCTACGACTGGGGCTTCCCCGACTTCCGCCGGGGAGACTACAACGAGATCTTCACCACCATCCGGGGGATCTACAAGCGGCAGTGCCGAGAGCCGCGCTTGGCTCCGGAGGTGGAGGGCGCGGGCGGGCTGTATCACTGATAGAAGGGGGAGTCATGAGACTAAAGGACAAGGTTTCCATCGTCACCGGGGCGGGATCGGGCCTGGGGAGGGAGATCGCCCTGCTCTTCGCCCGTGAGGGGAGTTCGGTGGTGGTGGCCGAGCTGAGGGAGGATTCGGGGCGAGCCGTGGTGGAGGAGATTCAAGAGTCAGGTGGATCTGCCCTTTGCGTACCGACCGATGTGAGCCGGGCGGCCGATGCCGATACGATGGCCCAGGAGGCCCTGAGGGCCTTTGGCCGAATCGATATCCTGGTCAATAACGCCGGGATCAACCCCTCCCGGGTGCCGTTGGCCGAGACCAGCGAGGAGCACTGGGACCTGACCCTGGCGGTCAACCTGAAGGGGGTCTTCCTCTGCTCCAAGGCAACCCTGCCGGAGATGATGCAGCGGCGCCAGGGGGCCATCCTGCACATTGCCTCGGCGGCCGGCCTAATCGGATGCTCCTCCCGGGCCGCCTACTCCGCCTCCAAGGGGGGAGTGGTGGGCCTGACGCGGAGCATGGCGGTGGATTATGCCCGCTATGGGATTCGGGTCAATTCCCTCTGCCCGGGCTTTGTGGAGACGGAGTTGACCCACGACTATTTCGAGGCGAGGCGGAAAGACGCGGCAGCCTGGCAGCACATCCTCGACCTCCATGCGCTGGAGCGGATCGGCAAGCCCTCGGATGTGGCCCAGGCCGCCCTCTTTTTGGTCTCGGAGGAGGCCCCCTGGATCACCGGATTGAACCTGCCGGTGGACGGTGGATTCACGAGCGTCAAGCGCATCTAAGCCCAATTCAGAAAGCGAGGAGATTCTTCATGCGATTGCAAGGAAAGGTTTCCATCATCACCGGCGCCGGCTCCGGCTTGGGAAAGGGGATCGCACTGGTCTTCGCCCGCGAGGGAAGCAAGGTGGTGGTCGCCGAGATCCAGGAGGAGTCCGGACAGGCGGTCTCCCGGCAGATCAAGGCCGAGGGAGGGGAAGCTCTCTTTCTGCGGACCGACATCACCCGGGCCTCTGAGGTGGAGAAGATGGTGGAGGGAACGCTCAAGGCCTACGGCCGGATTGATGTCCTGGTCAATAACGCCGGGATCAACCCCTCTCGCACCCCGGTCCACGAGACCTCAGAGGAGGCTTGGGATCAGACCCTGGCGGTGAACCTCAAGGGAGCCTTTCTCTGCTCCAAGTATGTGCTGCCGGCGATGATCAAACAGGGAGGGGGCTCCATCATCCATGTTGCCTCGGTGGTGGGGGGCATGGGCTGCTCGGATCGCGCCGCCTACTCCGCCTCCAAGGGCGGGATGATCGCCCTGGCCCGCAACATGGCCGTGGATTATGCCCACTATGGGATCCGGGTCAATTCCCTCTCCCCCGGCTTTGTGGAGACCGATCTGACGCGCATTTATTTCAATAAGATGCGGGAGACCGAACCCCAGAAATTGGAGCGAATTATCGGCCATCACCCCATGGGCCGGCTGGGGAGGCCGGAGGACGAGGCCTACGCCGCCCTCTTTTTGGCCTCGGACGAATCCCCCTGGGTTACCGGGCTGGACATGGCCGTGGACGGCGGATTCCTCCACTGCAAGACGATATAGGCCTCTGGGATAAGAGTCGTGCAGGATCTTTTAACCGATGGAGTGGCGACGGACAAGGTCCCATCCCATCAGGAGGGTCAGGCAATGGCGATTCGAAGAATTGGAATTATCACCAGCGGCGGGGATTGCGGCGGGCTGAACGCGGTCATCAAGGGGGCGACCCTGGCCGGCTTGAGGTGCGGTTTGCATTCCTATGTCATCCCCAATGGCTATGCCGGGCTCTACAACCTGGTGGAGATGTCCTCCCTGGTTCTACTGACCCAGGATAGGATCGATTCCTTGAATATTGGGGCCGCTGGCTCTGAAGCAGGCCACTCCCGGGTCAGCGTGCAGAAAATCCGTGACCCTCAAAAGTATCAGCGCATCAAGGCAGGCCTGGAGAAGTTCGAGATCGACGCCCTGATCATCAGCGGGGGAAACGATACCGGATCTGTCATGGTGGATCTGACCGAGCACGGAATCCCCTGCATCCACGCCCCCAAGACCATGGACCTCGACCTCAACCCCTATAGCGTGGGAGGGGATTCGGCGATCAACCGCATCGTCTACTTCGTCAGCGCCCTGAAGACGACCGGCCGAACCCACAATCGGATCATGGTCACCGAGGTCTTCGGGCGATATTCCGGACATACCGCATTTCGAGGAGGGGTGGCGGCCGATGCGGACTGCATCCTGATCCCCGAGGTCCCGGTTGATCTGGACATCGTCTTCGGCGACATCAAGAGGCGCTTTTTTAAACGGGTGCTCGAGAGCGACATCAAGGCCGGGACCTATACCATCGTGGTCGCTGAGGGAATCAAGACCGCCTCCGGGGAAGAGTTGGTGGATGAGAGCGCCGGCTGCGATCCCTTCGGGCATAAGCGACTGGCCGGGGCTGGCCGTTATGTGGCCCAGGAGATTACCAAGAGGCTGAAGGCCGATCCGGAGACCAAAGAATTCATGAAGGCCTCCGGGATGTATGTGGAGGACCTCTACGAGATCCCCGAGGTGAGGGATGTCCGCCCCAGTCACCTCGTCCGATCTGGATTCACCTCGGCCTACGATGTCAATTTCGGCCTGGAGGTGGGGGCTGCCGCGGTCATGCTGGCCCTGAGGGGCGTCTTTGGGGTAACGGTCATCAAGGTGGAGGGGAAGGAGATCTTCTATCAGCCCACCGCCGAGGCGATCGCCCAGCGCTTTGTGGATCTCGATCAGGTAGCCTTCTACGAGAACCTCGGCTTCTGCTTTGGCCGAAACCCCGCACCCCTCCCCTGCGAGCCCAAGCTCTGCGAATCGAGGGGCCGGGTCTGCCGCATCTATTGAGGTACCCTGGCCTTCCCTCGGGACAATCTATGAAAGATCATCCCTCGCTGTCCTCCCCAGGAACCGTCACCCTCATGGGCTCCGGGGAGATGACCGATCCCATGAGCAAAGTCTACCGGACGGTGATCTCCAAGATCTCTGGGCCGGTGCAGGCCATCTTCCTGGATACTCCTGCCGGGTTTCAGCTCAATGCGGATGAGATCTCCTCCCGGGCCGTCGTCTATTTCCAGCACCATTTCAACCTTCCCCTGGTCGTTGCCTCTTTCAAGGACGCAGAGGCCGCCATGCGCAGCGAGACAGAGAGGGCCCTGAAGTTGATCCAGAGGGCCAATCTCCTCTTTGCCGGGCCGGGGAGTCCTACCTATGCGGCGCGCAACTGGAAGGGGTCCCCGATCTTCGAGGCGGTCAGGGACCGCCTGGCCCAGGGGGGTCATCTGATCTTCGCCAGCGCCGCCGCCATCGCCATGGGCCGCTTCACCCTCCCGGTCTATGAGATCTATAAGGTGGGCGAGGCTCTTCGATGGGCCGAGGGGATCGATCTTCTGGGACCCTATGGCCTGAAGGATCTGGCCATCATGCCTCACTGGAACAACGCGGAAGGCGGAACCCATGACACCCGTTTTACCTTCATGGGCGAGCCCCGCTTCCGCCTGCTTCAGGATCAGTTGCCCCTATCCGCCACCATCTTAGGGATCGACGAATATACCGCCTGCCTCATCGACCTGGCTCGGGGGGAGTGCAGCGTCATGGGGGCCGGCCAGATCACACTCCGCCAGAAGGGCATCGAGAGGGTCTTTCCCTCCGGGGCCTCTTTCCCCGTGGAGGAGCTACGCTCCCATGCGCCCCAGGCGGATATCCAGCAGGCCCTTCTCCCTCAGATCCCCTCGATGGACCTCTCTCGGATGGCCGAGCAGCTTCGGGAGAGGCTCCGCCTGTCCCAGGAGGCCTTCGCCCCCTCTGTGGCCCAGGACTGGGATAGCGTGGCCGCGATGGGGCATCTGTTCGATCTGACAAACGCGATGGAGCAGGCGAGGGAGGCGGGGGTTGAGGAAGGGATAGTCAGCCAGGCGAGGGAGCAACTCCATCAGGCACTAAGCCTCTGGGGGATTCGACTGGACGCCCCGCGGGCCAATCCCTTCTCCGAGCTTCGCCCCTGGGTGGAGCTTTTAGTGGACCTCCGCTCCCGCCTGCGAGAGGCCAAACAATGGGCCCTGGCGGATGAGATCCGCAACCGCCTCTCCTCCCTCGGAATCGTCCTTGAGGATACCCCGGAAGGGACCCGCTGGGACAGAAGCAGCTGAGGGCCTTGAGGGTCTGGAGTGGTGTGTTCTGAAGAACTGATTTTCTACCTCCAATTTCCTGAAATCACTTGATCTCTCGGGATAATTCCGTTCCGTCCCTTTCGGTATTTCTTCCCTTTCTTTCTTCTGGAATTCAATTGACAAGTCCTGCCATGGAGAGTAAATAGCAGAATCATAGAGGTATTTTGGCTTTGCCAGATGGGAGAAGCGGCTGTGATTCGTCGTGATTTTGATTTCCCAATGCACGAAATCGAGGAGTTCTGTCGTCGCTACCAGGTGCGGGACCTTGCAATGTTCGGGTCGGCTCTCCGCAGCGATTTCAGCGCAGCCAGTGATATAGATCTACTGGTGGAGTTCGAGCCCGAGGCACAGGTTGGCTTCATGACTCTGTCCCGCATGCAGAGAGAACTCTCAGCGATCTTGCATCGCACAGTGGATCTGGTGCCCAAGGGTGGCCTGAAGCCGACCATCCGTCAAGCCGTCCTCTCCACTGCCGAGGTTCTCTATGCGGCGTGAGGAACTGTATTTGAACGATATCGTGGAGGCCGCTGAGGCAATTCACAGATTTCTCGCAGGCGTCGAACGGGAAATCTTTCTCCAGAACGAAGGTGACCGATATTCTTGCCAGAGAATTCGCTGACCCCGGACCATCATGACTCTGGATAGAAGGCAACCATCTGCCTTGCTGTCCACCACTTCGCAACGAAGTGAGAGTTATGCACGTTCTGCACGAACGTCCCCTTCCCTTCCAGCAATGAGAAGCCTGCTGCAAAAGGTTATAGGAGAGGTTTGTCCAGAAAGAAGATCGATTTCTATCTTATTGAAATTAAACGGCTTCTAATGTGTTCACTTTTCTCTTGACAGGGGGAAGATAGGATGTCCCCCTTCACGGCCCGAGCATAAAGGAGGTGGTGACCTATGCGATAGGAGCGCTTGATCCCAAGATTCGAGTTTATAAAAAGGAGGGACGGGATCGATGAAAAAGATGAACGTCAGAATTCTGAAATCAATGATAGCACTTTGCCTCAGCCTAAACCTGATGCTTTTTCTGCTGGCCCGGGCAGATGCCGAGTCGCTTCCATACGGAAAGGTCGTCGACCGGGTCGTACAACCATTTCCTCTGACTGGGGTTACGCTTGAGGTTCTGAAGGTGGTTGATCTAGCTACGGGGAAGGGTTACCTAATAGCTACCGATGCTCAAGGCAAACGCAGGGATCTGGACCAAGTCGTCGTCGAGGAGCAGAGGGCCAGGATTGCCCTCTACGGCAAGCTCGATCCAAGCCTTCATGAAAAACTGGCCCAGATGAAGGAGCAGGACAAGATCCCGATCTCCATCTGGCTCAATGTGCCGGATCCTCCGCTATCACGGCCGCAGGCGGATCAAGAAATGACCGCTGAGGCCGCCCTAATCTCCCACCTGGATGGGGTGAAGAATTACATGGCCCCAAAGCGACAGGGAGTGGTGGAGGCCCTGGCACGGATGGGTGCGGGCGCTCAGGAGCCCTTGTACGCACCGGCCGTCTTCGCCGAGCTCACGCCGGGCCAGATCAAAGAGATCTCCAAACACCCGGATGTCTCCACCCTCTACGGACCGGAACGATACCAACTCTTCCTCGACGATAGCTGCACCACCCATCGGGCCCACCGGGTCTGGGCAGCTGGAAACCTGGGTCAAGGGGGGTACTCGCGACCGGTGGTACACGAGCCGGATGGGATATTTGATAGTAATCCGTACCTCAACAATATCGATCATCCGGTCATCTACTGGAACTCAGCGAACAAATTCGCCACGGGAGACCACCCCTGGCACTGGCATGCCACACAGGTGGCCGGTTGCATTGCCTCCACCCATCCCCTGTTCCGGGGCATGGCCCCCCGTGCCCATATCATCTTAAGCGCCAACTCCCAGACCTTCGACGACGTCAACTGTGTGAATGCCGCTGAATGGGCGATTTATAATGGCGGCTGCCCGGTCAACATGAGCTGGGGCAAGGACTGCGGAGGGGACCAGACCTTCATGAGCCGCTATGTGGACTTCGCCACGAAGGTCTTACGTGCCACCTTCGTCATCTCCGCGGGCAACACGACGGGCAAATGCGGAACCACCACCAATGACCTAAAGGTAGCGGCCCCTGGCCTCGCCTGGAGCGTCATCACCGTCGGCAGCATCGAGGACGACAATGACGGCTTTTGGACCGGAGATAGCATGAGCACCTTCTCCCGGTATATCAACCCCAACTTCGCCACCGGGATGGAAAAGCCCGAGGTGGTCGCTGTGGGCCAGGCGGTCATGACCACCGACGGGGTTTTTCCCTCATGGATCACGCCGTCCCCTGGCGTTAACGGCACCAGTTTCTCCGCCCCCACGGTGGCGGGACAGGTGGTTCAGATGCTGGGGAGACGGGACCTCCAGAAAGTCCGGCCGGAGACGAACAAGGCCGCGGTCCTGGCCTCAGCCTTTCATGACATCGTAGCAGGGAGTGATCGGGACGGCGTCGGCGCCGTGATGATGAACATCAGCGACGACACCTATCGTTTGGAGCGCTTCCGCAATGACTATGCCAGCGGCACCACTGTCTTCCCGATCTACTATTATGATGTCTTGGACCTGAAGGCGGGCCAAAAGGTCCGGGTGGCCTTCTGTTGGGACTCCTGGTCCACCGGCGGAGCGGGGACGGATGTGCTGGGCGCAGACCTGGATCTTGCAATCGTGCATCCGGATAACACCACCATTGTGGCCGCCTCTGCCAGTATTTCTAACGCCTGGGAGCTGTGTGAGTTCATCGCCCCGGTGGCCGGCAAGTATGACATCAAGCTCATAAAGTTCAGCGCGGATACCGGCTGGCCAGGGACCTTCCTGGGGACCGCTTGGTCCATCTATAACAAGCCCAACTTCACCTCTGGGTATGTCAACGTTCCCAGCACTGGCGGCACCTTCTCCGTCAACACCGCCAATGGGGGCACCTACTTCGACTTCTATCCTGGCGTGGGTTGGTATGAGTCCGGGCGGGAGAGGGTCTATCGGCTCCAACTGACCACCACCAAGGACATCACCGTCAACGATTACAACCCGGACTTGGATCTCTTCGTGCTTCAGTTTCCGAACGCCAACGCTGACCCCATCGTGCCTACGGTGAGAGGTCACGGATCGAACTCGGTCTTCATTGACAATGCTCCAGCAGGAATCTACTGGATCGTCGTCGATGGTTATAATGGATATGTGGGATCGACCCCCATGACGGTGAGCGTGACCGGTCCGTAAGGGGCAAGAGGACAGCTCTAAGGGCAGAAGACGCTGGGGGCAAGCTGGCCAGCTTGCCCCCAGCCTTCAATAGGAACGGCAAGGGCACGAAAAAGGGGACATCCCATATTCCCCCTGTCGCTGTCATGGGGAAAAGGGATGGTTTACAAATTCAGTATTTTCAAGGAGTTAAACCGAAGTTCCCCTGCAGAAATGCCATTTAAGGAGGTATCTGAGCCTGTTGCACAAATCCCTTGCAATGGGATAAAGACCGCGTAGTATAAGGCCATCGCAGACCAAAGGAGACGCCGATGGCCTACAATTTCATCGA
>Ga0315285_10006380_pt1 | contig 12161 bp, 11 predicted proteins | sample YL17G09_36_MG_FD_203698 | JGI IMG/M metagenome (GOLD analysis project Ga0315285, IMG submission 203698) | Sediment microbial communities from Yellowstone Lake, YNP, Wyoming, USA - YL17G09_36 | ecosystem: Environmental > Aquatic > Freshwater > Lake > Sediment | place: USA: Wyoming | collected... | reverse complement strand
GACTTGCTTGACTACCTCTTCTCTTGGAAGACCGGTCCATTTCTTATTCGTTAGAATAGTTCCCTCGGTGAAAACCAGAATCTTGACAGCCAAGTCTGCACCCTCCAAACTAGAGCATCTAGCGTACTAATGGAGTGGGAACACATCTTTTTCTTATGATTTGTGGTTGGTTGGGGTAAAGTTTTATCCTCCCCGATGAATATTATTGGGGACTTCAGAGGTAGAGTGCCTGCTCGCAGATAAGTGGTAGCAGGACGCAGGCAGGGGCAGGTAACAGGGGTGCTTGTGATAATAGTAGTATACTGGTAACTGGTTAGTTAGACCTCTTTTTTCAGGACAGACTGTTTTATCCTATCCGATTGAAGTGCGCTTCCTGCTAGATTCGGAGTGTTTTTCGAATTTTCTCAAGATTTTTTGTGGCGACGGGGTCGTTGTCTGACAAATACTCTTTCAGTTTTTCACAGGGATAATCGTCGCAGTGAGCACAGGTCTTGACTTTCTTCTCTTCCGCGCACGGTTTTATCTTGCAGAGTTTTCGGCAAAAACCAGAAAGCATATCAGACTTGCATCCGTGACAGTCAACGTCTTCTGGTTTGAACTTGATCTCGCCTTGGTCAGACCAGTGTTTGGCTATCTGCTTTTTCCATTCAATGTCTTTCGCTTGAGTCGCTTTAAACGCTTTGCACTCGTTGCAGTCCAGTCCACAATAGGCAATCATTTCAGACACTATTCTGTCGCCTCCTTGTTCAATGATATCACGTTTTGGATGATTGTGACCAGCGAGATAAGCATTCTGCAGTCATACGCGCGCGCGGACATAGTTGCCCAGAACCTTTTTTTCATAGTCATCGATCGATATCGATTTTGTTATTGACATGAATTCCGGCGAGAATTGACAATTCCGCAACATTGTCCGTCAGAAATGGCTTTTGTGAAATTCCGAGTTCCCTTTAATACTATGATCTGTCAATAGAAATGAGGGGTGCGGATGCCAGATTTTCTTGACGAGTTTGCCTCATCAATCGGCGACAAGAAGGAAACTCTAAGAGAAAAGGTTTTGAAAGGCACACCGAATCCGTTGCGGGACACCTTTAGAAAGCATTTTGAACCCTTATGGAGACCCTTGGGAGACGTCGAGGAATACGCTTCAAACGTCGGCGAGCTGGGTGTGACAGCTGTCGATTCAAGCTTGTACATGAATCTGATGTCAACGGGTGGCATCTTCTACGTGATCAGAGCCCTAGCCATCTGCAAGGACAAAGAAGAAAAGAAACTGCAGACAAACGTCTTCTTCACAAAATCGGGTCTTCTTGAAGCACATTATTACATCGGCACAAAAATGGAAATGCTTGAATTCCAAGCAGCCACTGATGCCTTAAAAAACGGTCTTGAATGTAATGCGATTCTGATAGACGGTTCTCTTTACGGAAGAGCCATGCACGTTCCGGTTGAGACAAGAATCGAGGAAGATAGAACAGCTGTCCTTGAATTCTTCGAAACCTACGCGGAATTGCTTGACCTTTGCAGAAAGAAAGGCATACTTATAGCTGGAGTCAGCAAAGAAAGTAGGGCAACATTCTACCGTGACTTCTTGCTCAAACAGATTTTCGTTGAAGAGCTCGAAAAAACTGACATCGAGGCTGGAGACAAGCAGAGGTTGACTGCTATTTTTCCCGAGGTTCTGGAAAATGAAAAAACCGCTTTCAGCAAATTCAGAAAACTCGAACAGAAGCATGGATCAAAGCTTGAGACAATTGAGCTAGTCTTGACCGAGCTTGCATCGTCTCGGCCGGATTATCAGTTGGTGATGAACTTCGCTGAAAGCGTAGGATACACTCAACCGTTGGTGCTTGGACCCTCGACAAGGGCAGCCGAGAGAATGCGCCCCTTCAGTTTGAACCCAAAGAAGTATGTAATGAACAATTTTCCGATCACAGTTAGAGAAAGAGGCGCTGAGTTCGTCGACTGGGCAACCGAGACAATTTCGAAGATTCCGAGTTTCCCTAGTTTTGTTTCTTTCTATCTTCTGATGGACGTTAGGGATTCGCCCATGAGAATCGACGTCCCTTGCTGGGAGCAGCCTCTATCCAAGACTGGGTGGCCTAAACCAATTGATGCTGATCTTCAGGCTCTGTTGAAGATTATGGTAAGCGGCTATTGTGGGTTGGACGCTTACAATCTGTGGCTTAAGAACGTGGATGAAAGAGTTAAATTGAAAAGGAGAGTAGTGGATGAACTGTACTTTCCATACATGGAAAAGCTGTTTGATAGCAAGATAATTCGTGGAAGAGGGTATAGACGTGTCAGGTTCCCTTAAAGAAGTCGGCGTAATAGTCGGTGAAGCAAGTTCCAACGAATTCTTCTTTTCTTCCAAGCCTGGTGAGATGCCCTCACGTTGGGAGTATTTGCTGACTTATTCAGAAGAAGACGTGGATGGAACACCTAAACAAGTAGAAGTCGTGGCGCAGATTGAACGTGTCCTTTCTGCTAGCCAGGCTTTGACGAAGGAATTGGACTTTGAGATAATCAAAAAGATAATCGAGTCCGGATTGGCTGACAGAAAAGTCTGGGGAAAGGCTCGCGTGCTCGGATATTTGACCGAAACGGGCGATTTGCAACTGCCAAAAAAGGCAGTCATGCCGGGTAAGCCAGTGTATATTGCACCGACTGGGTTGCTTGAGAAATTCTATTCTTACCCTGCGGAAGAGGCAATCAAAATCGGGAGCCTAATCACTCGCAATGAGGTTCCTGTCAGCCTATCGGTCAGGGGTTTCAGAAGGCATTTGGGGCTCATAGCTCAGACGGGCTCAGGAAAAACCTACCTTGCCGGCATAATCGCAGATGAATTGCTGAGGAAGGGCGGCACTCTCGTGATGTTGGATCCTCACGCTGACTACGTGTTTCTGTCGAGAAGCGTTGATGGGAAAAGGAACGAGCTTTCAGACAGAATAACTGTTTTTCGAAATCCGGCAAGTACTGGGAGATATGGTGAAGCCGAAGTTGGGAAGATCACGCCTTATGAGATCTGCTTCTCAGATCTTGACCTCGATGAAGTATGCTTGATCTCAGGGATAAGCGAGCATTACGCGAACATCGTGGCAGGGTTACGGAGAGCCCTAGAGGAGCTGAAAAGCGAAAAAGACACTTTTCAGCCAGATGATCTCATCGAGAAGCTTGAGAATGCCGGTAAGTGGAAGGAACAGAATGTCGATGCGAAAGTCATCAGCGGCGCCAAATCCGCTGTGAAATATGTCAGGCGCTTGGCCAGAATGCAGGTCTTCACTAACGCGTCCACGAGTATTGATCAGATGCTGAGACCGATGCACTTGTCGGTGGTGGATCTCTCAGGCCTTGACGATGAAGTTTCAGATTATATCGCCTCCAGAATTCTTTCGGATATCTATGAAAGGATTTCAGACGGAGAATTTGAATACCCAGTTTTCGTCTTCGTGGAAGAAGCGCACCGTTTCATTCCGGCTGAGGGCAGAACCTATTCGGGTCCAATAATAAAGAAAATTGCAGCGGAAGGCAGAAAATTCGGCGTCTTTCTTATCGTAATAACGCAGCGACCTTCAAAGATACATTCTGACGCCCTGAGCCAATGCAACATTATCATGAGAATAACTAACCCTCAGGATCAAAATGCCATCGCTATGAGCTCAGAGCGTCTCGGGGAAAGTCTGTTGAACGACTTGCCCGGACTGAACACTGGCGAGGCCGTGATCGTAGGTGAGATGACTCGTGCTCCCGTGATGGCAAGAATAAAGAAACGAAGAACGCGAGAGGGCGGCAGCGACATAGACATCATGGGCAAAATGAAAGACGCTGTCAAGAAGGCAAAGGAAGAAACCGTGGATAACGAGAGTCAGCGTTTGAGAGATGATATGAAAGGATTTACGGATTCGTTCAAGAAGGAGGAATAGTGTGGTCAGAATAGCGCATCTGGCCGATACGCATTTGGGTCATAGACAGTATAATCTTGAAGAAAGAGAAAAAGACATTTACGATGTTCTTGAAGAAATCGGTGAAAAGATCATTGAAGAACATGCCGACATTGTCCTTCACAGCGGTGACCTCTTCGATTCACCAAGGCCTACCGCACAAGCATACTATGCGTTCAAGAAGCTGCTGAAGAGGCTTGATGGAAAGGTTAAGCTCTTTGCGGTGCTTGGCGACCATGATAAGCCCAAAATACGAGGCATGCCACCTCACATGCTTTTTGAGGATCAGATTCAGATACTTGGTGCAGGGGGCACGGCTGAGCATCAGTCAGTAATGGTCGATGGCAAGGAAATTCTTGTTGCAGGAATCTCGAACCTAAGCCAAATGTACCGGGCTGTTCTCGCAGAGGAACTGAAGAAACTTGGAAGCCTCAAAACAAAATGCGATTGCAGCATTCTTGTGCTTCATGAAGCAATAGATCAGTTCTTTATCGAAGAGGCATGTGAATTGGCATTGACGGATGTGCCGAAGAACTTTGATTATTATGCTATGGGGCATCTTCATTCCAGAATCAAGGCTTCTCATGGTCAAGGCGAACTAGCGTATCCTGGCAGTTCGGAGATTATCCGTAGTGACGAGATTGCCGAGTGGAAGAAAAAGGGAAAAGGTTTCTACATTGTGGACGTCGACAAACATGAAGCGCAAGTAACCAATGTCAATCTTGAACGTATCAGACCTCAGATGGATGTCACATTGAACTATGCACATTTGAAGGAGGAGTTGGAAGAGTTTGTGGGAAGCTTGGCTGCGTGTCAGAAATTACCAGTCGTTAAGGTGCGCGTAGAGGGAAAGGATGTTGATCGACAAGCTGTTCACCAAACGTTGAGTGAAGCATTAACGGGCAAGGTTCTGACTTTCAGGCCAACAATCATAGAAGAGAGTGAGATGAGGTTGCCTGAACTGAAGCCGGGCTCCTTCAACGTAAGCCAAGTTCTGACTGATTACTTCAAGAAAAGAGAGGTTGCAGAGCTGGCGAATGAGATGTTTAAGTATCTTAGGCAAGGCGACACTGTTGGAGCCAAGGACGTGGCTGATGAGTATTTCCGTAAAGTCTCGAAGGCTGGAAAGCTCGATGATACTGAACAAGATTAAGCTTGACAATTTCGTTTCTCACAAGAATACCGAGCTGGATCTTGGCTATGGCATAAACGTGGTCGTAGGACCCAATGGTGCAGGCAAAACCTCGATACTCGACGCAATCAGCTTTGCACTATTCAACGATTACAGCAACCGCGGAAAAAAAGAGAACCTAATCAACTCCACGGCAAAGAAATGCGGGGCTACGGTCGAGTTTGTTGAGGGCGGGATCAAATACTCTGCAGAATGGTCAATGGAGAGGGAGAAATCAGCCAAGGGCAACCTGTATCGCATTCAAAACGGTTCAAAGACACTTTTGGCACAGGGCGGAAGCGCAGTACTTGCTGAAATCGAGAAAGTGCTGGCTATGGACAAAAGCGTGTTCTTTCAATCAATCTATGTACAACAAGGCGAAATCGAAGAACTTGTCACCGCCAAACCTGCTTTCAGGAAAGAGCTTATTTCAAGGCTTCTCGGGGTAGAAGATCTTGAGAAAGCTTGGCACGACATCAAGGATATCATTGACGAATATCACGAAACGCAGATAGTGCTGAAAACGGAGCTGGACCAGAGATCAACGCTGGAAAACGAAAGACAGAGACACCTAACCACGTCCACCGAATTGGCGGTGTCCATTGGGTCCAAAAGAAAAGAGCTGAGCAAAATCGAAGAAAAGATCAGCGTTCTTCAAACGAGCCTAAATCAGCTGAAAGAGGACAAGAAGATATTCGATAGACTCGACAAAGAAAAAGGCATTCTTGAAAAAGCCGTCGCAAGTGAGAAGGAAAAACTGAAGACAGAACAAACCGAGTTAGACAAGGCCACTGCAGCCAAGAAACTAATAGAGAGTCTAGAAGGTGAAGTCAGTAAGCTGCCCTTTTTGGAGCAATACTCGCAGTGCATTGTGAGGAAACGCGAGCAAGAAGCGAAGCAGCAAGTGCTCGAGGAAAAACTGCGGAACTTGGACCGATTGGAGGGAGTCTTGAAAGAAAACGAGAAAGACTCTGCACTCTACCGTGAAAAGAAGGCTCTTCAAGAAGAAAAAAGCAAGGAACGCAAACAATACGAGGGCTCTGATAAGGCTGTTGAAAAAGCTCTGAAAACAGTCAAGGATCTGGAGAAAGAAGAGCAGAAGAAGAATGCGGCACTGGAGAAAGAGCTGAAGAAATGCACTGAGATACTTGAAGCTCAAGTGACTCTTGAGACCGTCAAAACCCTTCTGGATAAAAAAAGGGCCGAACTTGAGGCCGCTGGAAGCGAGCTTGACGGGAAAATTGACAGGTGCCAGAAAAGCATCGGGATGTTCGAGCATCGAAAAAAGGAGTTGGATGACAATCTTTCCAGGCTCCGACCTTCAGAAACGGGTGCGAAAAAGTGCCCAACTTGCGAAACAGACCTGACAGCAGACCAGATTGCTCAGTTAGGAAGCAAATTCTCCTCTGAAAAAGAGCGGATTGAAGGAGAGCTTGAAACGACGAGAAACGAACTTACAGCCATCATCCAGAGAAAGGAGCATACTAAAGGGCAACTGAAAAAAGTGGACAAGATAGAACCTGAGCAGATCAAGGAATGTGCCAGTCAGCTCGACGAAACTAGGGAAAGGCTCAATAAACAGAGACTGGAGACAGAAGAACTCAACAAGAATGTTGACGTGCTCAAAAGATTGGACAGCGAGTTGACGGAGCTTAGCAACCAAATAGGCGGGCTTGAAGAGCCTTACAGGAAGTTTGACTCTGCAAAACGTGAACTTACAGAGTTGCAGCCTAGAGAAGAAGTCATGGCTGAAATGAAACCTATCACGGAGGCCTTGGAAAAAGTCTCGCAGTCGTTGAAAGACTCTGTTTCTAATCTCGGTTACGAACCTGAAGAGCCTTCAAGAGAACTGGAAGCTCTTCGGCAGAAGAAGCAGGAATATGATCAGAACATTTCAATAGCAAAACGTGAGTCAGAATATGAGAAGAAAGTGGCAACCACAAGAGAAGGGTTGTCAAATAAAGAGCTGGAGCTTGCTGGAACACTCGAGTCCATCGCGAAGCTCAACTATGACGAAAAACTGCATTCCAGAAAACAGGATTCGTTCGATGCTGAGGTCAATTCGAGGAATGGGCTTGAAAAAGAAATTGCAGGGAAGACGGAGAAGAAGAAAACCGCTGATGATGAGATAGCAGATTATGACAAGAGACTTGAAGCTCTCAAGAAGAAAGAGCGGGAAAAGCGGCACGTTGACAATTTCATAGGGCTCTTAAACAAGATTAGAACCGCGTATGGAAAAGACGGCGTCCAGAAGATGATAAGAGCCAGGGCGAGACCTCTGCTTGAGAGGTCTACTCGGGATCTTTTTGAGAGGTTCAATCTCGCCTATTCGGACATCAAGATCGACGATGATTACAACATTGCCGTAATAGGTCCCAGCGGTGAACAACAGATTGAGCAGATAAGCGGCGGAGAACGCGTCGCTCTGGCCATCGCGCTTAGACTAGCCATTGCGCAGGTCCTATCAGGAAGAGTTGAGACCATCATAATGGACGAGCCCACAACACATCTGGACGAAGAAAGAAGAAAAGAGCTGGTGAATATTCTGAGCTCATTCTTCAGGGAAGGCGGCAGGATCATACCTCAAATGCTCATAATAACCCACCATCCCGAAATCGTTGATGTGGCGGACGTGATCTACACGGTAAAGAAACAAGATGACTACTCAATCGCCGAATCAGGATCACCAATGAAGCAGACAGTCTAAAGATCGACCACTATTTTGGCAGAGTTCGCGCGCGCTTGAACATCAACCTTATCGTGATTAGCCGTCCTTGCCGCCTTGGGCGCCCCAGCCAACTCCTTCAAAACCTCTTCAACACTCGGCAAATCATCAGGAATTTGAAGAGAAGTAGTAGTCCTATGGGCCTTAGGGTCAACTACTTCTAACCCAAGCCTCTCAATCTTTTACGACTGAACTATAGCGGCCTACGATTTTTTCAATGATTTGCTTGCCTTGTTTCTTTGTCACCATCCAAGTTAGTGCGCGCGCGGCTGTAGCTAGTAACATAGAAGAAGCACAGAAACTGATTGAAGCTGGATTTGAATACGTCTGCAGTCATCATGAAACAATTCTGTTTAGAAAATGAAAATGAGCGCGCGCATTTGGGCAAGAATTCCAATTCTTATTTACCTAGTTAATAGAATAGAAGGAAATTAGGAGTGAAAATCATGGTATATTATTTCGTCTTAGGTCGGCCTTTTTCGTCTGAAGAGAATCGAATACAGAAAGAGAACTTTGAGCTGTTGAAGAAAAACAGAGAGAAGGCTCCGTTCTCTTTGAGGGTGTATCTTGTTGACTTGGGCAAACCAAGAATCGTTATGTCTTGGCAAAAGCCTCAACCGGACTATCGAGTTGTTATTCAAGACTGGCTAAAGTCAAGCGGCGGAGTTGAGTATCAGGATGCTGACTTAGTTGGTCCCGAATCATTCGGGTTGAATCTACCATCGTTGAATATTCTTTTGGGCTTTAGAGGAGTTATCGATAGTTTTCGGGCAAAGATAGAACAATGATTTTGTCATGCATACGCGCGCTAATAATAGCAACGCTTCTAGCTTTCAGTTTATATAACTTGCCAGCGCACGCGCAGGCTGCTTTTGGCGTGTTTGGCAGGATTGACGACAAAACACAAATACTTTTTGAGGACAACTGGCTGTAGGTGATTCTATGGTTCGCGGATTGGCCTTGTTCTTCAGATTGGTTGTTGTGTTGTTTCCGCTTGTGGCTGGATCATTTCTGTTTTCTTTGGGAGCTGACAAACTGAATCAGGCCTATGTTCGGAAGGAAGAGTGGACCGCGCCAAATGGTGTTCTTGCGTTCAGCTCTATGCCGGCGAAGTCAAGCTGGGCGCATATTGGATTACAAAGGGTCTCCGTGAAAAATGGTACGGCTGAGGCTTGGCTTGACTACGTTTTGGACCTGCAGCCAGGGTTTGCGCCAGGAGAACAGATAGGCGGTTTTCAAATCCCATATAGCGTCACGTCTGGCAATTTTACTGTAACTGTTAATTCTGGACAGGGAGACAACAAAGCAACTATTTTGGATCAAGGTACAATTTTGGTCGAGGGACCGGCAAAAACTACGATAGTGTACGGCAAGTTTTTGGTTCCTGCTGGAACAGCCCAATGTCATTTGTTCTTGTACTTCACTTGGGAAGGATTGTACGTTAGAGAAGGATTCTCAAGCTATGCCTTGATGATTCCTTTTGCCAATGCCAATGAGACGGTTCACAGCAAAGTCTACGAATGCTGCCCGAATGCCATAGCATTGTTTGACAATGTGCCCTTCATGGTAGTGGTTGGCATCCCTAACGACTGCGAGGTCAAAGGAAGCTTCCCCGCCCCTGACACCCAAGAGATAACCACGGGAAAACCGCAGGGAAACCTCGTCTGGTACTTCAACAACACAGCCACAAGATGGCCAATGCCTTCTTCGAATCAGTTTAGAGTCAACTTTGAAGTGCCTTCAGACGCAGAGCTGAGAAATCGCCTCTTCTTTGACTCAGGCCTCTACATGGGTTTAGGAATAAGCCTGATTTTCAGCGGCGTCTACGAAGGATTGAAGTCTGCCGAAGACTTGATGAGAAGGCGAAGGGAAAGAAGAGAACGAGAAGCGGAAGCAAAATCTACTTCATAGAAAGCGCGCGCTCAGCAATTTCTATGAGTCTTGAATGTTTTTTCTGATGTATTCGGATGGCACAGACCTGCTCAAATAGACTTTGTCGGTGGCCTTGTAAAACTTGAAGCCATCATGTCTGGCTGCTTCAGCGTTGATCTCCAAAACAACAGGATGCTTTGTCCTTCTCATCCCTACATAGATTGCGCCTTCGATTGTTGGAGACAAATGCACCGATCTTCTCCGCATCGGCTCCAATCCTTCTTTCAAAATCCTCCGGGCTGCAGATTCTGTTGTTCCATGATAAAGAATTCTGACCGCCTTGTCTTCTTCATGTTCAATTCTCACAGGTATCGTGTGACCATACAAAGCTCTGATCTTGGTTCCTCTAATCTCGAAACGTTTTTTGTCACCCATCCCGACCGTATCAACAACTAGGGTCTTGTCAACTGGATAGCGCAGCCTAAGCTTCGCCAACAGTTCATCTATGTCCACAAAGCCCTCCAAGTCCATATTCAGATTTTGCGGGTTGTGTCTGAGAAGGTAACTCAGGTACTTGCTAACTCTGGTTTTAAGATTCAATTCCACATTATTCGCCTCACAACCGCACCCACTTTTCGGTCTCTTTGGCTTACTTCAGATGCTTCTTCTTAAAACCGCTGCTCACGCTTTGCGCAGACCCATGTCCTCCACTCCAACGCCCTAGATCTGCTCAGCCTCCACGACGATTTTGAAACGGAGCTTCGTGTTTGGTTCTTCAGAGAGCAACCGGAAGACCGGTTTGGGAATTAAGTCGCTGAAGTAGAGGGCATCTGGTTCTTCCTCGTTTCTCTCAGCTCGTCGACGAACCTGATCTTTGGACAGGTCCTTAAGATAATTTTGAAACCATCTTCGCATAAGGCGGTCGCCAAGGCGCTTAAGCTGGTATTCGGGTTCTTTCGAAAGATAGTCCGTCTCATAGCAGGAGGAATAGTAGCCTTCAAAAACAGTTTCTTTCAGCATCTTTGCATGTTTCGCATAGCCTTCCCAGCTCCGTTTTCTCACATGAAAATCCTTATCTGGTCTGCGGAACCTGCATGACAAGCTTTTCGAGCGCTTTGGCAACAGGCGAATCCTGAGAAAGGTAAGGCGAAGACCTGATAAATTCTTCAACGTATTCCGCGTCTCCTTCAAGCGTCCTGATCAGAACTGCCACCTGATCCTGAACGCCAGAGTGAACCCAAACTTTCGCCTCCAGGTAGCTTGCCTCACGCAGATAATCATACGCTGTCTCCCTTTCACCAGCAAGCATGTAGCACAGGGCGAAATCGCACAGAAGCGGTACGCGCCACGTTGCCGCATCATCCTTGTTCGCCTCCTTCGCGTTGACTATGCTGAACACGCTGGTCTGGAGCTTCTCCATCCTCTTCAACACTCGGGATTTCACAGCCTCGTCAAACACTTCAATTAAGGACATGCAAACGTAGGCTTCACGCAAAGCCACTAACTCCTTGAACACGTCTCCCTCATGCATGCTGGACTTTGCAAGCCAGAGACAACAACGCACCGCACGCCCATAATCCCCCGCGAACTCGAAGCGTGTCTTTTTCTCCCTTAACCGCCAGCGCGTGCGCGCGCTAAGACATTAATCTCCTTTTTTCTCTTTTAAATACCTACCCATACTACACATAACCGAAAGGGTGAATGGATTGAGCGAATGTGTACATGTCTTTGATGAATACCGCGTGGTAGGCAAGATACACTATGGACACTGCTCCAAATGTAAGGTTTGGATAAGCCACGAAGGCGCGCGCTAATCTTCTTTTTGTTATGGGATTATTTGGGCGTCTGCGCAACCGCTGATTAGATTTGTTATTTTTATTTTTAGGTGTTCGTTGGGTTTTGCGTTGCTGATGAAGATTGGAAAGCCTTTGATTCTGGCGATGCCTCCCCCGTTTGGGGTCACGTCTACTATGTCTACTTCGTATTCTTCCCCAATTTTGATAGGGTAGTTTATGCCTTTGCCGTGTTTGTTTTTTGCGTTTCTTGGAGCTCGCTTTTTGGGGCTAAAAACACATTCCCCGCCTGCAACATTAAATACTGAGAAATGCATTCTAAAGGTATAAGCGTTTTGTCTCAGCCCTGCCCAGAAAAAAGCTGAAGAAACAGACTAGTAGGCTCAGGTGCTATAGACAGCGCGTGCGACAAACAGCTCTTTCCCGAGATATGAGGGCGGATTTAAAACCATTTTTGACCAATTTAGGAACACGCATGCGCGCTCTTATGCTTCCGCTTCTTTTTCCACGAACCACAAACACCCCCCAGAAAAACCCCAAAAATCAGTTCCCTCTCAAAAAACCCCCAAAAAAAGCAGGAAACCCCATGTTAACCATGCAAAAAAGGCTCAGATGGAAGAGGAAGAGGAGTAATTGATAAAAAAGGTAAAGTTTTATCC
>Ga0315285_10006379_pt1 | contig 12161 bp, 10 predicted proteins | sample YL17G09_36_MG_FD_203698 | JGI IMG/M metagenome (GOLD analysis project Ga0315285, IMG submission 203698) | Sediment microbial communities from Yellowstone Lake, YNP, Wyoming, USA - YL17G09_36 | ecosystem: Environmental > Aquatic > Freshwater > Lake > Sediment | place: USA: Wyoming | collected... | reverse complement strand
GAGATGGTCATGCCAGGGGATAACACCGAACTCCCTGTTGAGCTCATAACACCGATAGCCATGGAAGAAGGACTGCGCTTTGCAATACGTGAAGGCGGCAGGACGGTAGGTGCTGGTAAGATAATTAAGATATCGAAGTAGGCCGGGCGAGATTTTTATTGACAATGAATATTGAAAATGTTAGATTTCACGTTTGCCTTTTCAGAAAAGCTGCTTGAGGAATTAAATGGCTAAAGAAGAGAGAATCATAATAACGCTGGCATGTCAGGAGTGCAAAAGGCGGAACTATTCTACGAAGAAGAATAAGCGAAATGACCCTGACAGACTGGAGATAAATAAATACTGCAAATGGTGCAGGAGGCAAACGGTACATAAAGAGACCAGATAGTGGCATGCTGTAAGCGTAGCGTGTAGGGCTGTAGCTCCAATTGGTAGAGCGCCGGTCTCCAAAACCGGTTGTTGGGGGTTCGAGTCCCTCCAGCCCTGCCATTTTTTACGAAACGATATGAAAAAGAAGCCTAAAAAAAGAAATATTAATAAGGTTGCGAAGGTAGAGCAGAAGCCTGCCCTCAGGCCATCCAGGAAATTTAATTTTGCGAAATTCGTTCGGAATATTGTAGTAAAAATGCGCATCTTTTTTAAGGAGGTTTGGTTTGAGCTGAAGAAGGTATCCTGGCCGAACAGGAAGACCTTGATCTCGTACACCATCGTGGTGGTCGTGACAGTGTTAATCCTGGGTCTGTTCATCGGTCTTTGGGATGCTGCTTTTCTTAAGCTTGTTGATCTTTTATCCAAGATCTAGTTTTAAGTTAAGATGAAAAAACAGTGGTTTGTAATTCACTCCTACGCGGGATACGAAAATAAAGTCAAGGATAATTTGCTCAAGAGAATTGAGTCAATGGGCGTGGAAGACAAGATCTTCGATATCCTCATCCCAACAGAGGAGGTAATTGAGATTCAGGACGGGAAGAAGGTCGTCAACTCCAAGCGTGTCTTCCCGGGCTATCTTCTTGTCAACATGATATATGATGATGACTCGTGGTATGTCGTGAGGAACACGCCCGGTGTTACTGGATTTGTCGGTTCCGGTGCAACCCCAACTCCCCTGCAAAAGAAGGAAGTGGAGAGGATCATACGCAGAGCTACGATGGAGAAGCCAAAGCCTACGACCGAATATGAGATCGATCAGGTTGTAAGGGTAACCAGTGGACCTTTTGCGAATTTTGACGGTGTGATCAGCGAAATTAACCTTGACCAGAGCAAACTCAAGGTGTTAGTATCCATCTTCGGCAGGCAGACTCCAGTGGAGTTGAATTTTAATCAGGTAGCAAAAATATAGATTATGAGGATTTGATGGCAAAACCAGTTCAAGCAATTGTCAAGTTACAGATAACAGCAGGTCAGGCGACACCCGCACCACCGGTTGGACCAGCGCTTGGTCAGCACGGCGTGAACATCATGGAGTTCTGCAAGGTGTTCAATCAGCAGACGGCGGGACAACCTGAGATGATAATCCCGGTTGAGATCACGGTTTATAAGGACAGGACTTTTACTTTTGTGACCAAAACTCCTCCCGCAGCGGTCTTGTTGAAGAAGGCTGCAGGGATTGAGAAGGGTTCAAGCGAACCGAACAGAAAGATTGAAGCGGAGATCAGCAGGGAGAAGGTCAGGGAGATCGCACAGCTGAAGATGCCTGATTTAAGCGCAAAGGACATTGATGCTGCGATGAAGATAATTGAAGGAACTGCCCACAATATGGGCATTAAGGTGGTTTAGGCTTAAGGAGTATTTTTGAAGAGGAGTAAGAGATATTTAAAAACTGTAGAAGATAGGGATATTGAGGCTGTATATACACCGGCACAGGCCATGAAGCTTGTTCAGGAGACTGCGACTGCCAAGTTCGATGAGATGATCGACATATCCATAGTGCTCGGCGTTGACCCACGCAAGGCTGATCAGAACGTAAGGGGCACAGTTGTCCTTCCGCACGGATTCGGAAAGACGCCGCGCGTAATTGTCTTTGCAGTAGGCGACAAGGCAAAAGAGGCAATGGAGGCTGGAGCTGACGAGGTCAACGGTGAGGAGCTGGTCGAAAAAGTGGAGAAGGGATATTTTGATTTTGATGTCGCAATCGCTACTCCTGATATGATGAAGTCGGTTGGCAAGTTAGGGAAGTACCTTGGTAGGCGTGGTTTGATGCCAAATCCCAAGGCGGGCACGGTGACGTTTGACGTTGCCAAGGCGGTGAAGGACAGCAAGGCGGGTAAGGTTGAGTTTAGGGTAGATAAATTTGGTGTCATTCATTCGATCATCGGAAAGAAATCTTTTGAATTACCAAAACTTGTTGAGAACTACACGGCGCTCATTGATGCAATAGTCAGGGCCAAGCCTGCATCCGCGAAAGGTAGGTACTTAAAGAATATCGTCCTGTCCTCTACCATGGGGCCTGGCTTTAAGGTCGATACCACGAAGCTAAGAAACCTTCTTGAGGAGATCGCTTAGGTTCTAATTAAAAATAGAATATTTTACCAGAGACTGTTGGTGCGAGGGCTTAAATTTGCCAACATAGGTTTGAAGAAATTAAAGGCCCTTGCGTTTTGCAGGGGTTTTTGCTTGAAGCTGGAGCAAATAATGTGCCCCAGTAAAAATTAGTTTTGGATAGCAGGAGGCAAATTATGCTGAAAGATCGGAAAGTAAAAGTAGTAAAAGAATTAGAGGATAGATTTAAGAGTTCAAGCGTGGTTGTATTCGGGGAATACCGAGGAATGACTGTAAAAGAGATAGATTCTCTGCGCACAGAGCTTGAGAAGGTTAGCGCTATCTTTAAGGTTGTGAAGAATACTCTTGCCAGGATCGCGTTAAGGAATCTGAATATCGAGGGTTTTGATGAGATGACTTCAGGGCCTACGAGCTGCGCTTTTGGAAGCGGCAATGCGATCGCTACCGCAAAGGCAATAAGCGATTACGCGGCTGCGAACAAGCTGCTGGTGCTAAAAGGCGGCATAATATCGAACAAGGTGATGACCGCCAGTGAGCTAAGAGACCTGGCCAGGATGGGATCCGTAAGTGCAATATATGCCAAGATGCTTGGTGCGATACAGCAGCCGATTTATGGAATGGTGAACGCATTGAATCATCCCATCATGGCGCTGGTTAATGTTTTAGATCAGATATCAAAGAGCAAAAATTAGGACAATCAGGAGGAAAATGAAATGGCAAAAAAGGAATCATCAATAGAGGAGCTAATAGCTGCTATTGAAAATATGAGTGTGCTGGAGCTTTCACAGCTCGTCAAAGCCCTAGAGGAGAAATTTGGAGTCAGCGCTGCGGCGCCGATAATGATGGCCAATGCTGGAGCCGCTGCCGCGGCAACTGCGACCGCTGCCGCAGAGGAAGTCGAGCAGACGGAGTTCGATGTCGTCCTTAACGCGGCTGGAGATAAGAAGATCCAGGTAATCAAGGAGGTTCGTGCAATCACCGGGCTCGGTCTTAAAGAGGCAAAGGATCTGGTTGATGGAGCTCCAGGGAAGGTAAAAGAGAAAGTTTCAGCAGCCGAGGCTGAAGAGATCAAGAAAAAGCTTGAAGAGGCTGGCGCTACCGTAGAGATCAAGTAGTCACTCCACCAAAAACATAAGTATTACATATTGACATATTAAGAAATAATAAGTAGTATGCAAGTTTGCATTTTTACTAAGTTTCTTAGCTTTTTACCTGTTTATTTCCATGAAAATAAGGAGTGAATATAAGTGCTAGAGGTTATTCAACCCACCCGTAGACAGCGTTTAAGTTTTGCAAAGACACACGAAGTTTTGGAAGTTCCTAATCTTTTAGATATTCAAAAGGAATCCTTTGAGTGGCTGAAAAGGGATGGTCTTGCGGAAGCCTTCAGGGATGTCTCCCCTATAGAGGACTTTTCGAAGAAGTTCGCCCTGGAGTTCAGGGATCATGAGTTTGGCGAGGTGAAGATAGGTGTCGACGAATGTAAAGAAAGAGATATGACATATTCGGCGCCGCATTATGTCCTTGCCAGGTTCACAAATAAAGAAACAGGTGAGATGAAGGAACAGAAGGTCTTCATGGGAGACTTTCCATTCATGACCGACAAAGGAACCTTCGTCATTAATGGCACCGAAAGGGTCGTCGTATCCCAACTGGTGCGTTCACCAGGGGTTTACTACGATAGGGAGATAGACAAGCTAACCGATAAACAGCTGTTTTCGTGCAAGGTGATACCATCACGCGGCGCATGGATTGAGCTTGAGATTGACAAGCGCGATGTGGTCTATGTCAGGATTGACAGAAAGAGAAAACAGTTAATCACTATCTTTCTGAAAGCTCTGGGCATGACCACCGAGCAGATTAAGTCCACTTTTACGAGCATTACTGATAAGGAGAGCACGGCTGACTGTATTCTTAAAACTCTGGAGAAGGATGACATAGAGAGTCATGATCAGGCGCTGATAGAGATATATAAGAAGATCAGGCCAGGAGAACCGCCCACGCTTGAAAGTGCAAGGAATTTGATCGATTCCCTTTTCTTCAACTCAAAAAGATATGACCTCGGAAAGGTTGGGCGGTATAAATTAAATAAAAAATTAATTTTAGATACCCCGGAGGATCAATATACCCTGGATATGCGAGATATCATCGAAATAATCAACTATCTCGTCGGGCTGCATTATGGGGTTGGGGATACTGATGATATCGATCATTTTGGCAATAGAAGGATAAGAGCGGTTGGGGAACTTATCCAGAACCAGTTTCGAATCGGCCTGTCCAGGATGGAGCGGGTGGTTCGCGAGAGGATGACCACACAGGATGCCGATACCATAACTCCGCAGTCGCTGATAAATATAAGGCCAGTTGTCGCCTCATTAAAGGAATTCTACGGGTCCAGCCAGCTTTCGCAGTTCATGGATCAGACTAATCCGCTGTCCGGGCTGACGCATAAGCGGAGGCTGTCTGCTCTTGGACCGGGAGGCCTGAGCAGGGAGAGGGCTGGATTTGAGGTAAGAGATGTGCATCCGTCTCATTACGGCCGGATGTGTCCGATTGAAACTCCTGAAGGCCCAAATATTGGCCTTATTGGTTCACTTGCAACCTACGGAAGGGTTAATAAACTTGGTTTTATCGAAACACCTTTCAGGATCGTAAATAATGGTGTTTTGACCAATGAGGTAGTTTATTTAACCGCCGATGATGAAGATGAATATAGAATAGCTGAGGCAAATGAGCTAGTAGATGAAAACGGAAGGTTTTTGTCAGACAAAGTTCTTGCTAGATATAGAGGAGAGGTCGAAATAATTGATGCAATCAGAGTTGATATGGTTGATATCTCCCCTAAACAGATGGTCAGTGTTGCAACATCGCTTATACCCTTCCTGGAGCACGATGACGCGAACAGAGCTTTGATGGGATCAAACATGCAGCGTCAAGCGGTTCCACTTATAAAACCCGAGTCGCCGTTAATTGGAACAGGAACGGAATACAGAGCTGCTATAGATTCGGGCGAAGTTTTGCTCGCGGAGGAAGATGGAGTTGCAAAAAGAGTATGCGCAGATTTTATAGATGTGGAATACAAAAAGTCCGGTCTTGTGCGTCATAAATTACATAAATTTGAGCGTTCCAACCAGGGAACGTGCATAAATCAAAAGCCGATCGTGAATTCTGGCCACGTTGTTAAGGCAGGTGAGCCGCTGGCAGATGGACCCTGCACGGACCATGGTGAGCTCTCGCTGGGCCGAAACCTGCTGGTTGCCTATATCCCATGGGAGGGGTACAACTTCGAAGATGCAATAATAGTCAGTGAAAGGCTGGTTGAGGAGGACATCCTCACCTCTATTCACATAGAGAAACATGAGATAGAGGCACGTTCGACGAAATTAGGCCACGAAGAGATAACGCGAGATATACCCAACGTCAGTGAGGAACTGCTCAAGGATCTTGATGAGAGGGGAGTAATAAGGACAGGTGCTGAGGTTCAGCCGGGCGACATCCTTGTGGGTAAGGTCACGCCAAAGGGAGAGACCGAGCTGACTGCTGAGGAAAGGTTGCTGCGAGCGATTTTTGGCGAGAAGGCAAGGGAAGTAAGAGATACCTCACTAAAAGTACCACATGGGGAAACCGGAAAGGTAATTGACGTCAAGGTGTTTTCCAGAGAAGCTGGGGATGAGCTCTCTCCGGGTGTTAACGAGTTGATAAGGATATATGTTGCCCAGAAGAGGAAAGTGCAGGAAGGCGATAAGCTTGCCGGCAGACATGGCAACAAGGGTGTCATATCAAGGGTTTTACCTGAGGAGGATATGCCGTATCTGCTCGACGGTACTCCCGTGGACGTAATACTCAATCCGCTTGGGGTGCCGTCCCGAATGAATATCGGCCAGATTCTTGAAGCGCAGCTTGGTCTTGCTGCGATGAGTAGCTATAACGGAAACGGATCATCTAACGACGGTGCGCCAACATATATATCCTCACCTGTCTTTGATGGAGCCAAAGAAAAGGAGATATGTGATTTACTTGTCAAGGCAGGATATTCAGAGACCGGAAAGATGTATTTGATCGATGGACGCACCGGTGAGATATTTGATCATAAAATAACGGTTGGTTACATATATATCATGAAGCTGTCCCACCTTGTCGATGATAAGATACACGCCAGGTCCACAGGTCCGTATTCTCTCATAACCCAGCAGCCGCTTGGCGGGAAAGCGCAGTTTGGCGGTCAGAGGTTTGGTGAGATGGAGGTGTGGGCGCTGGAGGCATATGGTGCGGCGTCAATGTTGCAAGAGATGCTGACGGTCAAGTCCGATGATGTTTTCGGGAGAGTCAAGACTTATGAATCCATAGTAAAAGGTGAAAATATTGAACGCCCTGGTATCCCTGAGTCGTTTAAGGTACTGATTAAGGAGATGCAGAGCCTCGGTTTGAACATTGAAGTGACTTCTGAGGATGGAAAGCAGATCGACATCAAGACCGATGAAGATGACATAATGAGGAGCATCGAGGATTTTGGCATGAGCTTCAGCAAAGAGGATCTTTCGATTTCCGATGAACCTCTGGACGAAAAAAAGTAAATACACATTGTTTGTTATTAGGAGGAGAACTTAGGTGACAGAAGTTGACAATTTTAGTTCTATCAAGATAGGCATAGCTTCTCCCGAGAAGATAAGGTCATGGTCGAACGGCGAGGTCAAGAAGCCTGAGACAATAAATTATAGAACTTTGAAACCCGAGAAGGATGGGCTCTTCTGCGAAAAGATATTTGGCCCAACGAAAGATTGGGAATGTTATTGCGGAAAGTATAAAAGAGTTCGTTTCAAGGGCATAATATGCGAACGCTGCGGCGTGGAGGTCACTCGCTCCAAGGTAAGAAGGGAGAGGATGGGCCATATAGAGCTGGCAGCGCCGGTTGCGCACATCTGGTTTGTGAAAGGAGTGCCCTCCAGGATGGGATATCTGCTTGACATCTCCCCCAAGAACCTGGAGAAGGTGCTTTACTTCGCTGCAAACATAGTAATCAGCGTTGATGCGGAGAAGAGGAGCGCAGATGCGCTGAAGCTTCAGGAAGCACATAAAAAGTATTTGGATGAACTTGAACGTATGTATAAAAAGAACATGGAGCAGCTGAAGGCGGAAAGAGATGAGCATATTGTGAAATACACCTCAGGTGAGATTGAGATAGTGCAGGTTGAGGGCAAGAAGACGATAACACTTGAGGACAAGATAAACAGCATAAATAAGAATTACGATGGAGACATAGCAGACGAGGAGGAGTTTTATAAAGAATCGGTCGAACGAGCGAAAGAGGTTTACGACACCTTCATGAAACTAAAGGAGAAGGACCTCATCAACGACGAGATAATATTTCGTGAGATGCGGGAGAGGTTTTCTGAATATTTTCAAGGCGGGATGGGCGCAGATGCGATAAAGAAGCTCCTTTTAAAGCTGGATTGCGAAAACGAAGCAGATAAATTAAGGCAGATGATCAAAGAATCCTCGGGACAGAAGAAGAGCAGGGCCATTAAAAGGCTAAAGGTGGTTTCTGCGTTTGTCCGTTCTGATAATCAGCCACAATCGATGGTACTCGAAGTCATACCGATAATCCCGCCTGATTTAAGACCGATGGTTCAGCTTGATGGCGGCAGGTTTGCGACGAGCGACCTGAACGACCTGTACAGGCGCGTGATCAACAGGAATAACCGTTTGAAGAGGCTGTTGGACCTGGGTGCTCCAGAGATAATAGTAAACAACGAGAAGCGTATGCTGCAGGAAGCAGTTGATGCGCTCTTTGATAACGGGAGACGCGGCCGGGCAGTGACCGGACCCGGGAACAGACCACTTAAATCACTTTCAGACATGCTGAAGGGAAAACAGGGCAGGTTCAGGCAGAACCTGCTTGGCAAGAGGGTCGATTATTCGGGTAGATCGGTAATTGTTGTTGGGCCCAAGTTAAAGCTTCATCAGTGCGGCCTTCCCAAGTTGATGGCGCTTGAGCTGTTTAAACCTTTTGTCATGAAACGCCTGGTTGATCTTGGACATGCGCAGAATATCAAGAGTGCCAAGCGCATGGTCGAGCGCATGAAATCGGTAGTATGGGACGTCCTTGAAGAGGTGATCGAGGATCATCCGGTCTTGCTTAACAGAGCACCTACACTGCACAGGCTGGGCATTCAGGCGTTCATGCCGGTGCTGGTCGAAGGTAAGGCTATTCAGATTCATCCGCTTGTCTGCGCAGCATTTAATGCGGACTTTGACGGCGATCAGATGGCCGTTCACGTTCCGTTATCATATGAAGCCCAGGCAGAAGCCAGGATCCTGATGATATCGCAGAATAACCTTCTTTCGCCTGCTAACGGCAGGCCGATAATGACACCGTCCCAGGATATGGTACTCGGTTGTTATTACGTGACAACCGACAAGGACAACGAGCTGGGTGAAGGGCGTTATTTCTCAAGCCCCGATGAAGCGATCATGGCCTATTATTTTAAGAAGCTTGCCCTGCATGCAAGGATCTTCGTCAAGATAAAGGGTAAGCCGAATATATCCGAAAGCAAACCATGGACGGAGACCACCGTGGGCAGGCTGATCTTTAATGAAGCTCTTCCACAAGAGTTTGACTATATTAACTCCCCGGTCTCAAAGAAGGAGCTTTCAAACATAATAATGGAATGTATTGAAGAGTTCCCGGTATCCGTGGTTGCGGAGACCATTGATAAGATCAAGGAGATCGGGTTTAAGTTCTGCACGATCGCGGGCCTGACCATTGGCATTGATGATATAGACGTTCCGGCCAAGAAGGCGAGCATACTGGCGGAGACCGAGAAACGTGTTGATAAGATCGAGCACAGCTTTGAATCAGGGTTGATAACGGAGGATGAGCGCCACCAGATGATAGTGGCGGAGTGGTCGAGGGCTACCGAGAGCGTTGCGGATGCTATGGAAGCCAACTTCGACAAGTTCAACCCGATATTCATGATGGCCAATTCCGGTGCGCGCGGTAATATAAAGCAGCTCAGGCAGTTGGCTGGTATGCGCGGTCTGGTTGCAAATGCGCGAGGAGATATACTGGATCGTCCGATTAAGGCAAACTTTCGTGAGGGCCTGTCGGTGATGGAATACTTCCTGTCAACTCATGGCGCCAGGCAAGGGCTGGCGGATACCGCGCTTAGAACTGCTGACTCCGGTTATCTTACGCGCAGGTTAGTGGATGTCGCGCAGGATATTATCGTGAGAACTGAAGATTGCGGCACTGATATAGGAATAACTCTGCCGGTTTTAACGGTTGAGAAAGAACCCAACCCGAGCCTTGTGGGAAGGATCTGTAATGAGGATGTCTTTCATCCGACTACAAAGAAGGTGCTCATAGCTAAGGGTGAGATGATAGAGAACAGGCATCTGAATCCGCTGGTGATCGCAGATATCAGCGAGATGAAGGTTCGCTCGGTTTTAACCTGCGAAGTCATTCACGGTACTTGCCAGAAATGCTACGGCAAGAGCCCTGCGACCGGAAAATTAGTGGATATAGGAGAAGCGGTCGGCATCATCGCGGCACAATCGATCGGGGAGCCGGGAACGCAGCTCACAATGCGTACGTTCCACACAGGAGGAGTTGCCAGCACCGTCATCCTGAAGCCCATTAAGAGCCCGTTTACCGGAAAATTGATAATACCAGATAGCGAGATTCCTAAATTCAGCCTTGAATTGAGCACAGATGAGATTAATCGCATGCGGAAGGAAAACGCCGGCGAAGTCCTGACGTTCAGGATAGGGGATATCGTTCAGATTAAAAACCCTGGATTTTTGGGCGTTGATTCATCAATGGCGAGCAGGACGCTTAAGGCTGGAGAATATATTGAGAAGAAAAAATTAGATGAATACAACAGAAAGATTGATGAGCAGAACAAGAAGTTTGATGAACAAATAAAAGAGATCGACGAGAAGATAGCTTCATTGAAGATCAAGGATGCCGATAAGGCCTTGATCGATAAACAGTTGGACCTCAGGGTTAAGGTCGAAAAACAAAAGAAGGAGAAAGTAGCCGCATCCCAGCAGCCAATTAAGCTAAAGGTTGAGATCGAAAGGGGCGTTTATAAGGATATTGATCTGCCGAAGGTCGAAGAGATTCAGCTCGAGCTCCTGGAGAACGTTACTGCCGGTCAGGTCATAGCGAATATAATCCAGACTGCCAAGAGAAAAGAGCATGCCCATAAGCATGAAAAGACTTTTGAGATGATGGATATAACGAGCGGTCTACCAAGGGTCGTTGAGCTGTTTGAGGCAAGAAAACCCAAAGGGGTAGCCCTCATAGCGGAGACCAGCGGCACGGTGAGCGTAGAAGAGGATGCTGGCAAATACGTTGTTCATGTGCTGCAGGGCGACGGAAGCACAAAAACATACCGTACTATACCGAGAAGCCAGCGGCTCAGGGTTGTTAACGGGCAGAAGATCGAAGCAGGTGAACAGATAACCGACGGGTCCAAAGATCCTCACGATATCCTCAAGGTGGCGGGAGTGCAGGCTGCTCAGCAATACCTTGTGAATGAAGTCCAGAATGTCTATCGCTCCCAGGGTGTTGATATACACGATAAACACATAGAAATAATCGTCCGACAAATGTTCAAAAAGGTAACCATAGTGGAACCTGGCGACACGCAGTTTTTGCCAGGCCAGCTTGTCGATAGACAGGTCTTTGAGCAGGAGAATGACAGGGTGGTTAAGGAAGGAGGCGAGCCAGCGAAGGCTCGGCAGATCCTTCTTGGCATAACCAAGGCGTCACTTGCTACAGATAGTTTTCTCTCAGCGGCTTCATTCCAGGAGACCACCAGGGTTTTGACCGATGCAGCGATTGAGAATAAGGTTGACCCGCTGCTTGGTCTTAAGGAAAACGTGATCATCGGTAAGTCGATTCCTGCCGGAACCGGCATGTCCAGGTACAGGAAGATAGATATAGTCGTGGAAGGCGAGGAAAGGGAAGAGGAAAAGATCCTGCAGGCCCTGACAAAGTGATGAAAATTTATTGACATCTCAGTAAAGTCATGTTAATTTCTTCACCTGTGTTTTTTAAGCGGAAGGTATAAGTTTGCCAACTATTAATCAATTAATTAGAAAAGGAAGGGAGAAGACTTCCAAAAAGCAGAAGACGCCTGCTCTTCGCGGTAATCCTCAGAAGCGGGGGGTTTGCACGCGTGTTTATACCACGACGCCGAAGAAGCCAAACTCTGCGCTTCGGAAGGTCGCAAGAGTCAGGTTAACCAATGGAATGGAAGTAACGGCGTATATACCAGGAGAAGGGCATAATCTTCAAGAACATTCTATTGTATTGATTAGAGGCGGCAGAGTGAAGGACCTGCCAGGAGTTAGGTATAAGATTGTAAGAGCGGCGCTTGATGCGGCTGGGGTTGTAGACAGGAAGAAGAGCCGTTCAAAATATGGTGTTAAGGTAAGTAAGTAAATATTAAGTGGTGAAAAATGCCGAGAAGAGGTTCTGTTAAAAGATTTGAGATGGATCCTGATCCAAAATATAACGATGCGCTTGTCGCTCAGATAATAAACAAGGTGCTTATGTGCGGCAAGAAGGGGAATGCTTATCGAATTGTTTATTCTTGTCTTGAGATCATCGCCAAGAAAACTGGGCAGGACCCACTTTTAATATTCAGAAGGGC
>Ga0315285_10006378_pt1 | contig 12163 bp, 9 predicted proteins | sample YL17G09_36_MG_FD_203698 | JGI IMG/M metagenome (GOLD analysis project Ga0315285, IMG submission 203698) | Sediment microbial communities from Yellowstone Lake, YNP, Wyoming, USA - YL17G09_36 | ecosystem: Environmental > Aquatic > Freshwater > Lake > Sediment | place: USA: Wyoming | collected... | reverse complement strand
GCTGACCAGGACCAGGAAGCGGCCGTCCATCGGATCGCCGATGGCGACGGCATTCTTCTCGTCGAAGAAAGCGAAGGCGTCGAGGAAGATTCCTTCGGCGTCGTTGTGGTACCGCTCGGTCCAGGTCTTCCCGCCGTCCTCGGTTTTGAAGATGCGAGCCGGGCTGGCGATGCCCATCAGAAAAGCCGTGTCGGCGCTGAAGGCCTCAATGTCACGGAAGTCCACCGTCTCGGCGCCTGGCACTTTTGCGGCCGTCCATGAGGCGCCTCCGTCCGTTGTTCTCAGGAAGGTCCCCTCCGCGCCGCTCGCCCAGGCCGCTTGGACGTCGACCGCTGTAACTCCGCGAAGGCTTACCCTCGTTCCGCTGGATTGGACACGCCAGGTAACTGGGCGGGGGTGGCTCTGGAGTGAATTTTGGCCGGCCGACAGAGAAGCCAGGAAAATTATGAGTCCGCCCGCGACGAAGAACAAGGCCGCGCTCGTTCCGCTTTTATATCTGATGAGGGACATGGCCGGATTGTAGCCCAGTTCGGCGCCGGCCGGCAAGGGGAGGGGATCTCCGCCGACAAGGGTGATTGACCCGTTCGCCGACGCTAAGCCCCGCCTTTAAAGGCGGGGACGAGAAGCGAGGCTCAGGGTTAACCCTGAGCAAGCCCCGGCATTCATGCCGGGGAGTCGATGGGTTGACTTCCTCTCCAGGGTTGACTTGTCGTCCCTCGGCCGTTAACATGGAATCTCCGATGGCCGAGGCCAAGCCCTTTATCCCCGTCAAATATATCAGCGGGATTATTTTTTCGCGTCCGGACATTTTGGCCGAGGCCGAGGCGAGGCTTATCGATCGGCTCGGGGCCGTCGACCTGAGGAGCCCGGAATTCGCCTTCGCCCTCACGGACTACTACGAGAAGCAGATGGGGGAGGGGTTGAGCCGGGTTTTCCTGAGTTTCGAGGAGCTCGGGCCGCCCGAGCGTTTGAGCGCTGTCAAGCTCCAAACCAACGCCTGGGAAGAAGAGATCCGCATCAAGGCCGGGGCTTCGCTGCGGATCGTCAACATCGATCCCGGCTACCTCACGGCCTCGGCGCTGTTCATGGCCACGGCCAAGGATTTCGCCCACCGCGTTGCGCTCCGGGACGGAATCTACGCCCACCTCGAACTCCTGTTCACCAGGACCGGGGTCAGGTATCTCGACTGGACCTATCCCGATTTTCGACAGGACGCCCATGAAGCCTTCTTTAGGGCTGTAAGAAAAAAATTCCTCTCCCAAATACGATAGGCGGGATTTGACCGCGATTTAATCCCCTCGCGGGAATCCACGGACGTTAGTCCGTGGAGGGATAGAGAAGCCCCGCTTCGGGGACAGGCGCTCCAACGCCTGCAATGGGCAGATCCCACGGACGTTAGTTAGTGGAGCTTCAGAATTCGGGATCGAAGGGCGAGATTTTACGGAGCTTTTCGACGATCTCGGGGAGTTCCCGGAGCACGATATCGACGTCCTCGTCCGTGTTGAACCGGCCCAACGAGATTCGGATCGAGCTTCGGGCGATTTCGGGCCGCAGGCCGATCGCGGCCAGAACGGGGGAGACCTCTTCCGAGCCTTCGCTGCAGGCCGAGCCGGTCGAGACGTAAATCTCTTTGGTCGCCAGCGCGAGCAGGACCGCTTCGCCCTCAAGGCCCAAAAACGAGAAGTTGAGCGTGCTTTTAATCCGCTGCTCGGGGTGGCCGTTGAAGTGGACCTTGGGGATGGACGTCTCGATCCCGTCCTTGAGCCGGCCGGCCAGCTTTTCGATTCGATCCCGATCCTTTTTCCAGCGCTCGCCGAGGACTCGAGCCGCCTCGCCGAACCCGACGATCCCGATCGTGTTCTCGGTGCCGGCCCGGAGCTCCTTTTCCTGGTGTCCGCCGTGGATGAAAGGGGCGATATTCGTTCCCTTCCTGATGTAAAGCGCGCCGACCCCCTTGGGTCCGTAAATCTTGTGGGAGGCTATCGTCAGCAGGTCGACGCCCAGGTCGTCGACCTTGACCTCGGACTTGCCGAAGGTCTGGGCGGCGTCGGTATGAACGAGGGCGCCCCGGGAATGGGCGATCCGGACGACGTCTTTAACGGGTTGGATGGTCCCGATTTCATTGTTGGCATGCATGACCGAGACGAGCGCCGTATTGGGCGTCAGGGCGTCCCGGAGGGCGCCGAGGTCCACGATTCCGTGGGAGTCGACCGGAAGATAGGTGATTTTGTACCCTTTTTTCTCGAGGTAATTCCCCGTCCTCAAGACGGCCGGATGCTCGATGGCCGAGACGATGATCTCTCTCTTTTCGGGTTGGGCGTCGAGGATCCCGAAAATGGCGAAGTTGTCGGACTCGGTGCCCGAGCCGGTGAAGACGATCTCGCTCCGGTGGCAGCCGAGCTGCTTGGCGATGTTTTCCCGCGCCTCCTGGATAAGATCGCGGACGGCGCGTCCGATCGGATAGAGGGAGGAGGGGTTTCCGAAGTGTTCCCGCAGGAACCGGCACATCTTGTCGGCGACGGCCGGATCCAGGGGCGTCGTGGCGTTGTTGTCGAGATAAACCATGGCTCTAAGTCCTTGGGCTATTTTACCCTAACCGGACGAATCCCGCCATCAGGTATGGACGATCAAGGCTCTGACGGTCAATAATTCGGGGGACACATCACTTATTTCATCGGCTAGGGCTAAATGAAAATATCATTCAACGGGCCCGGGCCCGAGAAAATAAGTGATGTGTCCCCCGAATTAGTTATACACCTCGAACTCCCAAATCGTCGGGACGGGCAGACCTCTGTCAGCCTGGATCGCTGTTACATACAGTCTCACTTTCGACCCCGTCACGGCGGTAAACGTATCCACCTTCGACGAAGTACCCATAGTCCCGCCGGTATAGGCATCCACCCAGCTTGAACCGTTCCAGTACTGGATCTTGTACCCCGTGATCCGGTTTAAGTATTGGCTGATAATAGTTTTTCTAAAAGTGGTATTTGTGCCGAAATCGATTTGCAGCCATGAGCCCACCCCGTCGGTAGCCGCCGCGGCCCATCGGGTGGCGGTATTACCGTCGTTTGCTTTCGAAACTTCATAACCCGTTCCATAGATACTGGAAGCGCTGGCAGTCTTATTTTCGGCCAGATTTACTCCAGATGATTGCGTGGATCCGTACTCGATCTTCAGGATCGTGTTCGTATCAAAACTTAGAACTTTGCCGTCTTTGAAGGTGATGATCATCTTGTCCTGGGAAAAAGCGTACGTTGTGCTGATTACGACCGCTAACAGAACCACAACAAAAATCTTCTTCATCACATCCTCCTTTTAGAGTTATCGATGATCCTGATTTTCCACTTTAGGCGCGGCCGTGTCAAGTTTAGTTCGCAACTTCGGTCCATCGTAACTCTCATCAGCTTGCCGCCTTCGCTCGGAATCAGTGGCCGGAATCATCGGAATGCGCAGTCGGATAGGCAGAGCGTAGGGAGATTCTTCTTATCGCGTAGGGTCATGGGCTGTTGGTTCATGATCATCAAGATTTGTAAGTAATTGAGGCGAGTTTCTCCTTCAGGATCTTGACGACCTCGCCTCCGGCCCGCTTCTGGCCTTCGTCGGTGGCGGCCCCGATGTGGGGCGCCGCCAGGACGTTGGGATGGTCGATGAGCGTCCAGTCTTCGGGCGGCTCCTTGCTGAAGACATCGAGGGCGGCCGCCTTGACCTGGCCGCTGACGAGTCCGTCGAGCAGCGATTTCTCATCCACGGTCCCGCCCCGGGCGACGTTGACGATGATGACGCCTTTCTTCATCTTGGCGAACTCGGCGGGCCCCAGAATCGCCCCCTGCGTTTTGGGGATGTGGAGCGTGATGATGTCGGACTGGGCCAGCAGCTCGTCGAGCGTGACCTGTTTCATGACCTTGGTCGAAACGGGTATGATGTCGTAGCCGACGGCTTTCATCCCGAAGGCGACGGCACGCTCGGCGACGGCCTGCCCGATCCGGCCCATGCCGATGACACCCAGCGTCTTTCCGTAGAGCTCGCTCCCGTTGAACGCCTTTTTCTCCCACTTGTGCTGCTTCATGGTCAGGTTGGCCTGGCCGTGCTGCCGGACCGCGCCCAGCATGAGCCCGAAGGCGTGTTCGGCGACCGTGATCGTCGTGGCGGAAGGCGTGTTGGCGACCTTGATCCCTTTCTCCTTGGCCGCGGCGGCGTCGACGTTGTCGAGCCCGATTCCGGCCCGGACGATAATCTCGAGGCCTTGGGCGGCTTCGACGACCGGGCGCGTGATCTTGGTCGCGCTCCGGACGACGACGGCGTTGAAACCGGGGATGGTCTGGACGAGGGCGGCCTCGTCCATGCCCGTCTTGACCGTGACCTCAAAACCCGGGATGGCCTTAAGCTGGTCCAGGGATTCCTGGTCGAGTTTGTCGGCGACAAGGATCTTTTTCATGACGGCTCCCTTTCTCTCAAACCCAATTCTCGCGGAGGATGAGCTCGACGGCCTTGACCGCCGCTCCCGTCTCGAATTTATAGCCGAGGTCGTTGAGCGTCATCTCCAGGGCGGTCAAGGCCGTGACGATGTCGAACCCGCCCATGTAGCCCAGGTGGGCGATCCGGAAGAACTTGCCCTTGTGAGGATCCTGAGCGCCGGCGATGTAAGCCATGTATTTGGCCTGCATCGTCTTGACGATCTTGCCGCCCTCGACGCCGGCCGGCGTCTTGACGGCGGTCAGGATGTTGCTCGGTTTTTCGGAGAGAAGATCGAGGCCGATCGCCTTGACTCCGGCCCGGGTCGCGTCGCCCAGGATGCGGTGATGGGCGTAGAGCTTATCCAGGCCCATGCCCATGATGATGTCGAGGGCCTTCTTCTGCTGGATGACGAGCGTGATGCCCGGCGTCCAGGGCGTCGTCTTGTCGGCCAGGTTCTTCTTGGCCTTCTTGATGTCGAAGTAGAACTTGGCGCACTTGGAGGTCTCGACCAGCTTCCAGGCCTTGGGGCTGAGGGCGATGTAGGCCAGCCCGGGCGGGATCATGAAGGACTTCTGGGAGCCGGAGAGAAGGACATCGATCTTCCAGTCGTCCATCGGACAGGGCATGGCGCCCGTGCCCGAAATGCCGTCCACGACCAGGACGGCGTTGGTCGCGGCGACGACCTCGCCGAACCCCTGAATGTCGAAATAGGCGCCGGTCGAGGTCTCCGAATGCTGGCAGAAGACGGCCTTGGCGTCGGGGTTCGCCTTGAGCTCGGCGGACAACTGGTCCTTGCTGAAGTCCTTGCCCCACTCGACCACGATTTCCTTGTGGGCGATCCCGTAGGCCTTGCAGATGTTCCCCCAGCGCTCGCCGAACTTGCCGGCGTTGATGGTGAGGACCTTGTCCCCGGGGCTGAGCAGGTTGGCGACGGCCGTTTCCATGGCGCCCGTCCCCGACGAAGTCAGGACGTAAACGTCCTCCTTGGTCCCGAAGACGAGCTTGAGGCCTTCCGTGACCTCCATGAAGATCTTGGAAAACTCGGGCGTCCTGTGATGAATGATGGGCTCGGCGGCGATCGAAAGGACGTTGTCCGGTACGGGCGTGGGCCCGGGCGAAAGCAGGTAGTATTTTTTAATCATAAGACTCCTCCTTGAGGTTGTTTAAGAAAAAAAGCCGGGGTTTATTGCCGAAGGCTGCGCTTCTGCCTTTCCCCGATAAACCTCATAGCTTTATCCAGATTACCAAAAGATCAAGTGGAGTGTCAATTCATCCCTGCAAGCTCACAGCTCGAGCAACAGCCGGGTAAGCAGGGCCGTCCGTTCCACGAACGAGGACAGGAGGAGATGCTCATGTTCGGCGTGGATGCCGTCGCCGTCCGGGCCCAGGCCGTCCAGGGTCGGGACGCCCAGGTTGGCGGCGATCGAGGCGTCCGAGCCGCCGCCCGACTTGCCGCCCCTGAGCCGCTGCCCGAGCGTCTTGGCGATCCGCCTCGCTTCCTGGAACAGTTCCTCCGAGGCCTTGGTCTTCTCCATGGGCGGAGTCAGGCTTTCGACCGAATGCTTGAGGCGGGCCCCGGACCGGATCGGTTTGAGATCCCGGAAATAGGACTTGATCCGCTCCTTGTCGTCGTTCGTCCAGAACCTGATGTCGAGGATGACCCAGGCGTGCTCGGCGACGATATTGGCCTTGGACCCCCCGCCCATGACTCCGACGTTGACCGTCGTCTCGTACTTCTTGAGGCGGTCCAGGCGCTGGATCTGGCGCAGAAGCTCTTCGATGGCGTTGACGCCTTTTTCGGGCGTTCCGCCGTGGGCGGCCTTGCCTTGGGCCTCGAGCCGGACGACCATCCTCCCCTTGCGTTCCAGCTTGAGGGCGCCGCCCGGGAGGGCCGGCTCGAAGCAGAGGCAGAGGTCGGATCGTCTGGCGAGCTTGACGATTTCGTCGTGGCTCTCTTTATGGCCGGTTTCCTCGGCCGAGTTGATGAAGAGGACGATTTTTTTGGCGGGCCTCAGGTTGAGCTCGTACAGTGTCTTCAGGGCGAACAGGACCATGACCAGGCCGGCCTTCATGTCCAGCACGCCCGGACCGAAGATTTTATCCCCGGCCAGGTAGAATGGCATGGTCTGGATCTTGCCCACCGGCCAGACGGTGTCGATATGGGTCAGGATCAGGAGCTGATCGGACAGGTCGGGATGCGGCCGGCCGGGGTATTCGACGATGTGGAGGTCGCCGATGTCCTTCTGGGGAAGGCGGACGACCCGGGCCCCGATCTTGCGCAGTTCGTCGACGACGGAGGCGGAAGCGGTATTGACCGCTTTGCGGTCTCCGGTCGGAGATTCGAGGCGGACGAGCTCTTTGAGGACGTTGACCATTTTCCCCTGGCGGGACTTGTAGTACATCTCGAAATTCATGTCTCCTCCTGTCAAGGCCGCTCTCATGTTAGCATAAAAAAAAATGAATGTCCCCTATCTCAGGAGCCGGGACGCTCTTTCCCAAGCCGCGCCGGCGGCTTGCAACAGGACGCCGAACCGCGTCCGCTTGAGCCGTATCGCTTTCGAGGGGCAGACTTCGTGGCAGCAGAGGCAATGGATGCAGCGGCTCAGGTCGATCCAAGCTTTATCGTCCCGCTCCATGATCGTTCGTTGGGGGCAGATCCTGATGCAATCCCGGCAGAGGCTGCAACGGGAGGGGTCGATCTCGGGCGTCATGACCAGCCGGCCTTGAACCCAGGCGTAAAGCGAGGAGGGGAGCCGCGTCCTTAAGAAAGAGAAGGCGACCACGGAATGCTTGAAGTCCGCCATGCGAAGCCCCTCCAGCGGGACGCCGGACGTTTCGATCCGGGCGAGATCTCCCTGACCCAGTCCGCGCTCGTGCGCGATCCGGGTCGTGGCGACGTCGAGCGGCCGGATGCCGATGAGATGGGAGGCGACGGCGTCGAGGGCGACCGCGTCCGGGCCGGCTAAAATGCAGCCGAGGGGCCGGGGGCGCCCCCCGGACGGCCCCTCGCCCTCCATGGCGATCACCGCGTCGCAGATCTGGAATTGGGGACGGACGGCGGCGAAGATATCGACAAGGGCCTCGCAAAACGGCTCGTTCATCGGGAAGAGCCGATGGATGCGGAGGCGTTCGCCGGCCGGCATGACTCCGTACATGTTCTTGACGGCGCAGGTGAGTCCGGTCAGAGAATGGGTTTTAAGCTTGGGAACGTTGATGACAAGGTCCGCTTCCAGGACCGGGCGCGAGATAAAGACGGACCGGAGGCGACGTCCGTCGATCGGAATTTCCCGGAAGCCCTCTTTGCGCAGGTTGACGAGCTTGACGCCCAGCTCCCGGCAGATGGCGCGTTGCCCCGGAATCCGGAACGGATCTTCCCGTCCGGCATTGACGTCGTCTCCCACGACGGGCTTTGCCCGCCTATCCAGGAGACAGCGAAGGACTTCCCGCAGAACCGCCGGATGAGTGTTGACGGCCGACTCCGGATTCCGCCGGGGCGAGAGGGTGTTGATTTTTACGAAGACCCTCGATCCCGGGCGGACCGTCAAGCCCCGGCGGTCCAGCGCCGCGAAAGAGCTTTGGACCGCGCTCTCGATCTGCGTCGAGCCGTAGTCCTTCGCCGCTTCAACCATCACGACGGACTTGGTTACGGGATTCGTCTTCTCCAAAGTTGTTCCTTCCGGTCGGGACGCTCCGGCCGAGTTCACTATAATTAACATCGGACGGAATCTCAATAGGCCGGCCTCGTTTTCTATTCCCTTGGATCAAAGAATAGGTTGGGATTACAATAGCCGGGTTGGGAGGTTCTCATGAGACATAGGATGATCGTCATCGCAGCCGTCGTCGCCTGTGCCGCCGCCGCCGGCGCGACCGGAACGGCCTCTGTCCCTGTCCCGGCCGACCGCGACGCGCAACGCTTTTTTCCGGCGCGGGACTTGATGAAAATCGGAGTTTTCTACTATCCCGAGCACTGGCCCCGCGAGCAATGGGAGCGCGATTTCAAGAACATGGCCGGCCTGGGCTTCGAGTTCACCCATTTCGCGGAGTTCGCCTGGGCTTTCCTTGAGCCCGCCGAGGGCCGATTCGATTTCGGCTGGCTGGACGAGGCCGTTGCTCTCGCCGCCAAGAACGGACTCAAAGTTATCCTCTGCACGCCGACCCCCTGTCCTCCGGCCTGGCTGGGCGAAAAATTCCCCGAGATCTATCTCGTCGGGGCCGACAGCCGGCGCAAAGAACACGGGACGCGGGCGAACGCCTCACTCGCCAGCGATGTCTTTGTCTCTTACACCCGAAAGATCGTCGACGAACTGGCCGAGCGCTACGGCCAAGACCCCCGCGTCTGGGGCTGGCAGATCGACAACGAACCCGAAGCGCCGCCCGACTTCAGCCCGGCGGCGCGCCGGAAATTCCAGGAATGGCTCCGGGCCAAGTATGGAACCATCGACGGCCTCAATCAGGCTTGGGGGGGCGTTTTCTGGAGCACCCGCTACGACTCGTTCGAGCAGGTCCTCATTCCCAATGAAACCCTGGTCGGCGAGGACAAGCTGAGCCCCCATGCCGTTCTCGATTTTAGGCGGTTCACGGCCGACGTCCAGGCCGGCTTTCTTCTCCTTCAGTATGACATCCTGAAGAAGAAAATCCGGCCCGAGCAGTGGGTCACGACGAACTACATCAACGTCACCTCATCCTCCGACCCGCGCCGGACCGATCGCCTCGATTTCGTCGCCTTTACGATGTATCCGGTCCGAGGCGAGGACGGGCTGGGTCCGGACGGATTCCGGCTGGGCTCTCCCCACCGGCTGGCCTCGGCCTTGGCCTATTTCAGGCCGATCACGGGCGTCACCGGCGTCATGGAACTCCAACCCGGACAGGTCAATTGGGCCCGGATCAATCCCCAGCCGATGCCGGGCGCGATCAGGATGTGGTTGTGGCACGCCTTCGCGGGCGGGTGCTCCTTCGCCTGCACCTACCGCTACCGTCAACCGCTCTTCGGGAGCGAGCTCTATCACACCTGCATCGTCGGCCCGGACGGCGTCACCCCTTCGCCGGGCGGCCTGGAGTACGCCCGCGTCATCCGAGAGATGAAGACGCTGAGGTCGATCTGCGACCCCAAGGCGTCCCTGCCGAAAAGGCTCGCCGCCCGCAGGACGGCTATCCTTTGGAACCATGACAACCTGTGGGACATCGAGAACTACAAGGAAACGGCGCTTTGGGATACCTGGAACCACCGCTTCAAATATCAGGCCGCCGTGAAGTCTCTGGGCGCGCCGGTCGAGTATATCGGCGAAAAGGACGACTTCGCGGCCTATCCCTTCGTCATCGCCCCGGCCTACCAGCTCGTCGACAAGGAACTGGTCGGACGATGGAAAGCCTACGTCGAGAACGGCGGCCATCTCGTCTTGACCTGCCGGACGGGCCAAAAAGACAGGAACGGGCATCTTTGGGAAGCTCTCTGGGCGGGCCCCATCCTGCCGCTGATCGGGGCCGACATCGAGTTCTTCGATCTGCTCCTCGAGAACGGCCGCGGGTTGGTAAAAATGGGCGACGGTGAGTACGAATGGAACACCTGGGCCGACGTGTTGAAGCCGTCGGCAGGCTCCGGGACCGATGTCCTGGCCGCGTATGCGAACCACTTCTATGCAGGGAAGGCGGCCGCGATTACCCGCCGCTTGGGCAAAGGAAGCGTAAGCTATATCGGCGTCGACACCAAAGCCGGCGAATTGGAAAGGCGCGTCCTGAGGGTGGTTTACGAGAAGGCGGGGGTCGCGGTCGAGGATTATCCGCCCGGGCTCTATGTCGAATGGCGCAACGGATTCCTGGTCGCCGTCAATTACTCGTCCGAGGCTGTTCCCGTCCCTGTCCCGGCCGGCGCTAAAATCCTTTTCGGCGAGAATCCTCTCCGTTCCGCCGATGTCCTCGTCTGGATAGAACGGTGAACCCTTTTTCCTCTCCTGAGTGTCTAGTCCGTTGACACAGTGAAGCAGAGAGCTACGGTGCCTATCGAGGTAAAACCAAGAGAGTGAACCCTAACCTTCGAAAGATTAGGCCGACGCCATGCATTAATTGAGACTGGTCTTTAATTGCTAATAATGTTAGTTTATATATATAAAAAATATATATAAACTATAATATTAAATTTATCTTGACAAATATAATTTTTTAGTATATTTATTTCATCAGTGCTTATAATTTAGCAAATTCCAAAGGAAATTGCTTATGGAAAAAGTCAATTTGGAGCTTCTGAAATCCCATCTATGGAAATCCGCGGACATACTGCGCGGCCATATTGACGCAGCCGACTACAAGAACTATATCTTCGGCTTGCTCTTTCTGAAGCGCATTTCCGATGTTTTCGAAGAAGAGGCGGAGAGAATCGTTCGCGAAACCGGCAATCGGAAAATTGCCTTGGAAGACCGAGACTATCATGCTTTTTTCGTGCCTGAGAAAGTTCGTTGGAGCCGGCTCCAGACAATCACTTTAAATATCGGAGAGGCCATAAACAAAGCCAATGATATGTTGGAAGAAGAGAATCCGGAGAGCCTGGAGGGCGTTCTCTCCGCCGTCGATTTTAACGATAAGGACAGGCTGCCCGACCATATCCTTGCCCAGCTCATCAATCACTTTTCCCGGATCAGGCTTAGAAACGAAGATTTGGAAAAGCCCGATATTCTCGGCGACGCTTATGAATATCTCATCGCCCAATTTGCATCGAGCGCCGGTAAAAAGGGCGGCGAATTCTATACCCCCAAGGAAGTCGTCGAGCTGCTTGTCGAAATCCTCGATCCCCAAGAAGGGATGAGAATTTGCGACCCCGCTTGCGGCTCCGGAGGCATGCTCATCCAGTCCGTCTATCACCTGAAAGACAATAGACAAAACGCTAAAAATATTTCCCTGTATGGTCAGGAGATCAACGTCGGCACCTGGGCGATCTGTAAGATGAACCTGCTCCTTCACGGGCTTCAAAGCGCGCAGGTCAAAAGGGGCGATACGCTTCGTGATCCGCAGTTACTTGATAAAGGCCGATTGATGCAGTTCGATATCGTGATCGCCAACCCCCCTTTTTCCCTAAAAAATTGGGGGTATGAAAAAGCTCAGAATGATCCCTTCAAGAGATTCCGCTTCGGAATTCCTCCAAAGGGCTATGCCGACTATGCCTTCGTTCAGCATATGCTGGCTTCCGTCAAGCCCACGGGAAAAGCCGGAATCGTGCTTCCCCACGGCGCTCTTTTCAGAGGCGGAGCCGAGGGGAAAATAAGAAAAGGAATCCTGGAAGAGGATCTCCTCGAAGCTATCATCGGCCTTCCGCCGAAGCTATTTTATGGAACGGGTATTCCCGCTTGTTTATATATCCTTAATCGTAATAAGCCGAGGGAGAGACGAGGAAAAGTATTCCTCCTTTATGGGGCCAAAGATTTTCTTGAGGGGAAAAAGCAGAACAAGCTGCGCCGCGAAGATATCAAAAAAATTGTAAACGCTTATAGCGATTATAGAGAGATTCCGAAGTACTGCCGGCCGATCTCTCTCAACGAGATCAGGGAGAATGATTTTAACCTCAATATCACCCGTTATGTCGACGTTTCCGAGGAGGAAGAAAAAATTGACATCCAGAAGACGATTAATGAACTGAAAGAAATGAAAAAAGAATATGAAAGAATCGAAGAAACGGTCATGAACCATTTGAAAGAGCTGAATTTCAAGGTTTAATCATGTT
>Ga0315285_10006377_pt1 | contig 12164 bp, 13 predicted proteins | sample YL17G09_36_MG_FD_203698 | JGI IMG/M metagenome (GOLD analysis project Ga0315285, IMG submission 203698) | Sediment microbial communities from Yellowstone Lake, YNP, Wyoming, USA - YL17G09_36 | ecosystem: Environmental > Aquatic > Freshwater > Lake > Sediment | place: USA: Wyoming | collected... | reverse complement strand
CGAAGATGGAGGTGCCCATCGTCGCCTCTCGGAGCACTCCGACAGACCTGGCGGTGAAGCTCGCTCGCGACTGGCAGATGACCATCGTCGGCTACGTGCGTAGCGGCAAGATGAACCTCTACAGCAGGCCGGACCGCGTCCTCAACCGCTAGTCCACGCCTCTTAAATACCGGATTCGGCGGGTCAGTGACCAGCCAGGATGTGGCCAACGTGAGAGCCAGTCAGTCACGGACCAGAAAGCTGGAGGCTCAAGGCCCCTGTCAGTCGCCAAGCGATGGTGTGGTGGTGAGCACTTGGGGCAGAGAGAGGTCACACGGAGAGCGGCGTAGTCAAACAATGAGTATTCTGAACGACACGCGAATGTATGCACGTTTCCTCTGGGGATTGAGAGGATACGTGCGCAATACGATCACTCTAGAGGAAGCGCAGGCGGCAGTCCGACAGCGTATGGCGCAGAGGGAAGCCAACTTCTTGCGCCTCGTCCGGCGGGGCATCTTTGGCTATCCGCGAAGCCCATATCTGCCCCTCCTGAAGCTGGCTGGTTGTGAGCTTGGAGACATCGAAAACCTGGTTCGGCAAAAGGGCCTGGAGGGCACGCTGCTGACCTTGCGGGAGTCGGGAGTCTACTTTACCTTTGAGGAGTTCAAGGGTAGGGAGCCAATTGTGCGCGGTGGGCAAGTCATCTCTGCACGGCCCACCGATTTCAACAACCCCTTCCTGAGCCACTACTACTACGTCGAGAGTGGAGGCTCTACCGGCGCTGGGACCAGGGTGCCGACCGATCTGGACCACATGGCGGCCAATGCTGGTACCCTCATGCTCGGCCTCGACGCCCACGGCACGTTGGGAATGCCCACTGCCTTCTGGCATGGCGTTCTGCCCGATAGCTCCGGGCCCAACGCCGTGCTGCGCCACGTGCGGTGCGGAGAAGTGGTCCACAAATGGTTCTCGCCCACGATGCCCGGTGACCTGAGACCTTCCTTCAAGAACCGTCTGGCCAACCAGCTCATCGTCAGCCTGGGGCAGCTATACGGCGCGCCCATCCCGGCCCCCGAGCCGGTCCATCTGGACGAGGCCGCTGTCGTGGCTCGATGGATGGCTCAAGCCGTCCAGACTTACGGCGGGTGCGTGCTGCGGGCCCAAGTCAGCAAGGCTCTGCGAGTGTGCCTTGCCGCCCGAGAAGAGGGCATCGATCTTGCAGGCGCCATCTTCATGGGCGGAGGAGAGCCCCCCACACCCGCCAAAGTGCGGGAGATCAGGGGCTCCGGAGCGCGCTTCGTTCCCACCTACTACTTCACCGAGGTCGGCGCCGTGGGATGGGGCTGTGCGCAGCCCGTGGACATCAACGACCTGCATCTATTCAGAGACTCTCTGGCTCTCATCCAGTATCCCCGCCGGGTGCCCGGGTCCGACATCACCGTAGATGCCTTCCACTTCACCAGCCTCCTCCCTACTGCGCCGAAGCTAATGCTAAATGTGGAAAGCGACGACTACGGGGTCATCGAAACGCGCTCCTGCGGATGTCCCTTGGAGACCTATGGTTTTACAGAACACCTGCGTCACGTCAAGAGCTTTCGGAAGCTTACCGGGGAAGGAGTGACCCTGGTGGGGAGCGAGATGGTGCATGTCCTGGAGGAGGTACTCCCAACTCGCTTCGGCGGTAGCCCGCTGGACTATCAACTGTTGGAGGAGGAGGATGCGCAGGGATTCACGCGACTGAGTTTGGTCGTCAGTCCCAGGGTCGAAATCGCGGATGAGGCGGAGGTTGTCCAAACCGTGCTCGAAGCCCTGGGGCACGGCAGCGATGCGGCGGATCAGGCGCGAGCGCTGTGGAGTCAAGCGAGTTCTCTGCGAGTAAAGCGGACAGAACCGGTGTGGACATCTAGAGGCAAGCTAATGCCCTTGCGGTTGGCCCGAAGTTCCAGGAGTCCAACCGATTCTTCGCCTGACTAGGCCCCCACGCCTCCAGCTAATGGCGGGCCGGAATGCACAAAGGAGTCTAGATGAGAGTGAGCCAAGTCTGCAGATGGTGGCCAAGGAACGAACGATGTCGGCGGACCTTCTATGTCTTGTTGGCAGTGAACCTTACACTGCTCACGTACGCCTGTGCGTCCCCCCCAGTTGTCCCTAGTGAGCAGGAGCCTGTACACCTCAAGGTGACCAGCCAGCCATATCTCTCCTTCGCCCCCTTCTATATCGCGCAGGCGGAGGGCTATTTCGCGGAGGAGGGGCTGGAGGTCGAGTTTGTGGAGCTGGGAGGTGAGGAGGCCACTCCCCTCTTGATTCAAGGCAAGCTTGATGTGATAGTCGGCATCGGGGCCTACTACCTGAACGCCATCGCCCGCGGTGCTGAGATCAAGGTTGTGGCGGACAAGGGCCATGTCGGGACGACGGGCTGCTCGCCAAGCGCCCTAGTCGTCAGACGGGAGCTATTTGAGACGGGGGAAGTGGATAGTGTCGCCGAATTGGAGGGGCGAACCATGGTCCTTAGGTCCGCGAGCATGGAGGAATACTTTCTGGATAAGCTGCTGGATACCGTCGGCCTAACAGTGGATGATTTGGAGCTCACGTACATGCCTGACGTGGCAACGGTGGAGGCCATGGCCCAGGGCACGATAGATCTCTGCATGGCAGGGGAGCCCTGGACAACCCGCCACGTGCAGACTGGGAACGCTGTTCTGTTGATGCCCTACAACGAGTTGGTTCCGGGGGAGCAGCAGGGGGCAGTGGTCTACGGCCCCAGCCTGCTGGAGGCGAACCCAGACGCAGGTCGGCGCTTCATGGTTGCCTATCTGCGAGGCGTACGGCAGTACAATGAAGGAAAGACCGAGCGCAACTTGGAGATCATGGCAGAATTCTCGGGACTGGACGAGGAGTTCCTGCAGACTGCTTGCTGGTTCTACATCTACGACGATGGACACGTCAACGTTCAAAGCCTCCTCGACTTCCAGGAATGGGCTGTAGAAAAGGGATATCTCGACTCCGTTGTCCCCCCAGACCAGTTCTACGATCCCAGCTTCATCGAGTACGCCAACCAGGTGCTTGGCACAGCGAGCCAGTGATGGCCCAATCGTCGCCTTCCGCCTGAGGAGAGTATTCCATGGTCAACAGGGTCCTGGAACTGCATAGGCTGCTGCGAAACCGGTACCTGCCCCCGGCCGAGCTTAGGAAGCTGCAGGAGAGCAAGCTTCGGGCGGTCATTGGGCATGCCTATGAGAACGTGCCCTATTACCGGACTCTGTTCCACTGCGCCGGCCTTACCCCCCAGGGTGTTCGTACGCTGGAGGATTTCCAGCGGGTGCCGATGACCAGCAAAGAGGCCCTCAGAGCCGCCGGCGTGGAGGGAGCTTTGGCCAGGGGAGTAGACCCTTCATCCTGTGAGGTCAGCCGAACTGGGGGAAACACAGGCAAGCCCTTTGCCTCCTATCACGATGCTCGGGAGGCCCAGACGCGGAACCTGATCGGCTTTCGGGCACTGCACACCGCTGGCGTTCACCCCTGGGACCGACTGGTTAGCCTGCGGCCACGGTCGCGGCCGCCCAGCTTGATGAACCGTCTGGGGCTGTACAGAACGCACTCTGTCTCGCACTTCCTTGCCGTGGAGGAGCAGATACAGCAACTGAAAAGGACTCAACCGACCGTGCTCAGGATCGCCCCCAGCAAGCTGCGTGCTATTCTGCACCATGTTGACTACCGGCTGAGCGAGATTGTCCGACCAAGGATACTCATCACTTCCTCAGAGGCCTTGGACGATGGCCTCAAGAGAAGGGTGCTGAGCGACTTGGATGTCGAGCTCTTCAACTTCTACGTATCAGCGGAGTTCGCGGAACTGGCGTCCGATTGCCCTGCGCACGAGGGCCTGCACGTGAATGCGGACCAGTTGATCGTGGAGTGCCTTGACGACAACGGTCAGCCGGCACAACCAGGGAAGCCTGGCGTTGTGGTTGTGACCAGCCTGTACAAGTCTGTCATGCCCTTCATCCGCTACCGTCTCGGGGACATCTGCACGCCGATCGAAGGGCAGTGCTCGTGCGGTTCAACGTTCCCCCTGATCAGCGCGCCTCTGGGCCGGCAAGATGACGTGCTAATGCTGCCCAGCGGTGAGATTGTGTCAGTGCTTCCACTAGGCAGCATCCTCAGCACAGTCGACGCAGTCGACCAGTTTCGGCTCATCCAGGAAAGCCTCGACCACTTTCTGCTCCAGCTTGTGCTGTGGAAGCAGCCAGGGGAAGACAGGCTGGCCCAGGTCCGCAGGCAGGTCCTCGAGTATCTGGGAGAGCCAGTCAGTCTTGATCTGCAAGTAGTCGACGGGCTGCCAGAGGACAAGGCAAAGTTCAGGAGGTTCATCTCCAAGGTCCCGCCGCCGGATCCAACGGACCCTCAAGGATGAGAATGGTCAGCGATGTTGATCGGGGTCCAGCCTCGGCACGTTACGATCACGGAGCCGTGGTTTAGGGATCCGCGCCTGGTAGGGCACAACTGAGAAGGAATGAAGTACAGAGTGTGGTAGGCACGAGGGGATGAGATTCGAGGTTCAGAGACTGTGCAGGGAGTTTCGAGGCCGGAATGGTATCGTCCATGCCCTAAAGGATGTGTCCTTCACCGCTGAGGAACAGGAGTTCCTGTGCATAGTCGGACCCAGCGGCTGCGGCAAGACAACGCTGCTCAAGCTCATCGCCGGGTTACTGGAACCCACTTCTGGTCAGATCATCTTCAGCGAGGTTCCGGCCAACAACCGGCCCCGGAGCGCCATGGTGTTTCAGGAGCATGGCCTGTTTCCCTGGATGACGGTCTTGGACAATGTGGCCTTCGGATTGGAGATGCAAAGAGTGGGCCGGCATGAACGCAACGACCGGGCGCGGAGCTTCATTGAGAAGGTGGGGCTGGCCTCCTTCGCTAACAGCTACCCTCATGAGTTGTCGGTCGGGATGAGCCAGCGGGTGGGCATAGCCCGAGCCTTCGTGGCCGATGCCCAGATACTGCTGATGGATGAGCCTTTTGGCTCCCTGGATACCCAAACCAGGCTGGTGCTCCAGGAAGAGTTGCTCAGAATCTGGAAGGACCACCAGAAACTGGTCGTCTACGTGACTCATGACATCGAGGAGGCGATCCTGCTGGGTGATCGCGTCTGCGTAATGAGCGGGCGACCCGGCCGCATCCGAGAGGAGATCCCTGTCCCCCTCGGCCGACCGCGAGACCTCTCAGCCAGAGATATGCCAGAAGTGATGAGAATCAAATGGCACATCTGGGAGATGTTAGAAGACGAAGTGCGTAGGAGCCTATGGATACCTTTGTGAGAGATGTCCGGCGCCAGGCTCGGTGGCGTCTCAGGTCGTGGCTGCCGGCCCTCATTGTGCTGTGCACCCTGACGGTCTGGGAGTGGTCGGTGCACAGCGGCCGGTTGTCAGCCCTTTTCTTTCCCGCCCCGTCGGTTGTGGTCATGACCATTGTCCGGCTGCTCAGGAGCGGCGAGTTGGTCACGCACACACGTGCCACGCTCCTCCGCGTGGTCTTCGGTCTCGTTCTTGGCGGTGTCCCGGGCCTGCTAGTGGGGCTGGCTATGGGCTGGTGGAGACCGCTGCGCGATGCCCTCGATCCCCTCGTGGCGGCCGTCCATCCTCTCCCCAAGATCGCCGTCCTGCCCCTGATCATGATCATCTTTGGCATCGGCAAGTCCTCCAAAGTAGTTGCCATCGCGGTGGGAACCTTCTTTCCCATGCTCATCAACAGTATGGCCGGGGTCCGTCAGCTCAGTCCCATCCACTTCGAGGTAGCGGAGAACTACGGCGCTAACCCGCTCCAGGTGCTGACGCGCGTCGTCATCCCGGGCAGCCTTCCTCTCGTGCTGGTCGGTGCGCGCCTGGCCGTCAACATCGCGCTACTGTTCACCATCGCCGTCGAACTGGTATCCGCTCGCGAGGGGCTAGGGGAGATGATCTGGCTCGCCTGGCAGACACTGCGTACGGAAGACCTCTACGCCAGCCTGGCGGTGATCGGCGCGTTGGGCATCGTCTTCAACTTGCTTCTCCAGTTCCTGGCCAAGCGCCTTGTGCCCTGGCACGCGGAGAGAGAGGTCTGACCACGGTGGTCGCCTGTCTTCCGGTCTTGACCTTCGACGCCCTCGGCAATGGACCGTCCGCCATGTCCTTCCTCACACCAGTGTTTCGACGGGCCATGGCCTGGTTGTGTGGGAGGGGCCTTCGGACGCTGGATCTGGTCGAGGCGGTGGACTGGCTAGAGCGAGGGGTGTTTTTCCTTAAGAGATCCTTGGTGGTCACCTTCGAAGACAGTCAAGATGGTATTTGTTGATCATAGCAGCACAGATCGTATCAGCCATCGTACACTGATCGTCGGTCTGGATGGGGCCACGTTCGGCCTGATCCGGCCATGGGCCGCAGTCGGGGTCCTGCCGACTATCGGCCGCCTCATGTGCGAGGGCGCCTGGGGTGTGCTGGACGCTTACCCCAACATGGGCTCCGCCTCAGGGTGGTCTTCCATCGTGACGGGCTGCAATCCGGGCAAGCATGGGGTCTTAGACTTCGGACGGATCACTATGCGGGAAGACGAACTCTGGCACTCCGTGACGGGCCGAGATCGGCAGCGCGAGCCTTTCTGGCGGCTGCTGAGCGCGGCCGGCCAACGCGTCAATGTGCTCAACGTGCCCATCAGCTACCCTGCCGATACGATCAACGGTTGTATGCTCAGCGGCATGGACGCTCCGAGCACAGACAGCCCTGGGTTCGCCCACCCGGCTGGCTTGGCAGCGGAGATCCGCCAGGCCGGCATCGCCTACGTCCTGGATGTGCCCAACTTGAGTCCACCCCGTCGCGGCCTGGGAGCGTCGTATCCGCATCAGGAGGGGCTGCCTTCTCCGGTCAGGCAGATGGTGGAGGCGCGCACGCAGGCTGCGCTGCACGTCATGCGCATGGCCCCGTGGGATGTGACTATGGTCGTCTACATAGCCACGGATCCTATACAGCACTTCTACTGGGGAGAGGGACCGCCGTCCAGTGTCAGCCCAACCTGGCGACCGGTGCGCGAGCTGTACGAGTTGCTGGATGATCAACTCAACCAGCTGATCAAGCAGGCCGGCAAAGAAGCTACTATCATTGTCCTTTCCGACCACGGGTTCGGCCCCAGCCAGCCATGGCGAGTGCCCATGGATGTATTGCTTGCTCGCCTTGGGTTGCTGCAACACCGCACGCGTGCGGTCAGCTATAGGACACGGCTGCAGCGCCGCCTGCTTCGTACTGGGAGGGGCGTCTTGCCGCCGGCGCTGCAACGGAGGCTGAGTACGGCCTTTCCCCGCGAGCACGCGGCGGCCGTGGCCGCGCACGACTTTGCGGACATAGACTGGGCGCGTACCAAGGTCTTCCCGCTGAGAACTGGCGGACGCCTAGTAGTCAACTTGCGGGGCCGCCAAGCCCAGGGATGCGTGGCGCCCGAGGACTATGACAGCGTGTGCGAGGGTGTGCGCGCGTCTCTATTGACCGTAACCGATCCGGCGACAGGGCGACCCGCCGTGCGCGTTGTTCACCGACGAGAGGAGCTGTACAGAGGGCCCTTCGTGGGCAGGGCGGCGGATCTAACGGTCGGGTGGGACTATGAGGTGTTACGTGGCGAGATTCAGTGTGCTGTCCCTGGAGAGGGCAAGGCGGCAACGATCGAGAACCAGCGGCCTTTGGAGCAATGGCGAGGTTCACATCGAAGGGAGGGTATCTTCATCGCCTGTGGGCCCGAGGTGCGAGCCGGTGCAGCGCTGCCTCCGGTGACCCAGTACGACATCGCTCCCACAGTGTACTACCTTCAGGGCCAGCCCGTCCCCAGCGACGTGGACGGCCGCGTGTTGACAGAACTGTTCGACCCGGAACTCCTGCAGCGCCATCCCATCAAGCGTGTCGCCTCTACCTCTGTCACGGAACCACAGGAAGCTCCGGGGCCGGCCGAGAGGGTTGGCGGCCATATCGAGGAGCGCCTGCGCGGCCTGGGATACTTCTGAACCAGCGCCAGGTGTAAATGAAGAAAATCAACACGGACCGACCGACACGGCGATTCGGCCCCTTGACCTTAGTAGACGAGTCTACAGTCGCGGCGGGGACCTTCTTTCCCACGCTGGCCAACGGCGCGGCCGGGGTGCGTCAGATCAGCCCCATCCATTTCGAGGCGGCGGAAGACTATGGCGTCGGCCCGTTCAAAGTGCTGACGCGCGTCGTGATCCCGGGCACCCTTCCTCTGGTGCTGGTCGCTGCAAGCCTGGCCCTAGACATCGCGCTGCTGTTCACGATCGCCATCGAACTGGTATCCGCTCGTGAGGGCCGGGGGAGATGATCTGGCTCGCCTGGCAGACGCTGCGGACCGAAGAACTGTACGCCAGCCTGGCGGTGATCGGCAGCCTGGGCATAGTCTCCAACCTGCTTCTCCAGTTCTTGGCCAGACAGCTTGTGCCCTGGCGCGCGGAGAGAGAGATCTGACCGTGGTGGTTGCCTCTATTCCCATCCTGACCTTCCATGCTCTCGATGATCGACCTTCCGTCATCTCCTTCCCCGCACCACTTTTTCAACGGGCCATGGCGCGGCTGTACGAGAGGGGATTTGAGACGGTGGATTTGTTGGAGGCTGTGGATTGGCTGAAACGACGGGTGCCCTTCCCCGAGAGATCCTTGGTGATCACCTTCGACGATGGATACCAGTCAGTGTACGAGGAAGCCTTGCCGGTACTGGAACAGTACGGGATGTGTGCCACCGTATTCTTGACCGTGGGAGACGGAGGCAAGACAGGGTCCGCTAGTCGGCTGCCTTCTCTCCACGGGCGTTCCATGTTGAGTTGGCGGGAGATTGCGGAGCTGCGATCGGCCGGATTCAGCTTTGGCGCTCACACGCTGACCCACGTTGATCTGACTCAGGCCCCTCTCGACCAAGTCGAGAGCGAGATTCGTCAATCCAAGAGGATCATCGAAGATACCTTGGGCATCCCGGTCGTGTCTTTTGCCTATCCCTACGGCCGGTTTGACCAGCGCAGCCTGGCCGTCGCTCGGCAGCACTTCGCCTGCGCCTGCTCAGACAAGCTGGCCCTGGTAGGTCGAGACAGCGACCCCCATACTCTCGAACGCGTGGACGTCTACTATCTGCGCAGCGATCGGCTCTTCGATCTTGTGGACACGCCATTGTTTCGCCTGTACATCACTGCTCGTAGTATCCCGCGTCGTGTCAGGCGAGCCTTTTGGGTCAGACCGGGATGATAGATCGGCCCCTCCGTTTCTGTATGATCACCACCTTCTATCCCCCCTACAATTTCGGCGGGGACGGCATCTTCGTGCAGCGGTTGTCCAACGAATTGGCGAAGCGCGGGCACTATGTGGACGTGATCCACTGCCTTGATTCGTACCGCATGCTTGCTGGCCAGGAGGCTGCGGGAACCTACGACGATCATCCCCGGGTGACGGTGCACGGACTGAAGAGCCGGCTTGGCTTTCTCTCGCCGCTGGCCACGCAACAAGCAGGTTTTCCTTTCTTCAAGGCCGGCCGCATACGAGAGATTCTGGAGCAGCCCTTTGATGTGATCAACTATCACAACATCTCCCTTGTGGGCGGGCCGAAGGTGCTCGAACTGGGGACGGGCATCAAACTCTACACCATGCATGAGTACTGGCTGGTATGTCCCACCCACGTGTTGTTCAGGTTCAACCGCGCCCCATGTAGGCGGCCGTACTGCCTCTCGTGCAGCCTATGGCAGAGGCGCCCCCCGCAGTGGTGGCGGTATCTGGGTTTGCTGGAATCCGCAGCGAAGCATGTGGATGCCTTCATCGCTCTGAGCTCCTTCTGCGAACACCAGCACCGCGAGATGGGGTTCAGCTTTCCGATTGTGCACCTGCCCGGCTTCGTCGCCTCGCCAGAGGCCGCTTCGCTCAGCACTGATGAAGGGCCAGGCGATGCAGAGAGGGAGCCCTATTTTCTGTTCGTGGGGCGCTTGGAGAAGCTCAAAGGCCCGCAAACCCTGATCCCGGTCTTCCGCGCTCACCCCCAGGCCCGGCTATTGATCGCTGGCTTCGGCAGCTACGAGCCCCATCTGCGGCGGATGGCCCAAGGAAGCGCCAATATCCAGTTCATGGGGCAGCTTGACCAGGGCCGGCTTCAAGGCCTGTACAAACGAGCCGTGGCCTTGATCATTCCTTCCTTGTGCTTTGAGGTATTCAGTTTGGTGACCGTGGAGGCTTTCAGGCAAGGGACGCCCGTCATCGCCAGGAATCTGGGTGCATTGGCGGAGGTCGTGCAAGAGAGCTCCGGCGGGTTGCTGTACAACACGGCTGAAGAGTTGTGGCAGGCGATGGATCGGCTGCTGGGGGACGCCCCTCTCAGGCGCGAATTGGGCGAGCAAGGCTATGAGGCTTACCGCCAGAACTGGACGGTCGAAGCCCACTTGGAGCGCTACTTCTCGCTGATTACTGAACTGGCCGCCCGCACATCTGGCCGTTCATTGTATAAACGCATAGGCCCCCCAAGCGGCCTCGACGCCCACGGCTGAATGTCTGTGCGCCTTCTTGTTGGTGTGCGCCGAAGCAACTCCAGGGGATCGTATTTCGCGACGCCCATGGCGAGGGAGCGTGGACACGCTCCCGACTCACGAGGGCAGGCCGCGCCAGCCGGTATTCCCGTCAGGACGGGACTCTGCTGCTAGCCGTTGGCCGAGGCGAGGATTGTCATTTCCACAGGCGCGCCCACAGCCGGGCCAGCACGGTCTGTGCGGCGACCAAGATAAAGACCAAGCTGCTGTAGAGCAAATAGAGCAGGTGCAGCCCCGCCGCTCCGGTAGCGAACCAGTATCCACCCTGGCGCTGGAATAAGCGATACAGGTCGGCATTCAGCACGGCGACCGCAGCCGCGCTCAGCACCGTGCCCAGCACGGCCCAGGGCCACCGCAAGGCAAGCACCAGAAAGGCCAACACGGCCCAGGCTGCAATGGCGGTCAGGCGGCTCCTGGTGTTCAGGTTCAACTCGGAGGGCAGATGGGTGTCCCGAAGGATCAGGCGGGTCCACGGGATGGCTCGGTCAAAGATGTCGATGCGGAGTAGGCTAGCGAAGGTCCAGCGCTTGAGATGGGTTACCTGTACATCGGGACACAGCCACACTCGATGACCTGCACGTCGCAGGCGTACTCCAAACTCGATGTCCTCGATCTTGGGGCGCGTATAGTCTTCGTTGAAGCCCCCGAGAGCGGCAAAGGCCTCGCGGCGGATGGCACCACATGCTCCCCAAAAGGTGGATGCCTCTCGTCGGCTATGCTGATGGACGTAGTGATGCAGGAGGTTCTTGTAGCGACTGACCAGGCCGCCAGCCCGCGGCTCGGCATCGTATGACCCGAACACCGCGGCGATTTCTGGACGTTCGGTCAGGTAGCGCTCCATTCTGGCCAGGGCGTCACAATGGATGGCTACGTCGGCGTCGAGGAAGACCAGGATGTCACCACAGGCCTTCTCGGCGCCCCGGTTGCGGGCGAAAGCTGGGCCGTGGGGCGGTCCGTCTAAGCTGAGGACCCCCACCCCGCGCTGGCGGGCCAGATGGCCAGACCCGTCGGTCGAGGCATCATCAGCAACGATGATCTCGTCTGGGCAGCGGGTGGATACCTCCAGCGCATCCAGACATAGGCGCAAATCATCGCCACCGTTGTGGACGGGAATGATGACGGAGAGTGTCACATCGGAATCCTCATCGCACTGTGTGTCTATCACCTCACCGTAGGCATTATCTCCTGATCGCCTTCGCAGCTACGTAATACCCGGTCAGGAATCGCGCAGGCTGGCTTGACACGGCCTCGAAAGCTGCCAGGAAGGGCAAAGCATCGTCCCTGTGTCCCCCCGGCCAGGCCTGTGTTTCCAGCATGCCAGCCAGTGCTACGGAGGCGACGGCTGGGCTATGCATCGCGGCGGCTGGTCCGGGATCTCGAATTCAAGCCCATGAAGGATAAGCCGCAACTGCCGCGGGCCGCAAGTAGCACCAGACTTGACGCCGCACCACAAGGCATTGTACAATACGTATGAGTTACTAGTAGTTATCATTCAATAGCGGATTGCAATGAGACCTGTAGAGCAGCTTTGTGAGGTCTTGCGGGAACGCGGGCTTAAGGTCACGCCCCAGCGGCGGCTGATCTTCGAAGCGCTGTACGATGGC
>Ga0315285_10006376_pt1 | contig 12165 bp, 6 predicted proteins | sample YL17G09_36_MG_FD_203698 | JGI IMG/M metagenome (GOLD analysis project Ga0315285, IMG submission 203698) | Sediment microbial communities from Yellowstone Lake, YNP, Wyoming, USA - YL17G09_36 | ecosystem: Environmental > Aquatic > Freshwater > Lake > Sediment | place: USA: Wyoming | collected... | reverse complement strand
GAGGGCGACCGACTTTCCGGTCGGTCGGTCCCGCGCGGCCGGCGCGGCGCCCACGCCCTTGCTCCCCCCTCTCCGCAGGCAACGCGACCCTGTGGATCGCGTCCAACTTGACCGCCACCGCGGCCCTCGGCTGCGACCCCCCCTGCGGCGACAACGGGCGCTGCGCGCAGCCGCCCGGCGCCGCCGCGTCGGCCGCGTGCGCGTGCAGGTGCGGCTTCACCGGCCCCGCCTGCGACGCCGAGGACAAGGGCGGCGCCGCGTGCCCGGCGTGGCCGGCGTGGCCCGCGCTCGCGGTGCCGGCCGCGGCGGCGGCGGGCGGCGCGCCCGCCCGGGCCTCGGCCCTCCCCTCCGTCCCCGGCGGCGACGACCCCGTGCTCGGCTCCCTCTCGCCCGCGCCCGCGCCGGCGAGCCTGGCGGGCGTCACGGCCAACGGCGACGCCTGCACCTGCTCCTCCGCCTCGGCCTGCCCCCTCGGCTGGGCCGGCGCCAACTGCGACGCGTGCACCGCGGACGACGCGTGCGCGGCGTCCACCGGCGACCCGGGCGCCACCTGCCACAAAGGGCTCGCGTACACGTCCCGGTCGGTCACCAAGGCGTACGTGTGCGACCTCTCCAAATCGCCGCTAGGCGCCCTGCTGGACGACAAGCGGGGCTACTGGATCAACTGCACGACGACGCCGGTCGAGGCCGACATCGGGGGCGGCAAGAACGCGACGGGCGGGACGTGCGAGGTGGGCCTCCGGCTCGCGACCGACCTCGACAACCCCGTCATCTGCACCGCGCGCGCGTGCGCGTTCGCCCCCGGCTCGGCCAAAGTGACCTGCCCGACGTGCACGTGCGAGTGCCCCAAGGCGGCCGACGGCAAGTGCCCCGCGCTCGTCGCGCCGTACGTCGGCGCGATCTCGGGCAAAGCGGTGACCGCCGACTGCTCCGGGTCCGACTGCACGCTCAACGTGCAGGACTTTCCCATCCCGCTCAAGACGCCGTGCGTGCCGGGCGACTGTCAGAGCGAGCGCGCGGCGGAGCTCAAGGGCGGGCCGCCGCCGCCGGCCCAGGCGCGCAACTACTCGTCTCTGGTCGCCGCCCTCCCCGTCCTCGCCCTGGCCGCCACCGCCGCGTTGGCCGCCATCAACCTGGCGGTGGCGACCTCGGGCGGGCACAAGAAGGGAGGGGGGGGGGGCGCGGCGGCGGCCGCGGCGGCTGCCGCCGGCCCCAAAGCGCCGGGCCGCGCGCCCGCGCACCAGCTGCGCGAGCTCAAGTGGGAGGACCTGACCTGCACCGTGCCCGCGTCCCGCTGGACCAAGGGCGCGGGCGGGCCGGGGCACTGGGGCGCGGCCGCGGCGGGCGCCGTGCTGGACGCGGCCGCCGCCGCGGTCGCGCCCGCGTCGCGCGGCCTGGCCCACTGCCAGTCGACCGCCGCCGCCCTGCTTGCCGACCGCACGCGCGCGCCGGGCGGCGGCGGGCGGGCGCCGACGGCGTCCGACGCGTCGTCGTCGTCCGACAGCGGCGCGGCGCCCGCGCCGGCGCCCGCCCCCGCCACCCCCGCCCGCTCCTGGTTCGCCCCCGCCCCCCGCGTCATGATCCTGCGTGGCGTCTCCGGCGTCGCCCACGTCGGCGAGCTCGTGGGCGTGCTCGGCCCGTCGGGGTGCGGCAAAACCACCATGCTCTCGATCCTGGCCGGCTCGGTCTCCTCCCTCTCCGCCTCGTCCATCGTGCGCGGCTCGGTCACCCTGGACGGCGCCCGGCGCAAGGCGTGGGCGACGCGCCTCGTGGCGCACGTGCCCCAGTTCGACTTCCTGCTCCCGACGCTCACCGTCGCGGAGACGCTGCGCTACTCGGCCCTCCTCCGCCTCCCCCCCACCACGCCCGCGGCCGACGTGCACGACCGGGTGGCGGCCACCCTGGAAGAGCTCGGGCTGGCCCACGTCGCCGGGTCGCAAGTCGGCGGCGCGTCGGGCGTGCGCGGCGTGTCGGGCGGCGAGCGGCGGCGCGTCACCATCGGCATGGAGCTGGTCATCGACCCAGCCGTGATCGTGCTCGACGAACCCACGTCGGGCCTGGACTCGCACACGGCGCTCAACCTGATGACGACCCTGAAATCGGTCGCGTCGGCGGGCCGCATCGTGCTCCTCTCGTTCCACCAACCCTCCCCCGCCATGTTTGACCTGCTGGACCGCGTGTTCCTGATGGCGCGGGGGCACGTGCTCTACTCGGGGCGGCCGGACGGCGCAGCGGCGTGGCTGGCGTCGGCCGGCGCCCCGCCCCCCGCCAACACCGCCGTCGCGGAGCACATGCTGGCCGCCGTCTCCGACCCGCGCCTGCGCGACCCGCTGCTGGCGCACGTGCTGGCGGGGCGCGCAGCGGACGCCAAGTTGGGTGGAGGGGGCGACGTCGAGGCGGGCGCCGGCGGTTCCCCGCTCCCCGTCCCCCCGCTCGCCCTGCGCCGCGGCGGGCGCGCCCCCCTGGCCAAGCCCGCGCGCACCCCGTTCCTGCGCGAGCTGGCGGTCCTCTTTTGGCGCGCCGGCACCGAGGTCGTCCGCAACCCCGCCCTCCTGCTGATGCACGCCGCCATGGGCGCGTCCATGGGCGTGCTGTGCGGCGGCATCTTCTACGGCCTCAAGTTCGACATCGCGGGCGCGCAGGGGCGCCTGGGGGCGTGCTTCTTCTCGCTCACGCTCATGGCGCTCACGTCGCTGACCACGGTCGACCTGCTGACCAATGAGCGGGGGCTGGTCGTCAAGGAGGTGCTGGGGGGGTACTACCGGCCGGTGTCGTACTACATCAGCAAAGGTGGGGGGGGGGGGGGGGGGGGGGGGGGCCGGCCGGCCGCGCGCGCGCGCGCGTCTTTCGTCTCGCCCCTCTTGTACCTCGCCCACCCCCCTCCCCCCCCCTCCAGCCACCCTCGACGGCCTTCTCCTGCGCGTCCTGCCCGCCATCCTCTTCGCCGCCCCCCTCTACCCCATGTCGGGCTTCCAACCCGGCGCGCCGCACGTCGCGCTCTTCTTCGCCGTGCTCGCCGTCTTCTCGGCCACGGTGGGCGCGCTGTCGATGGCGGTCACCGTCGGCTTCGGGACGGCGGGGCGGGCGGCCCTGGTCATGAACCTGGTGCTGCTGCTCTCGCTGCTCTTTGCGGGGTTCCTCGTCAACGTCGCGTCGATCACGCCCGCGCTGCGCTGGGTGCACTACGGCTCCGTCTTCTTCTACGGGTTTGAGGCGCTGACGACCAACGAGCTGTCGGGCGTGCAGTTGACCTTCTCGGCGCCGGTTGGCGGCGGCGGCGGCGTGTCGCTCCCCGGCGGGCTCGGCGGCGCGGGCGGCGCGCCGTCCGCGGGCGGCATCTCGGTCGACATCAAGGGCGACGCGTTCCTTGCGGCCATCGGCATCGACGCGAGCCATCTGCTCAGGTGAGGGGGTGGGGGGGGGGTTGGGAGGGAGGGGCCGGCCGCGGCGCGCGCGCGGCCGGCCGACCACCCGCCGCCTCGGCCCTCTCCCCTCGCCCTCCAGGGACGTCGCCGTGCTCGACGCCTACTTTTTCCTGTTCGTCGCGGCCGGCGTCGGCCTGCTCTACTACACGATGCCGCGCGCGCTCGTCGTGCGGCCGCCAAAGGCGGCGCGCGCCGCGGCGGCGGCGGCCGCGCGCTAGGGGGGACGGGGTTGGCTCGACTCGGCCCTTTTCCCCGGTTTCGTCCGGGACCCGGCCCCCCCCACACACCACAACTACGCACGGCCCGGCGCGCGCCGACCGCCCCCGCGGCGCGCGGGGCGGACCATTTTTTAGGGGGGGGCGGGGGTGTCCGGCTTCCCAGAACGCACGCGGGCTAGAGTGTCGGCACCGAGGTTCGGGGTGGGGGTTGGGGGGGGGGGGGGCCGTGTCACGGCGGACGGCCTGCGAGGGGCGGGGCGGGCACGTGGGGAGGGACGGACGGGACGCAGAGACAACAGATGAGAGGGTGAGGCGGCGTCCAGTCGCAGCCGCCGCCACACTCCCCGCGCCCCCGATTCACCCCGCCCCCCTCTCCACCATGCGCCCCGCCGTGGCGACCGCGCACCCGAGCGGGCGCGCGGGCGCCACCGCCGCCCCGCGGCGCGTGCGGGCGGCCGCGTTCGCGGCCCCCGCGCCCGCGGCCGCCCCCGCGTGCCCCTGGCCCCAGCCGCCCGCCGGCGACTGGGGATGGATCGCGACCGACAACGACGCGCCGGCTGGCCGGACGCTGGGCGCTCGCCTGGCGACGCTGGGGACCAAGGTGGGGCGGCATTGGCGGCCGCGCGGCCCGCGCGGCGGTTGGGCGCCGGCCGGCCGGCCCGTCCCCAGGGGCGGCCTACCCTAACACGAGCGGCGGCTTGGTGGGGCGGGTGGGGGCGGCCGCGATCGCGCGGGGGCGGCTGGCGGCCCGCACGCGTGGCCGCCCGCGGGCCGCCACCCCGCCCACCTCCCGTCTCCACCCTCGCCCACAGGTCCTCAACGGCGACGGTCGCCCCCTGGACCCCACCGTGGAGCGCCTGGCCGGCGCCTTCTCCGACGGGTGCTCGCCGCCGCCCGCGCCGGGCGCGCCGCTCGCCGCGCGCCTCGCGTCCCTCTGGCGCTACGTCGGCCTGCGGTAGAGAGCGCGCGGCAGGACGTCGCCCCAATTTTGGCGCTCGGCGCCGCCCGCCGAGGCCCCCCCTCGGTCAGCGCACACCCCCTGCGCCTCCCTCCCCCCTGTTTGGCACTGCCCCCGCTGCCCGCCCGTGCAACCGCTGCCCGCCACCGGTCGCGCCCCCGAACTTTCAATTGCTTCCCCCACCGCAGACCCCGCAGAGTGTGCGCGCGCGCGGCTCCCCGCTCGCTCAGCCCAGCCCCTCTCCCCCCCCTCTGTCACCCCGCACCGGTCGCGTGGTACAGGTAGAGCGAGTTGGAGGCGGCGGCCGCGAGGACGGGCGCGCCGGGGTGCCAGGCCAGGTGGAGCATTTTGCTCGACAGGTCGGCGCCGACCGCGCCGGGGCCGTCGTCGTCGGGGCCGCCCGGGGTCGCGGTGGACGCCGCGGCATCCCCATCGCCCGGCCGCGGCGGCAGCCCGAAGCGCCCGCGCGCCGGCGGCGGCCCGCCCGCGCCGCCCGCGCGCGCGCGCAGCGGGTCGCGCGACGCCTCGAGCAGGCGCCCCGGCGCGCCCGCCCGCGGGCGGGGGCCGGCGGACGACGCGGCGCCGGGGGAGCCGTCGCCGGGGCCGGGGAGGACGCGGAGGAGGGACGAGTAGGTGCCCGTCGCGGCGCTCGCGCCGTCGCCGGAGACCGCGAGGCCAAACTTGTCGAAGACGCAATCGTTCTCGTACAGGTCGCAGAGCTGTGGGGCGGCGGTTGGCGGGGGTGGGCGCGCGCGCGAGGCCCCGGCGGCCGTTCGAGGCCCCGCCCGCAAACCGCCCCCACACGCCCCGCCCCCCGCCGCCCCTCACCCGCGGCCGCAGGCACTCGTGCACCGGGTACACAGCAAGCGGCTCCCGGGGCGCCGCGGCGTCCCAGAGCGTGACGGACATGTAGTCGCGCGTCGCGATGCGCCGCGCGTCGGGGCAACCCCGCGGCCCCCCGCCCCCGCCGCCCACCCAGCGCGCGTCCGAGATCGACCCAATGATCTCGGAGAAGAACGAGCGCGCGCCGGGGGGGTCGGGCGCGGCCATGGCGAGCGCGGGGCGGTCGCACGTCGACGCCGCGCGGAGGTCGCCCAACCGGAGCACGCCCTTGCTCGACGCGTGGCAAAACAGGGCGCAGTGCGCGGGGTGGAACTCGGCCGTCGTCACGACCTCGGTGAGGTCCTCCATGCGGGGCGGCTTGAGGTCGACGAGCGTGTACGGGGGGGCCGCCGGCGCGTCGAGGTGCCAGAGGTTGACGCGCAGGTCGTCCGCCGACAGGAACGTCTCCCCGTCGGAGCAGAGGGACAGCGAGTTGACGTGGTAGGCGTGCGCGCCGGCGTAGGAGCGGGCGCAGCGGGCGGCGAGCGCGGTCTCTCGCGCGACGACGCGCGGGAGGACGAGCGGCGCGCGGCGGGCGTCCACGCCCCCGCCGCCCAGCCTCGCTTTGGACGGCGACGGCGGCGCGGGCGCGCGCGCGGCGGGGCCGGCGCGCGCGGCGATCGACCAGGACGCGGCGCCGCCGCCGGCCGACGCGCGCGCGCCCGCCGCCTTGCCGCGCGAATCCGCGTTGAAGCCCGCCAGCGTGACCACCGTCCTGTCGTACACCTTCCACAGTTTCACCGTTTTGTCGTTCGTGGACAGGAGCAGGCGCGGGCCGGGCGGCGGGCGGCCGGCGCCCGCCGCGGCGGCGTGCGGGGACCGGACCCAGCGCACGCGGTTGACCTTTTCCTCGATCTCCAGCGATTTCAGGTAGTCGAACTCGGGCTCGTGCGATTGAAACTCGGTCAGGTACCGGTAGTCGAACGCGGGGGCCGTGGCGGCGGCCGGCGCGCGGGAGTCGGGGTCGCGCGGCGGCGGGGGTCTGGCGTCGGCCCGTTCAAACAGGACGACGCGGCCGCCGCGGTCGCCGGTGGCCAGGTGGGAGCCGTCGGCGTCGAACTCGACGGCGGAGATGATGTCGGCTGAAAGAGGGGAGAGGGGGAGAGGGAGGAAAGGAGGGCGTCGGCCTCGGGCGGCGCGCGGTCGCACGCGCGGGCCACGCGGCCTCCCAATGACCCCCCCGTCGCCCGCCACGTGCGCAGCGCGTCTGTCGGCACGCGCACGGGCGGCGGCGCGGCGGGAGGGGCGCGGCGCGGCCCGCAGGCGGCGCGCCAAATTCAAGACTGCCGCGCCGCAGGCCGCGCGCGCAGGGGGCTCGGGGCGCCAGCCGCTCCGCCGCCTTCTCGGCGGCGCCGTCCTCGCTCCCGGCGCGCGCCGGGAGCGCGGCGGGGCGGCCGGGCGCGCCCCCGCGCCCGCACCCGCCCGCTCCGGGCGCCGCGCCATCCCTTCTCCTGCTCTCACCGTCCTGGATCTCCTCGCCCGGCGTCCGCTCCCCGAAGCACTGCAAAAAGCGCCAATCGTGGTCGGGGCGGGCGCCGCCAACGCCGGCGGCGGCGCCGTCCATCGCGGCGCGCGCGCGGCCCGCGCGCGCCGGGCCGGGGGGCGGAGTGGCGCTCGGCGCCCCCGCGCTCCGGTCGGCGTGTGAGAGGTTAGGCGCCGACGGCGAGGCGCGGCATTCGGCGGTCGGGAGGGGAAGGAGTGCACGCGATGGGCCGCGCGCCGGAAAGGCGCGGGCGGCAACGGCGCGGGGCGGGCCCCGGCGCGGGAGCGGATGCGGGCGCGGCGCGTCGGCGGGCCGGGCGGCGCGGCTCGGGTGTGGGGCGAGGGCGGGAGCGCGCGCGCGCGCCGCCGACCCTCTCGAGCCCCGCCGAAACCGCCAGACGCCGCCGCAGCGCACGCGTCACACACACATCCCGCCCATCATTCATGCAGCATTCACTCGCCACCGCCGCCGCTGCCGCCCGCGTCCGGCAGCTCGTCCGCGCGCACGTACGCAAACCCCGGGGGCAGCGCCCCGTTGGCGGCCGCCGCCTGGCCCGGCGTCATGAGGGCCGCGGTGTCGACCGAGACGCGCGGGGGCGGGGGCGGGGGCGGGCCGGCCGAGCCGCCGGGCGCGGGGGAGCCGCCGCGCAGGCGCGCGCGCTTGGCGCGCGCGTCGCCGGTAAGGCCGCCGGGGTCGTCCGGGGACGAGTCGCGCGGGCGGGGAGGGGCGGCCGCGGCGGCGGCTTCGCGCGCCGCGAGCGCCGGCGCCCCCGCCGCGGGGTGCGCGAGCGCGGCCTGCCACCACGCGCCCGCCACGGCCGCGGCCGCCCTCTTGACCCGCTCTCGGCGCAGCACGCGCTCGATGATGAGGCGCAGCGCTTCGAGCTCCAGGCGGGCGCCGTGCAGGGCGGCGTTGGCGGCCTCGGCCGGCGCGAGCGCGGCCGCCGCGGCGGCGAGCCGCGGGTCGCCGCCCGCCCCGCGGCTCGCCGCTGCCGCCGCCAGGCGCGCCTCCCGGTTGTGCCGCTCCCGTTCCCGGTCCCGGCTGCCGGAGGCGGGGGGGGGGCGGGGGGCGGAGGGGGGGAGGTTGGGCATGTCGGCCTCGTAGAGCGCGGCGTCGCGCGCCGCCGCCGCCTCGCCGTGCAGCGGGCAAAATATGCGGTAAGACCGCCTCGACGACCCGGGCGCCGGCGCCATGGACAGGTGCCCTCCGTGGTTGCGCGCGCAGAGCGGGTGGCACGGCGCGCCGCACCCGGCCTGCGCGCAGCGCACCACCGCGCCCTCGGTCCGCCCGCACTCGGAGCAGCGCACGCCGCGCCGGTCGGCGCGCACAGAGGTCACGCCCGTGACGGCGGCGCAGGCGGGGCCGGCGCGGACGCCGGTCTCCAGGTGCCACAGCGCGCACGGCACGTGGACCCACGCCGCGCCGTCGACCGTGCGCCGGAACGCGCCCCGCCGCACGGGGCACAGGGCGCAGGTGGTGTCCAGGGAGCCGCCCCCGGGCGGCGCGCCCGCGCCGGCGGTCGCCCAGCGCGGCGGCCGCACCTGGTCGCGCGGCACGCCGGACGCCGCCAGGGCCGCTTCATGCTCCCGGCACGGCCAACAGAGCCACTCGTGCTCGGGCACGACGCCCACGCCGTAGCAGCCTTGGTGGACGGCGACGTCGCAGCGCTCGCAAAACACGATGAGGTTGGGCGGCGCCGACTCGCCAAACCCGCACACCGCGCACATCGCGTCCTCGTCCCCCGCGCGCGCGGCCAGGTGGTCGGTCAGGGCGTCGTCGGGGGGGAGGGTGGCGCCGCCGCGGGGGCGGGGGCCGGGCGCGGCGTCGGCGGCGGCGGCCGCCGCGGCGCGCGCGGCCGCGTCGCGCGCGGCGCGCTTGTGCGCGCGCCGCGCGGCGCGCAGGCGGGCGACAAAGGCGCGCCCATATTCGGCTTGGGAGGCTTGGGTCGAGCGCGCGGCGTCGTCGTCGGCCAGAGCCGTTGCCGCGCGAGAAAGGGCAGCCGCCGCGCGCGCGCGGTGCGCCGCCGCCGCCGTCCCCAGTTCCGCCTGCAGCGCAATGAGCTCCGCCTCGAGCTCGTCCGCGGGCGCGGCTGCCATGACGGCGCCCGCGGCGGCCAGGGCGGGCCACTGGGCGTCGAGGGGCGTGGCGGCGCCGCCGGCCGCGACGCACGCCGCGACGGCGGCCGCCGCGGCGCCCGCGGGGCCGCCTTCGCCCTCGCCCCGGAATGCGCCGTCCCGGCGGGCGGCAACAGGCGCTGGGGCGCGGCCGCGGCCGGCAAGGAGGGCGTAGTCGATGCGGGCGGCGTCGCCCGGCCGCGCGCGCGCAGACGCGGCGCGCGCGAGCGCCGGGGGCGGGGGCGGGGCCGCGGCCGGCGCGGCCGGGTCGAACAGGCCGCCGCCGCCCTCCCCGCCGCCCCTGTCGCGGTCGGAGGGCAGGGGCGGCGGCGCCAGGGCGTGCGCGGGGACGGGCGCCGCGAGCGCGGCGGCGGTGTGCGCGTGGGGGACCGCGCCGTCCGGCAGGGCAGCGGCGGCGCGAGGTGCGGCGGACAACGCTTCGTGCCAGGCGGCCCAGGTGGTGGCGTCGGGGGGGAGGGGGAGGACCGCGCCCGACGGAGGGCGCGCACCGGCGGGCGCGTCGGCGGCTTCCGTCCCGGGGTCGGGGCAGCCGGCGGTCGCCAGCAGCGCGGTGCCCGTGTCGGCCAACCACGCGCGCGCGGCAGCAGCGGCGGCGGGCGCGGCCACCGCGTGCCCTTCTGCCAGGCGCGCCGCGTCGGCGCGCGCCGCGCCGGCGGCGACCAGGGCGCTCACCACGCGCGCCGTGGGCACGCCCGCGAGCGCGGCCGCGAGCGGGACGGCCGCCGCGGCGTCGGCGGCGGGGCAGAGCTCGAGGAGGCAGGACGCGCGCGACCCGTCGACGCGCCGCCCACCCACCACCCCGGCGTCCGGGTCAGCCCCCGCCCGGTCCCGGTCGCGCCGCCGGTCGCGCGAGTCGCGGCGGCGGTCCTTGCGCGGCGGTTTGGCTGGAGGAGGGCCGGCCGGCGCGGTCGCGGGGGGGAGCGGGGCGTCGCCGTCGCCGCCCTCGGGCGCGGGGCTCGCCTCCGGCAGCGGCTGCGACTCGGACCGAGGCGCAGCGCCGCCGGCGGCGGGCGTGCGCGGCTCGGCGGCCGCCGGGGCGCCGACGGGGGCCAACTCCCCGCTCGGCGCCGGCAGGCGCAGCAGGGCGTCCGCCGCGCCCGCCCCGCCGGCCAGGCCGTCGGGGGGGAGCAGGTCGGCCACGTCCTCCCGCGTCAGGCGCCGGAAGTACGCCTGCAGAGGGGAGGGGAGGGACGGTGGGACGAGGACGCGCGCGCCGTCCCGCCCCCCGATCCGCCAATCGCTCCCCCACCTCGATGACCGCCCAGTACGCCCCTTTCTCGGACTCGCCCTGGGGCACCGCGCCGGGCACCTCGCACGCCGCGGCGGCGTCGCCGCCGCGCGGCCGCGCGCGGTCGGCGCGGGAGCGATCCCGGCGCCGGTCGTCCTTGCGGCGGCGTTCCTCGGCCCGGTTGGCTGCGCCAGCGAGGGCGTCGGCGAGAGATGGGGGCGGCCTGCGCGCGTCGGGGTCGGCGTGCGCGCTGGGGAGGAGCGCGGCCGCCGCGGAGCGCAGAGCGGTGGTGGATGCGTCGAGCGCGGACGCCACAGTGGCGCCGAGGAGGGCCACGGGCGGCGGGGGCCGCGTCATGGCCGCGTCGCGCTTTGCGGCGGCGTGTCCGCCGTGCCGGCCTCACACTCTTCGCCCGCCGCCCGCCCGGCATCGCGCCTGCAGCGTCGCGCGCCTGCATCGCCGCCCAAGCTGGCAGCCGCTTGGTGCGTGGTGCGTGGTGGCGCGCGGCACTGCGCGCGCATGCGACGCCGGCGCCCACCCCATCCCCCCTCCAGCGCCCAAGCCAGCATGTTGGGCGGCCTCCCCAAATCGCGCCCGAAGGCGTGCGTGCGGTTGGGGCTGCCGGCGCTCGCCCCCGGGCGCGCTGCGCGCCCTCGGCGGACAGCACCCGCTCCTCCCGTCGCCCGCGCTGCCAAAGAGCCCGGCCTCGGCGCCTCTGCCCGCGCCCAGGCGGCGGCGGCCACGAAGCCGCCGTCGGGCGCGCGCGGTGCGGTGATCGCGCGTCCGACCGTGGCTCGCCCGCGCGCGCCGCCGCGGCCGGCGCCCGGCTCGCGCGCGGCCGAAGCGGCGTTGGTGGCCGCGGCCGCGGTCGCCGCCGGGCAGCCCCTGCCGCCGCCGACCGCGCCCACGCCACCGGCGGCGGCGCCGCCGCCGCCCCTGGCGCGCGCGGCGGCGCGCGCCAGAGGGCTGATCGCCGCTGCCCCCGCCCCGCTCCGGTGTCTGACCGCCCTCGCCTCCGCCCTCTGGCTCCTCCTCCCGTTTGCCCTGCGCCGTCTGGCCTGGCCCCTGGTGGGCGCGCCGCCGCCGCCGTCCCTCCACGCGTCGCCGAGGGCCGCTGCTTTGCGCGCCGCCGCCGCGCGCGGCGACGGCGCCGCCGCCGTCCGCGCCCTCGGCTATGGCGCCGACGGCCGCCTGCTCAGCCCTCTGGACGACACCCCCCGCTGGCGCCTCGAAGCGCTCGTCGGGCGCGGCCTCTCGCGGGCCGACGCGGCGCGCCTGTGCTCGGCGCTCACGCTGCCCTCGGCCGCGGCCGCGGGGTCGGCCTTTGAGCGGTTGGAGTATTTGGGGGATGCCGTGCTGGAGCTGGCGGCGCGCCAATATGCGCTGGCCCGGTGAGAGAGAGAGAGGGGGGAGGAGGGAGCGCGCGCGCGCGCGCCCCGACACGCCCCTCCCACGACCCGCCGCCCACCCTCCTCCCTTCCCTAACCAGCTTCCCCAACGCCGCCGAGCACGTCCTCTGCAACGTGGCCCGCGGCCTCGTGTGCGGGCGCACCCTGCTCGCCGCCGCGTGCGCGACGCGCCTCGACGCCTTCGTCGCCTGCAACGCGCACGCCATGGCCGACCCGGCCTACTTGGCCACCTGGGCGGGGCTGGGCGGCGCGGGCGCGTTGGCCGACGCGTTCGAGTCGGTGCTCGGCTTCCTGTTTGACAGGTACGGCCTCGCCGCCGCCACGGCCTGGGCCCTCGCCCGCCTCGCCCCGGCCCTCGACCCCGCGACCCTGGGCCTGGATCACAACTATAAGTCCTTGCTCGCGCTGACGGCGGGCGAGGCGGGCG
>Ga0315285_10006375_pt1 | contig 12165 bp, 14 predicted proteins | sample YL17G09_36_MG_FD_203698 | JGI IMG/M metagenome (GOLD analysis project Ga0315285, IMG submission 203698) | Sediment microbial communities from Yellowstone Lake, YNP, Wyoming, USA - YL17G09_36 | ecosystem: Environmental > Aquatic > Freshwater > Lake > Sediment | place: USA: Wyoming | collected... | reverse complement strand
TTCCAAACCCGACTATTCCAGCAACGTTCTCGGTTCCAGATCTCAAACCACGTTCCTGTCCGCCACCATGAAGCGACGGCTCCAAGCGAACTCTGTCTTTCAAGTAAAGCGCGCCTACCCCCCTTGGTCCATACATGTCGTTGGAAGAAAGCGTCAACAGGTCTATTCCTTCTCTCTGCACGTCTATCGGGACTTGACCGTTTGCAGCCGTCGCGTCAACGTGCAGAAAAGCGTTCTTGCTGTGCACTATCTTGCTGATTTCACTTATCGGCTCTATTGTCCCGATTTCGCCGTTTGCATAGACGATGGAGACTAGAACCGTTTTGTCCGTCAACTCCTTTTCCAAGCTTTCAAGACTCACAAAGCCGCACTTATCGACTGGAAGAAAAATCGTTTCATAACCCTTGGTCGTCATGAACTTGCATGGGTTAACGACAGACATGTGTTCAACGCTTGAGGTCAAGATTCGCGTTCCGCGATCCTTGTTACGGTAGGCGACCCCTTTAATGGCAAGGTTGTTGCTTTCAGTTGCTCCCGAAGTGAAGAGTATAGTCTCTTTTTTCTCAGCATTGATCAGTCTTGCTACTTTGTCTCTTGCCTGTTCCACTGCTTGCTTTGCTTCTTGCCCGAAAGTGTGCAGAGACGAAGGGTTTCCATAAAGCGCTTTCATGTATGGCAGCATGGCGTCTACTACTCTGGGATCTACTGGTTTCCCAGCGTTGTGATCCATGTAGACGCGCTTTGTCGCCGACATGTCTGTTTCACTTAGAAGCAGAGAACAGCATCCGCGCTGAGAGCCAAATCGTTCAGCGTGGCAGCGCCTACAACCTTTGCTTCCTGTGTAAAGTCTCCGCGGGGGATTCCCATCAGGTTGCAGCTTTGTTCACAGACCACCAGCTTCACTCCGGCCTTCACTGCCTGATTCATCACTTCTCTCAGTGAGGGGAAACTGCCAAGCTTGATCTTCTCGGCTTCTCCCTTTTTGACCACAGTAATTCCCTTTATGACAAAGTAAACTGTCGCTTCAATGTTCATCATGGCTGCGGTAGTAGCTAATATGAACGGGGCATAGGTGCGCTCAGGTTGGTCAACGCCGCTCGTTTGAACGTACAATATCTTCTTTTTCTCCGGCATTTTCTTTCACCACCTAGTCCTATGTTACTTGACCTTTTTAATCAATATGCTAACTGCATTCCCATCTTTGGTCACAGATACCAGTTTCTGTTCCAGATGCTTCACGAGACTCCGTATGTCCTCCTCTGCCGCTGGATCATCAGCCACGACTTCAAGAACCTCTCCCTTCTTCATCTCATCCAACTCCATCCTCGTCTTGAAAACAGGCTCTGGACAATACAAACCAATACAGTCGAGTTTTCGGTCCGGCTTGTCTTTCATGTTCATTCATCTCAACAAAACCAAGCCTAAAAGAAGAGATTTAAGCGTTTTCTGTCGACGCATGCAACATAGCATTCAGTCTGAAAGAGCAAGAAAAGGACAACGCAGCACCGCCGTCTTTCAATCAACTAAACTATTGAGTCTTGATCTTTATTGCTTGAGTGGGGCACTGAGTTTCGCATGCCAAGCATTGTATGCAGTCTTTTTCGCGAGCAGGATCAGACTTCTTTGCTGAGGTCGGATGGCTAGGAGTCTCAGCCCACTCGTACAATGTTACAGGGCAGACCTCGATGCAAATGCCGTCACCAGTGCAGACATCCCAGTCAACCGCCACGCTGGTCCCGTGAATGCCAAGCTTCTTTGGAGGTTCAACCGGTCCCCAGACGTCATGACCCTTATGTTGATCCACGACTTTCCGGTTCTTCTGGAAATTCGGATCAATCGGCAAAATCTCACCACATGTAATTCAGAAACTTACGAATATTAAGATTTTGCCGTGCAATCCCAGAGCAGTTCCTTTATTTCAGGCAGTGTCAGAACCCCAATTTGCTTTAGAAGAATCAGAGGCTTAGGTGAAAGGCACAATGACGTAAACCAGTATCAATACAACAATCAGGTCAGGTCCAACCAAAACAATCCTCGATACCGTATCACAACCATCTTGGACAAAACTTTACCCCCAAACCCAAACCTCCTCGATGCGTGCGTTCAGTGAGCGCGCTAGGCGCTAGAAAAGTGGGCTCCCAAACAGTTCAACTTCAACGAGTTCATGGAAGACCTCGCCTACATACAAGCTATGCCACTGTGCCAGGGCTGCAAGAAAGGTGGTGGAGATCCAACATGTACGATCAGAAGCTGTGCCTCAAAGAAAGACATAACCAACTGCGGCCAATGCGACGGACTTGCAGAATGTAAGAGCTTTGAATCGTTGGAGCAGGGCAATCCAAGAATAAAGGATGAACTGAGGAAAACCAAGAACGTTGATCAGAAAGATGTTATTGAGAAGTGGATGAGTGAACTGAAAACCAAATGGCCTCATTGCACATTGCTCTGCAACTCAGAATCAACTTAAATATGCTCGTGCCTGTACATATGGAGCCAAATCGGTCAAAGCAAACGACGCCGAGATGGACTGCATGAATCAAAAACTGGTTTCCAAATATCATTTAGAACTCATGTCAGAAGTCAAGGCACATGCCAAGCCGCTAACGAAGTCTCAGAAGGAAAAACTCGAAAGATACATTGGCACTACCAAAACCTTCTACGCAATAGGAGCCGAAACAGAGAAACAGATAATCAAAAAATGGATCAAGAAGTATCCAGACCTTGCTGTGCCCGAATACATGGAACTGCTGGGTTCCTTGTACCAAGGAGAATCATGCAACGAGATCTCTCTTGCAGGCGGATTGCTCAAGTCCTTGCCAAAACTAAGGAAAACTCTCGAACCGGAATATCTTGACGGATGGTTGAACAGAGTGCAAGGTTGGGGCGAAGTTGACTCCATATGCCAGTCAAAATTCCCTGCAATAGAAGTCTTAACCAAGTGGGAAAAATGGAAAAGCCTGCTGACAAAACTGGCCTCTGACGACAACGTCCACAAAAGACGCGCCAGTCTAGTCTTGCTAACAAAACCGGTTAGAGATTCAGGGGACGCGAGATTGGCAGACTTGGCTTTCGCCACCATTGACAAACTAAAGCAGAATCGAGAAATCTTGGTGACAAAAGCAATTTCGTGGCTGCTACGAGACTTGATCAAAAACCACCGACAAAGAGTGGAGAAATATCTAGAAGAAAACGAGGACACATTGCCAAGAATCGCTGTTCGAGAGACTGGGACGAAACTGCTGACCGGAAGAAAAGCGCCTACTCGCAAGAAAACGATGAGTTGAAGCCTCTTTCACGCGCGCCCCCCGGGGAATTTGGGGGTAAAGTCCTATCCAACCAGAACTACGGTGATAACACGCGCGAAATAAGGATGTCGTAGGCTTCATCCCCGACTACTAAGTCGAAGTGCTCTCTTTCCATAACCCTAGTGAGTAAAGCGGCGTTCCCTGACCGATCCTTTCTCACGTTCTTCGTCCAGTTTACGAGTTGGCGTTGTATTCCTTAGTAAAGTCCTCCAATTTCTCATTTCCTTGAGCCAATAACCCTGCTTCTGGAAGAAGCCTCTCCCCAGCTTCTTTTAGGATCAGGCTAGCGGGATCCTCTGCTAGCCAAGATATTTCGATTCCAGAATCGTTTTTGCGCAAGGCATCTGCAATATCAAGATCTCGCCTTAATGTCCTAGCCCTAATGATCCGCTGATGAAGAGCATCTTCGCATTCTTTTTCTGGTTTCTCCATCAAGAAGTCGAAGATTCAATTCTAACAAAATGTCCAGCCCCGACCCTTCATATATGTGTATAGCGTGTACTGGAGTTCCAGCCAAACAGTGCGCGCGAACGCGAAACTGGCAACTTGACTCCGACGAAACCACGGGCACATGAGCCTAGTGCTTTTCTATCATAAATCATAATAGCTTAGCCTGCGGAGTAGTAAGTGGCTAGTGACTCTGAATGAATAGAACTGATATGAACTTGTTGTTGGTCCTCTGTCTGACGTTGTCTCTGCTCGTGTTAGTATCTACTTCGAGCATACGGATTGTGAAAGCAAGCGATACGATCTACATCAAAACTGATGGAAGCATCGACCCAATTACGGCGCCGATACTGCGAAGCGGGGACCTTTACACCTTGACGGAAAACATCAACAGCAGCGGAAACGCAATCAAAATCCAGAGAAACAACATGACATTCGACGGCCAAGGATACACTGTGCAGGGTCCAGGATCGTCTGGAGGCACTGGGCTGCTCTTGAACAACACGAACAACGTTCTGATACGAAACGTGAACATCATATCATTCTACATAGGCATTAGGCTTTCTTGGCTCGCCAACAACACCATAATAACGCGAAACAACATAACAGGACATTCAGACGGCATTCAAGTCATTGAATCGTCAGGCAACATAACGATTTCTGGGAACACCTTAAGAGACAACAGCAACAGTGGGGTCTGGATTCAGGATTCATCGAACAACAACACGATTTCCGGCAACAGCCTAACCAACAACGGGTACGGAGTGATGTTGAAGCAGTCAACCTACAACACAGTATCAAAGAACAACATAACAGGAGGCTACGGCGTTACAGTTGACCAAGGTTCCAGCAACAGCGTTTCAGAAAACAACGTGTCAGGCAGCCCGTACGGAATAATGCTCGTGAATTACGCCAGTTATAACACTGTTTCGAAAAACAATGTAAACGGAAGCATTTGGATCGGCCTCAGGCTGTACGACTACGCAGGATCGAACGATGTACTTGACAATAATATAACGAACAGCGGAACCGGCGTTGATTTAGATCGTCAGTGTGCGAGCAACGACATCATTGGAAACGACATCGCATTCAACGCCATAGGCATATCGATAGACGACTCGCCAAACAACCAAATCTACCACAACAGAATCCGAAACAACACAGAGCAAGTGTACACGGATAACACCGCAAATGTTTGGGACAACGGCTTCCCATCGGGCGGAAACTTCTGGAGTGACTATAAGGACAGATATCCAAACGCCACAGAGATAGATGCTTCAGGCTTGTGGAACACGCCGTACTTCATAGATTCACACGACCAAGACAACTACCCGATTATTCCAGAGTTCTCTTTATTCGTTGTTGTGCCAATGTTTGCTGTGGCAACACTGCTCGTAGCCATAGTCTGTAGGAGAAGAAAGCAGTCTACTGGATTCTCTTTTAGAGAGAGAGCGCACGCTGTCGATTAGCTAGTCTCGTATGTTTTCCTTGTCAACAACTATTGAGAGACACGCAGTTGGGTTTTGGGAGAAAAGCCCTATCCACACCAAGCCCAAGCTTCACGGTATCATCAAACGGAAATTCATATAACTCGCAACCCTCTCAAGAAGACAAGATGCGATGACTTATGGGCTCAAAAGTTGCCATAGTTGAGTTTGAAAGAGATGTCTGCAAGTCCCTCAAAAAAGCGCTTGAGCTTGTAGGAAATGTGACCGATTTAAACACGTCTAAGCGCTCCGTTGTCATCAAAGTGGGTGTTTTTGACCAAAATGCAGAAAACCACTCGAGCGTCGGTGTGGTTGATGCCATAGTCAAAAGCTTCGACAAAGCCCAAAAAATTTACTTGGCTGAGTCAGACAACTATCGTGGGAAAGGCACAGAACGCCTGCAGATCTGGAAAGAACTCTTCACCGACCGAGTCGTCCCCTTCAACCTTTCAGATGATACAGAAACCAGGAAAGTCAAAGTTGCAGACGAAGAGATGCAGCTTTCTCACATCCTGTTCAAACCCAACGTTTTCGTCAGCACACACATCCTCCGCACTTTCGAAAGAGGAACCATCCTCAAGAACCTCTTCGGGCTTGTACCAAACGTGAGTAAAGCACCACTCCACAGGAAACTCGACACTCTACTGCCAGATATCTACGAAGCAATAGGAGGAATAGACCTAGCCGTCATAGACGGTACCTACCTGTATAGAGGGGCAGGAGCCAATCCACATGCTACAAAGGACGCCTCCAGATACAGAGTGAAAATGAACAATCTAATAGTTGGCAGAGACGCAATCGCCGTGGAAACTGTCGGAGCAATACTCGCAGGTTTGAAACTGGATAAAATGCCTATACTGAAAGAAGCCATCAAGAGACATCTCGGAGAAGGAAACATAGATAATATCGAAGTCGTCGGAAGCTCATTAGAGAAAGCCAGAGAGAAATTCTCAGCAGCAACTCACACTTTGAAATAAGAAAGCGTACTCGATTCAGACTAGAACGTAGGCGTACGCTAATCACTGCGCGCGCGAAACATGTAACAGATTCTGAAGCCAACTAACCTTATTTCCGCGAAGAGCTTGAGTTAAGAGTAAAGCGATTTGCAGGGAGAAAAAGTGAGAATTGGAAAAGAGATAGTCTACCGTCGTGGTACGCTTGATGATATTCAGGCCTTGGTTGACCTTAGAGTCCGATTCTTGAACGAGCTTCTCAATCACCCGGAAAATAATGAAACTAGGGTTGTGAGGAAGCCTCTTCTGGAATACTTCACTGAAGCCATTCCTTCTAGGGATTTCGTTGCCTGGGTGGCAGAATATGGCGGGAAAATCGTTGCTACAAGCGGAATGGTTGTTTGGCAGAAACCTGCTTTATACGGCGGGGTCGAGTCCGGAAAGCTTGGATACCTCCTGAACTTTTATACAATTCCAGAAGCAAGAGGAAAGGGTATTGCCACCCGATTGCTGAACGAGCTGATTGGAGAAGCTAAATCAATGGGCCTCAGATACGTGCATCTTCATGCTTCCAAAGACGGTGAACCCATCTACAGAAAGGCGGGATTTGTGGAACCCAAAATGCCAGAATTGGTATTGAGATTTGAATAAGCCATTCTGCTTCACTTGCATCGAATGAGAGAAACTGGCCTCAACTTAGCACAGGAAAAGGAGGTGCAGCTCTGCGAGAAGGTTTCCAAACAACCCCCAATACGCCGCCGACCATTCCAAGGACAAGACCTACGACAAGTCCGCCCGTGGAGAAGACGCTTCCTAAAGAGAACGCCAACACGACTGCACCCCAAGTCACATGTTGCCTTGGCCTCACATATAGCATAACCGCGCTAAAAACCACCAGCGAACCGAAACCAACACCAAAAGCCAGGAAATACAGCGCACTTGACCCAGACCACAACTCAGGCGCCGCTAAAGGAGTCAACCTGAAGGCGACAAGCTGATCACTCATATCCGTGCTCAACCCAGGCTGAACATTGACCATCATCACCGCGGCGAGCAACAGCCCAACTACAAGAATAAGGATGCCGCCAGTCAGCGACAGGACGAAGGAAGCTGTAGGCTTTTCTGCGTGCATTTCTATCACTTACCTCTAGGTTTTTCCCTATTAAAGAATTACGATGGTGAGTTCAACAACGCGATCTACCTTAGCGCGCGCTGGTTAGTTCGTGAGCTTTATCCCAAATCCACCTGATTAAGAAAACTTCAACTCCTCATATTGATTTTGGCAGGGTTTTCCATACAGGACTTTGACAGTTTTTCTGCTGGGATAGAAAACGACTGAGCGTAACGTGCTGACGGCGTCGGCATGGCGACATAGGGTCAACATTGAGGGTTTATTTTCTTGGCCGTGGTCTCGAAGAATCAAGGTTATCTTGCTCTCGTCCACTTTCTCTTTGCCTTTCAGCAGTTCTTGCGCCCGCTTCAATCTCTGCTCACTGGACTCATGAACTCGGACACCAAGAGATTCTTTCGGTGCACCCCTGCCAAAACAGACAGCATTACGTGGTACCTCATACCTCTGCATCTCATCTGATTTGTAGTGATTTGTATTAATCTCTTGACCATCCGCCGCATTGCTCGTTGCGAAATGGTTGGAAGTTATTTCGACAGTTCTTATGTTGCCTTCAGCGTCAGCAAGTGTCAAAACGGCGTCATGCCCGCCACGTTTTGCCTGAGTTATGAATCGCGCTGCCTCATCAGCAGTTTTGCACGTTTCCAGCATCTCTTGCAGTGCCAGCGATAGAGGCACGTAGCACTTTGGCTCATCGAGGCTGTGTGCAAGGTTATACGTTACCGTCAAACCATGCTCGTTCATGCCATCCAGCATTCCAGCCAACGGCGCCATCTTGCATCCGAGAGTTGAGTACCCTTCTTTCGGCTTCGTTTGGCACGTCAGTTGGTATGGTTCCAAGACGCTCAGGTAGTCAAAGTTCTTGCCAACTATCGTTTCCCCTGTCACCGTGCGGCTGGGACCGAACGCCAGTGTGGTGCACGCTTCAATTCGGTAGCTTGGTTTGCTAATCAATAACTCCATTGCTTGCATGAACAGGATGTGGGGCATGTCCGTTTCTGCCCCCTCTGCTATGCCGCTCATCCGCTGTGCTTGTCTGGGGTAATACTTGAAAATGTCGTTCGTGAGCAGTTTTCCAGCTCGGCGCTTTGCCATCATTACGAAAAGTGAAGTAGGCAACAAGCGGGGCTTCATGAGTTTCACAAAATCGAAATTCGGGATATTCTCAAGGAGTTCGCGTATTTGCTCACGACTAGCCTTTCCCTGTTGAACACCTATCTCATGATGAGTGCCAGAGAAAACATGCGATCTCACGTTCGTCAAAACGGTCACCCCATTTCCGCATTTGGGAGAACTTGCTTATAACACGTTCAGAATTGCGTCATTTGGGCAAGTCTACCCAACGCGATTTCTTCTCTGTCCCAAATGGAGAGTCTCCGGCGCGATTCCTCTTTTCGCTCTCCGAGATTCGAGGGACAAAGTCTTATCTAACCAACCGACATGCGGTTTTGCGGAAAAGTTATAGCTAAACTAGGAGAACAGTATTGACTAGGGTGCAATTAATGGTTGACATGAAAGAACTCTTGAAATACAACGAGATTGTGAGGCACAGGTATTTTGAAAGCTGTGTCAAACTGTCTTGGGATGAGTTCACTAAGAATAGGGAAGCGAGCTTCAACTCGATTAGGAACATACTTGTCCATACTCTAAGCGCGGTAGATTACTGGTTGGATTTCCTGCAGAAAGAAAACCTTCATTCCAAGAGGAAGTTCGATGAATACAGGACCTTTGACGAAGTCAGAGCTTACATGGAACATGTTGAGAAAAGGGTGCATGACTATCTTGACCCATTGTCAAAGAAAGAACTGCAAAAAACGTACACTGTCACGGGCGAAGATCACAAGGCCACCAAGATAATAGCTGAAGACGTCCTGATCCATGTATTCGAGGAGGAAGTCCATCACAGAGGCGAACTGATAGCACTCTTTTGGCAAATGGGCGTCGACCCGCCATCGATGGGATGGAAAGGGCTCTGACAGAAGACCACACGAGACATTGCGTGCACTGGTAGGATCGCATGTTTGATTCCGATAGCCTTCCCCCTCTGCTGCTCTTGCCTATCGAGTAGTGGCTTGAATTGCCTGAAGGAGATAGTGTGGATTTGAGGAATATAAAAGGAAAAAAGCTAACGCGGTGCGGGTGGCGTCTCCTTGGACTTGGTGAAAACAGCTCCGTCGTCTGCAACCAGAGTGATCTCGTAAGTGTTTGTTGTTCCTGAAGGATCTGACCATTTCCAATCAAACTCTTGTATTAGTAGTACAATCCGACTGCGCGGCGCAATGGTCATTGGAAGTCTGGGGTAGAGATTTGGAAATACAAATGGTTCGTCACCTATTTGGGTTCCATTCACATATACTGCGGTGATGCCTAGGCTCGTATTCCTATTGTTCTCCACCGTCACCCATATTACTGACTCATGGGCTCTTGAAGATCCGAACTGAATCTTCGTTATCCCGTAGCCAATTGGCCTACTCATATACAGATAGACCGCAACAACAAGGAGTACAGCCACCATAGCCGCCAGAACGAAAACCGCAACCTTATGTATTACCCTCATACTGCTTCTCCCATCAATTTTCTCTTTCACACTTTCTGAGCGAAAGGCTGAGTCTTACTCCAAATCCGAACGTATGTCTTAGAAAGATAGGACTTTCTGGCTTTCTTCTATCCACTTCGAAAGCCCTGTTATCGTACCCATTTTTATCCCTACGACTAGGTCCAGCTCTGTCAATCCTCTTAGATTCATGCTGGTGTGGCAAACACTGATGTTTGCACCTACCTTGACAAGGTCTGCAAGCATTTTTCCTATGTTGTAGAAGCCTTTAGCAGGTTTCTGCCCCTTCTTGGCTGCGTTCACGGCATCTCCAATCAGGAATATGTTGATTTTCATCTTCGCGCTGGAACAAGATAGTGCTTCTGCTAATCTCAAAGCGTTCCAGATTCTCTCGTCTCCGTACGGGGAACTGCTGACAATCATTGTTATGGTTTCCATGCACTCAGCTTCCTTGTCTCCCGTAAGCCATTCTGGTTCGAGCTGATCGGTTAAACATTTTATGGTCTTATACGGATAAATTTTTGCCATAAACACGCGATATACGCGTGGGAAACAACTTTTATGATTGGAGCACCTCATAGTTGCTTGGTGAGTTATTTGAAGGTCAATGATCTCTCTTTTCTGATTGGAGGAGAAGCTGGAGCAGGAATATCACGTTCAGGGTTCCTTTTTGCAAAGGCTTCCATGCGAGGCGGACTACACGTTTTCGGCGCAAACGAGTATCAATCGCTCATAAGAGGCGGACACAACTCCTACACCGTAAGAGTATCCGGTGAAGAAATACGTTCACAAGCTGACCAGATCAGTCTGCTAATCGCATTGAACGCTGAAACAGTCATGTTACACAAGCATGAGCTTGTGGCCAGTGGGGGAATCATATGCGACCAAGAGGACGTAAATCTCAGCACGGAATCACTTAGCCGACAGGACCTGAAAATTTTCCCAATTCCACTAAGAAAGATTGTTGTTGATGAGCTGAAAGAGCCGCACAACCTCATAATGAGGAACACCGTAGCTCTAGGAGCCGCAAATGCCCTTACAAACTACGATTCCGCGCTACTGGAGGAAATCTTGAAGGAAACGTTCAAACCGGAGATCGCTGAATCAAACATCAAAGCAGCTAGAATGGGATACGATTACGTCAAAAAGAATTTTGAAAACGATTTCCAATTCCAACTGAAGAAAACCGCGTCTGCGGGCAAACGGCGAATCTTCTTGAGCGGCAATGAAGCCATAGGCCTTGGCGCATTGAGAGCCGGCTGCAAGTTCTTCGCGGCCTACCCAATGACCCCGACAACGGGTCTGCTTCATTTCATGACTTCAAACGAAAGAGACTACAACATGATCGCAATGCAGCCTGAGGGAGAGATAGCCGCCATAAACATGATCGCTGGCGCAGCCCACGCAGGCGTTAGAGCAATGACGGCAACCTCGGGAGGCGGCTTCTGCCTCATGAGCGAAGGCGTTGGAATGACCGGAATGACTGAGACGTCAGTCGTCATCATGGTTGGTCAAAGACCTGGACCCAGCACGGGATTGCCCACTTACTCAGCGCAGGGGGACCTGAGATTCGTGATTCATGCTGGGCAGGGCGAGTATCCGAGGGTCGTGATAGCTCCTGGCGACTTGGAAGAATGCTTCTACGAAACCATGCGAGCCTTCAATTGGGCTGAGAAATATCAGATCCCCGTCATTCTCCTGACCGACAAGTACGTTGCTGAGAGAGAGACGTCGGCGGAGCCTTTTGACATGGATCGAGTGAAGATTGAACGCGGGCTATTCATGAACGGACAATATGGGAGCGATGAAAAGGAGTACTCCAGATATGAGGTCACGGAGACGGGAGTATCCCCAAGAGCAGTTCCTTCAGCTAAGAGAGCGATCGTTCACGCCAACTCGGATGAACACGACGAGCACGGGATTACTAGTGAAGACCCAAACGTAACAACGATGATGATGGACAAGAGATTGAGAAAGCTCCAAACGATGGTCAGAGAGTTCGAAGAAAGAGAAGTCGAAACCACGAAGTTTTATGGACCAGAAGAAGCTCAAGCAACGATCATCTCTTGGGGCTCAACCAAGGGCCCCATCAGAGAGGCAATGAAAATCCTTGCCCCTGAAGGAATAGCAGTCAACTTTTTGCAGATCCTTTACCTGCACCCGTTCCCAAAAGCCAAAGCGGAAAAAGCCCTAGAAAAAGCCAAGAAAACAATAGTTGTAGAGCAGAATAAGACTTCTCAGCTTTCCAGCCTAATTCGTGAGCATTTGCTCAGAAAACCAGACCATAAGA
>Ga0315285_10006374_pt1 | contig 12166 bp, 20 predicted proteins | sample YL17G09_36_MG_FD_203698 | JGI IMG/M metagenome (GOLD analysis project Ga0315285, IMG submission 203698) | Sediment microbial communities from Yellowstone Lake, YNP, Wyoming, USA - YL17G09_36 | ecosystem: Environmental > Aquatic > Freshwater > Lake > Sediment | place: USA: Wyoming | collected... | reverse complement strand
ACCACTTAGAGCAGCGAGAGGTCATACGAACTCCCCCCACTCATTGGTGGGAGAGAGAGAGAGAAAGAGAGAGAGAGAGAGAGAGAGAGAGAGAAGGAGAGAGAGAGAGAGAGAGCAGTGGAGAGACTAGAGAGAGAATCGAGTGGAGGAGACAAACGCGCGCGAGTTGGGGCCAAAAACACGCAGTCGCCAAAACCTTTCTCTTTTTTTTCTTTCCTTTCAACATGCCTCCTCCTCTAGCGAGACAGCAGCCACCCGCACAATTTTGACAAACCCCCGTGCCCTAAGGCGCCCTTGGAGAAACCTATTGTTTCTCGTTTGCGTGCCTTCCGTTGCGATTTGACCACACAAACCCCCCAGATTTTCGTTTTTTCCCCCGACCTTTTTTCTTTTGTCCACCTTCCTAGACCTCTCCCGCGCGTCAACCAAGGGGCGCTTCTAACGCCCCTGATTTCAGAAGTAAAACGATCCGTATCGTTCCCTCTTCTGTTTTTTTCACTGCTTTGGGCCGTCGCAAAGAGAGGAGGAAAGAGAGAGAAAAAAGAAAAAACGGTGCAGCATTTTTAGCAGCATTTTTAGCAGCATTTTTAGCAGCAAACAACGATCAGTTCCTCGCACCATTTGAACACCCTTTCCCCACTCAAAAACACCTGGGGCGACTTCTTTGTAACATTTTTTCCCCCCATTTGTTGCTGCCATACTACCTTCGTGGCATAGAAGAAAGAAAGAAAAGGAGAGAGAGAACTTGTCTCGAGAGATTTAACAAAGAAAACAAAACGAAACTTTTAAAAAAACTCTCTCTCTCGCTCTCTCGCCAGGTCTCTGGCCAGTTCTCTCCCTCTCTCTTTCTGAACGAACAAAATGATGGCGAAAATAACGACGGCGACGTCGAAGAAGAAGAAAAGGCTCCCATCTCTATCTCACACCTCGATATCCCCTTCTTTGCCCCCGTCTTCCTTCGCGAGCTTCATCTGCTCAAACTCCACCTTGGCCGCGGCAGCCGCGGCCGCGGCCATCGCCCTGCTGTCCAGCACCACTCCGCCACCGTTGGGAGGTAGCACGTGGTCGATGATCCCAAAGTCCAGCGCCTGCGTCGGGCTCATCCACGAGGGGCGGTCGGACTCGATCTCGATCTCCTCCTCGGTCTTGTCGGTGAACTCGGCCAGGAAGCAGTTGATCAGCCTCGAGGTCCTGTGCAGCTCCGTGGCCGTGATGTTGACCTCGTCGGCCGAGCCCGCCGCGCCCCCGATGGGCTGGTGGAGCATGATCCGGGCAGAGGGCATCGCGTAGCGCTTGCCCTTCGCGCCCGCCGCCAGCAGCAGCGACGCCGTCGTCGCGGCCTGGCCAAAGGCGACGGTGCGGATCTTGGGGCGCAAGGTGCGCATCGTGTCGACGATCCCTACGGCGGAGTAGGGGCTCCCTCCCGCGGAGTTGATGTACATCGTGATCTCCTTCTCGTCGTCGAGGATCTCCATGGAGAGGAGGGCGGCGACGACGCGGAGGGCCGTCTAAAAGTTTTGGAGTTTGATGAGGTCGATTTCGATGAGGTCAAGGTCGACGTCGAGAAGCTCAAGGAGGCCGAGGTCGAGAAAAAAGGAAAGAACATGTGAAAGAAAAGAGACACCAAATTGAAACCAATCTTCCCCCCCTTACCTCGTCCGTGATCCTGGACCCGACGAAGACGACTCGCGACCGGAGGAGGTAGGTGTTGAGGTCGGTCATTTCCTGTTTTTTTGGAAAGGAGTTTCAAAGGTCCGAAGAGAGAAAGAAGAGGTGAGGGTCGAGAGAAGAGGAAGAAAATCGACGGCGGCCAATAAGCGAATTTGTCGAATGGGAAAAAAGAGCTCCAACTTGTCCTTCTTCTCCATTCTCTCTCCATCCAATTCACATCCGTGCACTCACATCTCCCCCCAACGAGACCATCGGCGCCAAAATTGGGTCTCGCGGAGAGCGCCCACGCGCGAAGAATTGCCTGTTTTTTGTTTTGTGAGTTTTTTTGGCGTCGTCAGCGGAAGGGCACGATTTCGTTCTCCCTTTAATCTGTGCTCGTGCCAGCGCTAGTTGGAGAGTTTCATCCATAAATCGGGCAGAGCGATTGCCCGTACTTTTCCGCGTGTCGCGTGGCAGGAGAGAGCGAGGAGCCGCCGAGAGAAGAAGAAGAGCCGGACGCGACTCCACCACGAGCGGCAACGACGACGCTCGGCGATGCACCGACAAAACTTGCGCTCGTTCCTCGCCCGGAGGGCGACGCCAGCGCGGGAGACGCGCAGCGCGCGAGCAAGGCTGCCATGACGGAGGCAGGAAGCGGAGAAGAGAAAGAGAAGCGAAGCGAAGCAAGGGAGAGAAGCGGAAAAGCGAAGGAAAAAAGGGGCGATCAACCTCCTCGCTCTGGCGGCTTTGTTTTGTGGAAGGGGCGAGTATTTTTTTCCTCGCCCTTGCTTTTTCTCTTAACTCCTGTTCTCCCCGCACGCCATATCCCAATCCGCGCCGCGAGAAAAAAGGGACGATGGAAAAAGGAAATGCACTTTCCGGCTTAGAGGAGTGAAGTTGAAATAAGTCACCAAATTTTTTATCACAAAGGGGAAAAATGAGAAGAAGAAAATGATATTTTCCTTCGTCAAAGAGAAACAAAAAGCACCCTTTTCTCCCTCCCTCTCTCTCTCTCTCTCTCCCTCTCTCTCGCTCGCTCTCTCTCTCTCTCTCTCTCTCTCTCTCTCTCTTCACGGGCGCTCGGCGACCTTGATCGTCAGGTGGTTGATCGGCTTCAGGATCTTAAACGGCCTCCCCTTGGCGCGGGGGCGAAACCTCTTGAGCTGCCCGGCCTGGTCGGCGAAGCACTCGGAGACATAGAGCTTGGCCTTGGACGCGTTGTTGTTGTTCTTGGCGTTGGAGGCCGCCGAGATGAGCGTGGCGAGGACGGGCTCGGCGGCGCGGTAGGGCAGGAACTCGAGGATCATCAGGGCCTCCTCGTAGGAGCGGCCGCGGATGACGTCAAGGACGCGGCGGAGCTGTTTTTTTAAAGGGAAGTGTGTGTGTGTGTGTGAGAGAGAGAGAGAGAGAGAGAGAGAGAGAGAGAGGAAGAGAGGAGGTCGTGAGGGCGTGTGAGTTTTTCGGGTCGTGGTCGTCGTGGTCGCGGCGGCGGCGGCTGCTTCTCTCGGGCAATCCTTTGATCATTCCGCCGCGCCCGTTCTCCTGCACCAAGCAGCCAATCCCGTTTGTCCAAACTCACTTTGTGCGCAGATCCACGGTTGTATCGGGCCTTGGCGGAAGCGCCCTTGTCGTCGGTGGCAGCGGCCGCCACGACAGGCGCGGAAGATGAGGCCGCAGCGGCAGCGGCGACGACCGAGACGACGACGGCCGGGCGGACGGTCGGAGCCAGAGCCTGAATTATTATTTTGGAATTGAATGCGGTTTGAGGTGCGCGTTTGGGTCAGTTTCAGCTTGAGACGCAAGAAGGGACACGTGAGTGCCTATCTCAGCGGCGAGCAAAGCGCGAGACGGCCGCCTCGACGCTCTGCGGCACGGCGAGATCGACGGCTAGACAAGAAAACTGCGCCGGTCTCGGTTTTGCGTCGTCAACATTTTCCTCTCTTGCGCATCGCCAGACGTCGCATTCCGACGCACCGTCCTGCGCGCAGCGGGCACAGCCGCGGGCCGGGACGCCGTGAGAGGGCGTGCCGTAGCAGACGCTCGCAGCATGCAGGCGCGCGCCTGCATCTTTGGTGCGGAAAAGGCGGGCGCGGGGAGAAAGGAGAAAGGAGAAGAAAAGTGAAAGTGAAAGTGGAGAGAGGAGAAGAGGCCCCGTTTTTTTTTTTTCTGCTCGACCTCGCGACCCCGACCTCTGCCTTCGACCTTCCCTTCGTCGTCCGCCTCCAGTCCCCCCGCACCAAAGAGCCACATGAGAATCGGAGATGCATTAGAAGTGTTACAAAATCAAAGAGCGCGCTGATAGTATAAGCTGGAAACTGGAACTGAGCTGGAGGCAAGAGAGAGACATCAAACTTCTTCTTTTCTTTCCCTCCTCCTCCTCACTCGTCATCACCATCACCACTCCCACGGCAGCACCGCGCAAAGGGCCGTCACGTTGTCCATGGTCCCCCGAGAGAGCGCAGCCGCAATCACGGCCTCAGCAGCTGCCGTCGCAATCGGGCAGAAGCCCGATCGAAGAGGCACGTTGAGCCCCAGCGAGGAAGGGTCTTCGTCGTCGTCGGAGTTTTGTTCTTTCTTGTCTTCTTCGTCCTTCTTCTTCCTTGCCTCCTCCTCCTCAGAAGCCGCCTTCTCTGGCCCTCCTTTCGAGCCGGCGGCTTCAGTCGCAGCAGCAGCAGCAGTGCCTCCTTCGTTCTTCACGTCGGAAGCAGCTTTGGCGCCGTTTCCTCCACCTGCTGCTGCCGCCGCCGCCATTTCTTCGTCGTCGTCGTCTTCCTCCTCGGTCGCCGCCGCCGCGGCTTTCAGCGCCGCCGCGACGGCGACCTCGGCCGCGTCCTGGTCCGACAGCACGTCCCAGACCCCGTCCGAGGCCAGGATCAGCATGGTGTCTCCGGGCTGCAGCAGAGTGACGCTCACGTCCGGGTCCGAGGAGACCAGGGGAAGAGGCTCCTTGAACTGCGCGTCTCCGAGCGAGCGAGAGACGGCGAGCCCCGCCGCCGGCCTCCCGGGGAGAGGGGACTCGGCGACGACGCGCCAGCAGCCCTGCCACTCGACTCGGCCTCCCGCAGCGAGCACGCGGGCGCGCTCGTGAGGGAGGTCCGGCTTGTGGTCGTGGGTGAGCCGAACGGCCTTGATTCGCGAATTGGAGGAAGAAGAAGGCGGAGGTTGAGAAGCGCGGGAAGCGTTTTTCGCCGCCGCCGCCGCCACAGCAGCAGCCGTGATGTTGCTCCCGCTGCCGTTTTGGTGCGTGTGCTGCCACAGAGACCGCAGGAACGGAGCGAGGTGCGACTTGTGCTGTTCTTGCCGTGGAAGAGGAGCTGCTGCATAAGGGGACTGAGGGGAGCGCGTGATGATTGTTGGACCGGCGCGTTTCATGTCGTTCTCGTCGTCGTCGTCGTCGGAGGTCGAGGCGCCGTAGTTGTCGTCGCCGGTCGAAGCCGGAGCAAGAACAGGAGCAGGAGCAGGGGCAGATTTCGCGTCCCCTTTCTCCTCCTCCTCTTCCTCCTCCTCCTTCGTTGGAGCTGCAGTAGCAGCAGCAGCACCAGCAGCAGCAGCAGCCCCAGCTTCAGCTTCCTTCTTCACGCCCCCGTTCGCAACCTTTTCCTTCTCCTTGCTCCCTTTCTTCCCCTTCTCCTTCTCCCTCTCGACCCGGGCGAGCACCGCCCTCGCATCGCCGAGGTGCGCCGTCCAAAGCTGCCTCCCGACCCGCAGGGCCACCAGCGCCGTCGTGCCCTCCCTCCCGCCCCTGCCGCGACACCGCGCTAGGATTTCGGCGTCGACGGACGCGAACGCGGCCCGCAGGGCCGCGGCCATGAGCGGGGCGTCGCTCTTCAGGGCCCTGTCCGGGTCGCCGCTGCCTGAGCAGAGGCGGAGCGCGGGCTCGCGGGCGAGCAGCGCGTGGAGCCTCTCCGAGGCCAGGGTGGCCGCATCGGAGCCCGAGTGGCCGTCGAAGACCGCCGCGTACGACCTTGGGAGCTGCTCTCCGGCGGCGAGGCCCGCGGAGTCGAGCGGGGCCAGCGGCGCGACGCAGGCGTGGCGGTCCTCCTGTTTTTGATTTTTTTCATTTTTCCCTCTCTTGTGAGCTTCTTCCTTTCTTCGGAACTCTTTCCTCCCTCTTCTCTTTTTCTTTAAACGAGCAGCCCCCTTACCTGGTACGGCCTCGAGCCCCTGTTGGTGGCCGTCCCCATCCGCAGCGGCGCCAGCGTCGAGTGCGGCGGCGGGTGCGGCGGCAGGTTAGCGATGACGGGGAGGAGGTCCTCGGCCGAGGGGGCAGCGGAGGCAGCGACGGCCAGGGCGGCGGCGGCTGCCAGCTGCTCCCGTGCCGTCTCCGCGTTCTTCTGGGACGGCGGTGGTGCCGGCGTCGGCGCATTGAGGACGGCGAGGAGGGACGGGGAGAGAGGTGCTCCCGTTGCTGCTGTCGCTGCGGCCGCTTCCGTCGGCGTCGTGGCAGGGGGGCCCTCCTTGTCTCCCTTGCGCCGGAGCCTGCGGAAGAAGCCCGCAGCAGCCGAGGCCGCTGCTGCTGCTACGTTTAATGTTGATGTTGGTGTTGATGCTGATGCTGATGCCGATGCTGCTGTCCTCTTGCTCGAAGGTGACCGCGAGCGGCGGCGTGCTTCCTTGTTCGACTTTTTCTTCTTCGTGGTGTCGAGGTTGCCGGCCGAGGTCGAAGGAGGAGGAGGCTGAGCCGTCGTCGCTGCCACCGCCGTCGCCGAAAACTCGTCCAATCCTCCGCCCCCTCCACTTCCCTGCCCGCGCATTGCGCTCGAAAACGCGGTCACGATAGAATCGGATGCTCTGGAGGGTGAATGCGCGCGAAGAAAACACGAGAGAGGGCGGTTCGACACGCCGCGGATTCCACCCCTCTTTGAACGTTTTCTCAATTAGTGGGGACGGGCACGGAGGCGGAAAAAAAATAAATCACTTTTCGCCGATTTTCTTTTCAGAGACGGAAAAGCCTTCCGGCTCTCGCTTTTCAATCCTTCGCAGCGAGCTCTCTGAACCCTCAAAGCGACTCACCATGGGCGACATGGTAAGCTGACGGTCTTCTCTCGCAGCCTGGACGGAGGAAAAGAGCAACAGAGAGAGAGAAAGAAGAGTAAAAGAGAAAGACGGGAGGAGGAGCATCAAACTCTTTTTCTCCCAACCTCGACGACGACTCGTCGCTCAACCTCTTCCTCCTCCTTCACCGCAAACCCCACCACTACCATCAACGCACAGCGCCGAAAATCCGAGATGCACCGCTGCGAGGTGTGCCAGACGTGGCTTAAAAACCACCCGGCTGTCATTGCGATGCACGAGCAGGGCGCCGGGCACAAGGCGGCGGTGGCGAAGAGTAAGCAATTTTTTTCCCGTCGTCTCGAGTGATTTTCTCAACCCCACTCTTTCCCGCGCCTCCTTGTCTTTCTCGTCTATCCTTTTCTACACCGAGGCTCACGATGCCATTCTCACAACGAAACTGCACCAAATCAACCAGGTCTGCACGACATGCGGGTCAAGGCCGACCGAGAAAAGGAAGAGGCGGCATCTACGAAAAAGGCCGTCGCGGAGATCGACAAGGCCGCCGCCGCCCAGTACGAGTGCGACAGGGCCGCCGCAGAGGCCGCACGGAAGGCCCTGGGGAGCTGGGTACGTGATCGGAGGGGCACAAGGACGCGTTTCATCGCGGGAAAGGCTTGAAAATGATGATAAAGGCATTTTTCGTCCTTTGACTTCCCTCCCACTCGCTTTCCAACGCTGTTTTTTGCGCTCGAAAGAGCGATTTTTGCACGAAAATGCACTAAAATCCGAACTTCCAACGCCCTTTCCACCTCTTCCTACCCCTACAAATCACAGGAAAACGACGAATCGGGACACCTCTACAACGCTACTCTGCGGTATTACTATAACAAGTGCGTTTGGGGAATTCAGAGTGTTTTTTTGGAAGGAGGTGGTGTTGTCGCCGTTGACGCCGCCGCGAGAGGGGGGGTGCTTCCGCGAGAGGGGGTCTTCCGAGCCTCCCCCGAAAATTCGATTCTCACGCTGGCGCTCCTTCGACCCCAAAACCATATCGACGTGCACCTACCATCACTGAAGGGACAACGGCATGTATTACGGAGGCGACCCGCCGGCCTGGACGACGACGCCGGCGATCCCGGCCGACGCGCGCTTTGAGAGACTCACCGCGACGGGGACTCCTGCGATGGCGGCGGCGGCGGCGGCAGGCCCTTCGAAAGCCGCAACTGCTGCTTCTTCAATCCAACAGCAGCCGGTCGGAAAGAGAATCGAGAAGTCTGCGCACCCGCTTTCGGGGATTGGCGGGTACCGGATGCCGGCACAGGGCACTGTTGGCGGAGCCCGTGGGGTGGGCGTCGTCGTCGGCGGCGTTTCGAAGGTTTCGTCGGGCAGTGCGGCGACGACAAAGGCAAAGAGCACGGGTGCTGCGGGGAAGACGACCAGCGGGAAACCTATGTCGCAGGAGGAGAAGGAAGCGATCGCGAAGAGGGAGGCCGCGAGGGCGCGCGTCGCTGCGAGGAACGCGGCGCAGTTTGGGATGTGAAGGCGACTTGGGAGAATGTCGACGAGAAGTTTTTCCCTTGGGGGGGAAACCGACCTTTTTTTGGGAACGCAAGTATTGTAAAACCAGCTGAATGAACTTTAAACACTCCAAATGGTCTCTTAGACGACGAACAAGACAATAATGCGCAAGTCGCGGGGTGAAGAGGCACGGAAGGGAGGTTGAAAAGGCGGAAAAAGGTGTTCGGCAGTCGACTGCCTTCAGCGTCGACTGCCGTGACTGACGCGCAAGCTGCTCAAATCACCCCGTAAATTCGAGTAGCCCTTTTCGATCCACACCTGGCACGTTGGAACCATCTCGATGAGTAGAGCGCAATTTTATAGTTTTTGGGGCTTGGAAAGGGGTGGAAGATGACACAAAGAGGGGTCTCGCTGGTTTCGTCTGAGCCCCGCAGTACGAAGGGGACGGCAGTAGGAGGGGGACGGCCTCACCTCCAGGGATTTTTCTAGGCGCCTCGCGGGCTCGAGAGCTCTCCAAAAGCATGGAAGACGACTGAGCATTATGTTTAACTACCTTTTGAGCGAAAGGGGGCGCGAAAGGAGCGGTCTCGGGTTCTGGTGGTGGTGGCGGGAGGTCGACGAGAGAGGGAGGGAGCAGAGAGAGCGAGAGGCATCGAGAGCGAGAGGCATCACTCGAAATTCGCCGCAAACTCTTCCCAACACGCGGCATTTCTCCCATTTTTCCGCATGCATACGCAGCGAATCTGATGATCATCGGTTCTCGCAACTGCGTGATACAATAAGGGCAGAAGATCGCGATGCGGAGAAGTTGCGACTCGAACTCCGACGCTCCCGGAACTCCGCACCCCAATCTCCTCGCGGCTCGCAAGCTGCGTCGCACTCGTCGAACACAAATGCAGAGCACTGCGGCGCGACCAGCAAGAGCGCTGAAGCTGTTTCACCGCACGCGCGATCGTTCGAATTCGTGAATTCGATCGAGATTTGGTTTCGTGCTTTCCCTTTCTCCGTGCGCCGCCACATGCGGAATTCAGAATTCGAATTGGTTGGCAGATGCGACGCAGCAAACATCAGAGCAAAAACCTGCGGCAATTTACGCCTTCAAGCAACCTCGTGTCGAGGTGGGACTTAGCTGGGACGTTCCACGCCGTTCTCCTTCTCCGCAGTCGTTCTCATGCGTCGCATAAATCTCACACATGCTCTTTGCGTCGCATTGCATGCTCCAGCACGCCGCACAAATACAGCACTCAGCTGCGCGCCACCTCAGGGTCCTTGTGCGGCGCCGATGTTTTGCCGCTAAGTTTTGCCTCCAGCGCTCGTGCGCCGCGCTCCCTGAGATGTATGTGGATTGTGAATAGGTGAGCTGCGGAGAGAAAAGACATGCGGAACATGGCGAGAAAAAAATAGCTTACCTTCTCCGCGCACTTGCTTCGCTCAGCGGCGCAGGGCTTGGCGCCGAGCCCAAGAAGTCCGCATCGTCGGACGCTGCGCCGATCGCTCGCGAGACTGCCGAGGACAGCGAGTCGACTGTCCTGGCGAGCGGCTCGGAGAACGAGAAAAATGTCGAGAGCGAAAACGCGCTGCTCGGGTCGCCCCTGTCGGAAGAGTAGTTGAGTTTGTCGTTTTGTGATTGAGGTGCGGTGCATGAGGTCGCGATATTTGTAAAAGGATGGAGCGAACGCCGCAGCGCTGGCATGTCTTCTGCGCAAGTGCGGAGATTTTTTCCCCTCCAGCACTCGTTCACTCACGATTGTTTCTCCTCAACTCCAGCTCCCCTCCCTCTCTCTCTTTTTCGACTTACCTCAACCCCAGCCCCTCTTTCACCTGCACAAAGCGCAGGTATAGCCAGCTCAAATACGCCCCCATCAGCACCACGGGCAGCGTCGACAGCAAAGTCTTCGTGAAGACGGAAACTACGGCCACTGCCACGACGTAGCCCGCGAGCAAGTGCTTCACTCTGATTCCGCCACCTCCGTTTCCACCCCAGGAGACGTCCTGATCCGGCATCACTTGCGTCAGGGCGACTAAGCAGCCCGATATGATGCCGTGTGCACCGTTGAATTCGGAAAAGCTGATGGTCGATTTTTTGGGGCGCGGAAAGCAAAGGGGTGCGTTTTGGGTGAGTTGACTGAGAGGGAGGGGCGAGAGGTCAAGAGAAAAGCCCGGGGGGGGGGCTCTCTCTCTCCTTTTTCTCCCTTTCTCTCTTTCCACAACGACTGCTCCAGTTCCAACTCACAGTATCTTGGCCGCGTCGCGCGCGTAGACGTTGGTCGCGTAGTGCACATAGCCACTGACAAGCCCGGCCGCGCTCGACCCGACGTCTGCGACGAGCAAAAATATCGCGAGCTCGCGCGGGCCCCAGCAGGGTTCGAGGATGCTGCCCGCCACGGCTAGACTCGCTGCACTGATGATGGCCTAGGTAGCGTTTGGGTGTTTTCAGAGAAAATTAAGGGTCGTGAGGGGGAGGAGGAAGCGCTGAAGTGTTTTTTTGTCGAGGTGGAGGGGGTCGAGGTCGAGGTGGTCGATCCGCAACTTTTCCCCGCCCGGCTCGTCTCCCATTCTACGCATTTCCAGGCCCTCCCACCGCGCGGCATCGACTCAGAGCATCGTGAGGAACAGCTTGTGGGCATCAGATATGGAAAAGCGGGACTCGAATTTTCGCGTCATCCGGAGCACCCGGTCGCGCCAGACCCACTGTCTCCACTGGCGCTTCAGAGCTCAGAGCTCTGGCACACTCAAAAACGCCAAAGCGCGGCAAAACTACTCCATTTTCGCCGAAACCACGCCCCAACGAAAGGCAACCATTCAGAGAACGCATTCTAACAAGAAGGAAAGCCAAAGTGAAGAGGAGAAGGCGGCTAAAAAGCGGCTAAAAAGGCCCAAAAAACGTGTTTTGGGGGCCGATTTCACGGCTTTCGGGCCTTTTCCATTCCTTTCGCTCGCGTTAACGCTTCAACGCGGCCCTCAAACGATCATCACTATCGCACCACGTCGATTGAAACATAGAATGCGAGAATAATGGGCGCGGAAAGTGGTCGAAAGCGGCGCGGAAAGCTGTTTTTTTTCAGTCGAGCGCGAGGTGGTCGAGGGGGGGCATGACCACCTCCGAATTCAGCGTTTCCCTCCACCACAAGCCGATCAAGCTCCCAGTCGACGCCGCATCAATGCAGTCGCAACCTTCGAAACTTCGCGCGAACTCGAGTGAGGGCGAACGACCTTTTCGAGGTCGTCGAGGACCCCGAGGTCGGGGTTGACGATGAGAGAACCTCGACGACCATTCGATCACCACCCCAAGATCAACTTCAACACTCACTTTGATCAACCTTGTCTCCAGGAATCCAGACGTGACCAGCATCCAGACGCATGGAACCGTCCTGTGATTGATTGTATTGACGGAATTAGGGAAGAGCTTCGTCGTCAGCGCGTCGGAAAAGAAGGTGGCCAGGAGTTGTCTAAAGTCTCGTCTCTCGATCGAAATCAGTCGGAAGCTCGTCTCGATCTTCTTTACCTCGCCGGGACCAGCGCCAGGTACTTTCGGATCCCTGGAGCGAGGAACTGCAACAAGTAACCAGCGAGGATCACTGCCGCGGAGGATTTCGACGCCAAAGGGAGGCGCGAGGCCCAGTTGGCGACCGCCGAGGGATTCATTGGTTTTTTCTCTTTGAGTTTCTTTTTTTCCCTTTTTTCGTTTCTGATCGTGGCCACACTTTTTCGGCCGATTGAGGGAGGCGACTCTTGTTTTTTTTCTCGGCGCAGAGGAGAGCGCAGCAGCAGCGGAAGCAGCAGCGCTTCTCTTCCTCTCAGCGCTGCGCGTGGGCCTTCTTCTCTCAGCGCGGCGCGGCGCGTGCCGCTGGAAGAAGAGAGGGAGAGAGAGACAAAGGAGAGAAACAAGGAAGCATTCGCTCTCTTCTCCCCTCTTCTTCATTCCTCGGCCCCCCCCCGGGGGGGGGTGGTGTTTGGTGGGGGGGGGGGGGGTGGTGGGGGGGGGGGGGAGGCGTGGGGGGGGTCG
>Ga0315285_10006373_pt1 | contig 12166 bp, 16 predicted proteins | sample YL17G09_36_MG_FD_203698 | JGI IMG/M metagenome (GOLD analysis project Ga0315285, IMG submission 203698) | Sediment microbial communities from Yellowstone Lake, YNP, Wyoming, USA - YL17G09_36 | ecosystem: Environmental > Aquatic > Freshwater > Lake > Sediment | place: USA: Wyoming | collected... | reverse complement strand
AGAAGGCAGAGCAACCATCTTACGGTATGGCGCACCGGCCTTCTTATGAAGGTATGCCGCCTGCTCATAATTTACTTGAAGGTGATGCAATTCCGAAAGATGTATATGAACATCCTGAATGGTCTATTGCAAGCGGACGTAATCTAAGCGCTGATAAGGCAGCAAAAGAAAGTTGGGACGTATTAAGAAAAATTAGAGGACATCCCGAAGCAGAAGTAACTGTTTATAGGGCAACTCCTAAAAAGGAATTGAACACAGGCGATTGGGTTACGTTTTCCAAAGAATATGCGAAGCAATCTCTCGAACCAAAGTCTGCCGAAAAAGTTTATTCCTTTAAGGTAAAAGCGAAAGATGTTTTTTTTGCTGGGGATGATATAAATGAATTTGGTTATTATCCCGGCAAACAGGTTTCGCCCGCCCCGGCTGCGGAGAAGGCAGAAGGACGCCACAAGCAAATTGTAGAGGATATAAAAGCGGGCAAATACAAGCGCGTCGATACAGAAAAACCCGGACAGTATTATTTGCGCGAAATAACGTCGCCAGAATACGGAATGGTAAAACGTCAAGGCTTGCCGCGATTAGACCCGAAAGAAAATCCAGTGTTCATTGCGGAATTATCGACTCTTATCGGCAAAGATTTAGTCCAAATGAAATCTATGAAGGAGCGGGCCGCCGCAATCAATGATTATCTGGGCAAGCAAGCCCCCCCAGGGGGCGTAGCGCCTGCGCCAGAGGGCCTTGAGGCCCAAAAGCAAAAACTTTTGCCCGGTATCAGGAAGAATGTTCGGGAACATCTTCTGCCAACAGAAATGAAAACAGCAGAGGCAAAGATAAAAGTTGGCGATATTATTGGCGATGGTTTAATCACTGGCAAAGTTACTGGAGAAGGTAGTATCAAAATGGGCAAGCAACGTCTTGCCGGATACAAAGTAGTAACGCTCGTTGGCGGGCGGGAACAGGGCCGGGCAATCGCAGAATTTATTCCCAAACAAGATGCTCATTTGGTAATGACCGAAGAACAAGCCGCCAAAGTCATAAAAGACAAAACTCATTGGGGTTCGGGGAACAAAGGGGTAACTCAGGCCGAGTACGGAGAGATTAAGAAGCGGCAGGCGGCGGATAAGGGAAAATTAAAGGGCGGCAGAGAGGCGGGCGGCACGATACTTTTCAATCCGCAGGAATGGTCGGACGCCGTAAAGATAGGGATGTACCACTTGGAGGCCGGGGCGCGAGCGTTCAAAGAGTGGTCTGCCAAAATGATAGGCGACTTCGGGGAAGATATAAGTCCGCACCTTGATAAACTTTGGGCGACAATTAGACCGACCGAACCGCCAACCCGCGATAGCGCAACCGCCTTCGGGACGCCGATCCTCGCAAAGCCAATTCCCGGCGGCAAAGAACGCGGATTCATTACGAGCGTTAAGGAGCAATTCCCCGACCTCGAAATGAGGATTGCCGGGCAATACATACCTCGTTCAACGGATGAACTCGGAATGAAGGCGGCCAATTTGGTCAAAGACGATATAGACGCCGCTGAGAACCTTGTCAAAAAAGGGATGGATGATAAAGCAGTAGCGACAGCCGCCGAACTTATCAAACACTACAGCGAAACTCGTCAATGGCAACGGGCCGCCGATGTCGCCCACGAAATCGCCCCGAAACTCACAGAAGCCGGGCGAACCGTTCAGGCGGCCTACCTTCTGAGTCTTCAAACGCCCGAAGGACTCCTGAGATTTGCGGCCCGCGAAATCGAAAAGTACAACGAACAAATAAAGAAACGCAGGGGGAATCTCCTGGGGCTGAAAAAGCCGGTCCCGAACTTGACGCCGCAACAGACCAAAGAGATTCTAACCGAGGCCGAGAAAGTCAAGAAAATGCCCGATGGTCCCGGGAAGGCGAGGGCCTGGCAGAAGGTTCAGGAACGGATAGACAAACTGATTCCCTCGACTTTTTGGGACAAGATTGTTGCCGTGCGAAACGCGGGACTCCTGACGGGAATCAAAACGAGCGGACTCAATATCACGGCGAACCTTGCACACGGCGTCAGCGAAATTGCAGCGGATATTCCCGGTTCGATGGTCGATTCGGTCACTTCCCTATTCACAGGCAAGCGGGCATTGGTTTTTACTACGCGCGGGGCGGGTCGAGGAGGAATCAAAGGCGCTAAGACCGGATGGGATTACCTCACGACCGGATTCGACGAACGCAACATTGGGGCGAAACTCGACTACAAGAAAACAAATTGGGGCAAAAATCCTATCTGGCGAGCACTTGGGGCATATACCGACGCTACTTTCCGGCTTATGGGTGCGGAAGACCAGATGTTCTATTATACGGCCTTGGCGCGAAGTCTCAATAGTCAAGCGATGGCACAAGCGAAGAACGCAAATCTTCGAGGCAAGGCCGCCAAGACGTTCATCGAAAAACTCATTGCTGCTCCAACAAACGAAATGATGGAGCCCGCAATCTTAGAGGCTCAAACGGCGGTGTTTCAGAATCACACCTTGATTGGCGACCTCGGCACTACAATACGAAAGATGCCGGGGGGCAAGTGGATGCTGCCCTTTGTTCGCACCCCCGCGGCGGTAGCCATGCAGATTATCAATTACAGTCCCGTAGGCGGCGTAAGAACAATCCTGGAGAATATAGGTCGGGGTCGATTCGACCAGCGTGCATTTTCAAAAGGTATGGGCAGGAGCATTTTGGGGACAGTGCCTTTGGTTATAGGCGGCGCATTATTGAAAGCCGGTCTTATGGCCCTCGACCGACCCAAAACGGAGCGGGAACGCGAACTGTGGGCAGTGGAAGGGCGGCAGGCGAACTCAATCAAAATCAACGGAAAATGGCGAAGAGCGAATATCCTGGGGCCGGTAGGCGGCGTTCTCCTGTTAGGTGGGCATTTTCAACGGGCCCTGCAGGAGACCGGCAGTCCATCGGCGGCGATGCTCAAAGCCGCAACCGCGATGTCCAAATCGTTTAGTGAAGAGACATTCCTAACCGGATTTCGGCAAGTCCTCGATATTTTCCAGGACCCGACGAGATACGGCGTTTCCACATTCAATAATTTGGCCGGTTCGCTTGTCCCGACTTTAGTTGCCGATATAGCCCGCGCAAGCGATTCCGTCGAGCGCAGGGCGACTACGGCACTGGGGGCAATGAAGGCCCGAATACCAGGACTTCGACAAACCTTGCCGCCCAGAGTAACAATTTTCGGTCAAGACCTTCCGCGCTACGGCGGGAATATCCTCGAAGTAATGGCCGACCCGACCCGACCGGCCAAGATAAATCAGGACATCGTGATTGATGAGATGCGCCGACTGTGGGGCAATGACGTTAAAGTGTCCCCGACTTTATTGGGGGACAAACAAGGTTACAAGAATTTGACGCCCGACGAGAATACTCGTCTCTGGCGGCGTGCAGGCGAATTGACTTATGGCAAATTGTTTCAAATCGTGACCGCGCCGAATTATCCTCGATTGAAGGATAAAGACAAAGGCCAGGCCGTTGAAAAGATTACGCAAGTGATGAAAGACTTTGCCCGCGCAGAATTGGCGGTGCAGATACTATTGAACGAGCCAGCGGCGACGCGAATCAAACGATATAAGGAGCTGCGCGATGGCGGTTTGGTGACACAGGATATCGAAGACTTGATAAAGAAATACTTTTGAGTACGACCAGAATAGGAGTATGAAACGTGACTAAACGACTCAACGGCACTTGGGGGAAAGTGGTTATTGCGGTGGCGAGCATCGTGTTGACGATGTGCGCGATGCTTTTGGCTTCGGGCCGCAGTGTGGGGCGATTCGAGGAACGGCTGATTACGGTGGTGGCCGAGGAGAACAAGTCGAGGGAAATCGTTGCCATCCACGATAAGAAGATTGCCGTTCTCGAAACTCAACTTACACAAATACAAAATAGCGTTGAGAATACAGCTACTGTACAACAACTTATACTTGACGAGATTCGCGCCCAATGAGTACAATAGGCGAACATATAGCAACGATCCGGGCGGAACTCGAAGAACTCAGTGACGAGCACGCCGAGTGCGGAAATGAATGGCTCGCCATTACCGAGGCCGAAAAGGCCGTCGATGAAATAGAAAAAGTTATGAATCAAAGAATCGGAAAGGAGTAAAGACACATGGACAGCAAACCGTGGTATATGAGCAAGACCGTATGGGCCTCGATAATCGCCACTATTGTCGGCATACTGACAATGTTCAAGGTCATTCACATCGGCGGGATTCAAGTCGAGAACATTCCCGCCGAGACCGAAGGATTATCCCAAACGATTGTCGGGATCGTCGAAACGGTTCTCGGTCTATTGGCGCTCTATGGCCGCCTTACAGCTAAAAAGGTACTAACTCCGTAGATGTAGTATGGTGAAGGCTATCGCAATGGCAATCGGTGTGGTTGGGACGCTTGCGCTTGCGCTGTTCAGGTGGTATTTGAAGCAACACTCCGCGCAAGCGAAGAAAAAGGAGAAAGCCTATGAAAACGTGGCGAACAAAATTGATAGCAACGCTCCTGTTGGGGACGTGCAGTCTGGGATTGACGATTTGCTCAATCGGTTGTAATTCCACGAGTCTATATCCCCTCGAAGGCAGTCATATTATCGACGTGAACAAAGGTGAAGCGCTCACCGCCCCGCGCGATGGGTATTTTCTGAGTAACGAATACTTCGAGAAAGTACTCCGTGTGAAGGTAAAAGATTTCTAACTGAAATTCCCGAAATCCCCTTGACAAACCATCCGCCATAATGTATTGTGTGATTATGGTGTACGTCAATACAATCCGAACTTCGGCCCGCCAGAGCCGCTTTCTTCCCCCCCGAACGAAACGCACACCAACTTTGGCGGGCTTTTTCTTTTGAAGGAGAAGCCGATGGATACCCAGACTTTATCGAAACATTATGGCGTTAAGGTTTTACCTCAAGACGAGCAGATAGAAAAACGGCTCGCAGAAATGCCTAACTCTTATCGCCGCAAGTATTTACGCGCAATGAGCGGGCGGTCTATGAAGTCCGCCATCAAGAGTTTTTGCTTAGAATGTGTAGGTTATCAACGCGAAGAGGTCAAATTGTGCACGGACTTGGGGTGTCCGTTGTATCCGTATCGCCCAACATCCGCGTCATATACGGTAAGGCATCCCCAAATACCGATTCCAGGAACACTATTTGGCTCGCAGGACGGCCAAACGGGCGCATCCGGCAGTCCAGGGCCTTCAGAGTAAAGGTTTATCAAAACAAGGGGTATTCAATGAGCAAAAACCTCACTAAAGTGGAACGCCGCCGATGGCGAATGTATCAACGGCTCGGCCAAAAACGCGGAGACATCAGTAGAATTGCCCGCGCCGAAGGTATTACCCGCCAGGCCATACACGACTCGATTGTGAACATACGCCGAAAATTATCAGAAGTATCCCAAAAGGGGTAGTCCAAAAGATTTCTCATATTCTTGGGATTTTCTCCTTGACAAAGTGCGGGCAGTTGACGATAATACAAATATGCGATACACAATTACAATAGCATCTTCACATCTGTCCCGCCGAGGCATACCATTGGTGTATCGCAACCTCGGCGGGATTTTTTTCTAAAGGAATACAGATGCCTGATATGTACCAGTGCGATAAATGCGGCGGCAGATTCACAATGAGACATGATGTTCACGCGCCAAAAGCAGTTTGGATCGGTCAGCCGATATTCGTGCCCTGCGACGGAGTCCTGGTCGAAGTTGACGGCAATGTGTTGTTGGATGGCCTGCCCGCCGACACTGGTTATTCACCGGAGTTGCCTTCCCGCGATATGATAATCGGACAATACCGGGCAAGATAAGGAACAAGAATATGAACGATGACCTTCCCAACTGGCCGATAGTAGTACGAGAAGCGTATCTCAAAGTCGTCCATAGCGGCAGCAGTGAAGACTTGCAAAACTATCTGAGACTCCGCCGCGAGTGGCTCAATGCTTGTCTTGACAAGATTAACAGTCCGCGCGTCGTGGACAAAGTGTATGAAGATGTGCACAATGACAAAGAACGCGATCACAAACTGGTTCAATAAGATTAAGCAAGAGCGAATCAGGAGATGAATAATGAAAACGAAAAAGACCACAAAGAAACAATCGGGCAAAAAATCCCGCCGAGCGAAACGAATCCTTGACCCGTTAGGGCAGTTGGCTCCTATTGGGACTTATTGTGGCTTGACAGCGGCGCAGGCTGACGCAGCGTTGCAAACGAAGATATTGGCGCTTATGCAGGATTGCCCGGAAGTCGTGGCGACCGGCGAGGTTACTGAACCGACCGGCGAGAAGTTCAAATTCACGATTTACTCCGATGTCCGCAAGGCGATTGACCCCTGGCTGGTCAAACACCGGCTGACGTTTATTCCGTACAGCGACGAGAAACACCCGACGGTGCTTACACAGGCCGGCGGATGGCATTATCTCACCACGCATTACCGCCTGGGGGATGCCGAGACGGGTTACTACATCATCGTGCCTGGTTGTGGGATAGGATTGAATCGCTGGTGGGCCGCAGATTCAGCGGGGACTTTGGCCCTCAAACACGCACTTATGGAAGCCCTTCATATTCGTTGGGATAATCGAAGCGCCGTCGAGCGTATGCTGGCGGGCGGCACGGAAATCATCGGGGACATCGTTAAGGAAGTAATGCGGCAGTTGGCCGAGAAACAGGAAGGTAAACAAGCGCGCCCGCAAGAAGGCGACGCGGTGGCTGAACTGAAAAATCATGATTGGAAGGGACAGGGCACAAAGGCGCTCTCGTCAAAATAATGAAAGGAGAAAACACAATGCAAGTGAATGTACGAGAATTTAACACAGAGGCATCCGCCTTAGTCAAGGTGTCCATCGCGGCGATCCCGACGATGAGCGAGTTGGCCTCGCCGGACTCGATAAAGAGATTGCGGGCGTTTATCAAACCAAATATCGAGCAGGCCCTTGCCGTTCGGGTCAAGGACGCGGGCAGTAAGAGCGAGGCGTATTTGTGGGCGGGCACACTAAAACCCTTTTCAGTTACGCTGGACACAGCGCGGCGGGAAATCAACGCCACGCTCAAAGCAGAGGTCGATGGCCGCCTGCAACCGACCATAACCGAAATCGACTGCGCCGTGAAACATTGCGAAAATGAATTGCGGACTTATGATACCGAGCAACTTCGCGCGGCTCAAGAGGCCCAGCGCAAGGCCGATGAGGAACGGGCAAAGGAACAGGCCGAACTTGAGCGCCGCCGCAAGATTCAAGAGGCCGCGGTCGCGGCAGGCAAGGAAAAACGAACCGAAATACCCATCGAGGCCCCGCGCGTCGAGATAGCCAAGCCGGTAGGTATCGCCGCGGACAAACGATCCCATTACCGGGTGCGATACGAAGTCCTGGACGTGGAGAAATTGCCCGAAGGATTCTACGTCAAAGAAGCGAATAAGACCGCCATTAACGAGAAAGCGTTGGCAATCGAGGGGCGTTACGAAAAAGCCCGTAAAGGTATTGATGAGATACCCCAAGAAGTTCCCGGTGTACGTTTCTTCTGGGATGCTCAATATCGAATGGTTTGAGGCCCGCGAGGGTCTATCTGAAAAAGGCGGTAGATGTGCAAGGATGAAACTGATAAAGCCGTGAAGGGCAAGGAGGCCCACCGCCGCCTTTTGGGATTATGACTATGGATACAAACCTGCAAAACGGTGCGGATTTCAATATCTTTGTTCCGGGTGTACCGGCGACGAGCGGTTCGCACAAGTCATTTAAGGGCCGAATAACTCACGCCAGCGACACAACAAAACGCTGGATGGATGCGGTCGCTTGGTGCGTCCTTGAGAAGTACGGCAACCACTGTTGTCAAGACGGCCCGACGCGGGCGCGATTCGTATTTTATTTGCCTCGACCCAAAGGCCACTATAGCAAAAAAGGTCTAAAATCGTCCGCTCCTCAGCATCCGGTTGTAAAACCTGACCTTGATAAACTGGTGCGGGCCGTCCAGGACGCCCTGACGAAGGTTCTATGGCGCGATGATAGCCAGATATACGAGTTACGAGCCGAGAAACGATATACTGAAGCGGATGCGGCCTGCGGGGTGCAGATTTACGTTTTGTGAGGAGCGAAGAATGAAAACCAGGGAACGCTGTAACCAGTTGTGGAGTTCTATCGTATTGACCCGCGATAGATGGTGTCAATCCTGCGGGGCGACGGGCAATCTTGAGCCCCATCACCTGTTCCCCCGGTCGCAGGGCGACTGGCTGATATTGTACGACCCTGATTATGGCGTTGCCTTGTGCGATCAGTGCCACCCTAAAGCGACGGGGAATCCGGCGAAATTCAGAGAGGCGATTCTGCCGCGCCTGAAACTCCTGCGATACGATTGGAGCAGCGATTTTGAGAATGAAATCCGGTTCGGTTTTGACGCCGATTGGGAGAGTCGGGTTGCTACGCGGGCACAGAAACTTGAACACCAAATGACCGCGCCGGTTAAAGTTCAAAACCTCCGACCCAACTGGAAGATTATCAAAGGCTTCCTCTTGGCTGAACTTGAGAACGGCAAAGAATGGGCGGCGTTAAATGCCGACTGCGAACCTGAATATGGGAAAACAATAATATGAACCCCGGCGGCGGCATTGTCTTGCAGGATGAGCCAAACAGTCTTAGGGATTCGAACACGGCTATCTCCGGGCCGGAATCGACTGAGACATTATTTCAGGATGGTTATTATGAATTTTACGCCGCTTACAACAAACGCGCTCTTGCCGACTTCAAAAATTTCAAGTTACCCTGGATACTTCCATATCTGCCAACAAACAAGGATGCTCGTATTCTTGATGTAGGCTGTGGTCCTGGTCTTCTTTTGGGATACCTGGTTCGTTTAGGATACGCAAATGCGATAGGCATTGACATATCGTGCGCCCAAATAACCGCTGCCGCTGCTTACGGCCTGCGCGACCGCGCCATACTTGCCGATGTGTTCGACTACGCGGCGCAAAAGGGAACTATTTGGGATGTTATCGTCTGCAACGATGTCATTGAGCATATATCGCTCGACAAGTTGCTGACGTTACCTTCGCTGTTTGCCAAATCTCTGCGACCGGGCGGCATAGTTATCATCCGCACCTGCAACGCGGATTGCCCTATTGCGACCAGAGGTCGGTATATTGACCTAACACACACTATAGCGTTTACAGAGTACAGCCTGCGGCAACTGATGCGCGGTTTTGATGGCCGCATTATTGACCAAAACGTTGGCAAACCACTGCGTCATCGGGCCATTTTTTGTGTCCGGGACTGGTTATGGCGCTCGGTATATCGTGTTTATGAGAGCAAGCCGCCCAACAGTGGCAGTGCGGCGCTGGCAATGGTGTTTACGGTGAAGGAGCAAAATGGTTCAGCAACTAATCTCAAACAATACCCTGCCCGCCGGGGTTTTTGAGAAAGGCCAAGAATGGCTATGTCAAGAACTAAAATACCCTGGACCGATGCATCCTGGAATCCGGTAAGATACGAAGATGGCTGGATGTGCACGAAGGTAAGCCCCGGTTGCTGGAATTGTTATGCCGAGTCGATGAACCTTCGATTCGGTAACAACTGCCGATATGGCGATTTTTCAAGCAAGGCTGAATTTTCACTCGATGAGAATGTTCTCAATCAACCTCTGCACTGGCGGACGCCGCGCCACATCTTCGTTCAGTCGATGGGGGACTTGTTCCACGAAAAGATACCACTCGAATTTGTGCATAAGATACTTGATATTGTTCAAATGTGCCCCCAACATACTTTCCAAATCCTGACGAAGCGCCCGGAGCGAATGACAGAAATCCACCGACTTGTCTTTGGAGTTCTCCAAAATGTCTGGCTCGGCGTCAGCGTCGAAACGGAGAAATATCTGCACCGGGTAAATGCCTTGAATGAAATCCCCGCCACCATAAGATTTGTCAGTCTTGAACCTCTGCTCGAAGAAATGCACATCGAAGATTACTTGAAACGCTTGCAATGGGTAATTTGTGGCCCCGAAACAGGCTCGCGCCGCCGCCCCTGCAAGCGGGAATGGATAGAGAGCATTATCAAGCAATGCGACGCAGCGGGGGTGCCAGTATTTATTAAAACCTTTCCTTTGAATGGCAAGATTTTACACGATGTAAACCAATTTCCCAAAAAGTTTCAGAGACGAGAATTCCCAAAATAACCGTTGACAACTTAAAATATAACGGTATGATGTTTTTATGCTCGATAGTCCGACAATCTCAAGAAACGATACCGACCGCGCAGGTGAAACATCCTTCGGGCTGTCGAGCCACTTGCCGGTCGGTTCGCTTTTGAAGAGTTCAAGGATGAAAACTATCCCGCTTACACAAGGCAAAGTAGCGCTTGTTGATGACGAAGATTTTGAAGAACTCAATCGGTATAAATGGTGCGTTTTTAGCAGTGGACATTCCTGGTATGCCGTGCGAAGTAAACCTGCTGTTCTTATGCACCGTCAGATTTTGAAACCACCGCCAAGAATACAGATTGACCATCGGGATCGCAATGGCTTGAACAATCAGAGAATAAACTTGCGGATTTCAACGAAGTCGGAAAATGCCGCCAATAGTCGGAGTCGAAAAGGATCCTCCCAATATAAAGGAGTTTCTTGGCACAAAGGAGCACATAAATGGCGCTCACGAATTCAACCAAAGGGCCGACAAATTCATCTTGGTTATTTTGATACTGAGATTGAAGCGGCCCGTGCCTATGATAGCGCCGCCATTAGGTATTTTGGGGAATTTGCAACAACAAATGTTGAGGAGAAACCGAGACGAATATGCCTGAACCGCACATAATCTCATATCCTCAATACTGTCACGCCTGCCTATACTCATTCGTAAGCGAGGAGAGAAATGCTATATGTCCGAAGTGTGGCAAGGGTAGTAGTGTATTGAATTGCTTCGGTGAAATCACATCAGAGCTCAACCAAGAGAAACATGAAAGCGAATAGAATAGATGACAGACAAAGACAAAATCATCCGCGTTTTCGCGCTCGGCGAAAAAATTACGTGGGCAAGAAAAGATATTGGAAGGACTAACGGTACGCTTGCCGCAGAGACGGGGATACGATTTTCTGACCTATTGCGTTTTCAACGCGGCACACAGAAGCCAACAATGTCTGAACTTGTCAAAATCGCCGAAGCTCTCAAACGGGATGTTGACTGGTTCTTGCGCAACGATGAACCGAAGCCAGAGGTGTTTGTCAGATGACTCCTAACACAATCCACACGGGCGACTGCCTCTCGATGCCCGAAGCGCCGGGCACGGCGGGGCCTGAAGGAATGGGTTGAATGACTAAGAAGAAAAAGACATTCTTCAACTGTTCTGTTTGCGGTAAGATAACTACCGGACGCTTGCCGCGATTATCAAAAGGGATGTGGTCTGGTGATAATTTGCATGTGGGGGATGGTACAATGAGGTATCCTCGCCGCCATAAGGGACCTGATGGCCAACCGTGTCCGGGCAATATCGAAAAAGCGAAATGGGTCGATTTATGACAGACAAAGGAGACGTGGTGGGCAAGGTTGACGAATGGGCCTCGTGTTACGATTTGAGTTATCGGGGAATCATAGTTCCAGAAGCCTTCGGGCACCCTGCGAAAATGTCAAGGGGCCTGCTGACGCGGATCCTGCGCCACGCCAAAGAGGAAGGCTGGCTGAAGGCTAACGATATTTGTCTTGATGTATTCGCGGGCGTGGGTACGACACTGCTGCTTGGCGCATACGAAGGATACCGTTGCATAGGTATAGAATTGGAAAAAACTTTCGTGGATTTAACAACGAAGAATATTGCCCTTCACGCCAGGAAGCTGGCGGCCCTGGGCTGCCCGCAGCCGGTGATAATCCAGGGGGATTCTCGGAACTTATCGGCTCTACTGCAGGAGGCGGACTTGATTGTGTCGTCGCCGCCATTTTGCCAAACTGACCCTGCACATAATCTTGGTAAGGCAAAAGAGAGATTTAACCACGTTGGTTCAGTAGCAAAATGTGAGGCGAAATTGGGTCATTCTTACGGCACTTCTCCTGGCCAGTTAGGAGCTATGAAGCCTGGTTCTATCGACTGCGTGCTGGCGAGTCCGCCATATAGCGAAGGTTTAACGCAAGGCGGCGGACAGAGAACAGAAACGACCAATAGCGGAGCGGGCGGAGAT
>Ga0315285_10006370_pt1 | contig 12169 bp, 7 predicted proteins | sample YL17G09_36_MG_FD_203698 | JGI IMG/M metagenome (GOLD analysis project Ga0315285, IMG submission 203698) | Sediment microbial communities from Yellowstone Lake, YNP, Wyoming, USA - YL17G09_36 | ecosystem: Environmental > Aquatic > Freshwater > Lake > Sediment | place: USA: Wyoming | collected... | reverse complement strand
GATTGAGGGCTGTTTATGATAATCCCAATAATTTTGTTGTTGCCTTAGAATATCTCATTCCTATTACAATTGGACTCTATTGGGGTAAAGTGATTAAAAAAAGATTTTTGGCTTATTTGATTTTAGGGCTTTTATTTTTGGCGGTAATCCTCACCCAGACTCGAACTTCCTGGATAGCTATTACTTTGATTCTCAATTATATGCTTTATAAAAGATATAGAGTAAAGGTAGCTTTGATTGTCCCAACGATTATTTTAATTCTTATTTTATTATATCCTGTTTATCCTGATATGGTGAAGCAAAGAATGGAAACCTTAGCAGATCCTAATTTTGCGTCAAATAAAGGAAGAATCATTTTATTACGAACAACTTACAATATGTTCAAAGATTATTGGTTGTTTGGAACTGGATTTGCTAATAGTGATAATATATTTTTTAGATATAAACTACCTGGGATTCCGAGTCATATAAATGATATTCATATTATGTATATGGTTATTGCAGTAGAGCTCGGTATTTTTGGAGGAATTGTTTTTCTTTTATTTTTTATTATTCCGTTCAGGGATATAATAAAAATATATAAGAAAACCGAGGATAAAGAACTGAAATATATGGCATTAGGCATAGGCAGTGGGTTGTTATGTGTGGGGATTCACTTATTGAATGACCATCTTTTCAATGATGTCCGTGTAGAGTGGCTATTCTGGGGGATGCTCGGAATTATTTCTTCCTTTAATCATATTGAAAAATTAAAATTAAAAACAGACAACAGACAATTTACAATTTAATAGGATAGGAATTAATTTTGAATTGTCAGTTGTCGGTTTTACATTGTCAGTTTTTATATTGATTATTCCAATTTTATTAAGGAATTCTTCTATGCCAAGACATCTGGTTACTGGGGGAGCAGGTTTTATCGGTTCCCATATTGCAAGAGGTTTAATTAAGAATGGTGGAGAGGTAAGAATATTAGATAATTTTAGTAGTGGGAAAAGAGAAAATATTGAAGACATAATGCATAGAATTGAACTCATTGAAGGGGATATTTGTGATTACAAAATTGTTGAGAAAGCTGTGAGAGATGTGGATTATGTTTTTCATTATGCTGCACTTCCTTATGTTGCCTTATCTATAGAAGAGCCTGTGAAAACAGTTAATGTTAATAATATTGGAACAATTAATCTTCTCGAAGCTTCAAGACAAACTAATGTAAAAAAATTTATTTTTGCCTCATCATCGGCTATTTATGGAGACACAAAAACTTTACCAAGTCCTGAAAATTTATTACCTTTTCCTCTCTCTCCTTATGCTATAACAAAATTGTCCTGTGAGTATTATTGTAGATTTTACTATTCAACTTATGGATTAAAGACAGTATGTTTTCGATATTTTAATGTTTTTGGACCCAATCAAAATCTTAAGTCTGTATATGGTGCTGTAATCCCAATCTTTATAAATTCTATTTTGAATGATAAAAGACCAACCATTTATGGGGATGGGTATCAAACAAGAGATTTTATATATGTTGAGAATGTGGTTGATATAAATTTGTTGTCTCTAAAAATTGATAATATAGATGGAAAAGTTGTGAATGTTTGCCAGGGAAGGGAGATTAATCTATTCGAAATTGTGGATACGATAAACAGAATTCTGGGCAAAAGTGTAAAACCGATATTTGCTGATAGAAGACCTTGTGATGTCCATAGTTCTTGGGGAGAGAATAAAAAACTTAAGTCTGTCCTTGAATATGATATTTGTGTTTCCTTTGAAGAAGGGATTCGAAAAACGGTTGAATGGTATCGAAAACAAAAGTTTCCTATGGATACAGATAGGAATCTATATCACTGACAAAAAAGTCGGGGTTACAAAGCTTTTGTGATAGGAGCGGATATTTATGCAGACTGCAGAACATAATGGTAAATTAACCCCACTTTACCATTTGATATATTTCTTCTTATTATGTCTGCTGAATGGTGTTGTATTCTATAGCATATTTTTTATCTCACGACCCCGTTTAGTCTGGTTCGCATTTGATAATAAAGCTGTTATGACTTACACTCAACAAAAGAGCGCCTTTATTGTTATTATTTTTGTAACGATGTTGTTCTTTGGTGTCGTTAGCGCTATTAATTTATTATTGAGGAGAAGAAGTAGTAGCATTTCAGGCAAATCAACTTCAATCAGCATCCTTTTATTATCTATTCTTCCATTATGTTTTGTTATTAAATGGATAACGATTTCTAAAATAGAATTTTCAGCCCCCTTTACAACTCTTCTTATTTTAATGTTTGGCTTAGTATTCCTGGGAGTAATAATTACAACTGTTAGTCCTATTATCTTGAGTTTGTTAGAAAAAAAGAATATTAAAAAGGATTTTTCCAATTTGTATTTTTTCTTAGTTATCTTTTTTTCGATAATTTACGCATTTTATTTATCCTTATTAACAATCCGCCGCTTTTTGAGCTTCAATGCAGGTTTTGGTGATTTAACTTTTTTTCACAATTTAGTTTGGAATAGTAGTCGAGGACGATTTCTTGCCACTCAGATTCATCCATCTGGTTATCATATGCCGGATCACTTTGATCCCATATTGATATTAGTCTCTGGATTTTATTGGATATATTCATCGCCTATTACTATTTTGATTTTGCAAAGTATTGTAATCGGAGCGAGTGGATTATTAATTTTTCTAATTGGGAAAAGAATAATCAAATCTAATTTTTTAGCTTTTGCATTGTCCTTTTCCTTTTTAGTACATCCAGCAACGCATGGAATGAATACTTTTGATTTTCATTCTTATACACTTTCTGTTTTTGCCATTTTGTTATCATTATATCTGTTAGAGAGAAAAAATGTTATTGGGAGTATCATTGCTATAGCTTTACTGTTAATTTCGCGTGAGGACATTCCTATAATTGGCGCCACAATTGGTTTATTTTTAATTGTATCTGAGAGGAAGTGGCGAAGTGGTTTAGCTGTATTATTAGCAAGCGCAGTTTATTTTTTTATTGCCTTAAAGATAATCTCTCATTTTGGAAGAGCTCAGGGAGAAATTATATACTCCGATATGATTGCGGGGAAAGGCGGTGGTTTTATAAGTGTAATAATGACTTCCATAATCAATCCCATTTATACCTGTAAGGTCATCTTTACCAAAGAAAAATTTTTGTTTTTTCTGCAAATGTCTATTCCTGTTCTTTTCTTGTTTTTTAAATGTCGTTGGGGTGCCATTTTATTTTGTTATCCTATTATAATCCATTTACTTAGTTCGAACTCATACGTACAAGCACATGCTATTGACCGACATTATGTTGCTCCCACCTTAGCCATTATTTATTACACATCTATATTAGGACTGAAAAATATTTTAGATGCTTCTAATAAAAAGAGAGAATTAACTTTATTATTTGGAATTCTGATAATTCTCGCTTCGTTTATGATGACTTTTTGCTATGGGTCATTTCCGTTGAAATATAATCCATTTGATAAATATCTTATGACACAAAGTAAAAGGGAATTTCGAGATTTAATTACAAAAATTCCTGAAGAAAAATCGATTTCTGCTCAGTCAGCTCTATCTCCTTTAGTAGGTTCGAGAAAGAGAATTCATCGTTTTCCAAACGAAATAGATAAAGTTGATTTTATATTGATAGACATATCTGGTATTATATATCCCTATAAAAATTATTCTGAATTTTTACTTAAGGTTGCTGAAGTGTTAAAAGGAACAACTTATGGAGTAAAATACTATAAGAATGATTATTTGATATTAGAAAAAGGTGCTCCTACAGATATGAATTTGCAAGTATTGGATGATATTTTGAAAGGCGGGACAAATGTTTTACATCCTGGTAAAAACACACGAATTCAATCTTCAGAACTTTATAAAGCTGTAGGAGAAGGTGCATTTGCGAATGGGGTCTATGCGTTTAGAGCCAATAGAACTTCTTATGTTCAAGTTGATCTTCCCAGTGTATATAAAGTGAACGAGCTTTTTATTGGAATAGCTGGAAGTGATGTTACTACTACTAATTCAAGGATTAGAATATCTTACATTGATGAACTTGGCAAGTGGGTAGTTTTTGATGAGTTGAAAGAATTAAATATTAATTATTATACAAGTTGTATCGATTGCCCCATTCCATCGATAGGGGAGTACAATAAAGTCTTTGAGCCGATTATGGTAAAATCGTTTAGAATTGATTTAATTGGACACGGTTGGTTTTGTGTGGGAGAGGTGAAGCTTCATTGTAGGGATTAAATTGGATAAATCAGTCAAAATTGCGTTTATTATTATGTTTTTTATAAGCAATAAATTGGGAATGAATGAATTTATGGTTCCGACAAGATGTTGTTCAGATTTATTAATTAAATTATTTCTATGAAATCGGAGTAAAATTATGGTAGTGTATATTACAATGTCAGCTTATAACGAAGAAAAGAGTATTCCGCATCTTTTTGACAAGATAATTGACCTTCTTAAAAATTTTTCGTATCCAATAAAAGTTATTTTTGTTGATGACGGAAGTTCTGATAAAACACTTGAGGTTGCTCAATCTTATAAAAATAAGTTACCGATTGAAATTGTGTCACATGGTAAAAATAGAGGATTAGGTGAAGGGATAAAAACTACTATTAAGAAGACTCTTGAATTAGCTTCTGAGAGTGACGTTATGATAACTATGGATGCAGATGATACCCATCATCCTCAATATATCATTCCAATGGTAAAACGAATTGAGGAAGGAGCTGATATTGTAATTGCCTCAAGATTTCGAAAAGGAAGTAAACAGATTGGTGTTCCATTTTTTAGACAGGTTATTAGTCTTGTTGCAAGATTGCTTTTTAAGTTAAAACTTAATGTGAAGGGAGTACGGGATTATACCTGTGGGTTCCGAGCTTTTAGAGTGGGGATAGTGAAAAAAGCCTATCAAAAATTTGGTGATGACATTATTACAAAGGAAGGTTTTGCTTGTACCGATGAGCTTCTAATCAATTTATGCGAGATAACTAAGAATATTTCTGAGATTCCCTTTACATTGCATTATGATTGGAAAGAAAGCACAAGCAAGTTGCAATTTTGGAAAACAGTGAAGTCATCTTTGATGTTACTTTTCAAATCCAAAAACAGATGAAAAAAATGGTGTTAGATATATCATTGGTATTTAATGGATAATAAAAAAAATGAATAGAATTTTATTATGGTAGAAAAGGAAATTATATCTAATAGGGCATATTGGTTAAGGTTTTCAATTTATGTATTTATTTTTACGCTCGTCAGTTTATTTCATTTTGGTTATTATGTTTATTATAGCAATCAATCTATACAGATCCCTTTAGTTCATATATTAAATAATCCGAATTTGTATAAGGGTGATCCATTTGTTCAGACGCTTCAATATTATTGTTCTACGTTTTGGTATATGGTAGCGTTTTTTACAAGGTATTTAGGGCTTGAACCAACGTTATTATTTTTATATTTTATCTGTAAATTGATGACTGTGTTAAGTGCAGGTTATTTAGCTTCTGTAATAAGCTCTAAAAAAGAATTAGCTGTGGTTTCAACTATGGCTCTTTTTTCTATTGGTATTCGCCCTTTTATTGGGGGAGGTGAAATATCAACAATATACTGTGAACATACTTCTTTCTCTATTCCATTTTATTTATTGGCCTTCGCAATGTTTCTAACTCATCGCCCATACCTCACAACTGTTTTTGCATCTATAGGATTTCATTTTAATATTATGTATGGTGTTTATTTCTTTTCATATATTGGAATAATTTTCTTATTTGATAAAGAATATTATAAGAAGTGGAAACAATGGATTTACGCTTTTCTCCTGTTTCTAATTTTATCAAGTCCTATAATCGTGGCAATGTTTAAAACAATTCATCAAAAGGCTGAGGATAAAATCCTCTGGTATAATGCAATGATTGTAACTTTCCCCTTTCATTTTGTTCCTCTTTTTTGGGACAGGAGTTCATGGCTTCATTTTATAGTTTTTATAATAATGACACTTGTGATTCCTCTTCGTTTTCTATATCAAGATAGAATCAGAAGATATGCTATTATGTGGACGCTTATATGTGGATTATGGATTGTTTATGCATTTCTATCTGCATATTTAATTAAAAGTCCATTTATGTTACAGATGCATCCTCTTCGAGGTTGTGATTTATGGTATTGTTTAGCTGTTATAATAATAATAAGTGGTGTCGTAAAGGCGATAGAGAAATCTAAAGAGCATTCTATTATTCCAATAGTGGCGTTATTTTGTTTTATCTTTTTTTGGAATCCCCAATATATTTCTAATATTTCTAAAGAGTTGTTGCTTATTGTATTGATTTTTTTAATTTATGAGAAACATCTAATGAAATTATTAGAAAAAAGAGTTCAGGTGATACTAATAAGTATTATAATAATTCTGATTTTTTCATTAACATTTCAGCGAGCGTTAATGCGATTGTGTTATCAGCATCATCTTATATTTATGCCTTACCAAACTGAATTAAAAGAGGCTGCAATGTGGGCTAATCAGAATACGTTAGAGAGCGATATTTTTTTAATACCCCCTGCTTGGGAGGAAAATTTCAGAGAATTAGCTCAAAGTTCGGTATTTGTTACTTGGAAGGATGGTTCTGCCATATTATGGGATAAGAGTTTTGTTTCAGAATGGGTCAAAAGATTAGAAGCATTAGGATATGATATTTTTAAAGAAAAAGCTAAAAACACCGAGTTAGAGTATATAAAAAAAATATATAATTTAGCATTTATATATTATTCATTACCAGATTCTAAGCTTTTAGATTTGTCTAGGGATTGGAATATCAATTATGCCCTTGTTGATGTAAGGAAAGCAACAAATTTACCTGTAGTATTTTCTAATAAAAAGTATAAAATATTAAAATTAAAAGCCGGTTAAGTAGAATCCTTTGATTTATAAGTAAGATGATATTTTTATTTGTCCTTGATTTAGTGATAACATTATTACAAAGGAAGGTTTTGCCTGTACCGATGAGCTTTTAATCAATTTATCAGAAATAACTAAGAATATTTCTGAAATTCCCTTTACATTGCATTATGATCGGAAAGAAAGCACAAGCAAGTTGCAATTTTGGAAAACGGTAAAGTCATCTTTGATGTTACTTTTCAAATCCAGTAAAAGATAGTTGTGGTGAGAGATTTATCTGCCAAGTCTTGCGGCATAAATGTCGCATCAATGCGACCGCTACAAAAAGAATTTTTTAGGTAGGTTTTATAAGTTTGTCATTTTTCGCATTGAATTATTATCCAGGGAAGGGGATGCTTGACTTTCTTTATATTGAAATAATTAGATATTAGTTTATTAAATCTATTTGGACTCCAGTGTTGAATATGTCCCGGAGTGTTACCGAATGATTTGATATATTTCCCTCTTAAAACATTTAATATTCTCCAGATAGGTTCATTAGGAACACTTGCTATAAAGTATTTCTTACAAACTCTATATATTTCTTTTAATGCTTTATCAGGATCTACAAGATGTTCTAATACCTCACAAGCAACGATGAGGTCAAATTGATTATCTCTATAGGGCAAGTGATAAACAGATTGGACTGAGAAAGGGCAATTTGAGAATTGTTCTTTTGACTTTTTTATGATGTTGAGAGAGACATCTGAGGAATTGATTCGACAATCTCTAAAATTGGCATTAATGATTTTTGTCATTTCGCCTTCGCCACATCCAACTTCTAAGATAGATTCTATTGTTATACTCTTTGCTAAAAGAAGAAATTGACTTACAAAATTTTTCATTAAGTATCGATAAAATTTATTCTTTGTATGATATTTGTCGAATACATTGCCATCAATATTCATTTTTGGTTATAAATTCTTATTATTTGTATTAGAATCTCTTTTTGAATATTCAATTTTTCTTATTTTGTAAATTATATTTTCTAAAAATTTTCGATTTGAGGCAATTAAATCGGTAACGAGTCCGAGAATAAGGATATTAAATCCGATGATTAAAAGGACAGCGGCTAATATTAAGGACTGGATATGTCCTTTTCCATCACCAATTATTAATAAGATATACAAAAATCTTAAACCGATGAGTAATCCTAAACCGAAAATGGTTAGTCCAATGGTAGTGAATATTTTAAGCGGTCTATATAGTAAATATGTTCTGAGTATTCCTCCTGTAGATTTGAATATATAATGCCAGATGGATTTCATTAATCTGGATTTGCGGGCATTTTCATTAACTTCAATGGGAATATAGGTAATTACCATATTGTTTCTGCCGGCTTGGATGATGGTTTCTAAGGTATATGTGTATTCACCGAGAACGTTGATTCGCATAGCGGCATCACGACTGAATGCCCTGAAACCGCTTGGGGCATCTGGGATGTTGGTCTGAGAAATTTTTTTAACAACCCAACTACCCAATCTTTGGAATATCTTTTTTAAGAAGGAAAAGTGTTTAATTTTATAAATGGGTCGTTCACCGATGACAATTTCAGCTTTGCCTTCGAGGATTGGTTTGATGAGTTTTTCTATGTATTTACCCTTATACTGATTATCCCCATCTGTATTGACGATTATATCTGCACCTGCTTTTAGCGAGGCTTCTAATCCTGCCATAAATGCATTTGCAAGACCTTTATTCTTGGGGAATTGAATGAGATGATGAACACCGAATTCTTTTGCCACTTTTGCAGTGTTATCTGTACTTCCATCGTCGATGACAAGAATTTCTATTTTGTCGATACCCGAGATACTTTTTGGCAAATCGTTCAGCGTTGCGGGTAAATTTTTTTCTTCGTTATAACAGGGAATTTGAATTATAAGCTTCATAATTAAAGAAACTCTAAATACTAAACTGTAAATCCTAAATAAATTCAACCCTGAACTTGATTCAGTGTAGTGTTTATAAAATTCATCATTTATTGCTTAGTCCTCAATATTTACAGTAATAAGGGGTGGTTTTGAAGGTTCGAGACCGTCCCATAAAATCCATTCATTTACTAACGTAAGTTTTAATTGATATTCTCCGCTAACCTTAGGTGTATGAATTATTATAGGTAACTCTACAGTTTGATTTGGTGACACATCACAAATCAAGTTATTTCTTCTATGATTCAATACTATTTTTTCATCTAAAATTAGTTGATTATCTTTATACCAGATTCCAGCTACTCTCACAGTTCCTTTTGGAATTTCTATTTTTGTTCCACCAGCTAATGTAATTAGATTGGAGAAATTATAGTTACTGATATTTTTAACTTTTAATATTGCTTGGAACAATGTATCTTTCTTCATCTTTGTTGGTATTTTGTAGTCCAAATATTCTACCAAGAACTTATCTTGTGATTTTTCCGTTGAATATTTTAAATTCGAGTCGATTGTGATTGTCTTGGATAGTTCAATATTCAGATTGGCAATATAACCTGAAATTCGGACGTAGTAGACACCATTTTCCTTAGGTGTTGGAGATTCAAATTGTTTGATAGCTACTTCTTCGGGTTCAAAAAGAATAGGGAACCACATTTCTCGATTGGGCCAAAAGATGGTCTTGTAACCTTTGTGTTTTAAATATCCATTAAATGTTTCGCTATAATAGACCTCATCTTCTTTAACCCAATTTAATTTTATATAGTATTGTTTATTTAAGAGGCTTGGTTTCGGGACTAAATATTCATCGGAATTATTCTTCATAGTTATAGACCATATAAATTTAGAGAGGGGTTTAACTTTATTAGGGAGATTAAAATTCGTAATGAGATGTTCCATTATTTTACTATCATCAGTTTCAACTTTTAAGTCTGGTTGCTTTAATTTATAAATATAAGCTTCATCATCTTCATAGTATTTTTCAAATTCCTTCATTCTGTTAAGTTTATCCACTGTTTCTTGAAGACGTTGAAGATTGTAATAGCTATTTATAACCCCATGATAGTCATTTTTGTGTATAATCACGTAATTGATTTCGTGTCCAGATAGAAAGGCTACCATTCTATTATCCGGGAAGAATGAAGCCTCAGTTGCGAGTTCGGTAATATAAGCAGGGATAAAACCACTGAAACCACTAACAATATTTTTTCTGTGATATATTGAAAAATATTCTCTTATAGAATGCGCTCTCAAATCATTGTGAGGAGAAAAATAAGGAAATCCTATAATTGCTTTGGTATCTTTTAAGTTTTTAATTTCTTTACAATAGGGCGGGATAGATTTTCCATATTGAATTTGGATTAATCTGTTTTTAAATAGGACTTTATTTTCCAATAAAAAAACAATTATAATAATGGCAGTTAAAAATATTTGTAAAGGTTTTTTCAGTTTTAGATTGGTAAAAAATCCGGTTAAACCTAAAGCACCACAAATAGAAAGGAAAAATGCAAAAAATTGAGTAAATCTAAAAGGAGCTCGGACTCCCATAAGTAAGGGAAAGTTTTCAATCAGATGATAAGGTCCGATAAAAATTTTTTTACCAAAAAAATAAATATCGGGTCCGAGAGAAAATAGAAAAGCACAGAGTGTCAAAATGATAAAGATTAATATTTTTTTACCGTTATAACCTTTTCTAAATATGTAATAGATACTTAACAAGAATAAGACAAAAATTAAGAATCCGTTAAAGTGTCCTTCATTGCCTCTCGTTTGATCGTTAGGTCGCCCATCTTTTAAAAAATTAGAATAGATTAGACTATGTGGCGATGCTGATAAATAATATTGGATTTCACTCCCTACTATTTTTTCTCTTTGCATTCCATATTGTTCACCAGTTTGATAGTTTACTATTAATGTGGGTAACATCGGAAGTAAAACAATTGCCAAAATAATCAGTATCTTCCACCATTGGTTCGATTTAAAAATTTGAATGAGAGCCTTCGGATTATAAATAAGGGTCAGAATGATTAAAAAGATTATTATGAAAGAGAAATTATAATATCCTGTATAAAACTGTAGCATTAACGCAATAGCGGTAATTGAAAAGTCCTGCCACTTCCCCATATCCAGAAATTTCTGCCAGAATAAAACAATGAGGGCAATTAGTCCAAAGTTGATAATCTGAATATGGCTTGTATAAGGCATTCTTGTTAGGCAGAATGTGAAGAATGTAGCTAAAGCTAATGAGGCAAGATTTTCTTTTGTATTATATTTTATGACATAGAATGTAGTAATTCCCGTAAAGATGAATGTAAGAAAAAGTAATAGATTGTAACTGAATACAGGGTTTCTAAATATGAGTTTAAAAATTCCATATATTATGGCAGTGAAGATACTTATATCACCGAATACCCTTGTGTGATCAAGAGGATAATATATGTTTGCATTAAAAAAATTAGCAGGATCGGTTGTCAAAGAATAGAATATAGAGTCTAAAATCCAGATACTTACTGTTGAACTGCTATATCCCAAAAATGTTGAGTGGGGCATCACCACTAAAAAGGGATAAGTCATTATGATGGTGAGTAAAGTGAAATAAATAATAAGAAATTTTATGTCAATTTTTATTTTGAACTTATTCATCTTATTTTTGGTTTAAATCTTTAATATAGAAATTTATAAAAAAGTAATTATATATCACTATTGTAGTGTGTGTAAATATGAATAAAATTTAACAGATTTGTAAAGAATTATTTTCTAATTTATAATCCGACATTTATATTGCATCACAAATATAGAGGATATCCCTATCCCTCAAAGATTTGAGTAAAAATTGATTTAAAAGATTAAATTATTTTTTTATTTATTATTCGATTTTAATCCAATCTAATTTTACACCGAGCTGACGTTGGTCTTGAGAATCATAAACTTCTGAGGGTTTCCAGACGTGACTCTCTATTCTTAAGTTATGTATGCCAGCTTCTACTTCAAAATCTGATGGTATTTCATAAACTGCTATACCTTTTGTTACATTGATACTGCCGAAAAATTTATTATCAATATACAAACTCACATCTTCACTCTCAGATCGAGGATTGCCAATGCTTCCACAAAAGATAATTTTTTTACCGACACGCATTTTTTTGTGTAGAGGTAATAATAATTCTGCTCTTCCTTTTGTCCAACGATATGTAAAGTTTGATTTTTCTGGTTCGTGAAAACCGCTAATAATGAACGGTGTATCTATTGATGGATCCCCAATATCAATCATTAGTTGAGCTGAATCATCACTTA
>Ga0315285_10006369_pt1 | contig 12169 bp, 14 predicted proteins | sample YL17G09_36_MG_FD_203698 | JGI IMG/M metagenome (GOLD analysis project Ga0315285, IMG submission 203698) | Sediment microbial communities from Yellowstone Lake, YNP, Wyoming, USA - YL17G09_36 | ecosystem: Environmental > Aquatic > Freshwater > Lake > Sediment | place: USA: Wyoming | collected... | reverse complement strand
TGGATCATTTCCGTGGAGAAACTTCCCCAGAAGATCATCGAGGTTCTCTTTTCCCTGACCTCTGACAAAACTTTGATTCTAATCATGATCAATCTCTTCCTTCTGGTAATCGGGTGTCTTATCGATACCATTACGGCCATCATCATTCTGGCGCCCATCCTCCATCCCATCGGTATGGCCCTGCAGATGGACCCCATTCATTTTGGCCTGATGGTCGTCTTGAACCTTTCCATTGGAATGGCGACTCCCCCCGTGGGGATCACCCTCTTTGTGGCCTGTGCCATCGGCAAAGTTTCCATCGCCCAGGTAACCCAAAGCCTCCTTCCCTTTCTCGTTGCTTGCTTTCTGGTCCTGGGTCTGATCATTTTCATTCCGGAGCTTTCCACCTTTATTCCCAGGCTGATGCTGCGATAGAGGGAAGAAGGGAAAAAGGAAAGAGGCGAAAAGGAAAGATAGAAAATGGAATTGCTGGTCAAGATAGCCAATAAGATCGTCAACGGAGGCCTCTTCGTATTGACCCTGGCGTTGGTCTTGGTATTGGGGACTCAGATCTCCCTGCGGGTTCTTTTCGATTTACCCTTGTCCTGGACTGAGGAAGTGGCCCGGTACACTTTTATCTGGTGGGTCTTCTTCGGAGCCATCATCGCCTTCCGGGAAGGCCGCCACCTGGGAATAGACGCGCTGGTGAACCTTTTCCCGAAACCCCTCCTCCGATATTGGGGAATCGGGATCTATCTCTGCATCCTGGGTTATCTGGGCGTCATGTTTTTCCAGGGGCTGAAGCTGACCCGCGCGCAGATGATCCATAACACGCCCATCACCGATGTTCCGCTGGGATTAATAACCCTCGTGATTCCGGTTTGCGCCGCGATCATGGGCCTTTATGCCATTTATGGGATACGCCAGAAGTGGAGAGAAAAGATAAACGGCAAGTTCCCGAGTCCCCATACCCAATGCGGTAAAGTGAACCGAAAATTTAAAGAAAGGGAAAAGTCATGATCCTTCAGGGAAAAGTGGCCATCGTTACCGGTGCAGGGCAAGGAGGGGGGCAAGGGATTGCCAATGTTCTGGCGCGTGAGGGGGCCAAGGTGACCATCGCCGATTTAAACCTGGACCGGGCCAAGACCGCCGCCGATTTAATCAAGTCCCGAAACGGGGAAGCCATGGCTTATCGAGTGAACGTAATGAAGATGAGCGAGGTAAACGCCATGGTGGAGGCAACCCTTCGGGCTTACGGGGGCCTGCACATCCTGGTTAATAATGCCGTGGCTCCCAGCATCAACGTTCCTTTTGCCCAATCTAAAGAAGAAGATTGGGATCAAGATTTGGGGGTAGGGTTAAAGGGATACCTCATCTGCACTCGCGCGGTGATCAATCATTTCTTGCACCAAAATTATGGGCGAATCATCGGCATTTCTTCATCTGCCGGAAAAATGGGCAGCCCGAATTTAGCGGCTTACTCCGCGGCCAAGGGAGCCATCATCGGCTTTACGAAAGCCCTGGCGCGGGAACTGGCCAAGACGGGAGTCACCGTTAACAGTGTGGCCCCCGGAGCGGTGAATACCCCCATGCAAGATCGTCTCTCAGAAGAATTCAAGGCCCATATGCGTTCCACCATACCCATGGGGCGATATGCCGAACCCGAAGAAATCGGGGAAATGGTGGCTTTCCTGGCCTCTGATCGCGCCGGTTACATCATGGGCCAGGTCTACAGCGTGGACGGCGGGCGAACGATGCAGTGAACGGCAATTTATTGGACGCAGATTCACCCTGTTAGATGTTTAGTATCTAACAGGGTAAACGCAGATTTTCAGGATCTCAAAAAAAGATGATCTCGTAAAAAGTCAAAAATATCCCCTCTCCCTTGAGAGACTGTGTCGTAATGAAAAGAAAGCGCCGTCATTCCGGCGAACCCCGGATCGGGTCCGGGGCAGGCGCCGGAATCAAGTTAGCCCCCCTCACCCTTCCCCTCTCCCCCGCAAACGGGGGAGAGGGCGGGGGTGAGGGGGAAGGATAAAAAAAGGAAATTCCTATACACTCCAGTTATTGCAAATACTTAAAAATTCTCTGGACTCCGGTTTCCACCGGAGTGACGACTTTTTACGAGTTCATCAATATTCCAGTATTCTACTTCGTGCTTTCTGCGGTTAGATTTGATCTTGAGGAAGGAGGAAAAATGAGGATCATCGAAGACCGGATCGTCCCCAAGAATACGGGGAGATCATTTATCGTGAAGAAAGAGCAGCATATCCGGGTCAGCGCTGAATCGATTGTGGACTTCGTAGCCTTCAACCTGGACAACCTGAAGGAGAGATTTGACCAGGCCAGAACGAAAGCCAATCAGGGGAAGGTCTTCATCACCACCGGCGATGTGCTCTACTCCAAACTGAATCATATTATGATGACCATCGTGGAGGACGCCTATAAGGGCAAACACGACCTGCAATATGGGATGTGCAGCAAAGGAGCGTATGATCAATTCTGGGGGAGGAGAAATACCGAAGCCTGGAAAGATTTTTTTAAGAAATGGGAGATCCAGAAGAGGGAGGACCTCCCCGACCATGGCTGCTGGGAAAACCTGATTGACGGCTTGCAGAAGTATCCCATCGCCCCCGAGGATATCCCCAGTCCCTTTAATATGTTCCAGGGCATGGAGATAGACTCTAAGGGCAACCTCATATGGCGCCTCGATCGGGATCGTCCCGAGCCTGGCCAACCTGCATTTTTAGAATTGCGGGCGGAGATGAATGGTCTGGTAGGCGTCAGTGCCTGTCCCGAATTGGGGAAGGCGGGCAAGGCCAATGACGTGCGGGTCCAGATTTTTCAGGATTGAACCCGCGTGGATTTCCGCAGATCGGGAAAGGGACCATGGGCTTGCGGAGGCGGGTAGGCCATACCCGGAGAAAGCCCGGGCGGGCTTGGGATGGGCGGGAAGGGGGGTGAAGAAAACCGACGCCGTTCCGCAGAGGGCGGCAATGGGCTGCCGTGATTTTTCCGTTGAGATGTAGGGCCGGAAAGGATATTCTGACGGCACAGGGATGCTAAATTTTTTTCAGGAAAGGAGGATGCTATGTCCGGGAAGAAAAAATTCATGTTGATGCTGGTCTTTTTCACAGCTTGGGCGGGAAGTTTCTTGCTGATCCCTTCGGGAGATGCCCTGGCCCAGAAAGCCCTCAAGATCGGTGAGCTGGCCGGGCTTACCGGGGGGATTGCTCCGTACGGAACCCAAATACATAACGCCCGCCTCTTCGCCATTGAAGAGATCAATAAGAAGGGCGGGATCACCGTAGGGGGTGCAAAGTACCAACTCGAAATGGTTTTTCTGGATGCCGGGCCCCCGGCAGAAGCCATCAAAGTATTTGAGAGGCTTCTCACGGTTGAGAAGGTGAAGTTGATCCTGGACGGCGCATACTCTTCTGTAGAATATGCTCTGGGCCCCGTGCTCAAGGCGAAAGAAGCCCTGATCATCTGGTCGGGAGGAAATGACCCGGCCACGACCGTGGGAATTCCCAACGCCTTCCGAAACCATTTTGATGGAGGCGCCCCCTTCATGAAAGCCAATGAACTTTTCTTGAAGAAGATGGGGGCGAAAAAAATCTCCACCTATGGCCAGAGCGGGCATGCTGACTTCAAGCGTTTCGTAGAGGAATATCTGCCGAAGATCCCCGGGTTCGAAGTCCTATCCAAAGACTGGTTCCCTTTTGGCGAAAAGGACTATTTCCCCATCCTCACCAAGATCAAGGGTTTAAAACCGGATGCGGTGATTACCCACGGTTTCTTTACCGATGGCGTAACGATGGTGAAACAGGCCCGGGAAGTCGGCCTTCTCCCGGGGATTCTCTGGCTGAATCAGTTTGCCGCTGCTCCCCTGATGATGGACGAAGCCTCCAGAAAAGTATGGGAGGGAACGTACGAAATTCTAAGTTCCAGCCTCGCTCCCACAACCGAGGCTCCGGCCAGGTCGAAGAAATTCTTGGAAGCCTATAACAAAAAATTTGGCGAAAAAGGTGGCTTTGGGGGATGGACGGAAGCTGGCTATGACAGCGTGTACATCCTGGCCAGGGCGCTGGAGAAGGCGGGTACGGTGGATGACATTCCCAAGATCATCAATGCTCTCCATAGCCTCACCACAACTGAGATCCCTGAGCTCCTGCAGGATTACAAGCCGGGAAAGCTCTTTGATAAAGACGGGCAGGCTTACCCGAAAATCGTTTGTTCTCAGTGGAAGGATGGGAAGCAAATCCCTGTATTCACCGACTATGGCTTATGAGAGCTGAATTCGGCAGAGGGTAAGGAAGGATTATGGTCCAGATACTGGTGAATGGATTGGTCAATGGGGCCATCCTGGCGCTCATCGCCATCAGCCTGACCATCATCTTCAGCATCCTCCGGGTTCCCCATTTTGGCCTGGGAGGAATTTTCGTCTGGGGAGCCTTCGTGGCCTATTTCGCCGTCACCCTCTGGAAATTTAACTTCCTGCTGGCCATGCTGGTCTCCGCAGCGAGCATGGCGGTTTTGGGAGTCCTCATTGAAAAAGCCGCCTTCAAGCGGTTGCGCACGGCCACGGAAGATGCCATGTTCGTTTCTGCCGTCGGGGTGCTCATCGCCCTGGAAAACGGGGCCCTTCTCCTGTGGGGGGATAAAACCCGGTCCATTCCCGTGCCGCAGCTCGATTTTGTCTTTTCCATTCCAGGCGTGCTCCGCCTGCCGGCCATGAGGGTGGTGATCTTCGTAGTCGCGGGCCTGGCCATTATCGGGCTGCATTTCTATGTGAAAAAGACCCGGATGGGTAAAGCGATGAGGGCGGTAGCCCAGGGAAGGGTGGCCGCCCGGCTCCTGGGAATTCCCATCGACCGGGTGGCCTCCTACACTTTCGCCCTGGGCAGCGCCATGGCGGCTGTGGCCGGGGCGCTGGTGGGTGCGGCCTTCACTTTTACCTTCGATATGGGCAGTTTGAATATTGTCAAAGCTTTCGTGGTCGTAGTGTTGGGGGGACTGGGCAGTGTGGCCGGAGCGATCATTGGCGGCTTCCTTCTGGGAGTGGTCGACAGCTTTACCCTTACCTACATAACCTCGGAGTACAAACATTTGGTCTCTTTCAGCCTTTTGATTTTGGTACTGGTGCTCCGGCCTTCGGGTCTCTTCGGGCAGAAACTGGGGAGGCCGCAATGAAGACCGGTTGGTGGAAGTGGGTCCTCTTTCTCGTCCTGGGGATCATCTTTCCTTTCATCGGGAAAGAAGGATACCTTACCCATCTGGCCATCGCCATGTTGATCTTCTCCATTCTCTCCTCCAGCCTGAACCTCCTGATGGGCTATACCGGCCTCGTCTCCATCGCCCATGGGGCTTTCTTCGGTATCGGGGCGTACACCTCGGGCATCTTGATGATGCGTGCTGGGTTTCCCTTCCTGGCTGCCCTTGTTGTAGCCACTGCTTTTACTGGCCTGATCGCCCTGGCCATCGGTATCCCCTCTTTCCGCACCAAAGGGATTTACTATGTGATCGTTACGATTGCCTTCCAGCTCATTGTCAGCGAGATCTTCGACGGCTGGTACGCCATGACCGGCGGGGGCCTGGGGCTGAGAGGGATTCCCAAGCCCGGTCAAATCTCTCTGCCCTTATTGGGAGCCCTGAGCTTTAAGTCTAAAGTGGGTTACTATTACCTGGCCTTTGTCTTTACCCTCTTGATCCACTGGGGAATCGCCCGATTGATCAAATCACCCGTTGGCATCTCTCTGATGGCCATTCGGGACAACGAGACCAAAGCCTTGATGATGGGGCTGAATCCCCTGTTTTACAAGATCTTCGTCTTTGTTCTGGCCTCCGGCCTGGCCGGCCTGGCGGGGGGCCTTTATGTTCATTACCTGGAGTTTGCCCATCCAGACCTGTTCAGCTTTTTCGTCTCGGTGGATATTTTCCTGATGGTCATGCTCGGAGGGGCAGGGACCTTCTTCGGCCCTCCTTTCGGGGTCTTCGTCCTGGAGATGATCCGGGAGTTTCTCCACGAGTTTGTCGCCCTGAGACTTTTTATCTACGGCGTCTTGCTCGTGGTCATCATCATCTTTTTACCCGAGGGACTTTTGAAACCCCTTACTATTCTAGTAAAGAGAATTGTTCCGACGAGGGAATGAATGAAAATTCGGGTATTGAGGAATTACGGGCTTTTTTAATTCCTGAATCCCTGAATTCCTGAATTATTTTTGGGGGGCAATTGGCTTTGCTTCAGGTCCAGAATTTAACCAAGTCTTTTGGCGGCCTCTTGGCGGTCAACAACGTCTCGTTGGCCGTCGAGGAGAAATCCATTTTGGGCCTGATCGGCCCGAACGGTTCGGGCAAGACGGTCACCTTCGACTGCATCACAGGATTTCAGAAGCCCGAGCACGGCCGGATCTTTTTTCAGGACCAGGAGATCACCGGGCGGAGGCCGAATCAAATCGCTCTGCGAGGCGTGGGAAGGTCCTTTCAGTTAACCGGGGTTTTCACCAAGCTTACGGTCTACCAGAACCTGATTTTCGCCGTCCAGGAAAAGACCCTTCGCCGCAATTTCAACACCAGCTTGCGGTCCGTCAAAGGATGGTTGCCCCCCGACCGGGCCAAGCGGATTGATCAGGTCCTGGAGTTTACGGGACTCCGAAAGGTGAAAGAAGAGGTTGTCGCCAACCTGCCCTACGGGCAGCAGAAGATCCTGGAGTTTGCCAGCCTCATGGTGATGACCCCCGATCCCGTGCTCTACATGCTCGACGAACCTTTCGCCGGGCTCACCCATGGCGAAGTTGATAATTACCTCTCCCTCATGAGAGACCGAAGAGAACAGGGACGGACTTTCCTCCTAGTAGAGCACAACATGAGGGCGATCATGGGAATCTGCGACTGCATCGTGGTATTGGACCACGGAGAGAAGATCGCTGAGGGGTGCCCCGGCGAGATCCAGGCCAATCAGAGGGTGGTGGAGGCCTACCTGGGACATGGCGGCATTGCTTGAAATCAACGGGCTTTGGAGCGGCTACGGAAAAGGTTCCGTCCTCCAAGATGTATCCCTGAGGGTGGAACCGCTGGAGACGGTGAGCGTATTGGGGGCCAACGGCGCGGGGAAGACCACCCTTCTCAATTCCATTGCCGGAGTGATCAAACCGTCCCGGGGGAAGATTCTCTTTAAGGGCGAAGACGTGACCGGCAGTAAACCCGAGACCCTGGCGGGAAAAGGCCTTTCTCTGGTCCTTCAAGGAAGGTCCATCTTTCCCTTCATGACCGTCCAGGAGAACCTGGATATGGGGGCTTATCTTCTGAAGGATGGCCCCTCGGTACGGAAACGGCTGGATATTGTGTTCCAGCTGTTCCCCGCGCTAGCGGAGAGGAGAAATCAGTGGGCGGGTTCCATGAGCGGAGGAGAGCAAAAGATGCTGGAACTGGGAAGAGCCCTGATGCTGGAACTGAAGCTCCTCATGCTCGACGAACCTTCCCTCGGCCTGGCTCCTTTAATCATGAACACCATTTTCCGCAATATCCGCGAATTCAACCAGAGGGGCCTAACGGTTCTCTTGGTAGAACAAAACGTATCCTTGGCCCTGGAGATTTCCCATCGAGGGTATTTGATCGAATTGGGGCGGATCCGGGTGGAGGGCAAAAAGGAGGACCTCCTGGACAACCCCGAAGTAAAGAAATACTACCTGGGAATCAGCCCGGAATGAGAGCTTTCAATGGGCCAGACTGACTTCCTACGCGCCTTTGCCGCCCGCGAAGGATGAAAATGCCTATTCCCCCTCACCCTCTCCCGCGAGGGGAGAGGGTGAGGGGAGATCATCCATGACCAGGAGGAAAGGGAAGATGGCGATTTCCAAGGAGGAGCGGGAACGGAGAGAAAGAGAAAAGGTGGAGTACGATTGGGGGACCCTTTGGCCTCAACATCACAGCGAGAAGATGAACTGGGGCAAGGGATTCAGGACCAAGGGGGACGTGGACATTCTTTTCCTGGCAGGCTCGACGGGGAGGGATCCGCTAAGCGACGCGCCCTGCCGGGCCCCGGAGGAGGAGAGAGCCGGAAAGGGCAAGGTGGTGGGAGGAATCAAAGAGCAGACCCGGGCTACTTTAACGGAGATTAAAAATTCCCTGGAAATTATGGGAGCCTCCCTCAAGAACATCGTCTTCTTCCGGTATTATCTTCCCCGGAGGGAAGACGTCTTTGACATGCGCGATGAGATGTACCGCTTTTTCCGGGAGTTTGAGCCAGATCTGCTGGAACATCCCCGGCCGGCGACCCTGTGCCGGGGCGTAGGGATCGATCTGGCCGATATGCGGGTGGAGATAGAAGCCTGGGCGGTCGTGCCCAGGAAGAAATGATGGTCTTTTCCCGTAATTTTTCATGGTGGGTCCTTCGCCCACGAGCGACAAAAATCCCCCCTTGCCCCCCTTTTATAAAGGGGGTTTGGGAGAATTTGAGGGTGTTATTAACTAATAGGGAGAAAGGAGAAAAGAAATGAGATTCAAGAAACTGGTCGGATTCGCGGTTTGCCTGTTGGGATTTTTGGGTTTTTCCATGATCCCGGCCCTGGCTCAATCGACCCCGGCCAAAGCTGCGCCGGCCAAACCCATGACCCTTTCCTTCAACTGGGAAGGGGCTTACGGCCGGGCCAATTGTCTTGTCTGGCCCTTCCGGCCAGGCGGAAGTTTTGAGCAGCTGGTAACCAAGCATACGAACGGGATGGTCAAACTGGATATTAAAGAAAAGCTTTATGGCATTATGGACTCGGTGTTCGCCATCGGGGACGGGCGAATTCAAATGGGAACTCAGTCCGTCCCGGCGGCCACGGGCACATATCCTCTTCTTGATTTTGCTGGAATCCCTGGCTTTTTTTCGGACCCTCCTCACGGGGCATACCAATGGGCCGAAGCGTTCTTGGATCCCAAGATGATGGTCATTTGGGACAAGTATTCTAAGCCAGCAGGGTTCAAGATCATTGGGGCAGCCATCAGCATAGCCAATAATGCCCTGTGGGGCAACAAAGCGGTCAAGACCCTGGCAGATTTTAGAGGGATAAAAGTCAGGGCTTCGGGCCGTACCCAAACATCAGCCCTAAAAGCGCTGGGGGCCAGCCCGATCACTCTATCCATGGCCGAGGTCGAGGATGCCTTGGTCCGGGGTACCGTGGACGCCATCTGCACGAGCAAGAGCTATGGTTCCGAGCGGGGGCTGATTGATCTTTCCAAATTTGTCTCCATATGGCCGGTGACTCCTGTTTTCCCCCAGTTTATCGCCGTCAATGCGAAGGTGTGGGATAAGTTACCGCCCGCCGTGCAGCAGGGGCTGATGCGGGCAGGAGCCGAGCTGACCCGGGAGATGGCTCCGGTCATCGAACAGATGGATGTTTCCTATACCCTCTGGATTCGCAGCAGTAAATGTCAGCTTATCACCCCGGAGCATACCGAGGTAAAGAAAGCGATGGAGCTTATGAACCCCGTGGTTAAAGAGTGGCTGGATACGGTTGGCCCCCATGGGAAGGATGTTCTGCGCATCGGTTTAAACTATGCCAATGGACCTTTGGTAGCTTTCATTGCTGATATGGCCAAGTGATCGGGGGTAAGATCCACATCTCATGGCCGGTCTAGTAGGGGCAATTCACGAATTGCCCCTACTGGTTAAAAATGATGATCTCGTAAAAAGTCGTCACTCCGGTGGAAACCGGAGTCCAGAGAATTTTTGAGTATTTGAAATAAGTGGATTCCGGCTTTCGCCGGAATGACAGAAATACGTCTTTTTAGACTTTTTACGAGGTCGTCAAAAATAGATCGTCGTTTTTTACTTGTGGCCATGCCACACAGGGGAAGGAAGGTTGTATGGAGAAAGTTTGGCGGGTGATCGATAAGGTCTCTTACGCAGTGGGATATTTGGCTGGATGGGTATTGCTGGGGATTATAACGCTCACCATGGTGGAAGTGGTGACCCGCTATGTGTTACGTCAGCCTTTAATTTTGTGCGATGAGTTCGGCGGTTATAGCCTGTTCGCCATCACCTTCCTCGGGCTGGCCTATTGCGCCAAAGAGAAAGGACATATACGTATTACCTTCCTCGTCGAAAGAATGCCCACCAGGGTTTCCAGCCGGATCAGGATCGTTACTCTTGGCCTGGTCCTTCTTTATGCCGTGATTGGCAGCAAGATCAGCTGGGATTTTTTAATCGATTCTTTCACGCGGAATATCAGGTCGAATTCCTGGCTCATGACTCCTTTAAAGTGGCCGCAAATGGTCCTCCCCATCGGCTTTACTCTTTTCTCTCTGATCCTGCTCATAGAGATTATCAAAACGATAAGGGCTATTCGATTGGGTTTGAAGGTGGAAGAGGCCGGGGGTGAAGAGTTCTGAATCAACTGAGACTCGGGATTAAAGGAGAACCGGTATGGGCGCGGAGTTAACTACAGTTCTTTTAATGGGTGGATTACTTTTTCTCTTAGCTTTTGGGGTGGAGATTGCCGTGGCCATGGGACTCATCGCTTCCGTGGGATTTGTATTTTTTCTGGATAAATCCCTCATTCAGATTGCCTGGTCTGCATGGGAATCCCTGAACTCATTTACCCTTCTGGCCATGCCCCTCTTCATATTCATGGGATCTATTTTCTCGGGCAGCGGGGCGGTCCAGGCTCTCTTCGGAGCGCTGGACAAATGGATTGGCTTCTTACCCGGGGGACTGGCCTCGGTCGTCATTGCCGCCAATGCGGTTTTCGGGGCCATCTCCGGTTCGAGCGTGGCCGCGGCGGCCACCTTCAGCCTCATCGCCTATCCGGAGATGGAAAAGAGAAACTATCACCCGAAACTATCCATCGGCTCCATTGCTGTGGGCGGTACGCTGAGTGTTCTGGTTCCCCCAAGCCTCATTCTGATTGTATACGGTTCCTGGGAAAACCAGTCTGTGGCCCGCCTGTTCGCTGCGGCCATGATCCCAGGGGTCATCCTCTCCCTATTACTCCTCCTTACGGTTATCTTATGGGTGAAACTGGATCCAAGCATGGCCCCCAGGCCCCCCCGGGTCTCGTGGAAAGAGAGGCTGTTAGCCATCAAGCAGTTGCTACCTTGGATAGGGGTGGTCGTCACGGTGATGGGGTCTATCTTCGGGGGGCTGATGACCCCCACGGAAGCCGCCGCCCTGGGGGCTGTTCTTTCTCTTTTGGTCGCTTGGGGGTATGGGAATCTGAGCTATAAAATCATCAAGGTTGGTTTTTTAACGGCGGTGAGAGTGACCGCCATGATCGGCTTTATCATATTTGCGGCCCGGTTGCTGGCCTTCGTCTTTCAAGATATTGGAGCTACCGAAAAATTATCATCCTACATCTTGAATTTGGGCCTGGGGAAGTACGGCACCATGACCTTCTTAGTCATCCTTTATCTCATTCTGGGAATGTTCTTTGATTCTATGGCCATGATGTTACTGACTCTGCCTTTCGTGATGCCGGTTCTGATCAATATCGGCTATGATCCCATCTGGTGGGGTGTTACTTTTGTGGTACTCGCGGAGATCGGGTTGATCACGCCGCCCTTCGGCTTAAATCTCTTTACCATCCATGGCGTTCTTCCCAAGTTTTCCGTCGTCTTCATCGCCCGCAGTTCGCTTCCCCTTTTGGGAACCATGATTCTTATGGTGTGGATTCTGATCTTCTTTCCCAAACTGGCCCTGTGGCTGCCGAAGATATTGTACTGATTTCAAATTCCCCCCACCCCCTTTATGAAAGGGGGCGAAGGGGAATTTTCCCCGCCAGGACGGGATTTGTGATTGGCGTCTTCATCGGACGTGAGAAGGTATGATTAGACAGGATTGCGGAGGTAACCGATGAGATTAGTCCTTAATTCAGAAGTGTGTAATGCCTGCCGGATGTGTGAGCTGGCCTGTTCTTTTCACCATCAGCGGGTTTTTGCTCCCGATGGGGCCAGCGTAAAGGTTTCCAGTGATTTTAAAGAGGGGAAGATTCAGTTAGCAATTGATTCCACCTGTGATCTTTGCCCGAAGGAACCACAACCGCTCTGTGTGCAGTACTGCATGACAGGAGCTTTAAAGAAGGAGGGATCCAATGAGCGCGCCTAATGCGGGAGGTTTGGCGGGCAAGATATTGCGAGTCGATTTAGGGAGCGGGAAGATTTCCACCGAGGATACATGGAAGTATGCGCGAAATTATTTGGGTGGCCG